>Ga0316204_10000595_pt1 | contig 126527 bp, 94 predicted proteins | sample 6monrhotite_MG_2_FD_205661 | JGI IMG/M metagenome (GOLD analysis project Ga0316204, IMG submission 205661) | Microbial mat bacterial communities from mineral coupon in-situ incubated in ocean water Damariscotta River, Maine, United States -... | ecosystem: Environmental > Aquatic > Marine >...
GTTTAATTATGAGAGAAACCAGGTTTAACATTCTCTCCATTGCAATAGCATTTTTTTCGGTTAAAACACTACTACCAACTTTTATTGTAATACGTTTCACTATATACCCTTAATTTATTGCATCTAAATATACTCATAGCAATTGTAGCAAGTAGTCACAAGTAGATCGACATACGAATTTTATACATACTTGAAACCTGAATGTTATATTGGCATGTAAAATACAATTGATCTTCTTGATCGCTTACAGCAGATCACTTCCACCCTATCAGGCTAGAATCAGGAACGGACATTAGGGATAAATCACACATCTAGACCTACACATATAAAAAAACCCACTGAACGTTAATTCAATGGGTTCTAATTGGTGGAGACGGCGGGAATCGAACCCGCGTCCGCAAGTACTCTACTATCGGATCTACATGTTTATCCAAGTCTATTAGTTTAACTGGACGCTACCCGACTGGCAGGGAAAACGAACAGCGATTCTGTAAAGTTTTAGTGGATAATGAACCAGACAATCAAAATCCGCGATCTTGTGATAAATGACTCTTGGGTGTCTACCTAAGTAAACTCAGCCCTCACAAGCAAGTAACTGCCAAGAGTCCAGCTGACTAAGCAGCTAGAGCGTAGTTTTCGTCGTTTGCGAATACTTTAATTTGCAGAACAATATTTACGAGCGCATTCTGCAAGCTCGACATGCACCTCCAGCTTCGCAACCTCCGTCGAAGCCAAGTCGTCCCCGTAAAACAGGATTCCGTGAAGTATAGCAAATGCATATTCACAAATACTATACTTTCTATATATTGGGATGAATTTCCAAATTTCAACGATCAAATTTGTTCTTTTTCATGATGATCAATTCCAGATCATCTCTTGGACCAATCGTCCAAAGAGCCCAGGAACTTACTATACTGACAATCAAACTACCCAAAAGTGCCGAGAAAAAGCCGCTGATCACAAAGTCGTCCATTAAATAAGCAACCAAGCCCAGCATAGCTGCATTAATCACCAGCAAGAATATACCCATTGTTAATACAGAGATGGGGAGTGTGAGTATAATCGCGATGGGACGCACGAAGGCGTTTACAATTCCCAGTAGTAAAGCTGCTAGAAATATATTACCTGTGCCTTCGATTTCTATTCCCGGTACGATGCCAGCAGCTACCCATAGGCTCATAGCAGTAATGGCCAGGCGAATCAAAAAAGCAATCATCACGTTCCTCACTTCTTTACAGATGGTGGACTTCTAATCCCAGGTCACCCACGCTATCGAGTGTTGCCTGGTTTGAAAGTACTGCCACGCTGTGTTTATCGGTTTTCAGATACTTTTCGGTAACACGTTTTAGATCGTCCAATGTCACTTCCAATACTTTTTTACGGAATGCCTGTCGCTGCTCAGGTGTGCGATCAAACAACCGGTTATGAAAGGCATTCTTTGCTTCTCCAGAAGGTGAAGACGGTTTATCAAACGCGCCAATCACGCCGAGTATTGCTTCTTCCAGTTTTTGTGGATCATGATCTTCGGTCAACATCCAATCGATAGATTTGTCGTAATCGGCGAGAGTTTCAACCAATCGTGGATCACGGTAAGAGTAGAAGCGGAATGCTGCAGCATCGGAGTCGTACCCTGCTCCTCCGCCATAGGCTCCACCCTGTTCTCGAATAACACGATGCAAAAATCCATTTTTCAGAAAGCCACCCAACACCATTAGTGATGCAGCATCTTCATGATTGACTTCTACAGCCTGGAAAGATTTGGAGCAAAAGTTAACTTGTGTATTAGTCACCCAGAATTGCGATCTGTCCTCGTTAATCTTAGGCAAGCTAAATTTTTGCACAGGTTCAGCTTTGTTATCAAATGAGATCCATTTGAACATACGGTATTCAAACATGGGACCGATACTGGATTTTTCACCTATCAGTAGACTTTTAATGGGGGACTGGATAATTTTGGCGTGCATCGCTTTAAAACTTTCCACCAATTCGTCCAGCTTCTCTTCATCATTGATCGCGTCATCCAGTGCTTTGAGTTTTTTAATACCTTCAAGCCCAACGGTTTGATGCTTTAAGTTGGCAACAGGGCTCATTCCAGAGCTAGCTGCCATCATTGCCAGGCCGTGGCCGTTACCAGTAATACTATTTTCTTTTGCAGCGCGTTGCTGGGCGACAATTTCTCGGATGCGAGATTTTTCTTCAAAACTGACTTTTAATAAAGTCTCCTGGAGCAGATCCCCTAATTCACTTTGGTTTCGCACCAGTGCTTTACCTGACACAACCATAAACGCCTTGCTTTTTTGAATATCGTCGATATCACTTCGTGTTGAACTGTAGGCCGAGATTCCACCCGTCACTTCATCCATTAGGGATTGTGTTTCGAGATATGTGCGATCATTGGACCCCAGCTCAGTTAACAATCGCGTATAGATGGGGAGAATTTCAAGCTGCTTCTCATCCAGCTCTGGCAGCTCTACCACAAGCTGCTCATATACGATACCGTTAGTCCCCTGCTCAAAAATATCAACTTTCATCCCACCGACAGAGCGTGTTTTCCCTTCTGCGATATGCATTTCGTCTGGAACATCTTCAACTCCGACTTTCGGAAGTATACTTTCATCATCAAGCTGCTCTTGTCGCGTTTTTAACGCTAATGACTGCGCAACGATAGCTTGTTTCTGTTCATCAGAAAGTTTAGTTTTAATCGCTTCAAGCCTTTTTTTCTCTTCTGCTTCTTTTGCCTCATTGAGAGTTTGGTCTGGTTTTAGCGTCAAACAAACACGATGTTTATTATCAATGAGTAATGTTTTCACCAACGAGCTGAAAAAGCCAGGCGCTTTTACTTCTTCGCGTAACTTTTCAAGAATATCCCCGATATCTAAACTATTAATCGTATCGCCTTGATGAATGGAAACTGGTAGCATATCGAGTATCAATTGTAGCCCGTACGGGTAACTGCCACCGGTGATCTCTTTTTGCGCCAGTTCCAATTGATGCAGTGCAGCTTCTAGCCGCGACTGCTCAACTCCTTTCTCTGCCACTTCATTCAACACGTTAAGAATCATTGATTCAATTTCTTGTGTTGAATCGTTATGCGCACCTTCCAACCCGCACATAAATATCATTTCACGATTGCTATCTTCCAATCCACACAGTGGTGATGGTGCGCTACCAAGCTTAGTATTTTCAAGCGCATAGCGTAGTGGTGATGAGCCATTATCGAGTAATACACTGGATAACAATGTTGCTTTCAAACAGGTTTCAAGATCGACACTTTCACCCAATAACCAGCCTGTTACCACATGTGTTTTGTTTTCTGCTGATGAATCTTCATCTAACGCATAAGACTCAGTGAAGTACTGTGGCTCGTTGTAACGCTGCTCTTTAGGTACAACGATTTTTTTATCAGAGCTTGAAAAATGTTGCAATACTTGATCGTGAAATCGTGTTTGGTGTTCAATCGCTGGTATATCCCCATAGGTAAAAAATACCGCATTGGATGGGTGATAATGTGTTTTGTAAAATTCGGTCAGTTCTTCGTAACTCAAATCCGGGATATCAACTGGTTCACCGCCACTGTTATAATGATAAGTTGTGGTGGGGAAAACGTATTGAGTTAGAGTTTGCCAAAGTACACTAATGGGTGAACTCATAGCACCTTTCATTTCATTAAATACAACACCTTTGAACGTTAGATCTGATTCTGAGTTTTCCATCTCAGCAAATTCCAGTCGATGCCCTTCTTGCGCAAAATCAAGTTTATCGAGATTGGAAAAAAATACGGCATCTAGGTAGACATCTAACAAGTTGGAAAAATCTTTTTTGTTCTGACTGGCAAAGGGATAAGCGGTCCAATCACTGCTAGTAAAAGCGTTCATAAAAGTATTTAACGAGCGGCGAATCATCATGAAAAATGGATCGCGCACCGGGTATTTTTTGCTGCCACACAGTGCTGTATGTTCAAGAATATGCGCGACACCTTTGGAATCTGTAGGTATCGTCTTTAAGCCAACAAGAAAAACATTTTCATTGTTATCTGCATGCAGGTGAAAATGTTGTGCACCTGTCTTCTCATGTTCAAAGGATTCAATGGTCAAATTTAATGAAGGTATGGCTTTTTCATCACGTTTAATGAAACTCGGGTGTGATGCTATATTCAATCTTTATCTCCTGAGGATTGCTTCTAAATTATTCCATGTTGTATTTGACGGAATCAAGTGAGAAAACTATTTAGTTTATATGAGGCTTTTACACAGAGAATTCAAACCAATCCTGTGCTTTATCGCATATCACGCGTTTTTTTAATCTCTTCATACGCGGCTTTTATATCCTGTGTTTTTTCAGTGGCCAGCTTTATCATTTCTTCAGGCAAACCTCTTGCCACCAATTTATCAGGATGGTGCTGGCTCATCAGTTTTCGGTAAGATTTTTTCACTTCGCTATCAGTCGCTGATGATTCAATGCCTAACATGGCGTAAGCATCATCAATGGATTTGAAGCGAGGTTGTTGACCAGCCCCTTGAGAAGAGTGTTGATGCGCCTGAATCATTGCAACTAATCGCTCAAACGCAATGTGTGAAAAACCAAGTTTTTTACAGATTTTCAGCAACATTTCTTTTTCGAGATCCGCAAGCTGACCATCAGCCATTGCTGTAGCGATCAGTATCTCCAGAAACATCTGCTCTAAGTTTCTGCGGCGCCCACATTCCCGTTTGAATTGATCGATAACCGGATCCAGCTCAAATTCAGGAGCTTTTCCTTCATTAAAGAGCCCTATAGCCACTTTTTTCTGTTCAGGACCCAGCTGCATCTGATCCATAATGAACTGTGCTGCTTTAATCTCACTCTCTGACACGCGGCCATCGGCTTTAGCTAAATGCCCCATGACGAGAAAAGTTGTTGTAAAGAATGCAGTTTGTACACGTTCGGTATTTGCAGCCGGATTAAAACTCAGCGTCCCAGAGAATCCTTTGTCAAATGTGTGGCCAAGTACCACGCCTAAAATTGCTCCTAAAGGGCCGCCTAACATATAACCAAACGTTCCGCCCAGAAGTTTACCCCACCATCTCATGCCTTGCCCTTTAATTAATATTTGAGGTTACTAAAATTAAACCAATTAGATTAACACAGTTTGTCTTTATATCGCCTAAATTTATCGCTAAGTCGAGTCGTCATAGTTTTATCTAATTTGTTATTTATCCGTTATTTAAACTTATGTAGAATTATCAGTTATCATTGTATTAACACCCCCCGGATATGAGAAGGATAAATGAGAGGCTCATTACAAGAACAGCTGCTAAATAGTGGCCTAGTTGATAAAGAACGGCTTGAAAAAGCGGCATTGGATAAAAAAAATAAGAACAAGCCAAAGTCTGCAAAAAACAATCGCCATAAAAGTCCAAAAAACAAGCAAGGGAAGCCGAAAAAAGCAGCAGCAGTAATTCCTGAAAAATCAGAAGTTATTCTCGATAAAACAATCCGCGTGGAAATTAAAAAACTTTTACGTGCGAGCAAGTTAAATGATAAAAATGGTGAAATACCGTACAACTATATCATTAACAATCAGGTTAAACGTTTTTATCTCAACGCAGAGCAGCAAAAACGTGTCACCGACGGTGAACTTGTCATTACCAATTGGAATGACCGTTCCTATTTAATCCCATCTTCAATTGTTGGTGAGTTGCATAAATTACATCCTGCACTACCTATTGCCAGTGCAATTGCTGACGAAAAAGCAGGCGAACAAGAAAAAATTGATGAAGAATACGCTGATTATATTATCCCAGATGATTTAACCTGGTAATTATAAATCGACTTTTATTTAACCGCCCCTTTATCGGGGCGGGATTATCAAATAACATTAATCCTCCGCGAATCTCCTTTTGTTACTAATTATCAGTAGTTCCTGCTAATAGCTCCAGCTCAATTTCGTGCACGCCTTTTGCTAGAATATTTTCAAAATTGAAAAATACACCCCTCTGGGAGCATCCATATCACTATAACTGTCGAGTTTTGTTATGCTGCAAATTAGCAAGGCCAAGCTATTGGTCGTTGTAAGCTGTATTGGTTTTGCTCTTATTTATGAAAAATGGTGGACATTCCAACAAATGAATGCCGTCACTGATAGCATTTCATTCCAAGAAACCTGGGTTCAGTCTTTTTTGATATTTGGCGCTTGCTCGATATTTGGTGTGGTTATTCTTTTTGTTATAGGAAACAAACAAAAGAATTTTTCCTCAAACAGAAGCGGGCACTTAGACAAAATGCTACAGGGAAATTTTAACAATTTCGTAGACGACAAAAAAAATAGCGAATTAGACGGAAAAATTCATCAACTAGTTTCGATATTCATCGATGTTCTTCAGAAAGTCCACAAGAACACCATTAAACTTGAACAATCTGCAGTACAAGTGTGCTCTCTTTCTAACGAAATTAACCAAGCAAATATCCAGGAAAGAAACCATTCACGTGAAGTGTATGAATACACTGATGGCCTACTCACAATCGCCAATAGTATTAGCAATCTTACTGAACAGACACGTACAAATACTCACTCTACTGAAGAGAGTGCACAAAATAGCCTCTCAACAGTGAGAGATAATATTCTGTGCATGGATGATACCGTAAACGAAGTTAATACTGCGTCAAAACAAATGATTGAACTCAATGAAGCCACTAATGAAATCCACGATATTATTGAAACCATAAAAAATATCGCCGAGCAAACAAATTTGCTCGCATTAAATGCAGCCATTGAAGCCGCTCGCGCTGGCGAACAAGGACGCGGATTTGCGGTTGTCGCTGATGAAGTGCGTAATCTCGCCACAAGGACAACGAACTCTACTACTGAAATAAATAGTTTGATCACTCAGTTAATCGAACGCGCCAGTCGTGTTTCTGGCACGATGGAAAATGTGGTAGAGAAAGTTTATTCCAGCCAACGAAACGCACAAGACATTGAAAAGGAAATAACGAATGTTGTCAGTAATATTGCAGAAACAGTAGAATCTAACACAAGAATACACGATGTTAGCCAGGAACAGCTACAACAATTTGATTCGTTGCGAAATCATTTATCTTCTTTTACCAATTCTTTTGAACAAAACTCTAACAAAGTTCAAACCACTGCCAGCATTGTTAGTGATATTGTCGACGTCAAAGATAATTTTACAACGTTAGTTTCTTCCTACCAATTTCCTAAAAAGATAATGGATGAGCCGGATCAGAGCATCCTTGAGAAGCGTAAAGCCACGCGTATTACCTACCCAATGAGAGTAACATTGCTTATCAATGGAAACATTAAAGATTGTGTCAGTAGTGATTTAAGTGAGACAGGCATTCAGCTCAGGCATGATCAAGACATTAAAGAAAAGGATGAGGTCAAGCTGCAAATATTCTTACCCTATAATGATTCTGCTGAATATAGCAAACAGATTCCTCTTTCTATTGCAGGTGTTGTCCGCTGGGCTAACGATAGTAATCATCCAAATGTTTGTGGTATAGAATTTATCAACACTAATGAAGTACATCGGCAATGGATGAAAAAATGCTTTGAGTTCTTCAAACGATTAGAAGGGCATCATGAGTCTTTTATAAATATTGATTAGACACGTTTTATTGCGTAAGAAAGTGCTTGTCCTGCTTCATCACCAATACAAAACACAGAATGCCATGCGCAGGCCTTCATACTCTCTTGTGGTAACAACATAACATCTCCAGCCTTTAAGTAATATCCAAATCCGTTATTGACCAGTTGCTCAAAAAAACTTTGCACATTATTTAATAATATACTTATTGCGTTATGTGCTGGGTTATCGAGAATATCCGACAAACAATCTCGTTTCATCGCTTCTCTAACAAATTCATTATATTCCGATTCGTTATTGACGGCCTCCTTTAGGTTATTTAGGTTGGATTCGTTTTTGAGAAATAGGAGAACTTCATCCAACAACTCTTCTTTAGACATCGCTAACCAGAACGTTTCACTTGTTATTTGAGCATAGACCACACCCAAGTGTCCCTTCTCTGCATCGTGATGAAACTGCGCCCCACCATTAGGCGCATTAAAGTAGATGATGCGTTCTACCATAACAAAATCGCCACCAACCATATCTGACAAACATTGATGGAGTTTTTGATCTTCTGTAATAATGGCAGATTCAGGAAACAAGCTTTCACAAAGTTCCGCAGCCGCAAGTTGGCGTTCGAAATCTAGAGAGACATCATCGTAACCTTCCATCCCGAAGGAAAAACGAAAGCGAAGTGAATCATCATCATTTTCGAACGATAGCCAGGAAACACGCATCCACACATCTTCCATGATCATTTCACCATTTTCCATCACATCGAAATCAACGGAAACAATCTCCTGCGGATCTGCATCATCACAGCGGGTAGCAAGCATTTCAAATCGCTCTCCTAATCTTTCCATATATTCTGTTTGGTCAAGAATAGCTTCAATGTCACCGCCCTTTGCAATAACTTCAAACATTTCCCTGCTTTTTGCTATCTCGTCGGAAAATCTTTCAAGATTGTTAACAACGAATTTGGGGAGATGAACAGGTTTGTTTGCTTTCCACAATAACGCAGCTTCGGAGGACTCAATAGCTATTGGTTTTTCATCGACTTGGATGTAGCCGGATAAAAATCCTCTGCGTTTAATTTTAAAACTGGCAGGATTATCACTATTAGATTCTGAACTTAAGGATATAGATGACTTTGACATAAGAGCTACCAACAAGGATTAATACTGAATATTGCTAAAAAGTGGAGGGATTATATAACGAAACTTGCCTCTAAACAAAACTTAACAAGGACTTCAAATTCGCGATTCGCCGGTGCTTGGGAGCTGATTTTGAAGTGTCGCCAACAGGGATGTTAGAGTCTGAATCCATGGATGGTGAAGGTAGAGAATGCAGGAGCACATTGTCGACAAACACCATGGAAGGTTACTGTGTCTTTAAAATCAGTACCCAAGCACCGACGAATCAGCTACGTACCCAGTTTTGCTTGCAGGCAAGTTACGAAATCAACTATCAGGAATTTGATATTTTATCTTTGAGGCGGAATATACGCCGTATGTGACGATTATGCTGCTCCAATTGATAGAGTTGCTCAGCATATCTCAAAGCTTTGCCCAGGTGTTTCTGTTTATGCTCGAAATATTTAGCCAAGGCTTCTATGGCGGGTGAATAATTTTGTTCACTTAATGGGTGAAGTAGTTCCAGCGCTTCAACCCAGCGTTTTTCCCGTCGATAAATGCTTGCCAACAGAAATTTTGCGCGTTCACATGTTTGTTCACGGTTCCGTTCGAGCAATTCACGTGCAACTAATTGCCGCTTATTTTTTAGCAAATAATTTGCTGTGGTATAAACATTAAAGATCTCTTCTGTGGGTGTATTGACACATTTTGCCACGTGATCAAGCAATGCGATTAATGATATCACATCATGCCGATGATGCTGGCAAAGTGGATTTAAACGATCAGATTTACCTTCACGAATCAATTCAGAAAAAATAGCGGGAGCTTCTGCTCCTGGCATATCATTGATGCGTTGAAAATTGAGACAAAATTGTTCCGCCGATTGCAAGCGGCAATCTGGCCAATATTTTTGATACATGCGGCGAATCCAGTGCACCAGGTCAATATGTTCCAGCGTTAACAATGGGCTGGCCATGCGTTTTAAACGATATCGAGACACCAACAAAGGTAAATCAAAACTTTTACCGTTATAACTGACGAGTGTTTTTTTCTGAATCAGTTTTTGGTTTAACCATTCCAACATGGCGATTTCACCATGGAAGCCATTCAATAAAAGCTGATGATTAATAACACTCTGGCTTTCTATTTCCGCGACACCTAGCAAAAACACAATAGTACCCACACCGCTAGATAGGCCAGTGGTTTCGGTATCTATAAACAGTAGTGAGTTTGTTTCTTCACAAACAGATTCAGGCCAGAGTTTCAGAAATCCACTTAACTCGCTAGCATCGTAATTATTGTGAAGCTTATTCAAACTAAATTCCGATTTAATGTAAATCAAACCTTCACTTAATACTTCGCCATTTACTTGTTTGGCAAGTTCATCATCAGATAGCTTTTTGTTCGGCTGGTTAACCAGAGAAACTCTTGTGTGGCGTAACTTATCTGCCAAACTTTGTTCATTAGCGAGTTTTTTTGCTTTTAAAACTTCCTGCCCGGCTTGTTTACGCAGTAGCGTCAAGCGCTGGCTTAATCGACTCATGTTGATTTTCCTGGGCGTTAAATAATGTCAAGACTTGAAGCGCTACCGATTTAGGGGAATATTCTTTCTCTTCCTGTGATTGTAAGATCGGCCCGACACAAGCAGGACAACCACAATCACAGGAACATTGCCCAAGCAATTCGAGCGCTTTTTTTACAATATTGTGACGTTGCTCATACAAACCTGACGAGATGCCCAAGCCACCAGGAAAATTATCGTATAAAAATAGCGTAGGATTAAATCGTGCTGCTTCTACATCAACATTATCACCATTAAACGCTTTGACACCACCTCGGCCATTAGAGCCAATCGTTGCAAACCATTCAGCATCGCCATTTCCTACTGCTCTGCCAATATCCCGCGATTCACACATACACATGAGCGCTGCCACATGATGCATAGCATAGGCAGCACCGAGAAAACCATCCAGCGCCTGCCAACGGCTCGCAAAAGTTTGTTCGAGGATTTTACTGCGCACTTGCCACCATGCACTTGTGGTATGCATTTCCTGATCAGGCAGATTCACTTTTCCAAAGCCAACATTCTCATGCGTGTAGTAGCGGATTTTTTTATAACCGGCAACGCGCTTTACCAAATGCACTTCCCCTTGCGCAACCTGGTTAGCGTCATTTTTATCTGCTTGAAAATCAGCAAGGATTTTTAACTTGGTATAGTCAATGGCATCGGTATAATAATCAGCATCCGTTTGGGTAACGAATGCCTTGCGCCCTACCCAATCCAGCTTTTCAACTTGCCAGGGTTCAGCTTGTATCAAATAGATTGCACCTTCGTAGATCGTTTCTGCTGCACCGTGATAATCCACTTCGGCAATCACTTCCTGCTTGCCACCTGTGGTGTCGATCACAACAAAGTTCCCTTCTGCAACAGAACGTAAACTTACGGAGTTAGCAGGATAAGCATCGGCAATCCAATGCCAATGTCGAGCTTCGTGATGCAGCACACCTTCATCCTGGAGATAATGAAGAAATTCATCAACCTCATTTTCACCAAACGGTTCACTATCTTTAAAGGGTAATTCAAAAGAAGCGCAACGAATATGATCCATCAATATCAAAAGCTGGTCTGGGTCGATACGTGCATTTTCTGGCGAGTTACCCATGAAATATTCAGGATGCTGAATAATGTATTGATCCAACGCAGAGCTATTTGCGATTAATACGCCTAGCGCTGTTTGATTACGCCGCCCCGCTCTCCCCAAACGCTGCCAGGTTCCTGCGATTGTTCCAGGATATCCGTTAAGCACGCACACATCAAGAGCACCAATATCAACCCCCAGCTCTAACGCAGATGTTGCAACCACGCAATCCATCTGCCCTTCACGCATTTTCTTTTCGGTCGAGCGACGTTGATTAGGCAAATAACCACCACGATAAGAATGAACGCGTGCCGCTTTACGTGGATCTTTATCAAAAACATCTTTGAGATATTTAGTAATCACTTCAACCATAATACGCGATTGCGCAAAAACGATATTTTTCAAACCACGTTTTATCGCCATTCTTGCAATACGTGTGCTTTGCGAGCGCGCTGATGCACGAATTCCCAGTTCAGGATTGACCATTGGCGGATTCCAGAACAGCAAATGTTTTTTGCCCTGCGGTGCACCACTCTCTGTAATTGAATTTACGGCTTGACCACAAAGCTGCGCGGCAAGTTGTTCAGGGTTAGCGATAGTTGCTGAGCAAAAAACATAGATGGGTCGGACGCCGTAAAATTCACAAATACGATGCAGACGCCGTAGCACATTGGAAACATGCGAACCAAACACACCCCGATAGATGTGCATTTCATCGATAACAATATATTTTAAACTTTCGAAAAATTGCGCCCATTTGGTGTGGTGAGGCAATATTCCCTGATGTAACATATCCGGGTTGCTGATAACAATGTCACCATGCATTCGAACTGCTTTTCGTGCATCGCCCGGTGTATCACCATCAAACGTAGAGACACGCACGCCTAAATCCCCTGCTTTATTTAATTCCAATATCTCTGCTTGCTGATCTTGTGATAACGCTTTTGTGGGAAACAGATAAAGCGCTTTTGATTTATTTTGAATAATATCCTGAAGCACTGGTAAGTTGTAACAGAGGGTCTTCCCTGACGCGGTGGGCGTGACCATGACGGTATTTTTTTCGGCTCTAATTGAATCCCACGCCTTACTTTGATGAGAATAGAGTTGATTTATATTTTTACAGAGCAGCGCATGTCGAATTCGCTCATCCAATTCATTGGGGAAATTTTCATAACACGCAGGTTTCGCCTGTGTAATGAATTCGCCAGTAATTCGGTTTTTATATTTTGTTTTGATCTGCTTAATCAATGAGCCAACTTTATCGACACCACTTTCTTCGGGCTGGCTAATTTGTGGCTCTTGAGGCATACTCATCGTTCTCTATACGTTCTCCTTATTTACTATAATTGAATCCCTATTGAAATGAAAGCACAAACATCTGATGAATACGCTGACAAAACGACAACGAGAAATCTATCAGGCATTGCAGGATCACTTTCAAAATTGTGATGTCGCACCGAGCCTTGATGAGCTTTGTCAGCAATTAGGTTTGGTTTCGCGTGGTTCTCTACATAAACATATTCAAGCCTTAGTGAATAAGGGGCTAGTTCTGCCATTGAAAGGAAAACAGCGCGGTATTCAATTGGTGAAACCCGTTCACACTGGTACTTTACCACTACTGGGTAAAATTGCAGCAGGCAGCCCCATTGAAGCTTTGGAAAATCCTGAACCCATCCAGGTTCCTGATCAATTGCGCAGCACGGAAAACTGTTTTGTCTTAAAAGTTGTCGGCGACTCCATGATCAACGAAGGAATATTCGATGGGGATTGGGTGATAATCGAGCAAACCTATGTTGTGAAAAACGGTGATATTATCGTCGCTCTTATTGACGATTATCAAGCTACCCTAAAAAGCATTCAATACAATAACAGCAAGATTATTCTTTATCCTGCTAATTCTGATATGCAACCTATGGAATACGATGCGAGCCGTGTTCAAATACAAGGTAAACTTGTAGGACAAATGCGCAGCTACTGTTGAAATCAGCTCTATTTTCATTGAAAGCGAATCCATAACTTGATAGTTTTTCTAAGACATAATATGTTACGCAATAATGATTTTTAATCTAGGTGTGAATGATGGAATTGATAATAGGCCCCTGGTTATGGTATGCAATTGCTCTGGTTCTGGTTGTTTTTGAAGGTATGCGGCCCTCGGGTTTATTCGCTGCAATGGCGGTAACGGCTGGTATTCTGGGCGGCCTGGTCACAGCGTATCCCGAGCTGACTTGGCAACAACAGCTGGGAATTTATGCGGCTTCCACAATGGTACTCAGCTTTATTTTCATCAAAATTGTTGCTGCAATTAGAAAAAATGATGACGATACGCCTGAATCAAAAACAATGATTGGAGAAGAATTTGCGCTATCACATTCAATACAGAACAATTTTGGCGAGATAGAGCTAGATGGTGTTTTCTGGTCTTTAAAAGGCCCTGACATGGAAAAGGGATCGTATGTAAGAGTCGTAGGTGTTGACGGACAAATGTTAGCTGTGATGCCTATCTCTGCACTCTCTAAAGAAATCCAGAAAGAAACAACAACTGATGAAGCTCAAAATACTTGAATTTCCTCGGAAGCACACTCACAAGTAAAGCGTCTTGTTTTGCTTGTGAGTACAAATCCGCTTACTCAAACATTCCTTTGATAGAGTCTCCAGCAACCTCTGCTTGTGCTTGAGTTGCATTTTTACAGCTCAGGTCGTCTTTGGCTTTAAGACCTTTTGACAAACAGCCTTTTAAAACTTGATGACGTAATTCGTCATCGCCTTTGAGTTTAGCCACTGAATGCGCACAACCCGCGGTAAAAACAACCAACAAACAAGTAACTAAAATACTTGATAATATTTTCATCAATGACACCTTACAAAATAACTCTATGTTGCGATAAGTTACAATTCTAACATACAAATTTCTTTTGGTATTTGATTCATCTTAAGCCTGACAGCCTCCTGGATTGTCAAACTAACACTTCTTTTTAAACATCATCTGCACAATACGTTATAATTTCCACTCAACTTAAACTGGAGACTCACCGTGAATCTTTACGCCATCATTCTTACGCTATTCACCATCGCAGGCTTATTCATTTGCATACGAGAATGGCGCCATATTAAAAGTAAAAATAAATCTAATCAATGGTTGAGCGTTGAAGGTGTAATCGTAGAATCAAACCCCAATAATCTAACTGGTAATTTACTTCCCATCATTAAGTACAGCTATCAAGTTGAAGGCTCAACGTATACAAATACACTTGAGTTTCCTCCGGGCACTGCCGCAATGCCTGAGTTCTCTAAAAATTATTTCAAAAAATACCCCGAAGGCAAAACAATAAACGTGTTCTATAATCCAAAAGATGTAAATCAATCGACGCTGGAACCAGGACAACAAAAAGATGATTGGTTTATATTTGGGATTGGTGTATTAACGACTATTGCAGGAATTGTTTTTTTGATTTTTGGTCATTAATGCCCTCCTTCAAATGAGCCTAAGATGAACACATCAGAGAATTTATTATTTCAAGTATTGAAAATATAGATGAGATTATTGAAGATTTATCCGCCATTAAAGAAAAAAGATATGACAGCAACAATTTTGTCCATTCTGCTGCTGAGAGAATATTGAAAAAACATTACATTTCAAAAAATAAGTCACACTACTGTTTTACTCTTTGTGATTTCCAAACGAAAAGCATAGATCAGTTTCTTAGCTGGAATTACCATGACTCAGTATCAGTTAATGTATTCACAAAGCGCCTCAACAATTGTTTCATCAAACCATATACCAGAATATTTTTTTAATTCACTGAGAGCTTCCGCTTTTGACATAGCTTTTCTATATGGTCGTTCTGAAGTCATCGCGATATAAGCATCTGCTATAGCCAATATTTTCGCTTCCAATATTATTTCGTCTTTTAACAACCCTCGAGGATAGCCAGTTCCATCGAGCCGTTCATGGTGTTGCCCTACAATTTGTTTTAGCTCTACCAAGTGACCTTCACTATCTGGTGTAATCATATCAATGATTTCTTCGCCAATACTAGTATGCTTTTTAATATCTTCCCACTCTTCATCAGTGAGTTTTGTCTGTTTTTTGAGAATCGAATTAGGAATATACATGGTTCCAATATCATGGAGAATTGATGCTTGCTCCAATAAGGTTAATCGACTTGATGGTAGATTAATCTTATAACCCAATTCTATCGATAGGACTCGAATATTTTGAGAATGACTAACTCCCTCCATTGAAGAAAAACCGCGATTTTTTTCAACCAAACTTGCCATATTACTAAGCACACGTAACAAGAGTCCAGCATCATCATCTAAGCCTTTTATATCATCGTAAGCGGTAAGCAAATTACCACCACTCTCTTTTGAATGGTACATTCTCCGATCTGCAGCGCCAATCAATCCCTTTTCATCTGTCCCATCTTCGGGATAACTAGCAATGCCTATGCTTAATGAGAGTTTAATTCGTTTATCTCTGTCGACACATTTTTTCACAAATTCGTCTTTCAGCCGCGATGCAAGTTCTATTGCTCCTTCTTTCGCTGTCTCCGGAAGTATCATTGCAAACTCATCACCTCCGTATCGATATACACTGTCTTCATTCCGAAGAATATCCTGGTATATTTTTGTTGCTCTAATTAACATCTCATCACCATAAGCATGTCCATGTAGATCATTCGCCTGCTTAAACCCATCAATGTCAATTATAACCGATGAAAAGGGACGGCCGTATCGATTTGCCCGTTTAAATTCTTTGCGAATATTCTTGTCAAATTGACGTCGATTAAATAACCCAGTTAAAGGATCTGTTATTGCCTGTTGATATAATTTCTCTTGCAATAACTTTCTGTGGCTAATATCTTCCAACAAACAAAAATAAAGTGAACTATCGTTTTCGCTGATACAATTGTAAGACATTGTTACCGAAATAAGTAAGCCATCTTTTGTTTGAAGTGTGTATTCATCATTCTGGCCTGCTATCACTTTTCCAGCCCCATTAAAAATCTCTTCCGGATTATATTTTCCAACATTCGCATCTTCAGGGAAAAGAATTCTTAATGGCCGCCCTTTAAGTTCGTTTACTTTAAAGCCACTCAAATTTAAAAGTTGACTATTCAGATGCAGTATTCGTTGTTCTGCATTTATGAAAATAACACCGTTTGGGTATGCATTAATAAATGCATAAAACGTATTGGGGGATACTGAAAAATTAAATTCAGATGGTAATTGCGGGTGTTCCATTGACTCAATCTCATTTATTTTATTATTAAGTGAAATTTCGAACTTTCAATCTACTTAATGGAAATTCGGGGCGAGTACTTTACTAAAACTATTTTTTCTTGCAAGTCTTTTATTATTAAAATGAATAACCAAGCCCTGGGATTAGGTATAACACTGAAATACACTTACATTAGTCTTTATTGGCGTTTTACTAGACACTTAACTTTTGACTACAACCGCATTAATTGAGTTTGATTTATGAAGTATGGCACTAGTTTGTTTAATAACACCAGAAGTAGGCGCTTTATATGACACAGGAGCTATTATCGAATAACAGCAGAGCTGTCGCGCGGAATTCCAACATAGCAATAAAAAAGGTGTGAAATCACTCTAAATCTCAAAGGCTATGGATATATAATCTGAGAAGCCCAAAGAAAAAGTGATTCCGCTTACTACTAGTCGGCTGTTTTCTCAAACTTAGATGCCTAAATTATGCAGAGAAATAGAGATAATATGTTGCCAATATTGTCGCTTCAGTGATAAATTACTTTAGTATACAAAACAAGCAACAATACACTGTTCAAGGCTACGGACCACTGTTTATACTAATAATTTCCGTTAAACACATAAAGACTAGATTTCATTTGCTTTACATGAATCACAAAATTAGTTTTTATTTGTGTTGCAAAGAGGCTCTAATGAATAACCCGACACTTGAAAAACAATCAGAAAACACCACTAACAAATTCAACTTTTCCAATATCTCCCAAATTCGAAGCTGGATCACAACCCTTTCTCAGGGTGATGCCCATGAGACATTAAATTTACTTTTCTCTTTTATAAAACAACTTAACAAACAAAATCTCGATATAGTATTTCATTATCAAGTTTTAAATTTGCTTGCACCAGCAATCGAAAACACGTTAGAAACTATAAAATCACCCTATTATTATGAATCGACCCCACTAACCAATAACAGCCACGCAGCACTTAAAATCAAACAGCATTTTTTACACAAACTTTGTGAAAGTTACAAAATTTTGATAAATAAGTTAATACCGCTTCTTTCCTCACACAAAAAAACAATTAAAATACTTTGCATCGCAATTTACCATTCAATGCATTATTCAACGCTATTATTAGTCGAGCAATATCTCTCATATATGAAACAGAGCAATCATTTCTGGAAGGAGATGCATCAACTTTATCAATTAGCAATCAAATATAATCTCCATCAAATTTCTTTAAATCCCATAGCCGACAATAGTAAAAAAACACATATATCGAGCAGCTATAAAAGATTAATATTATTAGCTAGCGCCGACCCTTTCCACCTCATGCAAACAGAAATATTAAAAACATTTGATCATCTTGAACACTGGAGTTGGTACGCCAAATTTATCAACAAAGAGAGCTTTGATAATAAGGGCGGATTACTGATTGATTTCACTCTCGACATTCCTGCAAGACGATTTAATTCAAATCCACACTCTGAAGAAAATAATGTTTTATATCTAGATATATCAGATATTGTTAAAGTTACACGTGTTCAAATGCAAAAGCTTACGCTTTCACTCAATTCTACCGACGAATCACTTACAAATAAAACAACTTTTGTAGAGAGATCATTTCTGCCTATGTACGTCAGACTTCATAAGGTGTGGAGTGAAGCTTATAAACGAAATAGTGAACGCAAGCATTCGAATGAAACTATTTCTTCTGCTATTGGATTAAGCACCTGCCATCGACTAATAAGCAATGACACTGACTTCACACCTGAGCAAGATGAAATCAACTTAAAGAAGGGGACTCTAGGTGGCTCTCTCCATTTAACCTTGATTCCAAAAGAACATACTCCATGGGTAGAGAAGGCTTTAGAAGAGGATATTAAAACAGGTGTTATTAAACCCAGAGAATCTTTATTTGAAGAAGAAGATATTTGGAAGAAAAAGAGAGTAACAGAACTCTCACGTAATACGGAAATAGCAGAAAAGCACAAGAAAATTATTATTTTTGATAGCTTGGTTTACAACAAAAACACTGGATTTGGCCTCAACCTCCGTTGCCATAAAGATAGCGGCATACATGCTCATGTTGGAGAATTAATTTCTTACCAAGATAATGATGCTCAACACTGGAGCGTAGGCGTTATTAAGTGGCTAAACTATTTAGCTAACGAAGATGTTAGCCTTGGTGTTGAACGCATACATGGGAACATCAAACCTATTGCAGTTAAAGCAGTCTCAGGCATCGGTGAGGGTAGTGAATATTTTCGTGCTCTGCTGCTTACAAATGAAGGAAATCAACCTTCCAGATCAATAATCACCCCCAGTGCTATTTATGACTCCAGCACTATATTATTAGTGAATTTAAAAGAAAAACTGAGATACATCAGATTAAAAGAGCTGATAGAATCAAGCGGCTACTACTCACAGTTTAATTTTGAATCAACTACAGATCCTGAATTAAATAGAACAGACAATGCATGGGTTTAACCTAAGGAACGAGACACAATAACTCGCGCTAGTTGGAATTGATTTTTCCGTTCCGAGTGCATTCTTAGCCCAAGTCACTCCAAAATTAATCCCAACTCCTCTTCATGGAGCCATTAGCGGGAACTACTGATTTATGCTTAGTTGTTTTCAACTCTCCATATTTTATTATTGGACAGTAAAAGCACTTGATTTTGGGAATTAACTAATAATCGTACATTCCCTATCTCAGGTAATTTGGTTCTATCGAATAATTGCTCAGCAATACCTAGATGTGGAGTGACTTTATAAACTTTTTCATTATCGATAAAATATATAGACTCATTTTTATAAAATAAGCCCAAAGGCTCATCCAAGCCCGCCATTATTGTAGATTTATTACCCTGCTTATTTATTTGAGATATTTTATCACGTTCTGAAATATAAATATTTTCTTGATTATTAGTCAATGTTAACCAATTACCATCAACTTCGCTAAACTTTGGGTCGGCTATGACACCTTCAGCCGTTATTTTTAAAACTTTCGCAGATTGCTCTTGTGCTTTAAACATTGAGACATATAAGCTTCCTAAATCATCAGTAGCAATATCAGAAATATTAATTAAATTTTCAGACCAGGACAATGGGACAGGCGACGTTGAAGAATCGATCGGCAAAGAAAGATCAAGATGAAAAACACTTCCTGAAGAGCTTGCGTTGTTCACAAAATAAAGATTATCTCCTGACACCATTAATTCAGCAGAATTTTGTATAAATGTTATATTATCAACTAGTGTCGTTAATGTTCCATCAGCGTCATACTTAACTATTCTAGAATTATTCCTGTCAGAAATGTAGATATTATCCTCATCATCGATAGTCGCACCGACAAAATTTCCTCCATCAATGGCAGCAACTTCAACTACCGTTGCATTACTAATATCATTTTCGCAACTGACGTATACCGTCGAAATATTCCCACGAGCTACCGTATTGAAAGAGTTTTTTACATTGCATATTTGCCTGGGATTGGTGGGATGTTGCTTCACACTGACAGAGTAAGTTTCATCTTGTTTCAACCGATTTAAAAAGCGAAAACTACCATTTTCTATTATAGTCAAATCATCTTCGTTGTTGTTTTGCAGAACCAAACCTGAACCAACTAAGCCAGCAACAACACCCCCAATTGAATATTTAGAAGTGCGTGTTTGAGTTCTTATTTCACTGGTAAAAAGTTTTATATCAGTTTTCAAATCAGGAGTGGTTTGCTGAGACCATACAATAATGCCGTCTCCATTGTTAGCAAGTGCAACCTTGCCTTCACCTGCAACACTCATCGGCTTCAATACATCTTTTCCACTCTTTTGAATACTATTGTATGCTTCATCGGCAAGGATTTTTTGCACTGCACCTTCACATTTGATTGTATAACTTGTGGAGCTATTTTCTACATCAACTAATTTATTCTTTACTGAGCTATTACATTGAGCAATAAAGCTTATAGGGTTTCCATTTTCTCCAAGCTCTACTTTTCCCCCAATACTATCAACTGTAATTGTTTCTTCAATGCCGTCACATATAAGACTATGGCTTGTAACATTCTTTTCATCGTCAACTTCGATTATTTCTTCCGCATTCTTACATTGAACAATCTGGCTTCCGGCAATTTTTGCCTTATTAGCATCCCTAATTATCCAACCACCAAAAGAGGTACTATCTTCAATAGTACTAGGAATCACTCTGTCACCTGCGGACGAAAAAACAGCTTTTAGTAAACTATTATATCCTTCTCCTACTTGAAGCCATGTAATTACTAGTCTGCCTTCATTGGAAAGCGCGACGTTTGCGCTTCTTGCTGAGCTAGAGACTTCTGAAGTTGTTAAATGAAAGGTAAAGCTACTCCTCGGTGTAGTAACACCAGTCCATCCCCCTCCTCTAAACCTAACAAAAAATAGATTAAAATCAGCAGCACCTTTGTTAGATTGCCAAACTAATACTGCCTCATCATTATCATTCACTTTTACCACTGGTTTATCAGCGTGAGCCCCTGGTATCGATACTCGTTCTGTTTCATCTAACGCTTCTTGTTCATACCATTCCCAAACATCTTTATTTTCAGTCCGCCAATATTGACGCTTGTAAATATGTTCATTATCGCCATCGGATTGAACCCATGCGACGACTGTATGCCCTATGTTATTTATTGCAACAACTGGAGATCTCGCGTTAGTGGGACCAAAACTAACATTGTTTTTTAAATCTTTTGGATTGATCCATTCAGTGCCTCGGTATTCACTAACAAATATTTGCTGGGTTCCCTTGTCAGCTACCGGATCACCAGCTTGCTGCCAAGCAATCACAGCATGACCATTATCGCTCAATGCGACTTTATGTGAGGCTGTTTTGCTGCCGGAAACACTTATATGATCTGTAATGCTATCAGGATGTGTCCAAACTTTGGAACTCAATTGACTTTTATATACTTGATCGTGATTTCCATTATTTTGAGCCCATACAATAATTCCTTCTCCGTATATATTTAATGCTACTTCAGGATTAAAGAGCTCTTTATCATCAGACTCTATAGGAAAGCTAAAACTATCGTTCAAACTTTTTGGATGAGACCAAGAATTATCAAGATATTCACTTTTAAAAAGATACTGTTGCTTTAAATCGTCGATTTGATACCAGGTAATTAACGCAATACCGTGATCATTTAATGCAACTTTAGGGTAGAAAGCATCACTGCCACTGATACTTATACTGTCTTCTATGCCGGATGGATGAAGCCATTTTCCATCACGGTACTCACTTTTATAAACCTGACTGTGTGTCCCATTCGATTGTAACCAGACGATAATGACATCTCCGTCATTATTCATTGCTACTTCATAATTTGTGGGAATTCCAACATCAAGACTGATGTTTTCATCAAAACTCACTGGCTTTGTCCATCGAAAATCACATACAATCGATACATTGGCAATATTCGATATTGGCATTATACCTTCGCCAAATGTTGGGGTAATTACCCTGCACTCTTGTACTGGATCAATGGGTTGTTTGACGATAGAAATTTTATATTTTTCTCCACTGAGCACTTCATTTGGAAATGTAAATTCACCTCCACGGTCAAGTTTTACTTCGTTACCAGCACTCAATTGCAATACCAGTCCTTCTCCCTCCTGATCACTAACACTTCCTCCGATGGTATAGCTTTTACCATCAGAAACAATTTCACCAGATGAATCAGAATCACTGGTAATACAGCCATTTAAAAACAATGAAATAGAAAGAATCGTTATACTTTTCAAGAGTGTTAACATATATAAAACCTGAATAATTTGATTATTGAATAAGCTATAAACTGATGAATCAAAGATCATTATCTATCTATAGCTACTCATCGATGGCTGACGTCTAATCAGTTCATGGCATCAGTCACTTAAGCACGCTAAAATAACAGTTTATCGCAATATTGATTACACACATATGAAAAAAGCTATAATTCGTCGGACATCTCCATTAAATGAATCAACTCTCCCACAGGACCTACACCCAGTTTTACGGCGAATATACAAGAATAGAAATATTTTCGAAGAAAAACAATTAGATAAATCAATTAAGAATCTTCTACCTTTCAATAAACTGAGTCAAATAGACACTGCCGCGCAGGTGATCTACGAACATTTAGTTCAATCAAATAGAATTATCATCATAGGGGATTTTGATGCAGATGGCGCTACAAGTACCGCTGTCGCTATGAAGTGCCTAAAAATGTTTGGTGCTTATTCCGTCGAATTTCTGGTGCCTAATCGCTTTAAGTATGGCTATGGACTGACACCTGAGATAGTGAAGGAAGCTGAGCAGACATTCTCCCCTAAACTGATTATTACTGTAGACAACGGCATTTCAAGCATTGATGGTGTTGACACCGCTAATACGCTAGACATTGACGTGGTCGTGACCGACCATCACCTGGCAGGACAAGATTTGCCGAACGCAAAGGCAATCGTTAATCCCAACCAACCTGATGATCAATTCGACAGTAAAAATCTCGCAGGTGTTGGGGTGATATTTTATGTGATGTTGGCTTTACGCAGCCTTCTACGCGAAAAAAAGTGGTTTACAGCTAACAATATCAAAGAACCCAATTTTTCTTCAGTTCTCGATATTGTGGCACTAGGCACCATTGCTGATGTAGTTCCTTTGGATTTGAACAATCGTATACTCGTCAATCAGGGCTTGAAGCGAATTCGCGCAGGCCATGCTTGCCCTGGAATACAAGCCCTCATCGAAATTTCAAATAGAACAGCAAAAAACCTGATTGCAAGTGATATGGGGTTTTGTTTAGGTCCGCGATTGAATGCAGCAGGAAGATTGGAAGATATGAGTGTAGGCATAAACTGTTTGTTATCAGAAAGTATTGAGCAAGCGAGAGAATACGCGACACAACTGGATGATCTCAATCGAACCCGTCGTGAAATTGAAGGACAAATGCAGCAAGAAGCGCTGAGCTCACTTAAAGAGTTACATTTGGATAATAGTACCATACCGATGGGAATGTGCTTATACGATCCCCACTGGCATCAAGGCGTCATTGGTATATTAGCCTCTCGAATTAAGGATAAATTTCATCGTCCCGTCATCGTTTTTGCAGACCATGAAAACGATGAAATCAAAGGCTCCGCACGTTCCATCCCTCATCTTCACATACGTGACATTTTGGATACTATTGCCACAAAACACCCTGCAATCATTAACAAATTTGGAGGGCACGCCATGGCGGCGGGTTTATCTATTGGGAAGGCTAACTTTGAAAAATTTCAAGACTGCTTCAATCGAGAAGTCGAAGCACTGGTGAAACCAGAATATTTAGATCAAGTCATCTATTCTGACGGCGAAATTTGTGAGCAGGAATTTTCGTTAGAATTGGCGAACCTCATTCAACAAGCCGAACCCTGGGGACAAGAATTTCCAGAGCCTGTATTTGATGGGAAATTTCGTTTAATCCAACAACGAATTGTTGGAGAGAAACATTTAAAATTAAAACTCAAACCTGAATCAGGGAGTCAGGAATTTGACGCTATCGCTTTTAATACCATTTCGCATGAAGACAATATTTCACCTTTTAATATTGGTGATCACATCAACGCAGCGTTTAAATTAGATATCAATCATTTTCGTGGTCAAACAAACCTACAACTGATGATTGAATATCTGGAGCCGACTATTGTTGAATAGTTTGAGAAAAGCCGTCAGGTAAACTGAATAATGTACTTGGGAATATAATATGCTTACGGTAATCAACCAAAAAACGTTGAAAGCCATACGAACTCCATTCACGGACAGGAAAACCATATTGCATGTGATTCAGTGGAGAAAATATTTCTATCGCATCTTTGCATTGCTGATTTTCAGACACAACATAGCTTTGTTTTTTAACACTAGCTAACGCTAAATAGTATTCTTTAACGGCACTTAATACATCTTCAAAAGCACCATTTATCGTCACAATGTCATAACACGCTTTCTGATTTAGTATAAACTGGTGATGAGTGGCATCGGCAGAACCATTTACAGAATCTCGCATTACTGCATGACTGGTTTGAGATTCGGTTTTCCAATTCAAGGGGAAATCAGGCTGCAATGCCACATCACTCATTTTATTCACTTGAATGGAGTGATCATCGACCGATACTTTAAAGAGAATTTTTTGAATGCGATCATAAAGCGTGAAATTTTCATGCCCAGGTCCCGCGTCAATTCTTAAAATATCTTTTGTAACAAGTATACGAACACTGGATTCACTATTACTGGAATCTGACTCGGAATAGAGCAACAAAGCGCCAGGCACCTCAGCTTTGTCTAATTTTGTTGGTGAAATCGAATTTGTCGCTTTTATAGCGCAACCTGTAAAACAAAAAAACAAAAACAAAAGTGTAATATTTCTAAAAATTATTTCGAACATGAATTTAGATATTCCATTTCTTTATCAGAGAATCCCGCTTGCTCTCTGGCAACTGAGTTAAATGGTTTGCGAATTTTGTCAGTGGCGTATTCTTCTATAAGTTGAGTAAAAACCACATCTGAATTTAATGCCCGTTCAGCACAAAAATGTTTAAACCATTTACTACCCACTTCTACATGACCGATTTCATCTCTGTAAATTATTTCAAGAATTTCTGCGGCTCGTGTATGGTTATGATGACGAAAGCGTTGAATAATGTCTGGTGTAACATCAAGCCCTCTTGCCTCAAGAACACGAGGCACCAACGCCATTCTCACCATCACATCAAATGCTGTTAATTCCACCATCTCCCATAATCCGCCATGCGCCGGGAAGCTACCATAATCATAACCCAGTGTTTGAAGATATTCACGAAGCAATTGAAAGTGAATAGCCTCTTCATACGCAATGCTTAGCCAGTCATCATAAAACTCCCTTGGCAAACCGGGAAATCGACATATTGCGTCAAGTGCTATATTGATCGCATTAAACTCAATATGTGCAAATGCGTGAATCATCGCCGCGTGCCCTTTAGTACCGCCTACCGTTCTTTTCGGTAATTTATTAAAGGACACTAATTCAGGTTTTTCAGGTACTCCTGCGATACATTTCTCAATTCGAGGATAATCTGATTGGAGGATAAGTTTTTTTGAAGCCCATTGATTTTTGATCAAATGGGCTAATTCAACTTTATCGGCTGGATTCGGTTCCAGCAAACAACAGTATGCAGCTTCATTAAGTGTTTTGTGTAACGCATCTTTACTCATTTTGTTATTATATCCCTATCCCAGAATCACTGAAGAATCTCATGCATCATTCTGTCTTACAAGAAGTTGTCTTATTACTAGCCGTGTCTGTCGTCTGCGTCGCGTTGTTTCGACGTTTTAATATGCCCCCTGTACTTGCTTATCTTTTCGTAGGAATTCTTGTTGGCCCTCATGGCTGGGCCTGGGTTGCGGATACAGAAAATACCCGATTCTTAGCTGAGTTTGGCGTAGTATTCCTTATGTTTACGGTTGGTCTTGAGTTTTCGCTGCCACAATTAATTTCTATGCGTAAAGAGGTATTCGGCATTGGTGGTGCGCAGGTTATTTTAACAACGCTTGTCGTTATGCTGTTGTTAATGATGGTTGGTGGTCAGGACATGAGCGCCGCATTTATTATCGGTGGTGTTATCGCACTCTCATCCACTGCGATGGTGATTAAACAACTCACAGAACAACTGGAATCTCACTCCCGTCATGGAAAACTTTCTATTTCCATACTGATATTTCAAGACCTGGCTGTCATCCCCTTTCTCATTATCATCCCAACATTAGGCGCTGGAGCAATGGAAAGCGGTGTGGCACTGAGTCTATTTTATGCCGTACTGAAAGGCGTTGCGGTAATCGCCGTAATGATGGCTTCTGGTCACTATTTACTACGCCCACTATTTCATAGCATAGCAAAACAACATACATCAGAGCTTTTTACGCTCTCGATTCTACTCTTTTCTGTGGCTGCTGCCTGGGTGACTGGTCTGGCTGGGCTTTCTTTGGCACTAGGTGCATTTATCGCAGGTATGATGTTGGCAGAAACAGAATTTAAACATCAGGTGGAAATTGATATCCGGCCTTTCCGCGATGTACTAATGGGGTTATTTTTTATTACTATCGGAATGCTACTAGATCTTAAAGCATTACCTGAATTACTCCCCTGGGTCATACTGGCCGTCGTAAGTATCATTGTTCTTAAATTTTCTATCATAATGGCTATCTGTCATTTCATGGGGATAGAAAAAGGTATCGCATCAAGAACAGGATTAACACTGGCTCAGGGCGGTGAATTTGGTTTTGCAATATTAGCAATAGCCCTATCCGCTGGAGTATTAGACGAACAACTGTCACAAATTACACTTGCTTCGGTTATTGTCAGCATGATCATCAGCCCATTTATTATTCGCTACAATGGATTTTTCGCAAAATACTATTTTGCTAATTCTTATATGAATCTGCGCGACTCAAATGTAAATGTGATTATGCAAGAAACTGAATCAATGAAAAACCATGTAATCATTTGCGGTTATGGACGTATAGGCCAAAATGTTGCGCGTTTTTTAAAAGAAGAAAATTTCAATTATGTTGCATTAGATTTGGATTCTGTAGCGGTAAAAGACGCTCATGATGCAGGTGAACCCGTATATTATGGAGACACAACTCGCAAAGAGTTACTCGAAGCAGTCCATATAGAATCAGCTCAAGCGCTTGTAATTAGTTATGACGATTTTGCTGCCGCCTCAAAAATCATCCAACATACTAAATTGATTCGACCAGACATTCCAATTCTAGTGAGAACCCGTGACGATTCTCACCTGACAGAGTTACAAGAGATGGGCGCCACCGAAGTTATTCCAGAAACACTGGAAGCTAGCTTAATGCTCTCGTCTCACTTACTCATGCTGCTTGAAGTACCCATGAAAAGAGTGGTGCGTACTATTCAGCAGGTAAGAGAAAACCGCTACCAAATGTTACACGAGTTTTACCATGGACAGTCAAGCGCCAATATTGAGGAAGCTGATACGTTACGCGAAGGCCTACATAGTATTACACTATATGAAAATGCCTATTCTATCGGCAAATGTATCGATGAGCTAAAATTGGAAGAAAAATGCAATGTAAAAGTTACTTCCCTCAGACATGATGGTATTTGTTATCAAAAACCGGATTCTGCGTCAGTTTTACAAGAAGGGGATGTGATTGTGCTGTATGCAACGCCTGAAGACTCAAAACGTGCAGAGGCAATTCTATTGAGTGGGTATCACTAATTCACAAACTCGATTAGTTATCGAATTTCAAGATATTACTTTGACGTGCCAAGGTTCGAAACGAACACCGAAAGGATTATTTTCATGGTACCTAATTCGAATGTACCCCAACTCTTCAAGCTTCTTAAATTCAGTAGTATTGGCAAAATCTTCTGTAAAATTTCGTGATCCAAAACCGGTCTTCCCTACATCAAAGTCACCATTACCATGAAATGAGTGACCAGGTGGTGCTAACGAACGAGAAGCCATAGAGAGATTACCATTTGAGCGCTCAGCTTTCCTCAAAAACAGATACATCTGCTTCATAATTCCTCGGACACCGGAAGTTAAGACAATTGATTTCCCAATATCACGGCGAATCTTTTCATACAAACGAAGAGAGTCACCACGGAATAAATAATTACCTGTATATGGCACTTTAATTGTATCCCGGGCGGAAACACCAGCTGTAATATTATCAGTGACTTTTTTGCCGTAAAAACCGTAATCATTTGAATTTGTGTAAAATATTTCTTCCAGAAACTCAATTTCTTCTTGAGAGAAACTACCGATTTTAGAATAATTGCGGGCAAAATAGAGTGCTTTGTCAAAACTTAGTAAAGAAAAATTGGCGTGCCCGACAAATTTTTGAACACGTTTAAGACGAGCAACCACTGTTTTCAGTAATCTTAACTTTCTTCCGGTTAAAATCACATCATCGTCGAAGTGCTGATTAAAATTCTTAATTTTGGAAAGGTAATCTTTGACTTGTATTGGATCATCAACCTTACTTGCAGCCAATAATGAAGGACTCGCACTTAACGTTGCTGTACCTATAACAATGCTTTTTAAAACCGTTCGTCTATCCACAAGAATCGTCCTGTTTCCTTAAGCCACATCAGTTTACACCAGAGACCCATACATCGCTTACTTGTCTTATAACGTCCATAAAAGAAAAAAATTATATTTTTTTCAAGATTAAACCTCCCTTTCCCATAGGAATTCAGGGGGTTAAGCCGCTTAGCGAACCTCTACAAGCTCGAGAAACAATAACATTGCTTCTCCCAATTATCGCTCTCAAATCGAAAATACGGAATAGATAGTTTTTCAATCATCGGTTGTATTCCATACATTTTGTTACTATTCAACTCAGCTGCCAAGTAAATATCCGTTTTAAATAAGATATTAGCAATACCACCAAATAATTAGTGATTATCTACAACCAAACAACAACTTTCGGTTCACCAGGATTATGGTGATAAGCCATCCATGCAACGACTTTCTGGCAGCTGCCATTTTTCAAGAGATAGTACTTTGCATTTGCACGAGTAACGCCAAGTACTGATTATTCAGAAACACGAGACTGTCACTGCTTACTCATATTAAACGCCAAGTTCTCTCTCGTATTATCAGTTATCCCTTGAAAGAAGAGATATTGTACTAAATTCAGACAATATGCCTACCAAGAATAAACCATCTTTATCTAAAACGTGAAATTTATTTGCCAACATTGTGACAATTAACTCAACAGATAAATTTTGCCCTCAAAATGAATTTAATTCAAAAAAAGTCGTTTATATTTATTCACTCACAAATCGCTGAGCGTGTTCAATCACTTCTATTCCAGCTCCATCTTTATGAGCATTCTCACTGATATGTCGACGCCATGCTTTAGCGCCAGGTAAGCCTTGAAATAATCCTAGCAGGTGACGTGACATCTGCGTCAAATTGACACCTTTTGTTAATTGTTGTTCTACATAAGGTAAATACTGTTCTAAGATCTTTTTTCTCGATGGAGTTTCATATTGATCACCATATATCAACTGATCTGCTTGCACTAAAATATAAGGATTATGATATGCCTCGCGACCAATCATAGCGCCGTCCAGGTAATCCAGCTGAGTTTTCGCATCCTCTAAGGTTTTTAGTCCACCATTTATGATAATTTCTAATTCAGGAAATTCTCTTTTAATACGATAAACCAGCTCATAGTTAAGCGGCGGAACATCGCGATTTTCTTTGGGACTCAGCCCTTGTAACCACGCTTTACGTGCATGGATAATGAAAATTTGACATCCACCTTTAGCGACAGTTTGGATGAAATTTTTAAGATCTCCATATTCATCTTGATCATCAATCCCCAATCTACACTTTACCGTAACAGGTACAGACGAATGGTTTTGCATAGCTTCAACACAACGTGCAACTAATTGGGGATCTGCCATTAAACTTGCGCCAAACCGACCGGATTTTACACGATCACTAGGGCAACCTACATTAAGGTTTATCTCGTCATATCCAAAATCATTTGCCATTTTGCTACATACCGCCAAATCTTTAGGATCGCTGCCACCGAGTTGCAAAGCTAGCGGATGCTCTGAATTATTGTACTGAAGGAACCGCTCTGCATCACCATGAATAAGTGTATTGGTAGTTAACATTTCGGTATATAACCAGGTATGCTTTGAAATCAAGCGAAGAAAAAAACGATCATGGCGATCGGTATATTCCATCATTGGGGCTATGGAAAGAGATCTCTCTGGTAGCATTACAAAAACTATCCTATTGCTTTGAAGGCTAAAAGCAACTCTCGACTTTTAAGCGGTTTATCGCCCAATAGCTTTTTGAGATTAATGAACGTAATTCTATGAGCTGATTTTAAAATTTCTTTATCAGTTAATCTATTTTCATTAAAGGCTAGCAAATGTTCGCCTTTAAATAGATGCTGTTGGCTCACATCTTTTATTTCCACAGCAGTAAATCCATATTCAGGTGTGAACTGATAATGTTTTTCACTTACTATAGGAAGATGGGTATCTGCTTCTTCAGATAACCGAATTTCATATCCCAATGATTGTAGTAATTCTTTTTCAAAGACTCTTAAGATAACTTCAGTCTCTTCTACACCATTGAGTTTATGTAGCGCAGTTTCATAGCTTAAAAAGATTTCCTGCACTGGATCATGCTGCGCAAGCAATCGCATAAGTAGCTCGTTGAGATAAAACGCCGCATAAAGTTTATCTTCTGCAAATAATAAAGGAGCTTTAGAAAACTCAGCTGCAGTCAATGTCCCCATTTCAGAACGCCGTACCCAGGATATACTCAAAGGTTGAAAGCTATGGAGAATACTCTTTAGTGGCGATTTTTGTTGTTTAACCGCTTTAGCAACAAGACTTACTCGGCCATAATCTCGACTAATAACTTCAACGATCAAGCTAGTATTTTTGTAAGGGCGTTGGTGCAACACAAAACATGGTTGCTGATGTACACGTTCTACATCCAATTTAGAATACCTTTATATTATTCGTCGGTATATCCTAAACTACGTAATGCTCTGGCATCATCCGACCAGCCTTCTTTCACCTTAACCCAAAGTTGAAGAAAAACTTTTTGATCAAATAACTTTTCCATATCAATTCGTGCTTGCTGACCTATACGTTTAAGCCCTTCACCTTTTTTGCCAATGATAATGGACTTTTGGCCTTTTCGTTCAACCCAAATTGCTGCTGCAATATCGAGTATTCCACCCTCCTCCTTGAACTGTTCAATTTCTACTGTCAAAGCATAGGGTAGCTCTTGCCCTAGATTACGCATCAATTTTTCACGAATGATTTCCGACGCTAAAAAGCGTGAACTTCGATCAGTTATTTGATCTTCGGGATAGATCATTTCACTTTCAGGCAAACATCCTTCAACAAATGATTCCAGAGTATCAACATACTTTCCAGTTTTTGCGGAAATTGGGATAATTTCTTTAACCTTTAGCTTTTCAGAAAGAAACCCTAAATGCTCAAGTAGCTCTGTTTTCTCCGCTACACGATCGGATTTGTTAACGACAATAATAACAGGGACTGATGAGTTTGAAAGTTTTTGAACAACAGCGTCATCTTCATCTGTCCATCGAGTTCCTTCAACAACAAACAATATCAAATCCACATCATGCAGTGTTTGATTCGCTGCACGATTCATATACTGATTCATGGCGCGTTTATTGTCTTTATGCATACCAGGGGTATCCACGAAAATCATCTGAGCATCTTCGGTGGTTTTTATGCCGAGAATATTATGTCTTGTTGTTTGAGGCTTGCGAGATGTAATACTTATTTTTTGTCCTAAGAAACGATTCAACAATGTTGATTTACCAACATTGGGACGGCCTACAATAGAGATATAACCACTTTTCATTCTATTTCGCTTTTTCAATAAGTTGCATTGCCGATTCCGCGGCTAATTGCTCTGCTTTCCGACGACTACTTCCTTTACCTTCCACAACAATATTTAATTCCGGAATATCACACTTTATTTTGAAAGTTTGGTTGTGAGGGTCGCCATCAATAGACATAACAGTGTAAAGAGGAAGATTTTGTTTTCGAGATTGTAAATATTCTTGCAATCGACTTTTAGGATCTTTTAATTTTTGTTCACTAACTACATCTATTTTATTCTTAAAAAGATTGAGAATAAGATTTTTAGCTGATTCGAATCCGGTATCAAGTAAAACAGCAGCAATGATGGCTTCCAAACCATCTGCTAAAATAGAAGCACGGCGAAACCCGCCACTTTTCAATTCGCCAGATCCAAGTCGAATATAATCACCAAGATTCAGTTCTTTTGCGATTTCAGCCAGGGTATCTTTATTCACTAATGTTGCACGATAACGACTCAATTCGCCTTCTGTCGCATTAGGATAATTGTGATACAACGCTTCAGCAACGACAAAATTAAGTACTCCATCGCCCAAAAACTCTACACGTTCGTTGTGCTGACTGCTCGCACTACGATGAGTTAACGCTAATTCCAGAAACTCAATTGACTTGAACTGATAACCGATTTTACGACAAAGCTTTTGCAAAGGAGGATTCAACGAACAACCTCTTCTTTATCATCAAATTTCACAACAAAATCGATATTTGCAAGAAAACTGGTACGCACTTCATAGGCAATTTGCAACACCATTGAATCAGGCAAACGATTAATAACAATATTCTTCTCAGTTACATTGGACACATTACTAATACTCAAACGTTTCATCAGTTTATTTTTAATCTCCTTATTATTTAGTGCTCGAGTATTTGCATCTTCAGCCATTGAAGAAAGAGTGGACTTAACACTAAAGTTTTCAGCATACAGCGGCACAACATTAACAAGCATACTGGTAATCACAATTATCAAACACAGACCCACAATCAAACCTATTAGTCCGATCCCTTTTTGATTGTTGATAATAGTTTTGCTGTTTGTCACTCTTACTTAGCCACAAGATTATTTTTAATGCCTACTGTATTGTATTCCCAATACGACCCCACTCTATGCCACCATCATCGAAATTCCAGTTCATCCAGATCATAAATGCTTTACCAACCAGGTTTTCTTCAGGCACAGTTCCCCAAAAACGGCTATCGTTACTATTATCCCGATTATCACCCATCACAAAATAGTTGCCATCTGGAACAGTCCATTCGCCATTCATGCCACGTCTGGTGGAGTCAATCAATATTTCATGCTGCGTACTTTCAATAGTTTCTGTTAATTGATTTGCACCAGGTATTGGTAAACCATCTTTCGTTTCTGTGTAGGGGCCATTCATTGTTTGCGGAAGTCTTTGCCCATTCACATAAATATTTTTACCCGTATAAGTTATTCTATCACCAGGCACCCCAATAACACGTTTGATATAATCTATTGAAGGGTCTTGAGGAAATCTAAACACTGCAACGTCGCCACGCTGAGGTTCACCAATACTAATAATTTTAGTATCGATTGCCGGTAAGCGAATACCATAGGTAAATTTATTCACCAAAATAAAGTCACCCACTTTGAGAGTAGGAATCATTGACCCGGATGGAATGCGAAATGGTTCAAACAAAAACGATCGCAATATTAATACAACTAATATCACCGGGAAAAAAGATCGGGCATATTCAACAAGTATCGGCTCTTTATACGCAGCCTCTATAACCTCAGTTTTATCAGCACCGTCATAACTTGCTTCCAATGCATCAGCTTCTGCCTTACGTTTAGGCTTCCACAATTTTATATCGACAGCCCAAATAACGCCTGTTATTACAACCGCAAACACCATAATTGTCGAAAAATCAAAATTCATCTGTCCATATACCTTCTTATTTATTCATGCCCTATCGCCCCATCCAATGAGCAAATATAACTATTTTTTATCGACTTGCAGTACTGCAAGAAATGCTTCTTGGGGAATCTCAACACTTCCCACCTGTTTCATGCGTTTCTTACCTGCTTTTTGTTTTTCCAAAAGTTTTCGTTTTCGGCTCGCATCACCACCGTAGCATTTAGCGGTTACATTTTTCCTTAATGCTTTCACCGTGGAGCGGGCAATAATATGGGAGCCAATAGCTGCTTGAATAGCCACATCAAACATTTGTCGAGGAATAATTTCACGCATTTTCTCGACAAGGTTTCGCCCTCGATTTTGAGCTAAATCACTATGAACGATGACAGAAAGTGCATCCACAGCTTCACCATTAATTAGTATGTCCATCTTCACCAGGTCTGCAGCCTGGAAATGGGAGAAATGATATTCTAACGATGCATAACCACGACTGGTGGATTTTAGCCTATCGAAAAAATCGAGAACGACCTCACTCATCGGTAATTCATAGCTCATAGAGACCTGATTACCCAGGTATTGCATTTTTTTCTGAAGACCCCGTTTTTCCACACAGAGATTGATCACATTCCCCACATACTCTTTGGGTAGTAGGATGTTTGCAGTTATAATGGGTTCTCGCGTTTCAGCAATTTTGTTCGGTTCTGGTAACTCTGAAGGATTATCAATACTAATCGTATCGCCTGTTTTTGTTAAAATTTCATATACCACAGTAGGAGCGGTTGTCACCAAGTCAAGGTCATATTCTCGTTCGAGGCGTTCCTGAATAATTTCCATATGCAGCGTACCCAAAAAACCGCAGCGAAAACCAAGACCAAGGGCTTGTGAATTTTCAGGTTCATAAAAGAGCGCTGCATCATTCAACCTCAGTTTGGATAGCGCATCACGAAGATCTTCATAATCTTCACCACTAACAGGAAACAAGCCGGCAAACACTTGCGGTTGAACAGGTTGAAAACCAGGCAATATATCTTCTGCAGGATTGTCGAGGTAGGTTAAAGTATCACCTACGGGGGCTCCATCTACATCTTTAATGCCGGCTATAACATAGCCTACCTCGCCAGCTTCAAGCATTGCAGTATCATGGCGTTTGGGGCTAAATACGCCGACATGCTCTACCAAATGCGCCCGCCCGGTAGACATAACTTTGATTTTCTTTTTAGGTCTCAGCGTACCTTGAACAATACGTACTAAGGAAACCACCCCAAGATAGTTATCAAACCATGAATCGATAATTAATGCTTTTAATTGTCCATCACGATCACCGCTTGGTGCAGGTATTTTAACAATAAGCTCTTCGAGTAATTCTTTAACACCAACTCCAGTTTTTGCACTAATTGAGAAAGCATCTGCTGCTTCAATGCCGATGATTTCTTCTATCTCATGCTTCACACGCTCAGGATCAGCAGCAGGCAAGTCTATTTTGTTTAACACTGGCAGTACTTCCAGCCCCTGCTCGATGGCTGTATAACAATTAGCCACACTTTGTGCTTCTACCCCCTGAGAAGCATCTACTACCAGCAATGCACCTTCACAAGCTGCTAAAGAGCGGGACACTTCATAGGAAAAGTCTACATGACCTGGAGTATCGATAAAATTCAATTGATAGCGATTACCATCTTTTGAATCAAAAAACAGTGTCACACTTTGTGCTTTAATGGTTATTCCACGCTCTTTTTCAAGATCCATGGAATCTAGCACTTGAGAATTCATCTCGCGTGCACTCAACCCACCACACATCTCTATTAGTCTATCTGCAAGTGTAGACTTGCCGTGATCGATGTGGGCGATGATGGAAAAATTTCTTATATTTTCAATATTGGACACAAATAAACCATTAAAATCATAAAGTTAAAACTCATTTAAACAAAAACAGATGCACTACCCAGATGTCTCGATTTCTCAACAGGTTTTAATTGCATCCACAAGGTGATCAGTTTACCACACACTAAAAAAAAGGCCTCTCTTCCTCAGAAGAAACGCCTTTTGAAAAAACGCATTTTACTGCATTTTCTGTACAACTGTTATTCCTTTCTCCCATATTCATCCTGGTATCGAACAATATCGTCTTCCCCAAGATAAGTACCGGATTGAACTTCAATAATTTCAAGCGGAATTGTTCCTGGATTTTCTAACCGATGTTTCACCCCAAGAGGAATATAGGTTGACTCATTTTCAGATAAAAGGAAAACATCCTCGCCTCGAGTTACTTTAGCCGTTCCTTTAACAACTATCCAATGCTCTGCCCTGTGATGATGCATTTGAAGCGAAAGTCTAGCTCCGCAATTGACAACAATACGCTTGACCTGAAAGCGATCTCCATTGTCTATACTTTCATAACTTCCCCAGGGACGAAAAACACGACGATGAGTAATAATTTCGCTTCGTTTATCGTTAGCCAACTGTCCAACAATATTTTTAACGGTTTGTGAGGCTTTTTTATCCGCAACCAACACAGCATCAGGTGTATCGATAACAATAATTTCACTTAAACCAATGACAGATACTACTCGCCCATCTGTAAATATCATTGAATCATTGGTATCTTCGATATAAACATCACCCTTCAACACATTACCAGAAGCGTCTTTTTCAGAAATCGACCATAGACTTTCCCAGGAACCAATATCAGACCAACCTGCATCCAAGGACACGACGGTACCTGAAAATCCTGACTCATCGCCAACAACATCCGCTACATGTTCCATCACCGCATAGTCGATAGATTCGCTTGGGCAAGCTTCAAACTGCGCTTTATCGACTCGAATAAAGTCCATATCGACGGTCTTTTCTCTGTAAGCGGCATTACACGCTTGATAAATATCATGGCGAAAATGTTTTATGGCATCTAACCAGGCCTGAGCAGAAAACAAAAACATTCCACTATTCCAAAGGTATTCACCACTCGCCACAAACTGTTCCGCAGCTTGCAGATCTGGCTTCTCAATAAATTGACTAATTGTTGAAATATTTTCAGTGACTTTTTTGCCAAGTTTTATATAGCCAAATCCTGTCTCAGGTGCATTGGGTACAATGCCAAATGTACCTAGGTGTTTATCATCGAGTTGGAGTAATCCCTCAACAATAGCTCGTAAAAATGCGGTTTCATTCTGGATCACATGATCTGCCGGCATCACCAACATGATGGCATTGGGATCTTGTTCAGCAATATAATTGGCGGCAATACAAAGTGCAGGTGCAGTGTTTTTTCCGCAGGGTTCCAAGAGTATTTTGGCATCTGCGCGATCTATCTCACGCAGTTGTTCAGCCACTAAAAAACGATGATTTTCGTTAGTGACTATAACAGGTGAATCCAGTTTTAATTCAAATTCACTGCTTTGTTGATACAAACGTTCAACTGTCGCCTGAAGCAACGTATTTTCATTAATCAAAGAAAGCAGTTGCTTGGGATATTGCTCTCGAGAAAGTGGCCACAATCTTGTACCAGACCCACCACACAAAATTACTGGAACGATAGTATTTGTCATTTTAACTCTCTATTTGATTTTTATTATTATTTTCATCTGCTCCCAACTCTTTCTGCTTTTTAATAAATGCGAGAAAAAATGCCAGGAATATACTCAACATAAAACCGACCATTACCCCAAGTACCACCATAAGTTTTTTCTTTGGCTTGATCCTCTCCTCAGGTACAACCGCAGGATCAATGACACGAAAAACAAATTCATCTCTCACACTGGCCAGCATGATATTTTTTGTTTGCGCTTCAATCAGACGAAAAATGGCTTGACGCATTTCTACAGCACTGGTTTCTTCAACTTGTCCTTCCAAATACTTAATATTATTCTGTGCTTCGACAATTGCTTTTTCTTTCTGGTGTTTATTTATTCTTTCAACAGTAGCATTTGCCCATTGCGCAGCAAGCTCAGGGTCACTCCATTCAAAAGCAAGAACGTACATACCCGTCTTTTTATCATCCGTAATAGAGCGCATACCATCTAATAATTTATACGCGGCCAAAGCAGAAGGAATATCTTTTTCATCCTCCACCATCCAGCTTTTTGTTTCAGCATTCCAAATTTCTTCATACAATATTGGCATTAAACTTAAATCGTTGATAAATGCCTCTGTAAAAACTCGAGATTTCAGTGTTGCAATAGCTTCTTGCAATTGGCCACCACCACCGCCTAAATTCACACCGGCAAGCGCAGCTAATCCACCAAATTGACTGGAGAGTGCTGACGCTGAATTTTGGTCCTCCCCTGCAGGCGCGAGAACCACTTCCGCACGATATATTTCAGTAGCATTGATTGCGACAAAAGCAGCAATTGAACCAGATAAGAGCGTTATTAAAACTATCATCCATTTATAACGCATCAATATACGCCAGTAATCGAGTAGATTTATCTCATCTTCATCATTTGGAGGTTGTGAGATAGGCACGTAATAAATAGGTTGTTGATTGCTTGATTTCATATCTACTGCAGCATCTTCATTGAGATCGTTCTTAGGGTTATTCAATTTAATTAGTACCAAATAATCCAACAGTATTCCAGGCGGCTGCAGATAGGCCTAGTTGATAGACAATCTGTGAAACACTACCCCATAATTTTAGACTGCTGATTCTTTCAGCATCTAGTGGAACTACCACAGTATCTCCAGGCTCCATATCAGGGTTATCATCTAACCATGAATTTGTTGCTGTTTGCACTGCACCGTTTGCACGAATAACATAAACACTATCGTCATCCGCTTTACGGGTCATGCCGCCGCTCAGGTTAACATAATCGTCCATGTCTAAGTTCGGTTGATACAAATGAGAGGTGGGATGGAAAACCTGACCAATAACGCTAACCTCCTGCATTTGAGAAGGCACATAAAGTTTGTCACCACCACGAAGCACTATTGAGTGAACATCATCATTCTCTGCTCTGGCAATTTTTTCCAGATCGATGACGAGTCTACCGGCAGCTTTGGTTGTTCGTAATTTTGTCAACAGGCTTTGGGCGGTCCCAGTGCTTTGCACTTGACTTGGATCTCCACTTCTTTCAAGGCTAATAGAAGCAAGCTCTGCTTCAAGGTTTGCAGCCATGGTATCCATACGCTCTTGTTCACGCTTTTTTAAATCTTCCCGGATGAAAACAGCGCCACGAGGATAGGCAAATTTTGTTAGTCCGCCTGCCCGATCTAATAGTGCTCGAAGTGTTTCGCCCCGTTGAATTGCAAATTTACCCGGAAATTTTAACTCTCCCACAAGCTCAACTTGCTCCTCTTCTTTCCAGAGAGGAATTTCTTTTATGTTCAACAGATCAAAAGGTTCAAGTTCCAGGTTATATTCATTATTTCCTTGCATTGCCTCATTGAGATTAATATTGATGTGTAATATATCTCGAGGCTTACCAGGTTCAGCAATAAATCGGGTTAGCTCAGCATCCAATGTATAAGCTGACTCTGAAAGGCGACCACCAGCAATCACTAAATCGGCAACATGCATTCCCTTTTTGAGAGGATATTTTCCGGGCCCCCGTACTTGTCCTATCACGCGCACGATTTGACTTGGCTCATCAGCACTTGATTGTGCATTCAACTGCTCAATAATTGGTTGAATTTGCAGTGTTCTATTTTTATTAAGACTCAGCACCAATATCTCGTCGTCTTTTTCAAGCTGGATATTATCCCTGCTTGATGGATTAAACAAAGCATTACGCAAACTAACTGTTAATACTTGTAATTGATAGTTTGGTTTAGGATATCGTTTAATCACAACATACTCTGCATCAGCATGACTTTTTATTTCACGCAAATTAGCAATGACATCAATTAATCTTAAGTTTGGTCGCCATTGATATTTTCCCGGACTAACAACTTCACCCGTGAGATGAATGACATTATCCTGACGATCAAGGATTGATGATATTTTTACAATATCTCCATTTCTAACAGAAAATTCCCAGCCATCTTTGTTTTCCAAATTGACATCTATCAATCGCTGATATTTATCATTAACTCGCTCAATCTGAACATTTGATTTCTGTGCAGTTGGTAACAAACCACCAGCAAGCTCTATTACTTCCTTAATTTTTTGCTCGTTTTTTATCTCGTAAATTGCAGGCCTTCTTATTTCGCCGCTAACTGATACGGAGCTTTTTATTGCTGGAACATGGATTACATCACCAGGAAGAATTCGAACATCATTTTTAGAATTCCCTTTTAACAAGAGTTCATAGAGATCTAGCGTTTGAATTAAACGGCCACCACGTTTTAATTCTATATTTCGCAACGAAGCGATGTCGGTTATTCCCTGCCCCTGCATTAACGCATTAGTCATTGTAGAAAGACCACTGACTGAATAAGCACCTGGTTTTTTAACCTCCCCTAACACAAAAACACGAATCGTACGCAAAGCACCCAAAGTGATAAACGCATCCACACCAATTAATTGATGTTTTATTCTTTTTTTCAAATCTGATTTTAGCTCTGTGAAGCTCAGACCTGTCACAGGAAATACCCCAATATCAGGAATAGACAGTGTACTGTCTCTTGATATTTCGATTAGATATTCTTGATTGGATTTTCCGATTAATTGCACATGCACTTGATCACCGGGCCCGACAACATAATTATCAGGAACAGGTATTGATGTGTCCGGCTCCAGTAAATCAAATTCTTGTTGAAATAGATCATGCCCAAATGGCTTTAGTTCTGAAACACCAAATTTTTGAAAAGGTAATATCATTACTCTAATTGAGTAACTTTGAAGTAAAGGATGGAGATTAATACGTGCAGCGGCTTCTTCTTCTGATAAACCAGCAAGGGAAATATCTCCTAATCCTGAGATATTTATCTCGCCCATATCATTCAGGATAAAGAGTTGCTGAGGTTGATCTGGAGTAAACCTCTCCTCTCGTGAAACACGCTCTATTGACTCAGCTAAACTTTTTTCATCAAAAAATACAATGATACTCATTGAAGGTAAAAGTATTGGCTCTTTCACACTCGATAAATCATCTTTCGTATCGTCAGTTCGTAGTTGTTTTTGTAATTCCTTATTATTCTCAGCTTGTTTATTGGTCATTGCAGCACGAGTTTTATTTACTCTTAGTTGATTGCTGCCGGAAGCATATTTCATTAACTCAGCTTGCTGATCGCTTGATAATCGTCCCATTATCTCTGCTGGATTAATAGTCGCTGACAATAATGGTTGAGACATAAGCACCAAAAATAGTGTAAACAGCTTAAGCCCAAAATTAAGTTTTTTCACAACCCCTCCAACCAAAACACAAAATAACAGGGATTATAGCACTGATTAACATTCATAATTATCAATTAGAAAATGTGTCATATCCAAGAATGTTAACTGAACAACAAACGAACTACATAATTGCCGCATTGTAATTATTGATAAGGTTGCATGAAGTAATAAGCTAAAGAAAAATTTGAGACAGGACCTGACAGGCCACCACCAATGGCTTCAATATACCCCAATGAAGCTTCAAGCCCTAGAGAACGACTAATTGGTAATTCAAAATTCAACATTGGCTGAAATATTTTACCCGCATCTACAGCCAAACCGCCACCACCTGCCGCCCCTACTAGTAATTCCACGCTCACATAACGAGCAAACTGAAAACCAGGGCCCACTAAACCTACCGCATATCCACCCGCTCCTCCAGTAGCAGCACCTAAAGCATGACCGGAGAGAAACATCCATGAATTAATATAAGCATCAAGTTTTAAACTGGCTAAATCTACATTTACAGGCTCGACTTTATTACTCTTACGAGATGCTTGATTCATCGCGAAATATGTTTGAATACCCGATCGAATTCTCAATTGCCGCCAATGAATATCTTGATCATTAAAACTAGCTAACTCTGTTGTGGCTGGATAAAAACTAGAAAATGCATACACAAGATTTATACTAGTAAAAGGAGTCAGAAACTCTCCATCTACTGCCCAATTCATCCCGATTTGATTATTTATTTGCCAGCGTTTATTAATCAGCACATCTATACCTGTGTAAGCTCGAAATATTCCGCCGCCACCAGTATCTACATCACCGCCACCGGCAGCACCTATTAAACTGCCTGAGTTAAACGTAAACCACTTGTGAATCGGTAATCGATAAGAAATGCCTCCGAGTACTTCCGCAAAACCATCAATGCCACCACTTACCGCGCCAGCAGTTTCGAATTCAAACCAATAATTATTCTTCAGCTTTTGTGACCATCGCACACCCAGCATATCCATTCGCTGATTTAGAATCTTACCACTTCGACCTTTATTTTCATTACCAGGATAGTAGCTAAGAAACTGTAAGGAAAATGTTTGTTGAGTTGATGAAAAACCCCTGCTAAGCGCATTTCGCCAAGAGTTCAATATCGCAGATGTTGGTCGATACCCAGATAAATGTAAGTTGTCAAAATATCTGGAATAGGAAAATGTTAATTGGCTACTTTCAATCTCCCCATTTGGAAAGTTAATGTAACTCATCCCTACGGCAACACGATTATCAGTGAAATTTCTACCTATCTCCGCAGATGTTCGGTACATCAGTCCACCACCTTGAGGAGCGGCACCACCTCCGCCTCCACCGCCAAATAATTGCGCACTAAAAAAATAATTTTGAGTTAAAGCTTTATCCCAAGTTAATTGCAAACCACCGGTAAAAAAGCCACCTCTGTCACCAGTAACGGCTCCATAGACACCGAGTCCTGTATGAAACCCAGCGCCCATCGGAAAAAGGTAGCTACCACCCAACAATCCCATTTTTTCATTTTCAACAACATCTATTTGATCAAATGAAAAAACCAGCTTATTTTTAATAACAGGAAGGGGTTCGGAACTACTGCCAAAACAGATAACGGAATTAAACAGTAATAGAAGAGCAAAAATGCGTTTTTTAAAATAAATCATAAATATAAAAAAAGGGCGGCAAAAGCCACCCTTTATATAGCAGGCATAATATTAATTCAAGAACTCATATCGTTAGTAGGATTGATGATAATATCAACTCGATTCCTTTCGATTGTTTTGGGTCCTATACCTTTAATTTCTGTTAATTCATCGGCTGTTTTAAAGGGGCCATTTTCGTCTCTATATTTGATTATTGCTGCAGCTTTACTTGGACCAATACCCTTTAATGAATGAGTAATTTGCTCCGCACTAGCATCATTAATAGATACAGGTGCTGCTAATACCAGGCTAGAGGAAAATAATAGAACGAACAGAGAAATAATACGTAGTAACATGGTAACTCCTTTAATTATTTATGTTAATCAATTAGAAACTGTTAATTTAATAACTCATCTTAAATTATTATCAATGAGATGATTAAAGGATAGTCAACTGGGCTTATGATTGTATTAATTTCAACCGTTTTGAGTGTTTTACATACTATTTTCAAGCTCTCTATTTATATCTTGTAATACTTTATTTGGATTTTCTGCTTGAGTTATCGGACGACCTACCACTAAATAGCTGGCACCATTATCAAGCGCTTCTTTGGGTGTTAAAACTCTTTTTTGATCATTATTTTGAGATCCTGTAGGTCGAATACCTGGGGATACTAAAATGAACTCATCATTAGTCACTTTGCGAATCATGTTAGCTTCTTGAGCTGAGCATACAACACCATCTAATCGTGCATCGTGAACCAGTGAAGCTAATCGATTTACATTTTCAGATACCTCACCATGCAATCCAATCTGATGAATATCTTTCATATTACTACTCGTTAAGATAGTTACAGCGATTAATTTGGGTTTATGATTGCTTTCTTCAACTCCCTCGCGTGCGGCATGCAACATTTCTCTACCCCCAAGAGCATGCACATTTAACATCCACACACCAAGACGAGATGCCGCTTTACAGGCTTTTCTAACTGTTGCGGGAATATCGTGAAATTTCAGGTCTAAAAAAACTTCAAACCCCGAGTCTTGAATAAATTTTATAATATCTGGACCAAAAAGAGTAAACAGCTCTTTACCAACTTTTACTCGACATTCCCCTGGAGTTAGTTTAGACAATAACCTCTCAACAGCGACTCGATCATCATAATCAAGTGCTACAATAATTTTTGGATCGTTCATAGTTTGGCGTACTTCTTTAAATAGGTTTCATGTTGCTCCAGCTAAGGCAGCTGGGACATTGCCAGTGGAGAGAATGAGCAGTTAATCCACATTTTTTACATCGGTAATTTGCCGCTTGATTGCTGATCATATTAATCGAGTTTTTCACTCGAGATAAAATCTTACGATTTGACACTTCAGGCTCGTCGAGTGTTAAGTATAAATATTGATCAAGCAATTTTGCAGATGCGTTCTTGTCAAGCTCTTGCTCGATAAACTTCAGCGCTTTAGTACTCGTTATTCTGTGATCTTGCGCAGAAACTACAGCACTGTTTGAAATTTTTTCATCAGTAACTGAGGGTAAGATGGGAATAGTTGTTTTATTGATTTCACCGTATTGGAAACAATAAACGATGTTATCCATAATTTCAGGCAGGAAATCAGAATCATAGTCTAATATAGATTTATAATAAGCGAGTGCTGTATCATATTCTTTTTCTTTAAACTCATAATTTCCCATTAGGAGATTTGCTCGAACACAACTTTTATCAATGCTCAAGGCCTTACGCAATATGTCCTTAGCCTCATCAAACTGACATTCAACGATCTTTTTTTCCGCCATTTCACAATAAAACTGACTTATGAGATGTTTCTGAGTTGATTTAGTTAATTTTTCATACCTCTCGCTGTATGAAATAGCTGAGTCCCAATCTTTTTCTTGTTGATAAACTTCTACCAATGCTTGAATTGAAAGTTTTTCAAAATGCACAGAAGTTGTTAAATCTTTAAATATTCTCTCTGCTCTATCAAGAAGGCCTGCAGATAGATAATCTTGGCCTAGCTCGTATAAAACACTCTCTCGCTGTTGCGGAGAGAGGGAATGTTTTTCAGTTAAATTTTGATGCAATCGAATTGCCCGGCTCACTTCGCCATTGCGTCGAAACAAGTTTCCTAATGCTAAATGCACTTCAACAGTATCAGGAGATACTTCTACTTTATCTATAACAATATCCACCGCTTTATCAGGATGGTCAGTAATGAGATTAGCTATCCCCTCGCTATAATTCTTCGCAGCAAAGTTACGATTTGATTTATTGAATGAGCTAGGAGTATCTTGACGGGAACATCGAGTAGCAGCATACCAACCTGAGTATGCCGCTACGGGTAATAGAAGCCAAAAAAGCCCTTCCATTACCGATTATTGATTTTTAAGAGGTAGAGTACGTAGAATTGAAATTTCTTTCTCGTTAGATCGAATAGCACGTCGAAGCTTAGAAGATTTCAATTTCAGCCTCATGATTGGTTGCATCATAACCAATGCTCCCAACAATGCACCAGCGATAAGCGTAATGCTGAGCACTAACGCTAAAGGCGCTTCTTGCGAACCAATATAAAAATTTACTTGCACAGGATGAACATTAATAGCTGTAAATGTGAGTGTTAATATCAGTACAACTAGCAAAAATAGATAACTTAGAATTCTAGACATAAGTCCCCCCTTAAAAAATCTAGACTTAGCAGCGAAATGTGACACTAATTAAATGTATGTGACCGTAATTTACTATATTTTATTAGTGAACACCAAACCTAATTACAGGAGCCTGTCGGAGTTACGTGATTGTAGCGAGGGAAAGTTATTTTGAAGCAGAATCTTTGATCCTTTTCGATGAATAGCTACGGCTATTAGCCTCAAACGATCAAAGATTTTGATCAAAATAGATTTTCCGCAGTAGATTTATCCTAAGTCCGACAGGCTCTTGCGATTTAAAGAAAGCTATCAGGTTTAATCTTTATCGTTATCTAAAACTGGGGGATTAACAGAAGCATTAACACGCTCTCTAAGCTCTTTTCCGGGCTTAAAATGCGGAACATACTTTCCAGATAAAGGGACAGGATCACCTGTTTTAGGATTTCGACCCATTCGAGGAGGACGATAGTGAAGAGAAAAACTACCAAAGCCTCGAATTTCAATTCGATCTCCAGTAGATAAAGATTGTGTCATTTGTTCCAAAATCGTCTTCACAGCAAGCTCAATATCTTTATAGGCCAATTGAGGCTGTTTACGAGACAATACTTCCATAAGCTCAGATTTTGTTACTGTAATTTCTTGAGTACTTTCTGTCTCCATAGAGCAACCACCATATAGTTGAAAAGTCGATGTGTAGGAATCAGTTAATTTCTTTCTTAATCAATAACAGTTCTTTGAAACAAATTTTATGCCAGAAATAAGAAGTGCTTGATTAAAAGCACCATTATAATTCATATGGATAGTATTAATATAAACGGGTGCCTGGAAATATACAAGTATTTTCAGGCACCTATGCTTTATTTACTCAAGAGGCAGATTAGGAGTTTTTGCTTTCCATCTGCTCTTTTAACAAATCACCTAATGTAGTTGCCGCAGGGCCGCCTTTACTGCGAGAGTAGTCACTAACAACCTCAGCTTCAGCATCCGCATCTTTACCTTTGACAGACAGGGTAATAACGCGATTTTTACGATCTACACCAGTGAACTTAGCTTCCACTTCATCACCGACAGAAATAGCATTACGTGCATCTTCCACACGATCACGTGAAATTTCTGACGCTCTTAGTGTGCCTTCTACGCCATCGCCAAGATCAACTGTGGCACCTTTAGCATCAACCAAAGTAACTATGCCTTTAACAATGCTGCCTTTTGGAAAATCAGCTAAGAAGTTGGCAAACGGATCTTTCTCAAGCTGTTTGATTCCGAGTGAAATCCTTTCTCTTTCTGGATCAATAACAAGAATTGTAGTCTCAACCTCATCACCTTTCTTGTACTTACGAATAGTTTCTTCGTCTTCTTCGTTCCAAGAAATATCAGACAAGTGAACCAGTCCATCAATACCACCATCAAGACCGATAAAAATACCAAAGTCAGTGATAGATTTGATCTTGCCACTGATTTTGTCGCCTTTACTGTGAGTAGCAGCAAACTCTTCCCACGGATTAGTCGCACACTGTTTGATGCCTAGGGAAATTCGACGACGCTCTTCGTCGATATCCAAAACCATAACGCCAGCTTCATCACCTAGTTGCACTACTTTACTTGGGTGAATGTTTTTGTTGGTCCAATCCATTTCAGAAACATGAACAAGACCTTCGACACCTTCTTCTATTTCAACAAAACAACCATAATCAGCAATATTAGTCACTTTTCCAGTTAAACGCGTGCCAATTGGATATCGACGAGCAATTTCTATCCATGGATCTTCGCCAGTCTGTTTCAGACCTAGAGATACACGGTTACGCTCTTTATCAAACTTAAGGACTTTAACGTCGATTTCATCACCAACATTGACGATTTCACTTGGGTGCTTAACACGTTTCCAAGCCATATCTGTGATGTGCAATAAGCCGTCAACACCACCTAAATCTACGAAAGCACCGTAATCAGTTAAATTCTTAACGATACCCTTAACGTTTTGACCTTCTTCCAAGTTACTTAGAAGTGATTCGCGTTCGCTGGAGCTTTCAAGCTCAACAACTGCGCGACGAGATACAACAACGTTGTTACGCTTACGATCAATTTTGATAACTTTGAATTCGAGCTCTTTACCTTCCAGGTAAGAGGTATCACGAACTGGACGCAAATCAACCAATGAACCAGGAAGGAATGCACGAACTTCGTTAATTTCGACAGTAAAGCCGCCTTTAACTTTGTCGGTGATTGTACCTTTAACAGTATCATTTGCTTCGTGAGCTTTTTCCAAATCGATCCAGGATTGAGCACGTTTTGCTTTTTCACGTGATAAACGTGTTTCTCCGTAACCATCTTCTACAGTATCAAGTGCGACAGTAACTTCGTCACCGATTTTAACCTCTAACTCACCGAGATCGTTGTAAAATTGTTCGATCGGAATAATACCTTCCGATTTCAAACCTGCATTGACTGTCACAAAGCCATTTACGATATCGATAACTTCGCCTGATACGATGGCACCAGGTCTTAAACTATCCTGTGCTAGACTTTGTTCAAACAGTTCTGCGAAACTTTCACCCATGGGTAAACCAACCTTAAAAATAATGTTATTCAGAAATAGCCAATATGGCGAAAGCTATTTCTTACGTTAATAAAAAATCTACAATAGATTAGGAAACTCTTATTCAGCGAGAAGTGCTTGCTGGAATGTGCTTTCGGCTAAGTTCAGAACACGAAGTTCTACGTCATCGACGCTTAATTCGGAAGTATCAATAATGATAGCATCATCAGCGGGAATGAGAGGAGAAACGCTACGATTTTTGTCGCGTTCATCACGTGCGCATATATCGGCCAAAATCGCGGCAAGGTTAGCATCAACGCCCTTGCCTTTCAACTGTTTAAACCTTCTTTCTGCACGTATTTCGGCACTTGCCGTCAAAAAAACTTTTAATTGTGCGTCTGGAAATACCGTGGTGCCCATATCTCGTCCATCTGCGACCAATCCAGGCTCTACGCGAAAAGCTCTTTGCCTTTCCAGCAGCGCATCTCTAACCATTTGATATTGAGCTACTTGTGATGCAGCACTAGCACAAGTTTCAGTTCTGAGAGCTGCGGTGACATCCTGATCTTCGAGCAAAGTGATACTTTCCGCGCCATGAACACCTTCTCTAACAGCAAACTGAGCATCCAAATGTAGTGCCAGTTTGGTGATTGCTTCAACATCGTCAAATGCAATGGATTTCTTGGTCGCCGATAAACCAACTAATCGATATAACGCACCTGAATCAAGAAACTCCCAACCAAATTTCCAGGCTATACGCTGACCAACGGTACCTTTCCCAGATCCTCCAGGACCATCAATCGTGAGAACTGGTGGTTTTCTTTCCATTTTATGCCTTTATCGAAATATGGAGCCCGGCTTTCGACGCTAACTCGATAAAACCTGGAAATGAAGTAGCTACATTAGCGCAGTTATTAATAATTATTTCCCCTTTAGCACGCAATCCGGCGATAGCAAATGCCATTGAGATACGGTGATCATCATAAGATTCAACTGTACCAGAGAGAATTTCGCCACCTTGTATTATGATCCCATCATCTGTCGCAACTGCATTAATACCCAGCACGACTAAACCATCAGCCATCGCTTGAATACGGTCACTCTCTTTTACTTTTAATTCTTTAGCATCCGTTAAAACCGTCTGACCCATTGCACAAGAAGCAGCAACAAACAAAACAGGAAACTCGTCGATTGCAAGAGGTACTAATTCCGTTGGAATATTAATCCCCTTCAATTGGCTGCTACGTGCACGAATATCTGCAACTGGCTCGCCGCCAAACATGCGCTCATTTTCTAAAGTAATATCCCCACCCATGAGACGTAAGATATCAATGACTCCTGTACGAGTTGGATTAACACCCACATTTTTCAGTAATAAATTGGAGTTTTCCGCAATACATCCACCGACTAAGAAAAATGCAGCGGAAGAGATATCAGCTGGAATATCAAGGTCACAGGCAATCATTGTATGACCACCTTCAACAGATACTTTATTGCCATCCACGTTTACTGGATAAGCAAAGGCCTTCAACATACGTTCGGTATGATCACGAGTGATCCCTGGCTCAGTAACACTAGTGATTCCGTCAGCATAAAGGCCTGCTAAAAGTAAACATGACTTCACTTGTGCGCTGGCAATCGGCATATCATAATGAATAGCTTTCAACTTCTGATTACCTTTGACACAAAGAGGCGCTTTGCCATCATCAGCATCAATCACTGCTCCCATAGCAGCTAATGGATCTGTTACTCGTTTCATTGGCCGACTGGACAAGGATTTATCGCCCGTCAGAGTGGAATCGAATGACTGAGCACTCAATAAACCAGACATCAAGCGCATTGATGTACCGGAATTTCCTAAATCAAGATCGTTATCCGGTTTTTTCAAACCATGCATTCCAACACCTTGAATTATCACTGTGCCATCATCGGGACCTTGAATATTAACACCCATATCCTTGAAGGCTTTGAGTGTTGCCAAACTGTCTTCACCCTCTAAGAATCCACTTACTTTAGTTGTTCCCTCGGCTAAAGCACCAAACATAATGCTACGATGAGAGATAGATTTATCGCCAGGCACAATCATTTCACCCTGAAGGCTACCACCGGGTTTCACAATATAATTTATCAATTCAGATGAAGACATTTACAAAAAACTCTTATACTTTTGCGACGTGCTGTTCCAAATAACGGATGATTTCATCAGATTCGTATAACCATTCATCTTTGTTGCCACTGTCAGATTTAATTCTTAAACAAGGCACTTTTATATGCCCACCGTTTTTCTCTAGGGTTTCACGATGCGTAGGGTCATTCTTCGCATCACAAATTTCAATGTTTAAACTTTGCCTTTTCAGAGCAAATCTCACCTTTACGCAAAATGGACATGCCTTGAATTGATAGAGTGTAAAGTTTTTTGTCTTCTCATCAACTAAAGCTTGCGTTTCCGTATCACGCACTACCCCTTTAGGCGAAGCTATTTTTTCGTAAGCCAAAATAAATTGACCTAACACCCAACGAACTAATTTCATAAAACCAACCCTCTCTTATAAAATCACATGCTCATCTCGCGCGCTTTTCGCCCGCGAAAAGATCTTTTCAATCTCCGCTGAATTTTGATCATTTATAGCACTTTCAATAATTTTTAACTGCTTCTCATAACTCTTAAGCACCGCTAGAATGGCGTCTTTGTTGTGGAGACAAATATCCCTCCACATAACGGGGTCACTAGATGCGATGCGTGTAAAATCACGAAAGCCACCTGCCGCAAACTGGAAAATTTCAGAATGCTCATGCATTTGACTCAAAGTATCCACTAATGAAAAAGCTAATACGTGAGGCAAATGGCTTGTTGCCGCGAGCACAAGATCATGATGCTCTGCGCTCATGGCCACCACGCTCGCGCCAATACTTTCCCACATCTGGGTGATTCCATCAATTGATGATTGCGAGGAATTTTCAGTGGGCGTGATAATTGTGCATCTATTTACAAAAAGCGTATCAAAAGATGCCTCTACGCCACTTTTTTCATTTCCTGCTATAGGATGGCCAGGAACCAATCCTGAAGGCAATGTTCCGAATACATTTTTAGCCGCTGTGACAACGCTATTTTTGGCACTACCTACATCAGTAACAAGTGTTTTATCTGTAATGACGTCTTTTATTTCTGTAAAGACTTTTTCAAACAATCCCAATGGTACCGAGATTATTATCAGATCTGCATTTTCTGCCGCTTGGCGCATGGAAAGGCTGTAATCATCGATGACACCTAACTCAACACCTTTTTGTAATTCTTCTTCTCGGCGTGAACAACCGGTAATTGTTCCGCAAAGTTTATTTTTTTTTAGTGCACGAGCGATCGAGCCACCAATCAATCCTACGCCCAGAATAGTGACTTTCTCAAAGTAAATGCTCACAGCACACCTTTCGCAGTTAATACTTTTTCAAGCGCGTGTATAAATTTTTGATTTTGCGCTTCGGTGCCTATAGATACCCGCAGATGATGCGGCATTTGATAAGGTCCAACAGGACGAACAATCACACCTTCGTGCAATAGTGCTTCATAACAAACACTGCCATTACTTTTCACATCCACAGCAATAAAATTACCCACTGAAGGGATATAAGACAGACCAAGCCTCTTAAAAGCCTCTGTCATTTGTTTCATACCCAAATTATTAAGTGCAACAGAGTCCTTTATAAATTGCTCATCAAATAATGATACTTGCGCGGCTGCAAGTGCTAATGAATTAGCATTAAAAGGCTGACGAATTCTGTTTAACACATCACTTACTGCAGGATGAGAAACACTATAGCCAATGCGTAGTCCCGCTAATCCGTAAGCTTTGGAAAATGTTCTGGTAACAATTAAGTTTGAATATTTATCCACCCATTGCAACGCAGAACCATAATCCGGCTTATCAATATATTCATGATAAGCTTCATCAAGCACTACAATAATATTCTCTGGCACTTTATCGAGAAATGCTTCTATTTCATCTGCAGGTAAATAAGTGCCTGTCGGATTGTTAGGATTAGCAATAAAAATAATTTTTGTTTTATCAGTTATTGCATCAGCCATTGCAGCCAGATCATGACCCCATTCTTTTGCCGGCGTCATTATATGCTTGGCGCCTAACGCCTGAGTTACAATGTAATAAACAGCAAAAGCATGTTGAGAGTAGATAATCTCAGAACTATGATCAGCAAAGCAGCGGCCAATAATTTCTAATAAATCATTTGAGCCGTTACCAATCGTGATTTGTTTTTGCTCAAATTCTAAGTATTCAGAAAGTGCTTTTTTTAGTTCAAAAGCATTCCCGTCGGGATAAAGATTAACGCTATTTATCGCGTGTTTTATCGCTTCTTTCGCTTTGGGACTAAAACCCAAAGGATTTTCATTAGATGCTAGTTTTACAACGTCAGTAACACCGTATTCCCTTTGCAACTCTTCAATCGGCTTTCCCGCTTCATAGGCTTTCAGCCCTTGCACACCACTAGTGGCTAAACTTACAATCTCATCAAAATTCATTATGAGATTACCGCCCGAGGGTAGGAGCCAAGCACTTTAAACATAGCTGTATTTTCTTCAATTTCCGAGAGAGCTTTCTTTATTTTTTCGTCAGACACATGACCTTCAACATCAACAAAAAATACATATTCCCAAACACCTTGTTTGGAAGGACGAGACTCAACACGTGTCATACTCACACCACTGCGCTGAAAAGGTTCTAATAAAGTATATAAAGCGCCAGGCTTATTAGGTGTGGATAATAATAAAGATGTTTTATCATTGCCGCTTGCTTCTGTGATTAATTTGCTAATAACTAAAAAGCGGGTAGTATTATCTGAATGATCTTCAATATTTTTTGCTAAAGAATCCAGGGAATATAACTCACCGGCAATTTCTCCGGCAATAGCAGCAGCGCCCTTCTCCTCAGATGCCAACCGTGCAGCTTCAGAATTACTATTAATCACAATTCGTTCAACCGAAGGCATCTTGAAATTTAACCACTCACGGCATTGTGCAAAACTTTGCTGATGAGAATAGATACGTTTAACTTTTGATAGATCGTTTTCTTTAGACAGCAGATGATGATGTATGCGCAATTGCACTTCACCGCATATTTTCAAGGACGAATTGATAAACATATCCATACTATGATTCACCATGCCCTCTGTTGAATTTTCAACAGGGACAACACCATAGTTAGCGTTATCAGACTCTACCTCGCGAAAAACCTCATCAATTGCAGAAACAGGAACGGTTACCACTGAATGACCAAATTGCTTTAACGCAGCCGACTGTGTGTAAGAACCATCAGGACCAAGAAATGCGACTTTTAACGGTTGTTCAAGCGCGAGACAGGCTGACATAATTTCGCGAAACAATCGCGCCATTTCATCATCAGATAAAAGGCTTGTATTACGTTCTTTTATGCGCTGAAGAACCTGAGCTTCTCTATCTGGACGATAGAAATCAGTATCACCTGCGGCGGTTTTTATTTTTGCAACTTCGAACGCACACTCCGCACGCTCACTAAGAAGGGCTTGAATTTGCGCATCGATTTTATCAATGCGCTTCCTAACTTTTAATAAAGCATCTTTTGACATAAATTAAATCGAACGCACTCTCAATACACCCTCTATTGATGCCAATTCATCAATTAACTCATCGTTAACTGAACCATCCACATCAATCAAAGTATAGGCAAACTCTCCACGTGACTTGTTAAGCAAGTCAATAATATTTAATTTCGAATCTGCCAGTTTTGTTGTAATTTGCCCTACCATATTGGGCACATTTTTATTTGCGATAGTGATTCTCGTACCACCTGCTCTAGGCATTACTGCTTCAGGAAAATTCACTGAATTTCGAATATTGCCACTTTCGAGATAATCTTTTATTTGATCAGCAACCATAATTGCACAATTATCTTCTGCTTCAACGGTGGAGGCACCCAAGTGAGGCAAGGTAATCACACCTGGAATTTTCCTGGTCGCATTTGAGGGAAAGTCACTAATATAAGCATGAACTTTACCTGCCTCAATCGCAGCACATACCGCTTGCTCGTCGACAATGCCTCCTCGTGCAAAATTAAGCACCGTCACATTGTCTTTCATAATTTTAATTCGATCAGCATTAATGAGATTCTTGGTTGCATCGATCAATGGAACATGAAAAGTAATAAAATCGACTCTAGCAAGCATTTCATCAACACTGCTTGCTTGCTGTACCGATGATGAAAGCTGCCATGCCCCTTGCACAGTAATACCTGGATCAAAACCAATGACATTCATCCCCAAGGCTTCAGCGGCGTTTGCCACTAAGCGGCCGATGGCACCTAAACCTACTACCCCTAAAGTCTTACCCGCCAATTCAAAACCGGCAAACTCTTTTTTACCTTGTTCGACAAGCTTATTTAAACTCGCATCATCACCTTCAAGATTTGAAGTATAGTTCCAGGCTTGGCAAATGTTACGTGACGCTAAAAGCATACCTGCGATAACCAGTTCTTTGACTGCATTAGCATTAGCGCCAGGTGCATTAAATACAACCACACCCTTATCGCTCATTTTTTCAATCGGGATATTATTAACACCAGCGCCTGCACGACCTACACAAAGTAAAGAGGCAGGTATTTCCATATCGTGCATTTTAAACGATCGGAGTAGAATCGCGTCTGGACGAGTAATCTCAGATGCAACTTCGTAATTATTACGCGGAAGTTTCTCTAAACCGGCTACAGATATATTGTTCAATGTTAATACTTTATACATATCATCCCCTGCCCTAATTCAATCCCAGGTTTTCATTATACTTTCGTATCATATTTACAATACCAATACAGTTTATTCCATTGTCGATAAAACAAACTGAATTAGCCGTGACGCTTTTCGAACTCTGCCATAAATCCAACAAGTGCATCAACCCCGGCTTCTGGCATTGCATTATAAATACTGGCGCGCATTCCACCCACAGAGCGATGACCTTTCAATGTCGTTAATCCTAGCTCTTTTGCCTCAGCAAGAAATACACTATCAAGATCCGCATTCGCAAGCGTGAAAGGTACATTCATCCAGGAACGAGACTGCTTTTCTACTGGGTTAGCATAAAAGCTGGAATCATCAATTGCCGCATAGAGCTTATCTGCTTTGCGTTTGTTGGTTTCTGCAATTTTATTGATACCACCATTATTTTTAATCCATTGAAATACCAAGCCGGCTAAATACCAGGTATATGTCGGTGGTGTGTTATACATGGAATCATTATCCATGTGTGTCTTGTAATTAAACATGGCTGGAACATTATTCCCCGCGTGGCCAATCAAATCTTCACGCACAATAACCACAGCCAGACCAGCTGGGCCGATATTTTTCTGAGCACCGGCATAGATAACACCAAATTTTGAAACATCAACTGGACGAGACAAAATGGTTGATGACATATCTGCAACTAATGGCACATCACCAGTTTCTGGTATGTAAGGAAACTCTACTCCCCCAATAGTTTCGTTAGGTGTGTAGTGAACATATGCGGCTTCACTATTGAACGAAAGTTCACTGGCAACGGGGGCACGCATAAAGTTGTCTGCTTCCGTAGTGGCAGCAATATTAACTTCACAATAACGCTTTGCTTCAGATATTGCTTTTTTAGACCACGCACCTGTATTGATATAGTCTGCCGATTTTTTGTCTTTCAACAAATTCATCGGCACCATTGCGAACTGACTACTAGCGCCACCTTGCAGAAATAACACTTTATAGTTATTAGGAATTTCCATAATGGAGCGAATGTCTGCTTCAGCTTGCTCTGCAATAGACATGAACTCTTTACCGCGATGGCTCATCTCCATCACGGACATTCCACTGCCCTGCCAATCCAGCATCTCTTCTTGAGCTTGTTTTAAAACAGCTTCAGGAACCATCGCTGGCCCTGCACTAAAATTAAATACACGAGACATTCATTACTCCTAAATTCAATAAAACTAGCACTTATTGCTCTGTATCGGGGCCGCTTTCGTTGCTTTCGTTGCTTTCGTTGCTTTCGTTGCTTTCGTTGCTTTCGTTGCTTTCGTTGCTTTCGTTGCTTTCGTTGCTTTCGACTGATTCTGCGGTTTCATCGTCATCTGAATCATTGTTGCCGCTTTGAGCATCTAATTCACAAATTCGATCAATACTCATCAATCGCTCATCGCTACCCAGATTCATTAATCGAACACCTTGAGTATTTCTACCAACCACTGAAATTTCGTTAACTCGCGTACGAATCAGCGTACCTTGCGTACTGATCAACATGATTTCATCTTCTTCCTTGACCAGCACAGCACCAACCACAGCACCATTACGTTCGCTGGTTTGAATAGAGATAACACCTTGACCACCACGACCCTTCGATGGATATTCTGCGATATCAGTACGTTTACCATAACCATTTTCAGTTGCAGTAAGCACCATACCCTCGCCTTCGATAATCAAAGCAATGACTTCCTGACCTTCAGCTAACTTAATGCCTCGCACACCTGCGGCAGTACGACCCATTGAACGGACTGTACTTTCGTTAAAGCGCGCTGCCTTACCAAAGCTGGAGAACAAAATAATATCTTTTGTTCCGTCAGTAATATCGGCACTAACTAGATGATTATCTTCACGTAGATCAATAGCAATAATGCCATTGGCCCTTTGTCGAGAGAATTCTTTAAGCGGTGTTTTCTTCACAGTACCATTTGTTGTGGCCATGAAAACAAATTTATCATCTTCATATTCACGAATCGGTAAGATAGTGTTTATCTTTTCATCTTTTTCCAACGGCAATAGATTGACAATCGGTTTGCCACGAGCCGCACGAGAAGATTGAGGAATCTGATAAACTTTGAGCCAGTAGAGTTTTCCACGGCTCGAAAAACAAAGCATAGTATCATGCGCATTGGCGATAAAGAGCTTATCGATGAAATCTTCATCTTTCATATTAGTAGAAGATTTACCACGACCACCACGACGCTGAGCATCATAAGTCGTCAGTGGTTGCGATTTCACATAACCCTCATGCGATAAAGTAACAACCATTGGTTCATCAGTAATTAAATCTTCTAAACACAGATCCTGTTGAGTGTGAACGATTTCAGTTCTACGTTCATCACCATATTGATCTTTAATCTCTTGTAATTCATCACGGATAACCTGCATTAAACGTTCTGGCTTCATCAGAATCTCTAGCAGATCTTCGATCTTAATGAGAAGCTCTTTAAATTCTCCGTGAATTTTTTCCTTCTCTAAACCTGTTAAACGATTTAAGCGCATATCTAAAATTGCTTGCGCTTGCGCAGGAGACATTCGGTAACCTTGATCGGTTACACCAAATTCAGAACCTAGTTCATCAGGACGAGAAAGCTCAGCGCCCGCGCTACCAAGCATGGTAGTCACGATACCTGGCTCCCAAGCCTGAGCTAATAGGGCAACTTTCGCTTCAGCAGACGTTGGAGATGCTTTAATAGTTGCAATAATAGGATCGATATTCGCCAGCGCAACGGCTAAACCTTCCAGAATATGCGCTCGTTCGCGTGCTTTACGCAAATCGAATAACGTTCGTCGTGTAACAACTTCACGTCTGTGACGAACAAAGGCTTCAAGAATCTGTTTTAGATTTAACAGCTTCGGTTCTTCATCACACAGCGCAACCAGGTTTATCCCAAATACGTTTTGCATTTGCGTCTGTTGATAAAGGTTGTTTAATACAACGTCTGACGATTCGCCGCGGCGTAATTCGATAACCATACGAATACCGTCTTTATCAGACTCATCGCGTAGCTCGGTAATGCCTTCCAGCTTTTTGTCTTTAACTAACTCGGCAATTTTTTCTAACAGACGTGCTTTATTAACCTGATAAGGCAATTCTGTAACAACAATTTTTTCTTTGCCGTTTTTCTCTTCTTCAATATGCGAACGAGATCGAATATATATTCGCCCTTTCCCTGTACGGTAAGCTTCGTGTATGCCTTTCGCCCCGTTGATAATACCTGCTGTTGGAAAATCAGGCCCAGGAATATGCTCCATCAAACCAGGAATATCGATATCGGGATTTTCTATCAACGCCAAGCAGCCACTAACAACTTCATTCAAGTTATGAGGAGGAATATTGGTCGCAATACCTACTGCAATTCCAGAAGAGCCATTAACTAATAAATTAGGTGATTTAGCAGGGAATACTGACGGCTCGGTTTCCGATTCATCATAATTGGAGATGAAATCGACCGTCTCTTTTTCTAAATCCGCTAAAAGCTCATGGGCAATTTTATTCATGCGCACTTCGGTGTAACGCATCGCCGCAGGAGAATCACCATCCACCGAACCAAAGTTTCCTTGCCCATCAATGAGCATATAGCGCATAGAAAAGGATTGTGCCATTCGAACTAGCGCATCATAGACAGCAGTATCACCATGAGGATGATATTTACCGATAACATCCCCAACAACACGAGCGGATTTTTTATACGGCTTATTCCAATCATTACCGAGTACATTCATGGCGTATAAAACTCGCCGATGTACTGGCTTCAAACCATCTCGAACATCAGGCAAGGCGCGTCCGACAATAACACTCATGGCATACGCCATGTAGGATTGGCGCATCTCATCTTCAATATTTATCGATTGTACTTCTTTGGCAAATGTTTCCATATATTTCAGTAATTTCCAAAAACTTGAAGCGGGTCAGTTTAAACACGAAATTGTATCATATTGGAGTGAATGACTACATAGTCTGTATGCGGCATTCGGTTATATACAACGCAGATAGGGTTAATTTTGCATCAATTTTTGCATTTTCTGGCGCGTTGGATTTTGAACAACACCTTTTTCGGTAACAATTGCATCAACCAATGTCGCAGGCGTAACATCGAATGCTGGGTTCCAGGCCATCACTCCGTCTGCTGCGATTCTTTTTCCACCACAACTAAGCACTTCTTCTTGACCACGCTGCTCAATAGGTATATCCGAACCCTGACTAATATTCATGTCTATTGTGGAAATCGGTGCTGCCACCATGAATTTAACACCATGATGCTTGGCAAGAACAGCCAAACCATAGGTACCGATTTTATTTGCTACATCACCATTACTTGCAATGCGATCTGAGCCAACAATAACCCAATCTATTTTTCCCTGCTGCATAAGATAAGCAGCAACGCCATCCGATTGCAGAGTAACAGGAATACCATCATGCACTAACTCCCAAGCAGTAAGCCTGGATCCTTGCAGCCATGGGCGCGTCTCATCCGCAAAAACATTGTCGATTTTGCCCTGAGCAAAGGCGCTACGAATAACACCAAGCGCTGTTCCATAACCACCAGTTGCCAGAGCTCCGGCATTGCAATGTGTTAAAACCGCGCATTTATCAGATATCAAAGCAGCACCAGCTTCACCCATCACTTTATTCGCAGCGATATCTTCTTCGAGAATCCGATTAGCCTCTGAAAGCAATACAGGTACTGGGTCACCTGAAATCTGAGAGATAGATTGTTTCATTTGGTCAATTGCCCAAAACAGATTAACAGCAGTTGGGCGAGAATTAGCCAAATACTTCAGGTCTTTTTCTATATTGGCTTTCCAACTGTCGCTATCCTCGGCATAGCGAGATCTTGCTGCTAGCACTACAGCGTAAGCTGCTGCAATCCCAATAGCGGGCGCGCCACGAACAACCATGTCAGTGATAGCATCCGCCACGTTAATTAAATCAGTGTACGCAATAAACTCGTATTTTTCGGGAAGAACTCTCTGATCCAACAACTCCAAGCGATCATTTTTCCAGCAGACTGGTCTGATTTTATCGTAATTCTCTTGCGCCATCCTTCTTCCCGATATCTAGTAAAAAAAGAGGCCACATGATAACGAATTTTGATTGGACAATCACAATAAACTTTAGAGTCTGTTGACGTTTGAGTTTCGTCAATAGACCCTAATTTAAGCCGGAGAAATATAATGAAGAATTTACTGATGCAGTAGCACATGAACTAAATAATCAAACAAGCACTGTAACCAATTAATAATCAATGTGTACTACTTAAAACTGACCGCTAATACCAATTTGCAAATCCAGATTATCAGTTGTCAATGATGTTGATTTGATTTCATCAAAACGCACATCTCGATTGAAATTTAAGGCAATATATGGAGAAATATTTACAATACTTAAAGCGTCAAAAAATATGCTAGTAGCCAAATCGATGCTTCTATTTTCCGCCTTATAATTAACCAATCCAAATTCAATTTGATCATCAATATTTCGAGTTACACTTACCCGCCTATATTCAAGAGGCAGCATTTCATAAGCACCACTGAACATGACTGACAACCCCCACTCTGACTTAATCAACACATCTAGACTGACCTCATAGGCAACATTAACTCCGCCTTTTTCAGTGGATTCAAATGAACTGGACAAGCCATTTTCATCGTAATAATAACTCTCATCAATAGTGAGCAATGTTGCAGGAACATGTACAAATCCTCTAAACCGCATATTCTTGCCGCGATATAAAAAGGAAGACTGCAAACCATATTGATCAGCTGTGATAGCAACTTCATTATCAAATTGAATTAACTCATTACCAGATTCTTTTTGAAGATAGTTTCGACGAGAATAAAACATGCCGTACGATACTTGAAGGCGAGAAAATCTTGATATCCAATTGAAAGGATAGACGCGAATATGCTCTTGGGATTTGGTGATTTCACTTTGCATTAGACTATCACTTAGCCCAGCCACATAGATAGTATCTGATGTCCGAGTTGTTCGAAAGTTAACAGCCGCAAATATGTGATCCCAATACCATGAATAAGCCAACCTAACAGCAGAAGCTTCCGATCCTGCAGACACGCCTAAAATCTTGCTGATAAATTGAGGTTCCTTACGACGATTAATCGCAAAAACATTTTTCGCAGCGCTTTGAAAACTATTTCCATATAAGTCAGCCGAAACGCTATCCGCTTTGGGTGATGCAACAATTGCAACCTCATCGCCCAGTGAACCAACGTTCTGCACCACATCCGGTTGTTCACTATCAGTGTCAATTTTATTTCCTGCTTTTTCCTCTGCTACATCTTCTAATTCGTTAAGCAACACTGCGGGGACAGCTTTCTCCTCAACCTTCTCTTGACTTGAGCTTATCTGACTTGACGGAAAAGAAACCGAGGCATCAGCATCAATCGGCACAACTTTCTGCGCCTGATTTATACCATCAGTTTTTTGGCTGGATTCTTTTATTCGTTTAAGCACACCAAAACCTAGCGCACCAAATTTCTTCTGACTATTTTGATTGTCCGGGAGGGAAGTTTTTTGTGTTTTTGATTTATTTGGCGCAGAAGCACTTTTACTCGCCTTTCTTGATTCAGAAAGACGAGTATCGCTCTCAGCAGACTTACTTTTTATCTCACTATCTGATTTGCGCTCTTTCTGCGATACATCACGCCCTAGATTTAAGCCCAATGCGGAAACAGACAAAACACTATCAGCAAGTGCTATACAAGGCAAATTTAACCCTATTATAAAAGATGCAGTTATTAACGCACTTCTACTCAATTTTAGGCGTCCTGATTCAAATCCTATGAAATCAATACCTAAGCGCAATCCTTTCGCCTCTCAATTAGGTCGACTATTATTTTTATCTTAATCAAATAAATAATTGTAGGGTTACATTTGCCATTTAGGTTTATTTTTCTTTTTTTATAATTTCAATAAGCTTAATTAATTAAATATCTATCTCTAAGTTTAATGCAAAACTGGAGTTACCACCCAAGTCCATCAATAGTTTAATTACTCAGCTGCAGCTTCTTCAGCCTCTTCAGCCTCTTTCAGCATTTTATCAATCTGCATAGCTTTAATACGAGAAATCAATGCCTCATTTAAACCTACTCGAGATAATCCTGCCTGGGTGCTCGTTTCCGTCACTTCATCATAACACTGAGCAATTAAACCGGCGACCATTCCTGAAAGCCTCAAGAATGCAGAATATACTTGAATAGCTCTTTCTTGCTCAAAGCTTTCCATACTTTTTAGCAAGAACATTTGTTGCAATCTATTCATCATACCAAGCATATATAAGTTCTTAGTACCGCGTTTAATATGGAGCAATGCAATATACCGTTGGTGATTCCAGAATTTCTCTCCTTGGTCACCGCTCAATATATCAACAATCCATTGTTCAAGCGTTGCTTCCAGTTTCGCTCGTTCGCCATCATGAAAAACAGCTTTAGTTTCTTCAATGCTATACAGAGTATCGTAAAAAACATTAATCAAATCGGGTGCCCAAGTTTTAATTACATCAGATTCTTCGGATAAAACTTGCCAATCCGAATCTTCAAAAGTAATAAGCCTCGAAATTATGTCGTAAAATGATTGAGTTACTGCCATAGACTTTTCCTTAAATTTCATATGGAGATATAATATCCTTTTTTAGTATTATTATGTATAAAATTGAAGTTCAATTTAGTCAGTAGCTAAAGCGAGCCTCACTCGAAATAAATCTTTATTAACATTGCTACATACTTTTTTTGCAGAATTATCATCTACAGTTAATAACGCTAAAATAGCACCAGAAACAACACCAAGTAAAATATATGAAGCTATCTCTCGCTCAGGCAATTTTAGTAAACGTATCTTTTGCGAATCAAAGCGATTATTGGACGCAAAAATACCTAATAAAGCACTAATTCTATCCAAATCAACATTGCCCCTGCTCGCCGAATCAATGATCATTCCATCCATTCCAATTAGCGCTGCAGCAATAACACCATCCCGCTCGATAAAGTCATGCAATAAATCATTTAAAATATTAGACTTCATCATAAAACCATTGAAATCCTCGACAAAATTATTGTAAAGCTCTAATTACGTCCGGCATATTTTTCTTAACGGCATAACGAACTCCACCAATAACAGACGTGGTATCTGTAAAAATGGCCAAAACATCATCGAGAGCAGTTGCCATAAGAATTTTTCCGTTTGCATATTCATTTAGTTTTGACTCAAGACCGCCAAAACCAAACTCAGAACCCAATGTTTCACCAGTACCAACGGCAGTCGCCACCATCGCACCTAATGCATCCATATCAACATTAGTATTTGATACGCTTTCAATAACAAATCCGTCTCGTCCTACCAATGCTACAGCAGTAACACCCTTAACTTTCATGAATTCATTTAAAATTCGACCAACACCTTTATTGTCCATACGATTTCCTTCTTCTAATAGTTATAAAAACAACAAAAAACATTTTACCAACAAATACCAATTGAGCTAAAACAATATTTCGCTCAACAATATGAATGAATTTTAACTAACGGTAAATAAGAGATTTATTTACCGTTTCATGAATTCTATCGACTACAAACCCCAAATTCAGCTCTTCAAGATTCAAACTTTCCATTGACGCAAGCTGATTTAAAGCGTTTTCTGTCGATGTTTTACCTACAATATTGATACATTCGGCAGGCAATCTCTCAATACAAGCTAACAATAATTCATGAGACTTGATATCAACGTCTGCTGCCTGTCCGGCCTCCAAAAACAACATGGAATATTGGCTCGCTAAATTACGAATTTGCGCTATATTGTGGCACTGCATAACAGGTATTCCTACAATATATATGGTCATGGTTCGGCTAACAGGTATTCGAAGAAGAGCGGCATATCCTTGATCAGAGCTATTTACATCTTCAAATGCAATGATTTTTTTCGATAATTCAGTAAACAACTTTGAAATGACAACTTCAGAAGCAAACACACCAATGCGAAGAGTCGCTATACTCCGAGCCTCAGCCATCTGAAACATATTGTCCAGATCATCAGAAGGTAAGAGCCTACACGCAAGCCCTGATTGAAAAGCTGTTCGGATTTTTTGCTGGACTTCAGCAAGTTCAACCTCTTCAAGAGAAGTGTATTGATCGTTTATCAATTCTTCCTGACGAATATCTAGATAATCTTTAAACACTCGATCTGCGAGGAGTTTTGCATGCTCCCAGTCGTCATTTTGCAGGCTGACTCGAGCACACTCAAGGTCTTTTAGCATTTCATCAAAAGATAAACTGTAATCGCTATCAGAGGAAGTAATGATGAGATTTTGACTTAAGGTGTTTTCGAGAGAGCAGATTAAGTCTTTAATGCTGACTAATAAATCGTTTTTAACTTGAGGATAGCTTTGCTCCATTTCCCGGAGACGAGAATCTAAATCTACTAAAGTAGCACCTGCTTGATCAACATTATTTTTATCCAGATATTGCCTAACGTCGTTAAACAAACCCTCAGTTATCAAACCGGCATCACAAAAAACTTTATCGACTCCCCAACGCAATAGAGAACGATAATATTTAAGAGATCGGCGGAATTCTTGCTCTAAATAGCTTAGATCTTGATGTTTTTCTGCGAACATTTTAATTACCAAAGCACATCGGTTTTATACAAATAACTCAGTTATCGAAATTATCTATTATTATGTTGGAGGACTACTAACTTACATAAGGATCAAAAAAAACAACTCAAAAACCTAGATAAATCTCAATACATCCGAATCTTCATACGAGAGCAATAATCCTCTCTTGTTTGTCAAACCCCCATAATGTTTCAATCTAATTACCTATAACTACAGGGACTAACGCTACTTATACCTCAAATTATACTAAAATGTAACCAACTAAAACAGTAGGATTTAGGTAGGATGAAAATCGTTAAACTATCTCTACTTCATCATGACAATATTAAAACCAACTGATGAGCAAATATCACACAAAGTCACAATATTCACCAGAATCCACAGAACATAGTATCGAATGTATATTACAGCAAAATGTGGTTACATTGCAGCCTGGTTCATGCAACATCCGGTATATTTTTCACCCAGAAAAAAAACATTAATCCCGCAATAGAAATTTTGCTTACAATATTCCGAACAAGCTTTAATCATTGAACGACACAAAAGACAAATTATCCTAGAAAAAGCAGTTGGGTGTGGAAATAAAATGTAGAATATTGTTTTCGTATCAATGGCTGCATTACCCCCTTAAGTAAGTGCATTTGGGGTATATTCCATAGATCAACTGCTATTTCTAATTTTTTTTACCTTAGGAATGAGACACAATAACTCACACATTATGCGCGAGTTATTGTGTCTCATTCCTAAGATTCATGTGATTAGTTAATGATAATTTTACGTGTTTAATTTAAAATTACTATCACTGGCGAAAGAAGACATTCGCTATTATTTTCATCAATACAGCTTTATAACCATGTGACTAAGCGAATTGAAATGCACTTACTCATTAGGTGTGAAAGATAAATAACACAATTCCTTATTAACTTGGTCAGGTATTTTAATGTACGAACAATTTTTTGGGCTGTCTCGAACACCCTTTAGACTAGACCCCGAACCCGACATGTTTTATGCGGGAGAAAATCAAAATCGAGTACTTAAATGTATTTCTAGTGCATTAAATAGCAACAAAGGCGTTATCACCCTATCAGGCTTACCCGGCACAGGCAAAACAACAGTTATAATAAAAGCTGTTGAAGCAACAATTACCTCAGGAACAATTGTTACTCGAATCAATCGGGCAAACACCAACAATTTGCTCACCTCAATCAGTGGTGAATTAAATCAAAGACTAAATACGCCAGACAGTAATAATCTAGAAGCGCTCATTCGCAAAGCTTCCATGGAAAATAGACATATCCTGATTTTAGTTGATGAAGCTCAACAAATTACTAGCGATGAAATAAATACAATTTACGAAATAATTGCTAAAGATGATAATTTCTCTAATTATTTTAAATTTCTCTTAATTGGCCACGAAGACTTAAACGAACATTTTAACTTATCTCAAATTAATGAAAAGTCCGATATGCTTTCAGAGCATTGTCATATGCTCCCGTTAAGAGAGAACGAACTTTCGCAGTATATTGAACATCGGTTGAAGAACGCTGGCTGGAATGGAAATCCCGAACTTGATAGTTCTATTTTTTCAATTATATTCAAAATTACAAAAGGTGTGCCTCGCCGCGTAAACTCCTTCTTTGATCGATTTTTATTACATCTTTTTATGGAATCAGAAACCAGAGCTGATCTAGATGTCGTCAAAGAATTCTGCCAGGATCTAAGCAATGAATTAGAAAATGATCCGCATCCTGACCTTGATTCCAGCGATCTACAAAAAGCACTACGCCTTGAGAAAAAAGAATTTGAGCGTACTCAAACTAAGACGGTAGAATCGCAAGAGGAGCCGAAGATTGAAGAGCCTAGCAAACCTTCAACTATTAAAAAATCGGACAAAGAACTCGCGCCACCCAAGATATCGTTAGTCAAAACAACTAATAAAGCATCTACAGAAACAGAAAAACCTAAAGCTCAACCAAAACGTAACTTAACCTCTGAACAAGAAAAACAGGGGAAGCTGATTCTAATGGTCTCGAACTACTTGGAAAATCCAGAGAGATTCAAGCACTATACAGATGAATTTTACAAGCTCCCGGATGATATTGAAATATTGCTGCAACTTGCTATTGAAAAAGATATTAATATTGAAAAAGCACTACCGAATCAGCTTTTGAATGTCGTACCGCTAGAAGTCCGGCGCATGATTCGTCATTTTTTGAAACGTGTTTTGTTTCCTACCAGCTCAGATCCATACCGCGTATTAGGTTTGCAATCAACAGCAAGCGAAAAACAAATCAATCGACATTTTGACTATCTTATGCGCATTTGTCGTTCTGATGTAGGCGGTCCGAGCGAATGGACTAAAAATGAAGAACACACAATAAAGCAAGCATATATCAAAATATTAGGTTCCAATTCTCGTGAAGCAAAACAACCCGTAACGCTTAGCGCGGTGCCAAACCATATAAATACGCCAAAAAATCATACTGCAGAAAATAGTTCGATTACTGAAAATCAAAAAGATACTTCCTATTCTTCTCGAGAAATACAAGACACCTCGAATAAAATCCCAGTTATTACCACATCTGTCATCGTCTCCCCTCCAGAGTTATCAGTTTCGAATAACTCGGTTATTCAGAAAAGCGAAAAGACGACAGTTAAAATAGGAAACGTAAATGCTGACAGCGCAGATTTAGACACTACTAATTCCGAAAACACAAACGAACACCCATTCCACCTGGAAAAAGTACAAACAAAAAGTATTCCTTGGATTCCGGTCGCTACCGTTTTTTGTATCATAGGTGCAATTGCGATTACTGTACTTTTATCTGGTGGCTATAACGAATCCGTTGACAATAATATTAAACCTATACAACAAGCAAGCATCAAGAAAACTGATGTTGCAGAATTAAAATTATTGAATCAACATGATAACGAAGCAAGCAATACCCCTGATAAAGCTCCCGAAGTTAATAGTGAAAGTAGAGTTTCTAAAATCCTTTCTGAATCCAATAAAAAAGAACCAAAACCAATTATAAAACCTGAAGAACCGCAGAAGCAGGAAGTTATAAAAAACGACCCACTACCGGTAAAGAAAGTTGACACAAAAAAAGTAGACTCACAGCCCACCTCAATAAGCAAAGATACAAGCACAAAAAAAACACCTCAACCAATAGCTGAGAAAAAAATTACTAGCGCTCCTGCTATTGAAGAACCCAATAAAAAAATAATCAGTGCTAAGCAAATTGCTACGCCCAGCACAAAAAACGAGACCATAGCAGCTAAAGAACCGATACCAATAGCGATAACAAAACCAAAACAACCCGCTCCAACTACAAGTACACCAGAACCAAAAGTAGATCCACCCTCCGATAGCATTAGTGAGTTGACAGATGCGGATTTAAATCGATTGATTTTCTACTTCAAACGCTCATATGAATCCGGCGATATCGATATTTTTGGCGGATTATTCACCGACGATGCAATAACCAATGAGAGTGAAAATCGTTTGCAGATCGTACGTGATTACGATGCTTTATTTAATGTAACCAATAAAAGAAGTATTCAATTAAAAAATCTATCCTGGGCTAAAGACGGCGTGGTTGCCAGTGGTAATGGAACATTTGTGTTATCCATTGTTGAAAAAGAAGGTATGGCTCCGGAGGAAATTAGAGGTGAAATCAATATCAAAGCTGAGAAAATAGACCATAAAGCGCAAATCAGAGAACTTTTTTATCGTTATAGTTTTACAGCTAACTAAGGTGAACGTTACACATGCAAAGAGTAGATTCGATTATTAATGCTGGATGGGTTATCCCTGTCGAACCAACAGCAACGTGCTTTGAAAATCATAGTGTAGTTATCGATCAAAATAAAATCATTGACGTAATGCCAAGTGAGCTAGCTGCCCAACAGTATTCAGCAAAAGAAACATTTGACTTACCCAAGCACGCATTAATCCCAGGACTAATCAATGCGCATACTCATGCAAGTATGAATCTACTTCGCGGAATTGCTGATGACCTCGCCTTGATGGACTGGTTACAAAACCATATTTGGCCGGCTGAAGCAAAATGGGTAAATGAGGATTTTGTGTATGAAGGAACTCAGCTAGCGATTGCTGAATCTTTGCGAAACGGTGTTACCTGCTTTAACGATATGTACTTTTTCCCAGACCAGGCTGCAAAAGCTGTTGATGAATCAGGCTTTCGAGCAAGTATCGGATTAATTGTTATTGATTTCCCCACGGTATGGGCTGCTAATGCGGACGAATATTTAGATAAAGCTTTAACCATTCATGAACAATTAAAATCGATAGACAGAATCACTACAACACTCGCCCCACATGCTCCATATACTGTTTCCGACGAACCGTTAAAAAAAATCGCTACCTATGCGGATGAACTCAACATTCCCATTCACATGCATGTACATGAAACAAAGTTCGAGGTTGACCAGTCTATAGAGCAAAAAGGCGTAAGCCCATTAATTCGTTTATCCGAACTCGGTATTGCCTCTTCACGTTTAGTCGCAGTACATATGACACAACTAACTGAAGAAGAAATTCAGCTATGTGCAGAAAACCAGATAAATGTTGTGCATTGCGCTGAATCAAACATGAAACTGGCAAGTGGCTTTTGCCCTGTTCACACCTTACAAGAGGCAAGTATTAATGTCTGCATCGGAACAGATGGCGCAGCAAGTAATAACGACCTGGATATGCTTGGAGAGATGCGTAGCGCAGCATTATTGGCAAAAGCGGTTTCAGAAAATCCAACAGCAGTTCCAGCGCACGTAGCGTTGGAAATGGCAACCATCAATGGCGCAAAAGCGCTGGAAATAGATAATGTCACTGGATCACTAGTAAAAGGCAAAGCTGCTGATATTGCGGCAATTGACCTTTCTCAGTTAGAAACACAACCTCTTTACAATCCCATTTCGCAGATCGTCTATTCCGCCACACGCTCACAAGTCACTCACACGTGGATAGACGGGAAGTGTTTACTTAAAGATAGAAAGCTTACTACGCTTGATGAGCAAAAATTAAAAGAAAATGCACTGAAATGGAATCATAAATTACGCGAGACAGATAAAAAATGACACGAACTCAAGCAGAAAATGTCGACCCAAAAGAAGTCGCGAAATTTGATGAAGTTGCATTTCGCTGGTGGGATCCGGAAAGTGAATTTAAACCACTCCACGAAATCAATCCACTTAGATTAAAGTTTATTGATCAAAACGCATCCTTAAGCGGTAAAACGGTAATCGATGTTGGTTGTGGCGGAGGCATTTTATCAGAGTCCATGGCCAAATCTGGCGCGACTGTGAGTGGAATAGATATGGGTAAAGGCCCCATCGAAATTGCCAAACTTCACCTTCTTGAGAGTGGACTGACTATAGATTATCAACAAATCAGTGTCGAAGAATATGCAGAACAGCATCCTGAAAAATTCGATGTTGTCACTTGCATGGAAATGCTGGAACACGTACCCGACCCAGCTTCCATTATTCATGCGTGTGCAAAAATGCTAAAACCCGGTGGAGCCATTTTCTTTTCCACCTTGAATCGAAAACCCAAATCGTATGTTCACGCGATCTTAGGTGCAGAATATTTTCTAAAAATGTTAACACCAGGAACACACGATTATAAAAAGTTTATTAAACCATCAGAGCTTGCAAATTGGATGAGGTCTGCTGATCTTGATATAGTATCGATGAAAGGATTAAGCTACAACCCCATCGCCAAAAACTATAAAATCACTGATGATATTGATGTTAACTACATGATCTATGCGCGCAAACCATGATAAAGGGAATTCTATTCGATCTTGACGGCACGCTCGCAGATACAGCACCAGATCTTGCCCACGCACTCAATGAAACACTAAAACATTATAACAAAGCCGAGTTACCTTTTAACAAGATCCGGCCAGTTGTCTCTCACGGCGGTCGAGCGTTAATCGAGCTTGGTTTTGGTATAGGCCCTGATAATGAGTCTTATGAAAGCATTCGGCAGCATTTGCTCAATGTATACCTGGAAAATATTGCGATGCATACAACGTTATTTCCAGGAATGGAGGAGCTTCTTCTAACAATTGAATCTAACAATCTTGTTTGGGGCGTTGTCACCAATAAACCCGGCTGGCTCACCATTCCTTTAATGGATGCCTTAAAACTTAGCCATCGAGCAGCTTGTATTGTTAGCGGGGATACAACAGCACGTAGCAAACCTCACCCTGAGCCAATTTTTTACGGTTGCAAACAAGCCCAACTTGAACCACGCAATTGCCTCTATGTCGGAGATGCAGAACGTGATATTGAAGCTGGAAAAGCTGCCGGCATGAAAACCATCGCCGCGCTATTTGGATATATCCAAGAACAAGATATTCCTGAAGAATGGGCAGCTGACTACTATATTAATCACCCAGCTGAAATATTATCAATCATCTTACCGTGACACTCTCATTACCCGTATTAATCTCAATTGCCAGTGCGCTTTTTCTAGTTGGACTAATTATCGGCTATTTAATCGCTCAACCCAGAGCACTAAAACAAGCACGAGAGGCAAATCTAGAAAACACTAGATTACAAATGTTATTGGAGAATGAAAAAACTCACCGAGAATTGATTATAGCCACTCAGAAACAACAACAATATCAATTGAGAGAAAGCATTCAAAATCTATCGTCTCAGGTATTCAAAAATAATAGTGAATCATTTTTGCAATTAGCTAAAGAAAGTCTTGCGCAATTTCATACACAAGCTAAAGGTGAGCTGGAGAAAAAAGAACAATCTTTTGACGCTTTAATTAAACCCATACGTGACACATTAGATAAGACACAAAATCAGATTCAACTCATGGAGAATGAGCGTAAACAATCATATGGTTCTCTTAATAAACACCTTGAAAGCATGTCGATAACTCAAAAAGAGCTGCACGCCGAGACTCGACATCTAGTACAAGCATTTCGCCGCCCTGAAGTACGCGGGCAATGGGGAGAACTGACACTTAAACGCCTGGTTGAACTGGCGGGTATGGTTGAGCATTGTGATTTTGTCGAACAGCTCTCCGTTGAAACCGACGAGGGAAATCGTCTTCGACCTGATATGATTATTCGCATGCCTGCTGGTAGAGAGATCATCATTGACTGTAAAACGCCGCTGGATGCCTATCTTGATGCAGTTGAAGCAAATTCGGATACAGAAAAACAGCAAGCACTTGATCGACATCTAAAACATGTTCGGCAGCGAATTCGAGAACTAGCCAGCAAAACCTATTGGCAACAATTTAACCACTCGCCCGATTTTGTTGTATTATTTATTCCCGGCGATCAATTTCTGACAGCTGCTATGGATCTGGATCGAAAGCTATTAGAAAACGCATTGCAGCATAAAATCATACTAGCAACACCGAGCAGCTTTGTTGCTTTGCTTCGAGCAGTAGCTTATGGCTGGCGGCAGGAAAATCTGACAGAAAATGCAGAACAAATTCGACAATTAGGTGAGGAGCTATATTCACGCTTAGCAACATTTACCGAGAGTTTGTCCAAAACGGGAAAAAGCCTTGAACAAAGCGTGGATAATTACAATAAATCTGTTGCTTCATTCACCGCCAGAATACTCCCAAGCGCCAAAAAGTTTAAAGAAATGGGTATATCATCCAAAAAAGAGCTCAGCGAAATTTCGCCAGTTGAAAAAAATACACGACAGCTTGAGACAGAAATAAGTTAATCGCTATAATACTTGCCTGAACATTTAAAGATGACAACATGACACCTCAAGAATATTGCCAGAATAAGGCAGCCAAAAGCGGCTCAAGCTTCTACTACAGCTTTCGCTTCTTGCCTGAAAAACAGCGAGACGCGATCATTGCGCTCTATGCTTTTTGTCGAGTGGTTGATGATATTGTCGATGAAATCGCCGATGAAAACGTAGCCAGAACCAAGCTTGACTGGTGGCGAAAAGAGGTGAAAAATATTTTTCATGGTGTCGCCTCGCACCCTGTCGCGAAAGCACTGCAAGAACACATCAAATCTTTCAATCTCGCTGAAGAGTATTTCTACGAGATTATCGATGGCATGGCTATGGATCTTGATTGTAACGCTTACCAAACACAAACCGAGCTTGCACTCTATTGTTACCGTGTTGCTAGCGTAGTCGGCTTACTATCTGTTGAAATATTCGGCTACGAAAATCGTAAAACGTTAAAATATGCCCACGAATTAGGCATGGCATTTCAAATGACCAATATTATCCGTGATGTTTATGAAGATGCGATGCGGGGAAGAGTTTACCTGCCCAAAGAAGATCTCGATAAATTTGGCGTCACATATGAAGATCTTCAAAAACAAGAAACCTCTGATAAAATTGTTGCTCTCTTGAAATACGAAAAACAGAAAGCGGTTGAGCACTATAAAAAAGCGTTTGAATATCTCCCAGATGAAGATCGTTACACTCAACGAAGCGGCATAATTATGTCTGATATATACCAGGCAACATTAAATGAAATCGAAAATGATGGATTTCGTGTGCTAGAACATCGCGTAAAACTAACACCCTTACGAAAACTCTGGATTGCCTGGAAAACTGCCAGAAGAGAAAAGAAACGTTTTTCCCAAAATAGTTTGAAAAAAATGGCCTAGCCTTAGAGTAAAACACTCATCACAAACACTTCATGATCATGATAAGTCTCCTTGAACATTAACTGCCAGCCGAGTTTTTCATAAAACTTGGCCTGATCTGGCGTAAAAAGATAGAGCTTTTTCACGCCATTTTTTTTTGCCTCACACATTACATGTTCAACAAGTTTCGAACCGATACCCTGACCTCGTTTTGAAGGATTCACATAAACACTCGCTAACCAAGGTGTAAAATGTTTATGGGTATCCATATCAGATTCAACAATCGCCGCAGAACCGAGCACTTCAGTATCTAATGCCACATAGGTTGTTGGGATAAAATCCTCAGCAAAGTAGTTTTCCATTTTTTTAATACGTTGAGTCAAACTGAGTGAGGGATTGAGATACGACCACTCTTCATGGTGCCATTTTGCCAACATAGTACTGAAATTTGGCACGGTGATTAAATTCACAATGTTCATGAAAGTGTTAAATCTCTGAATCGCTCAACTCTAATTTTACAATACTCTCATGCATACGCCAGTTATTCCCAAGTAACAAAATCATCCGGCGCTCAACTTTTTCACTATCTTGCTTGCCTTTCAAAGAGGTATTAGCTAACTGCAGCATTGCATGCCCAACAGTAGCCAGAATTTTATCTCGTTCAACACTTTGTGTTGATAGCTCTCCATGTTTTAGAGCGACTAAGTAGAACTCCCATGCGGTATCAAAATTTTTGGTGTTCTCATAACATTGAGCTACATTCCACCAGCATTCTATCGCTGTAGTATGATCATTAATACTACCGCAGAGCGAAGCTGTCGAACGATAGATCTTAACCGCTTTATCAAAACTAGCCAACTCACATAACACTCTTGCTATTGAGATTCTCGTCTGAATAAAAAGTTTTCTGCCCGAAGGATGCCCTGCCGCCAAAGCTTGAGATGCCGCGTATTGCGCTTTTTTATAATTATGAATGGCCATCTTGGTATTATTTGCCTTGAAAAAACCGGCGCCAACATTCAAAAACACATTCACTTCCATCTCTAGCCAATGGTGCTTTTGGGCTATTTTCAATAGATCAGTAGTCAGTCGATTAACTTTTTTTATATCACTTTTAGTGCTCGCACTGCATAGTGCATTGATTAATTGTTTAAACTCTTTCTCTGGTTCACGACGACCTTCCTCGTCAGCCATATCACGTAAGGCGCTGCGCACATCCAGGTTGGGCACGACAGAAAATATAGTTTCCCTAAAATGAGGTAAGAGCTTCTCTGCATAGGGTCGGGCCTTATTTTCAATAAGCGTAAGTTTTATATAGCTGGGTAATTTCCGACTTAAAATATTAGCAATCCACAGCTGCCACTGCTTAATATCGTAAATTTCACAGGGAGATATCACCAATACTAGATGGCGAAAAACATCACCATTGAATGATTTAAAGGAAATACAGGTATCTATCAAGGCATCGATTGATGTCTGAGCTTCGGAAATTGGTGGATAATTCCATTGTTTTACTAATTCATTTTTCACATATGCTGAATTGTTATGAATGTATTCATGAATAAGGTGACTACGTAAAACATAAGCATAATCATCCAATGATTCAAAAGCATCATTAAACTGGATAAACAGTTCCGAAGATGCATCAGAACGTTCATTCTGAATATCAAAAAAAAGAGAAATTAAATCTGCTTCATCATCATCCACACTCCAACGCATTAACTTTGCGCTTTCGTCTGCAATAAAACTAGACCAAATAGTATTTAGGTGATCGAACTGCCTATGAATAGGCTTTAGGGTATCTTTATACGGCATTCTTTTTCTATTATATGATCAAGTAACTGAAATACAGATTTTCATGGAAAGGTTGCGAAAAGCAGATTCCGGTAGAAATCCATTACTGGATGTCCGACTAGGAATAAAGAGAGAAAGAAGGTTTATCAAGATTAAAAATTCTTGATAAATAACTAAGTTTGCCCTGTTACTTGTATCGCCCCGTCCATAGATTAAATGTTCACGAAATAGACAAGAGCACTATTTATTTTTTGTCGGCCTCCATTTCATTTCAATTTCGTGATAAATGCATGCAATCTATTTCCATCCTGAAAATAGTTATTAGGCTCGCACTTTTTTACAAGTGAATACAATATTTGCGAAACATTTAGTCAAACTTAAATTTTAGAAAGCTTCTAAATTAGACAATAAAAGGTTTTGAAGTTGAACAATAATAGAGCGATAGTGATAAGACTTTATACAATTTGAATGGATTGTGAACAATATTTCTTCATATTAAACTTTGTAATTAATTTCTAACACAAACCACGTCTTGGCTCCAGAAGGTGTTTGTACAACAACTTCATCGTCGATAGTTTTCCCCAGCATTGCCTTTGCCAGAGGTGAATCCATACTGATATATTCAGGTTTTACATCAAACTCATCAGCACCGACAATTCGATAGACTGACTCCTCTCCGTTTTCATTTTCTAATGTTACCCAGGCACCAAAATAGATTTTTGATAGATCATTTGGTAAGTGTTCAACTACCTTTAATACATCCAGTCGTTTTCGCAGGAAACGAACACGTCTGTCAATTTCCCTTAGCTGTTTTTTTCCATAAATGTATTCGGCATTTTCTGAGCGATCACCTTGCGCAGCTGCTTCAGAAACAGTTTGGGTGATAGCTGGGCGTTTCTCCATCCACAAATATTGCAACTCTTTGCGTAAAGCCATTGCTCCTTCTGGCGTAATATAGGGGGAAGAGGGTTTTTGAGGAGGTCTGTATCGCGACATACTACTTATCGCTGAGTAATTGTCGATATTCATACCAGGCAGATGAGCAATAAATTACACCAAAAAAACCTGCTGAATAGAGATACCATGTCGGCAATACCAATCCAACATTCGAGGTATCTAATGCCAGCAAATAACTCGCATAAAGATAACTGCCGATGTAAAAGGAACAATATAGAACAGGCACGAGTAATTTATATTTTTTCTGATAAAAAATTAGCAGGAAAAACAGACTCACAATAAACCAGCATAGTTCTAAGAGGGAGAATGCAATGGACGTACTACCTCGAAGATTGTTTATCGCAGTAAAAGCATCAATCATCTGCATGACACCAATGACCATGGCTCCGCTGAGGTAATATTTTGCATTAAAAAAAGGACTGTTGCTTAACATCCTTTAGCACTAAACAGACTAAAACTACCTGGGTTAATTATGGGATTTTTATTGAAATAGCGCATTGCAAACATGATCTTCACTGATTTCATCATAAGAAGGAATAACAAGACTATAATAACGCGCTAGCATCTCGTCCCACGAAGTTTCGTTGATAAATTTTCCTTTATTGCCTGATACTGAAAGCTCGTCCCAGTTTCTATAGTGAGGGTCGCAGGTATGATAGGCCCAAGCATCAGGAGTATTGAAAAATACGACTGAAATACCGTTTGCGTTAGGGCGATCTTTACCATTGTATTCCGCAATTGTTGCCTCGTTGACGAGTTGTGGTAGTTTTGTATCATAAGAGAGCAACTGGGCAAAATCAGCAGCATCGATATAAACATCAAACTGATTATACTTGTCAATTTCCTGTACGCTTTGACGTGCTTGCTTTAGCTCGTCTAAAATTGATTCATCGTCCATGCCTGCAACTAAATCTGTCGCGATGTTATCTAACTCATCAACAATCGACTGAATATTTATACTTAGATGCGCTGCAATTGTATATCGTTGATCAAAAGCAACAGGCTTTTCCGGATAAAAACGTTTCTCAAAATAATTTTCATAACTCTCCACAACTAGCTTTGCAAATTCCTCTTCAGACATTGCTGAATTATTGGAAAGGTGAGATAAAATGTATTCGTAATCCCAGCCAGAAGCTTCTCCGACTTCTTGAGAGGAGATTAGAATATCTGCAAGTGAAGAGAATTCATGCAGTGCTTCAATCGTTCCCATGATACTTGCATCGAGTCCTAATATATCAATTTTAAGGTCAGCTGCTTCAATTGCTTCACGGACTTTATGATTATGCAAGGCTACATTGTTTACATCATTATCCCAATCCACAAAAAGAGACCGGCCTGAAATTGTAGGTTTCTCAGATGGAGGGCCGATACCTTGATCCCAACCGTTGCCGTGATCGGAGAGAATTAAAACAGTATGGTCGTTATTATCTTTAAGTTTTGATTTACCCCAACGTAAAAATTCTGTCAACGTTGCGCCGTCTGCCATATTAACTTCGCCAATATCTTCCAATTCGGTGGTTGTACCTTTTTTAATTTCATAGCGTTTCGCGGAGATGCCATCAGGTAGATCTAATTGAAGATAGATTTCAATTTCGGATGCTCTACTTCCAATGCGCATTTCTTCAAGGTCAGCTAATGCAGTGGAGGCGAGATCGTTGTCAGCATCCAGGTAGATCAGGAAATTCCAATCAGAAGCAGGATTTGAACGTTCGCAAGCTGTCATTATTAGGGCCGATAAAAAATAAATAGCCACACGAATGGGGATAGAAGGCAATTTTTTTTGATTACACATAATTCAAACTGGAAAATAACATTTAAATATAGTAATTGGTGCGGGTAAAAATAGTAGATATGGGGCTAAAATGAAAAAAGCGAGTGATTTCTCACCCGCTTCTTTTACAATCATTAAATGTACTACTTAGTAATATTATTCAATAGCGCTTGTTTCATTATTAAATTGATCGGCTGCTGTTACAGGAATGTTTCCTGAGAGATCTGTACCACTAAATGTTAGCGTCCAAAATCCGTCATAAACATCTGTACCACTAGCAGCTGTATTAACAATATTGACAGTTAAAGTAACAGTAAAATTTGCCGGATTATAAGATGCATTTGTTGCGGTTGGTATTATTGTATCTGCACCACCTGAACCCGACGCTGCAAAAACCCAATTCGCAGTGTTTTCAACTGAGTCTTTATCCATTGGTTGACCAAGCCCGATTGATAATGTGTTACTAGCAGTATTTCCATCACCTGGGTCGGTCCAGCCTGCTGTTTGACCTGCCAAATTTGGAAGGCTTGCACCAACCGAGTCAGATGCAGTTGCCTTAACACTATTAGCAGATTCATCACCATCACTATTAACAGCTCTCACATAATAATCGTAAGTCTGTGCTTCCTCCCCGTGGGAAGTTCCCTGATCGTGCGCTGAGTTAAACGGAAGGCCAGTACCAGGAGAAGTAATATCATCTGCCGAAGCGACTGATTCAGTATAATCGGAGCGTGCAACATTACCAACCAGACGCATAGCGTCAACAACTACCGTTCCATTCAATGTTGATCGATAAACATTATAACTTTTTGCTCCCGATACAACGGGCCAATCCAGTTTGGGCATAACATTATAATCCAACACACTTGAATTTGTCACAGTTACAACAGGTGTAGTTACTGTTGTACCTCCTCCAGTTGAAAATGATGCTGTAATTAAATCGCCAGCATTTACAGTATTGCTGGAATCGGCATCATCGTAACCAACAGAACCACCAAAATCCAATGCTTGATCTTGTGGATCCATTAATTCAGTGCCAAACTTAATATCAACAGAATACAATGAAGATGCGGCTACATTCGGTATATTAACTTCTAGTGATGTCATTGTCCCTGCTGAATCCCAATTGATGGTATGTGCAACATCACCTGCCTTATTACCATCAAAATTAACAACAACATCATCCCATAATTCTTTAGCCTTAGTTGGCATTAAACCAGTGGAATAGCCATCTGCAAGCAAATCTTCAGAGAAACTAAATATTACTGTCACGTCAGTTGTTACCGCACCGATATCCGCTCCATTCTCAACTATATTTGTACCATCAGAAATTGAGATACTCGTCACTCGTGGATTAGCTCCATCTACACTAGAAACAAGTATTGGCCCATCCTGGCCTTCAACAGCTAAAGAAATGGAGCGACCATCTTCAGCAGAAGTAAAACCACCGCTTAAACCACGCATTGTATTTATAGCGTTCTCAGCAGTTACATTTATAGTGGTTCCAGCTTGAACTTTAGTAAAATTAAAAACACCATTAGAAGTTGATAAAGATTGTATTAGCGTCGTTTGGCCAGTACCAGTCCAAAGTTTAACTATATATGCTTCTGTAACCAATGCATTTGTTTTCTTATCTCGAATTTCACCGGAAACAGAAGTTGATAATTTACCAACTTTCACCTCTTTGCTAGCTACCAAACCTGTGACTGGCGTATCATGATTACTGGCATTGGTTACAGTATCAGCATCTGTATTCACATTATTAGGATCGCTTGGCGATGTGCTCGCATCTTCCAAGGTAGCATACTCAACTCGGATATTATCCTCTAAATGTGTTAATGGGTACTTGACGGTGATATTTCGATCACGCATCTTAATCGGGCTTGTTACTTTAGAAAAATCGGCAACTGCAATGTACTCTCCTGTCACATCCGACGAAGAAGATGCATCTGTGGTAGCAGGAATATTCTTAAATGTCGCAATACCTCGATCATTCGTTCTAGCGGTCTTAATGCCGATATCAACAAGAACACCAACAATTGGCTCACCTGTTGAAATGTCGACATAGGAAAGGATCAAAGTCCCTTTCGGCTTTAACTCTTCAGGGTTTGTGTTAGCTGCTTTCGAAGCCTCTTCAATATTACACCCAACTAGTGCTCCGCCTAAAATAAGTACTGCTGCAAACGCAAATACGTTTTTTAGCCTCCCAAAATATCTCATATTACTCTCCTTGGTAAAAAACAACTTTAATAAAAACTTATAACTATAAACATTGCCCATATACTGGCTAGCGCTGCATTAAGACGGCTTTCCAGATTGGATGTTCAGTTTTTTTCAAAATAGGATTTTGTAAACGATTCTAACAGTGGCTGTATGGTTGACTGTACAATATTTCTTCTATCATAGATCACTCATCATTGAAAAATGAAGTAATGACACATTCGAATAACTTAAAAAGTTACATTTTAATGAGGCATGAAGAATCAAGACTTTCATCCGTAAGTTTGTAGAAGTGAAACATCTTACTTATCTATTCCTCAGAATTCCATAATTTCTTACTAGCCAGTGGTTCTGTTCAAAAAACATACGCTACTAACATAAATTGAACTGAATACTTCACAGATGTATATAGAAGGTAATGAAGAAAAAAACAAGGGGAAAGTGATTTATTCTTTTAGTGTATCTATTTTAAACGTTATTAAAGAGAAAATAAACAATTCGCGTTTCAACCTAAAAGTCAGTTTTCGACCACAATTATGGCGTGTTTTTACAACACATATTTAGAATATAAAAACAGGTACGGGCAACGGGCAACAAAGGGAAGGTTATTAATGATTAATCATGGGATGAGGTAAATTGATTCACAGCTATTTATGAAGCGATATAGAATACTAACTAGCTTGCCGTTTCTCCATATTGATAGTCGAGATAATTTTATTGACAAGTTCATCGGCGGCAATTGGTTTAGTAATATAATATTTAAACCCTGCTTGTAAGCCTTTTTCTAAATGTTCTGTTGTTGCTGTCGCGCTTATCGCAATAACAGGGATATGCTTAAGTTCACGCGTATTTTGAATATGTTTTAGTGCCTCAAAACCATCCATCCCCGGCAAATTAATATCCATTAGTATTAACGAAGGGGGATGTTCACATGCTTTCTCAATGCCGTCTTCTGCATTCAAAGAAAATTCTATTCCGAATTGTGTTTTTCGTTTTATTATCTGCTCAATCAAACGTCGGTTGGCAGAGTTGTCTTCGATACATAAAATCGTATGTTTCGAACCTTGCATATTCAAAGTAGGTTTTTCTGTTATAACCAATTCATGTGACATACTGGTACTTACTTGGCAGTCAATCCAAAATTGAGAGCCGACGCCCACTTCTGTATTTACGCCAATATTTCCGTGCATGAGAGCCATCAATTCTTTAGAAATTGTTAACCCAATCCCTGTTCCTTCAATTTCTGTATATTCCGCACCAAGTCGGTTGAACGGCTCAAATAAGACATTTAAGTTATCAGCACTAATCCCATTTCCCGTATCAATGACGCTCAGGCGTAACATATTATAGTCGGTGATTTTGTAATCCACTGTAACCGTACCATCTTGTCTATTATACTTGACTGCGTTGGTTAACAAATTTAGTAACACTTCCCGGATTTTCGTTTTATCCGCACGAAGTATGAAATTCTCCTTGGCTTCTGTCATATCTTCGAAATTAATGGACTTTGCTTGCGGTTGCATTTTAACGATAGACATACAATCTCGAATAATGTCTTTAATATATATATCTTCAATGACGACTTTTGCTTTTCCAGACTCAATTTTTGCGAGCTCCAATACTTCATTAATAATATTGATAAGATGGTTTCCTGCAATGGATATTTCTGACACCATTCCTTGATGCTCTTCATCCAGCTCTTCACATTCCAGCAACTGAGAAAAACCAAGAATCGCATTTAAGGGTGTTCGTAACTCATGACTAATACGACTTAAAAACTGAGATTTCATTTTATTCGCTTTTTCTGCTTCATTTTTTGCTTTTATAAGCGATGCTTGTGTAACTATTCTACGTTTGTTTTCGTTTTCTAGGTTAATTAGAGATTCACGTAACTCGATAGTCTTACTTTTCACCAAGCCATCCAAACTTTCTCGCTCCGTCACTAATTCACTCTCAGCTTTTTTACGACCACTAATATCAGCAATAAAAGCAACCATACCGGAAGGTTTTCCTTCAGCATCATGGATTAACGAGAGAGAGAGATAGGCATAGAACAACTCTCCTGTTTTACGCTGTAATTGCACATCTTTGTCAATATTCAAATATTCATATAAAGGAAGAATGAGTTTATTTTGAAGAAATGCCTGCTCATTCTCAGGATACAACATTGAAAAATTCTTTAACTTTGCTTCTTTAAATGAATACCCGAACAACTCTTCAGCACCTTTATTCCAGGTTCTTATTCTTCCTCTCAAGTCTGTTGAAACAATTGAGCCATGAATTTCATCAATGATATTTGCCTTCTGTTCTAAGTCATAAAACTCGTTTTTTTCAATCGATTGTTCATTTAGCAATATACAAACAGCATTTTCTCCACGCCAACTGATCAACGAAAATTGAGCTTCCACATTAAGCCCTTCCCCTCCACTAACAGCAAGAGAAAGCTGCATAGGATGCAAAGATTCACTGCCACGTAAGCAACGCAAAATTTGTATTTTTAAACCTTCAACTTCATTGCGAAGAAAAAGATCATACACCGAGTGCGGTTTTACTTGATAATCTTTAGTGTTAAGTAGCGATAAAAAATTTTTATTGATAAAAACAATTTCTTCATTAACAACAATCAAGATGCTTTCATTACTATTTTGAACTACAGACCGGAAGTCATTCTCTTTCTGTAAATTCGCATATATCTCGTCATCTTTGGCCTTCATTTTTTTCCGATATATGGATTTGTTCATCAACAACGCTAGCAATGAGATAAAAATAATTAACATAACGAGAGCTAGCACATAATTGTTATTTTTCTGAAACGTCATCTCTGATTTTAAAAGCAGTGTTTCTAGCTCAGACTTATCTAATTGACGTAATTTTTCAATAGAATTTACGAGAAGTTTTTCAGTAGAGTCGAATTGCTGAAGTGAATATTTGTGTTCTTTTTCCGCAGCTTTTATTTCTCTCTCAATCTTTCGTAATAATTCGTCAAAATCCTTTTCAATCAATCGATACTGATCTTTATTCTTCTGTACAAACATTGAATTTATTTGAGACACTCTTTTTTCAAGGCTATTTTTAAAGCGCGAAATAATGGCTAATTTCTGAGTGAAATTGGGGGCATTAGTTAATTGATTTCTTGTCTCTTCAATGATTTGCAAAATACTGACGGCCTGTTTTTCAGGTGCTAAATAGTACTGAACAATACTATCTTCAAAAGCGATTAAACGTTGGGAATTGAAACGTTGAATGAGTGCTATCGATAATCCGATAGTGAGCACAATCATAGCAATAAGACTGATATTCAATGACCAGAGATTCACCTCAGCTTTATTGTATTTTTTCGGCATATAATTTTACATTGCTATTTGAAGTCTTAAAGTTCGGCAAACAGATAAATCACTACGAGTTATAAAATTGCTTGGGAAGTAAGATAAGCACCGATATATTTTAGGGCACCTCCGGAAATTGATTTATAGCGCGCTGACTGCGTTAAAACCAAACTCAAAATGCTCATTTACTGCAGTAAACTGCGCTTTTTCGTTTGGTTTTGCCTTGCCATCATCACTCTAAATCAATTTCCGGAGGCACCCTTTTCTAATTATTTAAAACTTAATTAGTTAGACCAGTAAGTATTGTTACGGGTTGGGGCTCATTTTTCTTTACCCATAAATCACTAATTACTTCAGTGTTTCAGCGAACTACGTCATATTTTTTCATTGCTCCCCATAGGAACGTAGCAACTAATCCTTAAATTAAAAACATTTCGATTGTCATCAAGTTCAAAGCGAAATTACCCGACAGATAGTCTTGTGTTAACATTTGTCTCATACACCGATAAAGAATTGAATTTTCTGTAAAATGATCAAAATACCCGGATATAAAACAATCAAACTCATCGGCCAGGGCGGTATGGCGAGTGTATATCTGGCAATTCAAGAGTCGGTTGGTCGTAATGTCGCCATAAAGGTGATGTCACCAGCGCTTTCGTCTGACCCAACCTTTAGCGAGAGATTCGTCAAAGAAGCGCGAATGGCGAGCCTGATCCATCCTCATATTGTGTCGGTATTTGATGCTGGCGAGATAGATGGCCAAAACTACATTATTATGGAATATGCGAATGGCGGTAATCTGGATACCGCCATTAAGACTGGCCTTAGCCTTAAACGAATCATTGAAATCATCACTGAAATCGCCAGCGCTCTTCATTATTCTGCAACCAAAGGCTTTATCCATCGTGATGTAAAGCCCGAAAATATTCTTATTAGGGAAGATGGCAGTGCCATATTGGTGGACTTTGGAATTGCTAAAGCCATAAGTGTCGGCACAAAATTAACAATGGTCGGCAGCACCATCGGCAGCCCAAACTACATGAGTCCAGAACAGGCTCGTGGGCTCCCACTTGATGGACGCTCGGATTTATACAGCCTCGGAATCGTGTTATTTGAAGCACTCACTGGCGCAAGGCCTTATGATGCGGACGATACTTTTGTTATTGGCTTAAAACACATAAATGACCCTGTCCCGATTCTCCCTGAAGAGTTCAAAGCATTCCAACCGATACTTAATAAGCTTTTAGCAAAAGCACCCGAAGATCGCTTTAATAACGGACAAGAGTTAGTTGAAAGTCTAAAAAGAATCCAGATAGAAAATGGACATCCAATTCCGTCTTCAGACAATGATATAAACAATGACCAAACCATTATCTCTCCTACTCCATTTCAGCAACAGAAAACTGTCGAAGCCCCGACTAGTGATGAAATCACCCAAGTTGATGACTCAACTCGTGTCGTTCGAAGTCAAAATTTGGACAAAACACGCGTCAAACCCCAAACGGATGACAAAACTGTTGTAAAGCCCATCAAAAAAGCAGAATCTTTAGAAGAGCATAAAAATAAATTAGGATTAATAGCATCATTTTTGATTGTGATGGCTACTGTCATAGGCGGCGGATTTTGGTATTGGCAATCACAACCTGAAGAGACTATTCAAACAGACAAAATTAAACCCGTTATTGAACCGACACCAAAAATAGAAGAGCCTTTAAAGGAAACACCCAAGGAAATATCAAAACTAGTTGAACCGGTTATTGAGGAACAATCTCGACAAGATATTATCTCTCAACACCTGAAAAATGCTGCTCAAGCGATGAAGCAGAAACGGTTCACCACCCCAGATGAAAATAACGCATTTTATTATTATGATAAAGTATTATCGCTAGATGAGAATAACGAAAACGCATTAGCCGGAATAAAAAAACTCGCCGAAGAATATCTGTCCCTTGCTAATAAACAGTTCAAAAAGAAGGCCTATGAAAGTTCATTACGATTTATTGACAAAGGCCTTTATGTCGAGCCTGAGAATATCCCGCTTATTACCCTACGCGACAAAATTTATACTCTGCAACAACAAGAAAAAGAGAAACAGTTAACATTCTTCACAGATCATAAAACCGTTCTGAAGCAAGAGAATAATATTACATCTATAAAAGGTAAACATATTAGTGATAGCGTCAATGAAAATTTTTGGTTTGCCAGACAAGATCTAATTAATCGAATTTACGATCAAATCCTTAAACAGTGCAATAGTAGTAGTAATGCTTTTAGCCATCCTGACTGCGAGAACAGCTATGACCGATTTGTAAAACAGTGGCCACTCCCTCTTGTTGCTACAATATTCAATGAGAAAGAAACGGAAAATGGTGTTACTGGAGAAATAAAATTCAATAAAACTAAAATAAACAAAGACTATAAATCCTTATTAAACCACTACCGTCTTGAATATAAAAAGGGGATAGAAACAGATTTCAGCAACAAAGAGCAACTCATTACATTAGCCAATTATGATCTTCACTCTTCATTAGCACCACTTTTTGGCATTAAAATCAACAAAAATATTAATGAAACTTTACAAGCAACAATGGAAAGCTATCGTCATAAAAAAGCGATCAAGCATGCTGATAATTTAAGCAATATCATTAAAAAAATGGCCATGAATAAAAAGGTCTATATAAAACCATTTACAGCGAAAAATAGCTATGAAATCACACCATTTTCACAAGCGCTTTACCATAACATTACGGAAACGATTGAGATATCAAATGCTGAAAACGCTGAGCATACACTTCTTGGGGAATATGAAATCACACCCGACGGAAACTATAATCTAGATCTATGGTTTTTTGACAAAGAAAATAAAATAGTTGGTATACAAGCACTGATACTTGATTCCGAGATAGTTGAAAACACACGGCAGACACCCTATCTTTATAACACTACAATTTTTCCAAAATCTAAACTAGAAAAAGCGTATGGATTCCCTACTGAGTTAAGTATTGGTAATCAGACCTCTAACGCACTTCTCCAGGTAGGCGACAGCACAGACTTAAAAGTAAAATTGGATGATATTGGATTTTATTTTATTGCAGTACATGTGAAACGGGCTAGTGAAGAGTTTTCCTATTTACTCCCTCTGCATAATGCAGAAATTCCTTTTGTACAAGTGACTACACGGAAAAATGCGAATAAATTTATCACGCTTGGCTCCTTCAACATTACACCACCAACGGGTGTTGAAGTACTTCAACTGATAGCGTCCAGTGTTAATCTGGAAAAATACCTGCCGGATTATGATTGGGACGCGACAAAAAATCAGTTCATTATCAAAGATAGTATTGGTAATATAGAAAATGGAATAAAAGCCATTAGAGATAAAGCAAATACGATTAATGCAAATTCCCACAAAAATGGAACTTCTTGGCAAGAAAAATTACTAGTGACCTCTATTCTGGAAAAATAACAACCAGGGAGACTTGCTTAAAATCGATATCCTAGACTTACACCGAACCGCAAGTATGAATGAGGCCAGTTGCTTGACTCATAGTCCAATCGACTGGTTTGATACTTAATCCTAAGCGCCAGATCCGTTTCTGTATTAATACGATAAATCGCGCCACCCTCAGCGTTTATACTAAATCCTTTACCATCATTATCTTCCCGACTACTATCCTTGTACTCTACTGTTGTTATCAAACCACTTAGCGCAAACGTAGCAAATCCCATCCAACTCTCATTGATTGGTTGAGTTAACATCACACCACCACCTATACCGTGGGTATTCTCTTTAAAAGAATTACCTTCATCATCCGTGAACTCCATTTGATTAAAACGATAACCCACAAATGCAGACCATTCCCGATCAAGTTGATAACCAGCAACAACATCCAAATCTGTCCTGTTCAGGCTATCACTAGTGCCTTGTATTTTGTAATCACCCAAAACAAAACCAGCACCAAAAAAGTACTTATCTTTGTAATAACCCATACCCAGACCACCTAAAGGCGCTGTTGCCTGTCCACCAAGGCCAGAGGACCAGGTTTCGTATTCAATCTTTGCTTCGATACTATACGATTGCGCATTTACGCCCATGGGTAGTGCGAGTGTTGAAAAACATATCAACATTATGTTTATTTTATTCATGATTAAAACCTGGGAAGTGGTACGCGCAATATAGTTGATTCTTGCTCTGTGCCGTCTATTTTTTCAACACTTTGTTTCTTATCAGTATCATCAGGAATACTTCCTGCAAATATTTCTACAGTTTCATCTTTTAAACTAACTCTGGCAAAAATAAATTCACCTAACTCATCACCTGCCCCTTGCAACACACCTGCTTGTGGCATTTGATCAACATTATTAGCAACCGCACGAATAACATTTTGCGCAAGTTCAGACATGGTTAGTAAGTTATCGATATTATTTTTTAATTCATTAATTAAAAAATAAGTGAACGGTGAGTGACCTGAATTTTTATAATTATCATCAACATATTCAATGCCACCTGCGGCCAAAATCTGCACACTTTTCTTGTTAGAAACTTTTATAAAATAGGGATTGGTCTTTTCTGTTTTTTTCGCAGCGCGATTACCACTGCGTAACAGTGATCCACTAAAGCAAGAATCAGACACGAGCAAAGTATGCTTGGTTTTTTCCGCGATGATATTAATTTCATCACGTATCGTAGAGTTTCGAATAAAAGTAGTGCTGTCCTCGCCTTCAGCATCAACAGGGATCCAGTAGCCACGATTAGTTTCTTCGTTTAAATGACCATGACCAGCATAATAAACCAAGACGTTGTCATTAGGTTCAACCCGACTTGATAGATCACTAAGCGCTAACAATATGTCGCGTCTACCGGCGTCTTTTAACACTGTTACATCAGCAAAACCATAATCCTGATGCAATACCGATGCAAACACATCTGCATCATTACCGGGTGTTTTTAGCGAATGCCATACACCTTTCTTATCTTGATAGGTACTATTACCTATTATTACAGCGCGGTAGTTACCTTGAAGGTAAGGTGTGGAAATTGCGGTTGCCGGGCCTTGCCATTGGAGGCCGCGTTTTTCTTCAGCGATAGCGCTCAGCGCAAAAAAAAGAAACACAAAAAATACGTAAAACCTGCATATCATCATCCTTGAATTAACAATTATCATTAACTGAGATCTTCCATTAATATGTAAATTATTTCACGATTTTTCGTACATTTATGGTATATAAATAGCGTCCATATTACCAACATAAAAACTACAACCTATTGCACTTGTTCCTGCATTTCTAGCATTAACATAATATGTCTTAACACCTAAAGACGTCACAGCAAAACTTCTAGTCATACTCATTGGATAACTGTAAGAGAGAGCATCAACTGTTCTTGATCGTACATTCATGCCCCCATCATTCAAAGCATTTGGATCTGCAGTCGATGAATCAACAATTTGAGCAATTACATCTATTGATTGACCATTTTCACTTGCATCACACCATATATAGCTGTTAAAAAAAACCATAATTCGACCAGATGATCCATTCGCATCAACAGATACAGTTCGAATAGTAATTGTTGAAGTATCACCACTTGTTGTTGAAGCACAACCAAAAAACCCACCACAAGCACCGACCGATCCTATGTTGGATACAGGTTGACAAATTACATTGCCGCTTGTGTCTATAGCTCTAACAGCACTTTCTCCAGTTGGACAATTACCCTGAACAACAGCCTGAATTGTCGTCGTATCAACATTTAACGTAACTGGACCCGCATCACCACCACCAGTAAGCCCCGAGCCAGGGTTTACAGCTGTAATATCTCCAGATCCAGCATCATCCGTTTCACATATCACAGTTCCATCCTGGTTAATTACCCGAATGGATGAACCAGCTAAACAAGTATTCGATACTCGTTTTTGAATGGTTGTGGTGTCAACGGATAGATTTGCATCACCAGACATAACTCCACCCTGCAATCCACTACCTGTAGTAGTGTTTATTGAAGTTATGTCACCTGATGAAGAAGATGGAGTACTACAAACTGTAGTGCCGTTTGGTGCAATACTTTTCACATATTCAGTTCCAGCACATACCGCGCCAGACAATTTTTGTTGAATGATATTTGTATCGACAACAAGATTCACTTCACCGGTAACTACACCGCCTGTCAAACCACTTCCTGCAGCAGTATTCACAGCCGTAATATCGCCACCACTGGATGTACCGACATCATCAGCTTCACAGATTACAGACCCATCATCATTGATTACTCTAATGGATGATCCAGCATTACATGTTCCAGCTACTCTACTCTGTTTACCAGATAGTGCATTGGTAGTAGATGCTACAGAAGTTTCATTATTGTTAATACGTAAGTTGTTATCATTAACTTCATTAGCCAATACATTAAAGTTTTCATTCACATCTGCAGCAATTGCTTTTTCTCCTGCTACAAATTCGTTGGGAATTGTTACCTCACCATTCCAGGCTACAACTGGTACGATCAGTCCAATAGCCAGCAAGTAAAATCGCATTTTATTCTCCACGTACATTGTCATAAATTATCTTTCCATAGTCTTTAGGTAGAAACTCTGATTAACTCCATCTTCCTTCATCCCAAGTCAATTTATCCCAGTCAGTATTTTCTTTAGTATCACAAGCTTCTTTTTGCGAAGGGTGAGGATTCTCACATTGGTCTTCAGTTCCAGCTAGACCACATGAAGTAAGCAATATAACTAACAAAAAGCTGAGCAATATTGTACATCTTTGCATAACAATTAGGCACCACAATACTATTATAATAATTTAATTATAGTAGAATTTTTCGGAGATTTATTTTTCGGTCCTACATTTTTCAATCCAACTATAATAATTACTTTGAATGTACTACATTTATTAAAGAAGTATGTATTTAACTAACAACTGAAGTCACTTCAAATTGCCAATCCTCGAGGAAGAAAATGAAATCTCTTTTGAAATTCATACTTTTATTAAGTACGTTGTTTATGGGCAATTCTGTATGCTTAGCACTAATTATTGCGGATTGCCCACCCGGTCAGTTTTGCTTACGTAGTGGTGTTTCCGGAGACTCCGGTGAAGTGTGGAAATCAACTGGCGTTAAAGCTTTAGGATGGGAAACAATTAGTTTTGAAGATTCTGTTAATTATGTTTCTTCTAATTGGAAAAATGCATATAGCTTCAATTCCTATATGTTTGGCGCTAACGAAATACAGACACCCCAACGCTTGCTTAACGATTGCACCAAAAATGGAAATACCCCTGAAACATGTGACAACAACCCATCAAGTCAGCACCCCACAAAGGCCAACTTCATGTGGCACAATCCTTCTGGCGATGACAATATTGATCAAAGTACTTGGTCCACAGAAGCTTTTTTCCGTTATGTTTTTTACCTTCGTAATCCAGGCGAAGATGAAAATAACATCGATCTGACATATGAAATTAATGCTTTTATGATAGTAGACGATGATTATCAGCTTTTTGTAAATGGTACTCCTTTCTTTCCAAATAACGATAACGGAAACCCAGACAAAGTTGATTATTATGATTCCAATACGATTTTACCTAATCCTGCGAATCTACCACCCGGTGCAAATATTAACACCTTACTCAACTATAGTAGCGAAACCTTACAAGATAATAAAAATGTTATTGCGATCCATGCGGTCGATGGCAGGTGGGGGAATGCGGAACATCGAGAAAATAAAAGAGTTTTATTTGACTCTGTCATCTCAGTTTCAGAACCAACATCCATCATTCTCTTATTAACTGGATTATTTGGATTAATGTGGAGACACCGATTAAAAGCATGAACCATAATTGCAAGAATATTCTGCATCTGTAAGATGGATAAGCGCAGCGCATCTACCAACTATTATGCTGCTATTGGGATGAATTTTTAGCAGGCGGATGCGCTTCGCTTATCCGCTCTACTGACTATAATGTTTCTGTAATCTCCGCGATCAGCCCAGGCCCCTGATAAATAAACCCGGTATAAACCTGAACTAAACTCGCACCTGCTTCTATCTTGGCTTTGGCATCTTCTGCATTCATAATTCCACCAGCAGCAATGATTGGAATTTTATCACCAAGTTCGGCATGTAGTTGCTTCACCACTATGGTTGATTGCTTCAGAACTGGGGAACCGCTTAAGCCGCCCGCTTCGTTACCATGTGGTAAATTCTTAACCTCTTCTCGGCTTATGGTGGTATTTGTAGCAATCACGCCATCCATATTTAATTCAAGCAATACACCAGCGATTATTTTAACTTCTTCCTCCGTTAAATCTGGTGCGATTTTTACAACCAACGGAACATAACGACCATGTTTTTCATACAATACAGCTTGCTCATTTTTTAGCGCCGCTAATAACGGTTTAAACTCACTACCCTGCTGAAGCTGACGTAAATTTTTAGTATTGGGTGATGAAATATTAATAGTGATATAACTGGCTAGCTCATAAACTTTACGCATGCAAATAAGATAATCATCCACCGCATTTTCAATCGGCGTATCTGCATTCTTTCCGATATTAATCCCCAGCACGCCTTTAAAGTTAGCTTTTTTTACTTGCTTTACAAGATGATCAACACCTTTGTTATTAAACCCCATGCGGTTGATGATGGCGTTTTTTTCTGGCAAACGAAACAGACGAGGTTTTGGATTACCTGCTTGGGGGCGTGGTGTGATAGTCCCTATTTCAATAAATCCAAATCCCAAGGCGGCTAATGCATGGATGTGATCGCCGTTTTTATCCAAACCTGCCGCTAATCCGACTGGAGATGGAAATTCTATCCCCATCACGGTTTTCTTTTTGCCCAATGGTTTGGCTTTTATCAAGCCAAATTTTTCAGCAAAACTAAGTACTGATAAACTGAAATTATGAGAGGTTTCAGCGTCGAGTTTAAAAAGTAAGGATCTTATTAATTGGTAGCTCATGAGGATTCTTTATATAAAAAAGGAGAGCGAACGGCTCTCCTTTTAACTAAGCTGGAAAATTATTTCTAACCTTCAACGATTTCTGCTTTTTCGATGATAACATCTTCAGCAGGAACATCTTGATGACCACCACGCATAGTTGTCGCAACGGTTTTGATTTCATCAATCACATCCATTCCATCAACCACTTTACCAAACACACAATACCCCCAACCATTTGGTGTTGGCGATGAATGATTCAGAAAGTCATTATCTTTAACATTAATGAAAAATTGTGCAGAAGCCGAGTGTGGATCAGAAGTACGCGCCATGGCTACTGTTCCATTCTCGTTGCCAACACCGTTGTCTGCTTCATTCTCGATGACATCACGCGTCTCTTTTTGAACCATACCGGGTTCAAAACCACCGCCTTGAATCATAAAATTATTAATAACACGGTGGAAGATAGTGCCGTCATAAAAACCATCACGTACATATTGCTCAAAATTCTCTACGGTTTTTGGTGCTTTATCAGCAAACATTTCTAATGTAATAACACCGGCACTGGTTGTTAGTTTAATCATTTACTTTTTTCCTCATTTACGAAACTTACTAATTATAACTGTATACATTGCCTTTGCATTTAGAGCGCTTGTGCACATCTTTGGCATAACCTCATAAGCCCCTATTGGGGATCTTGCGTTTTTCTAAAAAACATTTATACCAACTTGTAGTCCTGATGGAATGCAATGAAATCAGGGATGGTTGCTTATTCTGCCCCCCCCGGATTCCGTTGCTCTTCATCCGGGCTACGTAATAATTATACGTTCTTAAAACTTCTTTAGACTATTTACTTCTCCAATTGAGAAACATCACGCACCGCGCCACGCGATGCACTTGTCGTCATTGCTGCATAAGCCTTTAATGCGGAAGAGACTACACGTTGTCTGTTTACAGGCTTCCAGGCTTTATTACCTTTTGCTTCCATGGCAGTACGACGTTGCGCTAACTCTTCATCACTGATCGCTACGGCTATCGTTCTGTTGGGTATATCGATATTGATGGTATCGCCCTCTTCCACCAAACCAATTGCTCCACCCTCCGCTGCTTCTGGTGATGCATGACCAATTGAAAGACCCGATGTACCGCCAGAAAAACGACCATCCGTAATCAAGGCGCAAGCTTTTCCTAACCCTTTTGATTTCAGGTAGCTGGTTGGATAAAGCATTTCTTGCATGCCCGGACCACCACGCGGCCCTTCGTAGCGGATTACCACAATATCTCCCGCTTTGATTTCATCATTTAAAATCGCTGCAACGGAATCATCCTGACTCTCAAATATCCGTGCAGGGCCAGAAAATTTTAAAATACTGTCATCCACACCTGCAGTTTTTACTACACAGCCATCCAGTGCAATATTACCGTAAAGAACCGCTAATCCACCTTCTTGACTATAGGCATGCTCAATATTACGAATACAACCCGATTCTCGATCATCATCCAATGAAGGCCAGCGTTTTTCCTGACTGAAAGCTTGCGTTGTTCTGACATTGCCGGGTCCGGCCGAATAGAATTTCTTAGTCGCTTCGTTATCGTTACCAACAATATCCCATTGATCCAACGCTTGTTGTACAGTTTTACTATGGACCGTTGGCAAGTCATTATGTAACAAATCAGCACGATTCAATTCACCAAGAATACTCATAATACCACCGGCACGATGAACATCTTCCATGTGATAAAGCGGTGTGCTTGGTGCAACTTTACATAGTTGTGGTACCTTTCGTGACAAGCGATCGATATCATCCATCGTAAAATCAACGCCACCTTCTTGAGCAGCTGCCAATAAATGAAGAATCGTATTGGTGGAGCCACCCATTGCAATGTCAATACTCATCGCATTTTCAAACGCTTTGAATGAGGCAATTGAACGAGGCAAAACGCTATCGTCGTCGCCTTCATAATACTGTTTTGCCATAGAGACAATTTGGCGCCCTGCTTCAAGGAATAACTCTTCTCTGTCTGAGTGAGTTGCCAGCATGCTACCATTACCTGGCAAAGCAAGCCCTAAAGCTTCGGTTAAACAGTTCATCGAGTTTGCGGTGAACATACCTGAACATGAACCGCAAGTAGGACAGGCCGAACGCTCGTATTGCGCTATCTCATCATCACTAACACCGGGAGTCACAGCGATAACCATGGCATCAACCAAATCCAGCTTCCTCTCTACACCACCAATTACAGCTTTACCCGACTCCATTGGGCCACCGGAAACAAAAATTGTTGGAATATTCAAACGCATGGCGGCATTCAACATACCCGGCGTGATTTTGTCACAGTTGGAAATACAGACCAGTGCATCTGCACAATGCGCGTTAACCATATATTCGACAGCATCAGAAATCACTTCCCGAGAAGGTAAGCTGTACAGCATTCCATCGTGACCCATAGCAATACCATCATCCACCGCAATAGTATTAAACTCTTTTGCAACACCGCCTGCTTTTTCAATCTCTCGTGCGACCAATTGACCTAAATCTTTTAAATGCACATGCCCTGGTACAAATTGCGTAAAGGAGTTTGCAATTGCAATAATTGGCTTGTTGAAATCTTGATCAGTCATTCCGGTCGCGCGCCATAAAGCACGAGCCCCAGCCATATTTTTCCCGGCAGTTGAAGTTTTGGAACGGTACGTCGGCATGTGATTAACCTTCTTCTATAATGGTATACGAAAAGAAAACGGGTATTTTAACACAACACGACAGTTTAGCAGTTCAATTCTCTCTATATTGATCAACAATGCAGCGAAATTATTAGCCCAACAAAGAACCAGGTAGAGAAACTTTGTTAACCCTTCAAACCTCGAAGGATTTTTGTGCATATACAAAATCCCGTGGTACCATACATGCATGAAATCAAGCGCTTAAATATATACTGGAGTTTCACTTGCCGGAGAATAATAACCTCACCCAGTTTGTTGAATGGTTCAGATATTCTTCACCATATATCAACGCTCATCGCGGTAAAACCTTCGTTATCTTATTTGATGGCGATGCGGTTGATGATGCCAGTTTCTCCAATCTCATCCACGACATCGCTCTACTGGATAGCCTCGGCATTCGTTTGGTTCTGGTTCATGGTGCCCGTTATCAAATCGAAAAAAGATTGGAGAGCGCAAAATTAAAAAGCAACATTACCAATAATCTTCGTATTACTGATGAAGCTTCTCTGCAATGTGTCAAAGAGGCAGTCGGTAGTGTGCGCATGCATATCGAAGCCATGTTATCGATGGGGGTTGCCAACTCACCAATGGCTGGTGCAAAAATTCGTGTTGTTAGCGGCAACTTTGTCATGGCCAAACCAATCGGTGTACATGAGGGAGTGGATTACTGCTTCACGGGAGAGGTCAGACGAATAGATGCTTCCGCAATTCAACATCAACTGGATGATGGTTCAGTTGTTTTACTCTCCTCAACTGGCTACTCACCAACCGGTGAAGTATTCAGTTTGACTGCGGAAGATGTAGCGACTAAAGCAGCTATTGCACTCAATGCGGATAAGTTTATCTATCTAACCGAAAATCTCGAACTGCACGATGGACAGGGAGAGTTAATTTCCCAATTTAGTTTATCTCAAGCAAAAAACTATGTGGAATCGAAATACGCCGAGTTAAATGAAAATACACATCGAAGTTTAAACAGTGCCATTGAAGTTTGCACCAAAGGTGTGAGGCGTGCACATATCATCGATCGCCATGTTCAAGGCGCATTGCTGCTCGAGTTATATACGCGTAATGGCATTGGTACTCTGGTAACAGCTGATTGTTATGATACAACTCGTCAAGCCAACATAGATGATGTAGCCGGTATTATCGAGCTTATCGAGCCGCTTGAAAAAGAAGGCATCTTAGTGAGACGTTCACGAGAACGGCTAGAAATCGAAATCGACCATTTCACCGTTATGGAACGCGATGGAATGATCATCGCTTGCTCTGCGCTCTACCCTTATGGAAACACAGCGGAGCTGGCATGCCTGGCTGTGCATAAAGATTATCGCAATAAGCAAAGAGGGGAAACTCTACTGTCTTACACCGAAAAAAGAGCACTACAGCTCAATGTGGAACAGCTATTTGTTTTATCCTCTAAGACCACACATTGGTTTATCGAAAGAGGGTTTGAAGCTTCAACCATTGACGCTCTGCCAGTAGAAAAACAAACAATGTATAACTATCAGCGTCGATCAAAAGTCTTTATCAAGCAACTCAATACCAGGCGATAATACTACGTGAATTATACTTGTTTAAAGTTCGTCGTCATTCTTTTCATTCTATTGGTAAGCACATTCTCAACTGCTTTTGCTAAATATGACCCTGATTTAAAATGGCACACAATAGAAACCAATCATTTTCTATTCCACTATCATGATGGCCTTGAAGAACAGGCTCGTGAGCTTATTGCAAAATCAGATGCCATTCGAATAGAGGTATCTGCTTACTTCAATTGGGTACCCAAAGATAAGACCCACGTTATCTTTAACGACCATCTCGACATTACTAATGCCAGTGCGACGCCCTTCCCTAACAACACCATAGAAATTTATATGTCTCCACCTGCGGAAATTGCAAGCCTGGAGGATTATGGTGACTGGGTGGAATTAGTATTCAAACATGAATATGTGCATATCGTTCATTTAGACAAGGCGCACGACTTCCCATATCATGCCAGGAAATTTTTTGGGCGCTTCCCACTCTTTTTCCCCAACATATTCTCGCCACGCTGGATCACTGAAGGACTAGCCACATTCCTTGAAACAGACCATGAAAATGGCTTCGGTCGAGGTCAGAGCAATTATTTCCGTGGCTTGATGCGCAATGAATTAATTAATGGTTTCAAACCGCTGAATGTTGTTAATCAAAATATTCTGGACTGGCCAGCTGGTACTACAGCGTATCTCTATGGCGTCTACTTCTTTAATTTTTTACGTGCTGAATATGGCGATGAGATAATCAAGGACTATGTTGATCGCTACTCCCACTTCCCACTGCCCTTTTTTATCAACACCATCACTAAACGTGCTACCGGGAAATCGATGCACACTTTATGGGTTGAGTTTGAGTTTTATCTCTATCAAGAGTTTTCAGATGAAATGTCAAATTCGCGGTTTATGGAACCCAAAAATCACGCCATCACCGATACAGGATATTTTTCAGGATTCAGCAAAACGCTTGAAAATGGTAATATCTTATTAATTAAATCGGATTTGGAACAGCTAAAAACCCTCGAAGAATATAATCCAAAAACTGAAGAGAGTCGGGTTATAAGCACCCTTCTTGGGCAAGAGCCAATATTCGGTCAGACATTTGATTATCATGTAGATCGTGGTGTACTGATGCCTGTCATAGATTATTTAAAAAGTACACATCTGAATTTTGATCTTTTTCGTATTGACATTACAACAGGCGAAAGATATCAGCTCACCAATGGGCAGCGATTTATCAGAGCAATTTGGAGCCCCGACGGTAATAACATCATTGCGATTAAAAATCAAAGTGGCAAACATAGTATGGAATTACTTGATGACTCTGGAACCTTTATCAAAACACTTTGGAGTGCTGACAATAATTACGTATTCTCGTCATTGGACTGGGAACCAAATGGCAAGCAAATAATTGCTTCGGTAAGAAAAGATAATGAAACACTAAACCTGGCTTTATTCGACCTTGATTCAGAACAATGGACGGCAGTAACACGTAACAACTGGTTTGAAGCCCACCCTTCATTTAGCCAAGACGGCTCAAAACTCTATTACACTGCAGACTATGATGGCATCTACAATATCTACGAATTAAATCTCAATAATAGAGACCTTTATAAATTAACAAACACTCCAACAGTTGCGCTCTACCCCAATATTGATGAGGAAAATAGCGCTCTTTATTTCGCAGAACTTGGAAAAAACGGTTTTGATACAACAGCACAACAAGCAGATCTGTTTTACCAATACAAAGATCACGTTTTACTTGAGTCGTTTTTTTCAACCCCTGAGAGCGACAATACTTCATTCAAATCATTGTTATCAGATTCGCAATCTACAGATACGACCGATAATACTGCATTAGAAGCAAAGCCCTATAGCGGCATATCCTATCTTGCACCACCAGTCTGGTTTCCGATTTTTATTATTGATGATTATCAACGATCTTTTGGAATTCTCACCTGGTCTAACGATCCTTTAGCAAGACACATTTACAATGCGTTACTTGAATTTGATTTTAAAAATAATGAAATGATCTGGGACGTGACTTACGCTTACACGTATTTTAAACCAGATTTGGTTATTACATCTCGTAATGCTAATTTTTACCCTAACTCTCTACTGTATCGAAATGAAAAAGAGTATTCATTCACAATTTCCTATTCCCATTTAAAATCAGCAAATCAATGGTTTTATTATTTATCCTATAAAAAGCTCTTTATCGAAATAAATGAAGTGGCTGATCATGAGAATACAATTCTAACAGCAAGTGACGAAATATTTAGCACCGGCATCGCTCGCAACAGCGCCCAGAAACCCGGCATAGCGGTAAACGCACATTCAGGAAACTTTTTGTCCCTCGCGTATGAAAATAATAAAGTAAAAGAATCTGAATTTGAATTGCAGAGCCGAGTTATTGCTAAAGCAATCTACTATTCGCCGCTCGTCTATCATTCAGTTTTTGAAGCTGACATAACCATAATAGCTGCAGGCTCCCAAGCAGGCGATTTGTATTTGGGTGGACGACAAAGAGAAAGTGCCACTCAACTGGTTTCCGGGAAAAGGACTTACAGTTTAAAAGGCTACGCTCCTGATCAGTTTATAGGGACTAATCTACAGAAACTAGAAGTGATAACACACATCCCTATCGCTAAACCTCAGCGCGGTATTATGAGTCCACCTTTAGGATTAATGCGGATTGATGCACATCCGTTTGCTCAAGCGGGAAGAGTTGGATCGTTTAGTACAGTTAACAATGCATCCTGGTCAACAAGTGTTGGCCTGGAAATTACAGCCGATTTAAATTTTGGCTATGGTGGCTGGCCTTTTCTACTAAGCACCGGCATTGCAGAAGGTTTAAATACGCACGGAGAAACACATTATTGGATTGAAGTATCTGCTGAATTTTAATAGCTATAAGCAAAAATTCTCAATCAACCAACGTAATAGCAAGATGTCATTAAATATATTAATGATTTCTAGAAAATGATTTCAATGACTGAAGCATTAATAATTGTCTGATAAATATTTAGACCAAAAAGCACCACAAGTATTGAGAGCAGACCCATGAAAAACTTATCTTTAACCGTTACTTCCTCTTTTTTTGAAAAATAACTTTTTTCCTGAATACTTTTTTCAACTACTCGCTCATTTCGTGTAAATACTGGAATCATTTTCTTTTCCTCACTAATCGCTAGTTACACTTATACTACAGAGCTTGCGTTAACGTTAATGTGCTCTAGTTAACACAAGATTCGGGCTTGGGTTAAACTTATACAAATCCACCTTACATAGCATTGATAAAACTAAAAAAACAGTTAAGCAGGATGCAAGTCATAATTCTAAAGCATTAGAGATTTAACAAAAAAGGGAGCGAAAACGCTCCCTTTGGGCGATTAACATCAACAGCTATTCAGGTATCTTTATCTCACTATCAGAAACAATTTGTTTTGATTGTTGAATTCGTAAACGCAAAGAGTTCAACCGAATAAACCCTTCAGCATCAGCCTGATTATACGCGCCATTATCTTCTTCAAAAGTTGCAATATTCTCATCAAACAAGTTGTGTGTATGCGAGTCGCGACCAACAACAACGACATTTCCTTTGTATAACTTCAAGCGTACGCGGCCATTCACCGTTTTTTGTGATTCATCGATCATAGCTTGCATCATATTGCGCTCAGGTGACCACCAGTATCCGTTATAAATCAAAGACGCGTACTTAGGCATTAACTCATCTTTTAAATGTGCGGCTTCTCGATCAAGGGTGATAGACTCGATTGCACGATGTGCTTTTATCATTATGGTACCCGCTGGTGTCTCATAACAACCGCGTGACTTCATGCCGACATAACGATTTTCTACAATATCCAAACGGCCAATACCATTCGCACCACCTATCTTGTTCAAGGTTTCCATCACTTCTGCTGGTGATTTGGCTTCACCATTTATCTCAATGATATCCCCTCGCTGATAAGTGACTTCAATATAAGTGGGTTCATCAGGGGCATTTTCAGGAGAAACCGTCCAACGCCACATGGATTCTTCCGGCTCATTCCAAGGATTTTCCAACATTCCGCCTTCATATGAGATATGTAAGGAATTCGCATCCATCGAATAGGGAGATTTCTCGCCGGGCTTCTTATCGATTTTAATACCGTGTGTCTCAGCGTAAGCTAAAAGCTTTTCACGTGAATTAAGGTCCCATTCACGCCAAGGTGCGATCACATGAATATCTGGCTTTAATGCATAGTAACCCAATTCGAAACGTACTTGATCATTCCCTTTCCCGGTTGCACCGTGAGACACTGCGTCAGCACCTGTTTCATTAGCGATTTCGATTTGACGTTTAGAAATTAGCGGGCGCGCTATAGATGTTCCTAGCAAATATTCGCCTTCATAGACAGTGTTTGCACGAAACATGGGGAAAACGAAATCCCTGGCAAACTCTTCTCGCAAATCTTCAACATAGATCTCTTTAATGCCTAACGCTTCTGCTTTTATACGTGCAGGTTCTACTTCTTCGCCCTGACCAATATCAGCGGTAAAGGTAACCACTTCGCAATTATATTCATCCTGCAGCCACTTTAATATGATGGATGTATCCAAACCACCTGAGTAGGCTAAAACAACTTTTTTGATATTGGACATGGTTACCTCGGATTTAACTTGAAAGTGTGAAAAATGGCGGCGATTGTATCAAGACTTATATGACAGGTCGAGCAATGCGCTAGTATTTACTGCTATTCAAATCCGTGAATTAAGTTTCAGCACACGCTATGCAAACTGGAATGAATTAGTCAAAAATACCTATAATAACCGACTACTTTAATCGGTTTTTGAATAATTACCTACCCCATTAACGGCAACAATTATTTAATGACTTCGGCCTAAAACAAAATTTACTATATTTATTCAAACTTTGTTGTTTTATTGACCGAGTTCGCACATAAAATGTCTCGACTTTATTTACAAAGCCCTTCATTTAGTCCAAAATCAACATCGCATTAAGTAATATATGCGCTATATTTTTATTAAGATATTAGCCATCACTTATTGCGAAAAATTTACGGTAAAAATAATTACACAATTAAATAAGGGTAGTTGAAATGAAATTATTTTCAGGAATTGTTGGCGCAGCTTTAGTTGCAGCTCCTTTGATGTTCTCTAACGCTGCTGTAGCTGGTGGTGCTGATCTTTACAAAGCTAAAGGTTGTGCTGGTTGTCACGGTCCTACTGCTATGGGTGCTGTTGGTCCTCGCTTAGCTGGTCAAATGGAAAAGTATGTTGCTGAGCAATTCAAATTGATTCGTGACGGCAAGCGTGCATCTGGCAAATCTGGCATGATGGCTGGTGCTGTTAAGAGCGTAACTGACGCAGAAGCTGCTGAAATCGCCAAGTACGTTTCAGGTTTATAATCTGATTTGATATAAATATGGGGTTTTATATAAATCCCTTATTTCATAGCTAGCTCGGAGGCACACCTGACACCACGTCGATAGTTTCCGGGCTGCTATATACCTTTTCATTCTTTCTTTCCCATTTTTCCTACATTTTATTTCAAAAAAAATCCCAGCCAAAGCCAGGATTTCTCTAGTATCGTCGTAATGATTACTACTTCTTCGGCATATAAATATCCGTACAACTTCCATCAGCCACTTCAGCAGCAAAATTTATTGTTTCAGATAACGTTGGATGTGGGTGAATGGTTGCGCCAATATCGTGAATATCCGCACCCATTTCAAGCGCTAATACTGTTTCAGCAATTAATTCGCCTGCATTGGTTCCAACAATTCCTGCACCGATGATGCGATGATCTTCATCGAATAAAACTTTGGTGACGCCTTCGTCTCTGCCAATCGATAAGGAGCGCCCGCTCGCAGCCCATGGGAAAGCACCTTTTTCATATTTAATGCCTTCTTCTTTACATTGATCTTCGGTTTTACCCATCCATGCAACTTCTGGATCGGTATATGCCACCGAGGGGATGGTACGGGCATCGAAGAAAGATTTCATTCCGACAATGACTTCTGCGGCTACTTTACCTTCATGCGTTGCTTTGTGAGCCAACATGGGTTGGCCAACAACATCACCAATCGCGAATATGTGGTCGACATTAGTACGTTGCTGTTTATCGACTTCGATAAATCCCCTGTCGTTAACGGCAACACCCGCTTTATCAGCGTCAATCAATTTACCATTGGGTGATCGGCCAATGGAAACCAATACACGATCGAAAGTATCAGTTTCTGGTGCCTTCTTGCCTTCAAAGGAACAAAGCAAACCTTTATCTGTTGGCTCGATAGCGGTAACTTTGGTATTGAGGTAGATATTTTCGTATCGTTTTTTGATTCGTCTTTCCAACGGGCGAACGATATCGCGATCAGCACCTGGAATTAATCCTGGCGATAATTCTACAACAGTCACTTTCGCGCCTAACGCGTCATAAACTGTCGCCATCTCTAAGCCAATAATCCCGCCACCCACAACCAATAAACGCTCAGGCACCTCTTGAATCTCAAGCGCATCGGTGGAATCCATAACACGAGGATCATCCCAGGGGATAAAGGGTAGTTTTGTTACTCGAGAACCAGCAGCAATAATACAGTTATCAAAACCAACGACTGTTTTACTTCCATCATCTGCTTCAACTTCAATGGTGTTGGCTGAAGTAAATTTTCCATAGCCGTGAACGATTTTAACTTTTCGTTGTTTAGCTAACTGTTTTAAACCACCGGTCAAGCGGTTAACCACGTTGTTTTTGTGTCCACGAAGTTGATCAAGATCAATCTCTGGTTTATTAAACTTTACACCAATTTCGTTGAACTCTTCTGCTTCGCTAATGACCTGTGCTGTGTGCAATAAAGCTTTTGAAGGAATACAACCAACATTCAAACAAACACCACCAATGCTTTGGTAGCGCTCGATCAAAATTACTTTTTTACCCAGATCTGCTGCTCGAAATGCTGCAGTATAACCACCAGGGCCAGAGCCAAGTACCACTACCTCTGCACTTTCATCTACATTTCCGCTAAAAGATGAAGCTTGTGGTGCAGGTGTTGGCACTGCTGTTGATTCAGGTTTAACATCTGCTTTTACTTCTGCCGCAGACGCTCCTTCATTGACTTCCAACATGAGAATAGAACTACCTAGCGAGACTTTGTCACCAAGTGAAACCAAAATCTCTTTAACAACTCCCGACTGTGGTGCCGGTATTTCCATCGCAGCTTTATCAGATTCTACAGAGATCAGCGAATCTTCTGCATTAATTGTGTCCCCCACATTGACAAGAATTTCGATGATTTCTACTTCAGAAAAATCTCCGATATCAGGAACTTTAACTTCAACAATATTGCTCATTAAACGACTCCCAATCTACAGTAATAAACGACGTGTATCGGAAAGTACACGACTGAGGAACGTTGTAAAACGTGCGCCATCTGCACCATCAATAACTCGATGATCGTATGATAAAGAAAGTGGAAGAACCAAACGTGGCTCAAACTCCTTCCCGTTCCAGACCGGTTGCATTTTCGAGCGAGAAACACCGAGAATAGCGACTTCAGGTAAGTTAACAATCGGTGTGAATTTCGTTCCACCAATTCCGCCTAAGCTTGAGATAGTGATACTGCCACCCTGCATATCCGAAGGTTTGAGTTTTTTCTCTCTTGCTTTAATGCTGATTTCACCCAACTCTTGCGCAATTTCAACCAGAGACTTGCGATCAACATTTTGCACTACCGGCACCACTAAACCATCGGGGGTATCGACGGCAATGCCAACATTGTAATATTTCTTGAAAATGAGATTTTCGCCCGTTGCATCTAACGAAGAGTTGAATCGCGGGTATTTCTTTAACGCAGAAACTACCGCTTTCATCAAGAAAACGAGCATAGTAATTTTCACACCCTGGTCCTTATACTCTGCAACCATCGACTTACGAAAATCTTCAAGATCGGTAATATCCGCTTCATCAAACTGAGTCACATGAGGAACGGTTACCCAGTTGCGATGTAAGAATTGACCAGTTAGCTTGTTAATTTTACTCAAGCCTTTGGTTTCAACCTCACCCCACTGACTAAAGTCAATTTCAGGCAATGGTGCAACACCAAGTCCGCCGCTTGTCACAGGTTGCGACAACGCACGCTTAACAAAGTTTTTTACGTCATCTTTGGTAATGCGTCCTTTACGACCCGAGCCATCAACTAGACTAAGATCAACACCTAACTCACGTGCAAATTTTCTAATCGTTGGGCTTGCGTATGCTTTGGCAAAACTCTCTTCATTGATTTTTGACGTTGGAGATGGCTTATGCGGTGCAGGAGCAGAACGTGCAGCACTTGGTGCTGGCGCAACTGGCATTGGAGCTGGTGTAACTACCGGCGCTTCCGCTTTTGGCTCTTCCACTTTTACCGGCTCAGCTTTGCTTTCACCTGTTGGATCAATTGTTAGCAGCAAGCTACCTTCGGAGATTTTATCACCCAGTTGAACTTTGATTTCTTTTACCACACCCGCTTCTGGCGCGGGAATTTCCATCGCAGCTTTATCAGACTCCACAGAAACTAGTGAATCCTCAGCTTGAATCGTATCACCTGGTGCAACAAGTATTTCGATAACCTCTACTTCAGAGAAGTCACCAATATCTGGAACGTAAATTTCTTTACTCATAATTATCCTTCCCTATTTTCTTTCAAACGCTTAAGCGTATAGGGGATTAGTTTTTTCGGGATCAATGTCATATTTCGCTATCGCTTCTGCTACCTTAGCGGCAGGTATAGAACCTTCATCTGCCAGCGCTTTAAGGGCCGCAACGGTGACGTGATAACGATTGACTTCAAAATGCTTACGCAATTGCGCACGGGTATCACTTCGTCCGAAGCCATCTGTGCCCAATATTTCATAATTACCAGGAACCCATTTACGAATTTGATCAGCGTAGTTACGAATATAATCTGTGGCCGCAATAAAAGGCCCTTTACGTCCTTCCAGACATTGCGCTATGTATGATGTTTTTTGTTCTGCTTCAGGATGCAAACGATTCCATCGATCCGTTGCTTGCGCTTCACGAGTTAATTCATTAAAACTTGTCGCACTCCAGATATCAGCATCAACACCCCACTCGTCAGCAAGAAGCTCGGCCGCTGCAATCACTTCGCGGAAGATTGTACCAGAGCCTATTAACTGAACTTTTTTCTTCTTCTTTCCACCTTCACGAAACAGATAAAGACCTTTACGAATGCCTTCTTCCACACCTTCTGGCATTGCAGGATGAACATAATTTTCGTTCATTGTGGTGATGTAGTAGAAAACATTTTCTTGCTCGTCATACATACGTCGCAAACCATCTTGAACAATAACCGCCAACTCATAGTTAAATGTTGGATCATAGCTCAAACAATTTGGAATAGTACCTGCCAGTATCAAACCGTGACCGTCTTGATGCTGCAAACCTTCACCCGCTAATGTTGTACGGCCGGCAGTTGCACCAATCAAAAAGCCGCGTGCCTGCATATCACCAGCGGCCCATGCAAGATCACCAATACGTTGGAAACCAAACATAGAATAGTAGATGTAAAAAGGAATTGTGTTTACACCGTTCGAACTATAAGACGTTGCTGCAGCTATCCATGACGACATGGAGCCAGCTTCATTAATGCCTTCTTCCAGAATCTGACCAGATTTATCTTCCTTGTAAAACATAATCTCTTCTTTATCTTGAGGCGTATAGAGCTGCCCCACTGAAGAGTAAATGCCTAACTGACGAAACATACCTTCCATACCAAAGGTACGTGCTTCATCGGGTACAATCGGTACGATGTTTTTACCAATTTTCTTGTCACGGCAGAGCAATGTTAACATTCGAACATAACCCATGGTGGTAGACATCTCTTTTTCACCACTACCTTTTAGAAGCACTTCAAATGCAGATAGCTCCGGCACTTCTAATGGGGCAGCGGTTTGATTACGCGCTGGCAAATATCCGCCGAGTTCTTTACGACGCGCATGCATGTATTGCATTTCAGGGCTATCTTCAGCTGGCTTGTAATATTTTGCGTCAGCAGCTTCTTTATCATCTAACGGAATATTAAAACGGTCACGGACATAGACCATTTCATCACCACCCAGTTTTTTCTGCGAATGCGTTCTGTTTTGCGCTTCACCCGCCGCTCCCATGCCGTAACCTTTAACCGTTTGCGCAAGAACTACAGTTGGCTGGCCAGTATGTTTGCTGGCTTCGTGATACGCAGCGTAAACCTTAAGAGGATCATGGCCACCACGATTCAAACGCCAGATATCATCATCAGACATTTTCGAAACCATGGCTTTTAATTCAGGGTATTTTCCAAAGAAATGCTCACGAACATAAGCACCATCTTTTGATTTGTAATTTTGCATGTCACCATCAACAACTTCCATCATACGTTGTTGTAGTAATCCGTTTTTATCCATTGCCAATAGAGGATCCCAATAGGAACCCCAAAGCACTTTTATTACATTCCATCCCGCGCCACGGAAACTGGCTTCCAATTCTTGAACAATTTTGCCATTACCACGAACAGGACCATCCAAACGCTGTAAATTACAATTAACCACCCAGCATAAATTATCCAGCTTTTCACGACCAGCAAGTGAAATTGCACCTAATGATTCTGGCTCATCGGTTTCGCCATCACCCAGAAATGCCCAAACTTTTCGTTCTTTGGTATCCGCTAATCCGCGATCCTGAAGATATTTCATGAAACGCGCTTGATAGATCGACATGATTGGCCCTAGGCCCATGGATACGGTTGGGAATTGCCAGAAATCGGGCATCAACCAGGGATGCGGATATGAAGATAAACCATCGCCGTCGACTTCTTGGCGAAATTTATCCAATTGATCTTCGCTCAAGCGACCTTCTAAAAATGCACGAGCATATGTCCCTGGTGAGGCATGGCCTTGCGAATAAATCAAGTCACCACCATGCTCATGAGAGGGTGCACGCCAGAAATGGTTAAAACCTATGTCGTACAAAACGGCAGCAGAAGCAAATGTTGCGATGTGCCCACCTAATTCAGAGGCCTTACGGTTTGCCTTAACAACCATTGCCATTGCATTCCAGCGAATATAGGAACGAATACGATCTTCAATAGCTTGGTCGCCGGGAATATGCGCTTCGAGGTGCGGAGGTATGGTGTTTACATAAGCCGTGTTAGCCGAGTAAGGTAAATTTGCGCCAGAACGACGCGCTTTGTCGATCATTTGTTCTAATAAAAAGTGGGCGCGCTCAACACCTTCATTTTCAATCACAGATTCTAATGCATCAATCCACTCTTGAGTTTCAATTGTGTCGATATCGGGCAATGCTTCTTGTTGGGACATTCCAACCTCTCTTGTTTATTTCATTTCCACAAACAATATAAGTCTATATTGATATATGGGGGGTATCATGAAAGTTTCGCTGACAAAGGTCAACCAACTCTAATAAATTTGCAAAACTCTGCTTTCATTCTATCGCACTTTCAATGGGTTATAAATTCCGATGAAATCTAACTTTATTATCCAGCCCATACAATTTTCGCAACCAATAACCGTTTTTGCCTTGTCGTTTTCTGTTGCATAAACTATTTAATGCTCCCTGCACTAACTAAATTGAGCGGTTTATAACAAAAACAAAGTTTAAGTCTTGGGGAATTAACTCTGATTTAGAAACGACAGCGGTTGGTAATTAACCACTCGATTACATAAAAAATTCATCAGAAGTAATTATGATATGATTTGCATTAGACCTATTATATAAATGGTAAGACATCTGTGCAAAAAATTATATTAACCCAACCTGACGACTGGCATCTTCACTTGCGGGATGGTACTGATACTCGAACAATTATTGAACATTCCGCCACGCAATTTAAACGGGCCATCATTATGCCCAATCTTGCTCCTCCAGTAACAACTGTCGAGCAAGCTGAAGCCTATCGCAGCAGAATCCTCGATTTATTACCGGCTGATACAACATTTGAACCTCTCATGACACTTTATCTCACCGATAAAACATCAGAAGAAGACGTTTACAAAGCAGCAGAATCAATACATGTTCATGCAATTAAAATGTATCCTGCTGGTGCCACAACAAACTCTGACGCTGGTATCACCGATATCAACAATGTAATGCATACTCTCACCGCTATGGAAAAAACGGAATTACCGTTGCTAATCCATGGCGAAGTAACGGATGCCAGCGTTGACGTTTTTGATCGTGAAGCCGTTTTTATTGACACTGTTTTAAAACCACTCTTTGAAAAATTACCCAATCTCCGTGTCGTGCTTGAGCACATTACAACCAAACACGGTATCGACTTTGTGAAACAAAGTGGAAAAAATGTCGCTGGCACTCTCACTGCTCACCACTTACTCCTCAACAGGAATGCAATTTTTCAAGGAGGTATACAACCTCATCACTACTGTTTACCTATTTTAAAGCGAGAGACTCATCGTCAAGCGCTGTTGGATGCCGTCACTAGCGGTGACAGTAGTTTTTTCCTCGGCACTGACAGCGCACCTCACGTTATTGGTAAAAAAGAAAACGCTTGTGGATGTGCGGGAATATACACAGCTCATGCTGCGATAGAGCTCTACGCCGAAGCATTTGAATCAGTGAATGCATTGGATAAGTTGGAAGCTTTTGCTTCGCACTTTGGTCCTGATTTTTACCGATTACCACGAAACGAAAACAAAATAATTTTAGAAAAAACAGAGTGGCAAGTTCCATCATCTTATCCTTTTCAGACTGAAAGTGTGGTACCCTTCAGGGCAAATGAAATGATTAGCTGGAAATTACGCCCTGAATAATTCAAACGAAATCAATCGCTCATCAACAATCACAATGGCCAACCGATTTCGGGGTTATTTGCCGGTTGTTGTTGATGTTGAAACCGCTGGCTTTAATGCTAAAACCGATGCGTTGTTAGAAGTCGCTGCAGTCTTATTAACCATGGATAAAGATGGTAAATTAGCACTTGGTAAAACCCTTCATTCTAACGTCGAACCATTCGTGGGTGCAAAGTTAGATCAGGAAGCATTGAAATTTAATGGGATCGATCCTTATCACCCGTTTCGATTTGCTAAATCTGAACAGGAAGCTCTGGGCGAAATTTTCAAACCCATTAGGCAAGCGATTAAAGAAGCCGGTTGTAAACGCGCGATTCTTGTTGGTCATAATGCGTTTTTTGATTTGGGATTTATGAATTCTGCGGCAGAGCGCTGTAAAATAAAACGCAATCCCTTCCACCCATTTAGCACATTCGACACAGTCAGCTTATGCGGATTGGTGTACGGGCAAACAGTCCTTGCAAAAGCAGCAAAAGCGGCTGGCATGGAATGGGACCATGATGCTGCGCATTCTGCTACGTATGATGCTGAACAAACAGCTCGGTTATTCTGCATGATTACCAATCTCTGGCAAGAACACACACCAAATTTTGTCAAACATATACCTGATCAAAACTAAATCTTGATAACCTATTGTTCGAATTACAAACACTTCTAGGTATATTAGCCGACATATCTCACAACTTTTAGCATCTATACAACTCTATTCTTAATCGCGGTTTTATCTCATACTCTTCATTTACGAACTATACTTAAATGATAAGTCGTAATAATTTGAAGAATAGAGCTGATTTATCTTGGAAAACGATTCAGACAAGTTGTGGACTTTTATTATAGCTATAGGCTTTATGGCTATACTTACTGCATTTCTGGCTGGCATTCTTGTGCTGGTCAACAAACGATTCTTTATCAGAGAAGATAAGCGTGTTGAGCTTATTGAAAACATGTTACCTCATACCAATTGTGGTGCCTGCGGTTATCCGGGCTGCCATGCTTTTGCTGAAGCCTTGATCAAACAACAGGTCTTACCGGGCCAATGTAACGTCAGCCCACTAAAAACCAAGAAACAGATAGCAGAGTTCTTAAATATCGCCGTCGGCAAAACAGAAAAAACTGTTGCGCGTTTAGCCTGTGGCGGTGGTGATAATGTTGCGCATCATCGAGCTAATTATATTGGGTTGCCATCATGTCAGGCAGCGGCACAAGTGAGTGGAGGCAGTAAAGTTTGTACATGGGGATGTTTAGGATTTGGTGACTGTGAAACAATCTGCGACTTTGACGCCATCAAAATGAGCATGGAAAATCTTCCACAGGTTGACGAAGCACTATGCACCGGTTGTGGGGATTGTGTAAAAATCTGCCCCAAAGATTTATTCAGTCTCGAATCCATTAACCATCGACTCTGGGTCGCCTGTAAAAATCAGGAGGCCGGAGATCAATTATTAGAAAGTTGTGAAGTTGCCTGTACCGCTTGTGGTCGTTGCGCCATGGATGCACCAGAAGGTTTGATTGCGATGAGTTACAACTTACCGCTTATAAATTACAATCTTCCCCACGAAAACCAAATACCTATACAGCGTTGTCCGACTGGAGCCATTGTTTGGCTCAATGCTGATAACAGCATCACCAAGGGTCGAGAGAGTAAAAAGATTATTCGTCATAGTCCATTACCAGTAGTTACAACCTGATTATAAATTTGAGGGCATGATGCACAAGGAAATAAAGAACTTTAAATATCCAGGCATACGAGCAGCTAAAGATGGCAACACCGCTGTCATCAGTTGTGAAAAAGAGTCCAGCGATGCAGCGGGAGCCTATCCCATTACACCTTCGACACAGATGGGAGAATACTGGGCCGCAGCTGCCGCGGATGGTCATCTTAATATTTCCGGTCGACCGTTAATTTTTATTGAACCGGAAGGCGAACACGCCGCCGCTGCAGTCACTGCGGGTCTATCCATGTCAGGCTTGCGTGCTGCAAATTTTTCTTCAGGACAAGGTATTGCTTACATGCATGAATCACTTTATGCAGCAGTAGGTAAACGCCTTACCTATGTGTTAAACATGGGCACACGTGCTATGACTAAAGCAGCATTGAATGTACACGCAGGTCATGATGATTATCACTGTGCCGACGACACTGGTTTTTTCCAGTTGTTCGGGAAAAATGTCCAACACGCAGCCGACCTTAATATCATCGCCCATCGTATTGCTGAGTTGGCACTTAATCCCGGTATTGTTGCTCAAGATGGTTTTTTAACAACTCATCTTATTGAATCGTTGTTGCTGCCCGAACGTGAATTAATAGAAGAATATTTGGGACAACCTGACGATATCATCGACACACCCACTCCTGCACAACAGATTATCTATGGTGAGAAAAGACGACGTATCCCGATCTTATGGGATGTGGATAATCCTATTATGGCTGGCATTGTGGAAAACCAGGATGCCTATATGCAAAGTGTTGCGGCCCAACGCCCTTTTTTCTTTGATCATATTGATGAAATCGCCAGCAAAGCATTTGAAGAATTTTATCAATTAACGGGTCGACGTTATCACGCAGTTCTGGATTATCGCGCAGAGGATGCAGATTATTTAATTGTCGGACAAGGTAGTGTGATCCCCAGCGCCGAAGTCGTGGCCGATTATTTAAGAGAACATCGTGGTTTGAAAGTTGGCGTTATCAATTTACTCATGTTCCGTCCTTTTCCTGCTTCACAATTGAGCCACGTATTACAAGGCAAAAAAGGGATAACGGTACTTGAAAGAGTGGATCAACCTCTAGCTGTTGATCTTCCGCTAATGCGTGAGATCCGTGCTACCGTCAGCCAGTGTATCGAGAATGGCATGGATCAAACTAATCTCCCCTACCCTAACCATGCCTCTTATGCGTACAGCCAAATTCCACCGCTTTTTTCTGGCTCGTTTGGATTAGGTAGTCGCGATCTGCAAGCTGAAGGCATTATTGCTGCAGTGGAAAACATGTTACCTGCCAACAAAAAACAAAGAAAACAGTTTTACCTCGGCATCGATTTTATCCACAAAACAGCGCTTAACCCAAAACAGGAAATCTATCAACAACAGATTTTAGAAAAGTATCCAGATATCGCAGCGCTTGCTTTGCATGGAAGTGAAAATCCAAACCTCATGCCTGAGCAGAGCATCACGGTGAGAATGCATTCTATCGGTGGCTGGGGTGCAATTGCTACCGGAAAAAACCTAGCATTAACATTGTTTGAATTACTTGGTTATCATATTAAAGCCAACCCGAAATATGGCGCCGAAAAAAAGGGTCAACCTACATTATATTATTTCTCCGCGGCGCCAGAGCCAATTCGCATCAACTGTGAATATAATTATGTCGACATTGTGTTATCACCTGACCCCAATGTATTTAACCACACCAACGCTTTAGCGGGTTTAAAAAAAGGTGGCGTGTTAATTATTCAAAGTGATCTAACATCTGAACAGCTTTGGTCTTCTATTCCGCCGGGCCACCAAAAAACAATTATAGATAATGAGATTCATCTGTTTTATCTCGACGCATTTAAAATCGCTCGCGAAGAAGCAACCGATCCAGATTTGCAGCTGCGAATGCAAGGCACCGCTTTTCAAGGCGCTTTTTTTGCTGCAACATCAGTAATGGAAAATGCAGGCTTTAATGAACAGCAGCTGCTCGATGCTATCAAACAACAGTTGCAATACAAGTTTGCCAGTAAAGGCGCACGTGTGGTGGAAGATAATCTGCGAGTGGTGAAACGCGGTTACGATAGTGTGCAAGAAATCACGAACAAAAACATCGACGCTTCGCAGAAAAGTACCTCAACACTACCCGCCATCCCTATTATGTTAAAGCGACTACCACAAAGCCAGGCACCGACTACCGACACCCATCGATTTTGGGAGCAAACCGGCAGCCTCTATACCCATGGCATGGGCAATAACAATCTCAGTGATCCTTTTATCAGTCTGGGTGTTATGCCAGCAGCATCAGCAATGTTCCGAGATATGAGTGGGATTCGTTTTAACCATCCACAGTGGATTTCAGAAAATTGTACTGCGTGCGGCAATTGTTATACCGTCTGCCCGGATACAGCCATGCCGGGATTGGTTAATGACATTTCACAAGTGCTGGATACCATAGTCAACCGTGTTAAAAAACATGGCCACACAGTGGAACATTTGCCAAAAGCTGTTCGACTATTGGAGAAAAAACTGCGTATTCTTTTTAGTGAATCGCAGAAACAGGATTCAGTACGAGGCATGCTGGAACAGGCCATTGATGAGCTTATCGCAGAATCAGAGAATTCCAAAAGAAAAACCCTAAAGGAAGAGTTTGATCTGTTCCGCCAGGAACTGGGAACATTTCAACTCGCCCTCACTCGTCCGTACTTTACACTACCGGAAAAAAAGGAATCAGGCAGTGGCAGTCTGTTTAACATCGCTATCAACCCCTACAGCTGTAAAGGCTGTGGCGAATGTATTGCAGTATGTCTCGATGATGCTTTGATCAGCTTCCCGCAAACAGATGAGAGTGTAAAAGAGTTAAGGGCAAACTGGGATCTTTGGCTGGATCTACCCAACACACCACCGAGATTCCGTGATATTAAAGAGTTTGAACAAGCTATCGGGCCGCTACACACCATGCTGTTAAACAAAGATGCCTATCTTGCCCTAACCAGTGGTGACGGTGCTTGTATGGGTTGTTCTGAAAAAACCGTTCTTCATCTGTTTACCAGCACGGTCGAAACCTTGATGCAGGCGCGGGTGGAGAAACATGTCGCGTATCTAAAGGAATTGATCAAGCGGCTGGAACAACACATTCAATTAAAGTTGGTGGAAGAGATCAATGTGGACGACACCGACACTTTAATTGAAGCGATTACCCATCTTAGTAACCAGGACGTGACTCTTTCCGCCATTGCCGGGGAGTTTGAACACTTACACGAACAACACCCCATCGATCCGGAATGGTTACAGCGCGTTACTCACACACTCAGTAGCGTAAAAAAACTGCTGTGGCAATACACACAGGGCGTTACTGGAAAGGGGCGTACCAGTATGGGAATTTTAAACTCCACCGGATGCAGCTCAGTGTGGGGTAGCACTTATCCTTTTAATCCCTATCCTTTCCCTTGGGCCAATCATCTATTTCAAGATAGCGCATCCATGGCAATGGGTGTGTTTGAAGGACATATGGCAAAAATGGCCGATGGTTTCAAAGCTATTCGCATGACCGAACTGGAATTAGATGGAAATTATAACGAGATAGAACACAAAAACTTTTTTAGCTACTTCGGATGGCAACAATTCAGTGACGAAGAATTTCAGCTCTGCCCACCAGTAACAGTGGTCGGCGGTGATGGCGCCCTATACGATATTGGCTTCCAGAATTTGTCCCGGGCCATGATGTCGGGGAAACCGCTAAAAGTTGTGGTGCTGGATACTCAGGTCTATTCTAATACAGGTGGTCAAGCCTGCACTTCCGGCTTTTTCGGCCAGGTATCGGACATGGCCCCCTTTGGTAAAGTAAAACCGGGAAAGCAGGAAATACGCAAAGAAATTGGACTTATCGCCATGGCGCATCGCACCACTTATGTCATGCAAAGTACAATTGCATATCCTCACCATATGATAGAAGGTTTTATTGAAGGTCTAAATACTCGAAGACCCGCGTTATTTAATTGTTATACGTCTTGCCAACCTGAACACGGCATCGGTGATGACATGGGGCATCAGCAAGCAAAGCTAGCCGTTGAGTCTCGCGCCTATCCCTTATTCCGTTACAATCCGGATAACGGTAAAACCCCACAAGAGTGTTTTACGCTGGAAGGTAATCCCGCCAAACACGACGATTGGCCCAGCTATAAACTTAATTATGTGGAAAACGGGCAACACAAACATATGCAATTGCCCCTCACCTTTGCCGATTTTGCTATGACTGAAGGCCGTTTCCGTAAACATTTTCGCTTGATGCCGCCAGACACCTGGCATGAGAATATGATGCCCCTGGCCGAATACATTGAACTTACTGAAGATGATCGACAAGATAAAACTCCCTTTGTGTGGAGCCTCGATAAAAAACAACAACTCAGTCGCCTGCTTGTGAGTCAGAGTATGGTAACTTCTAGCGAAGATCGACTCGATTTCTGGATCATGCTGAAGGCTATAGCAGGAGTCGAACCAAAAACTGAAACACTAGAGAATCTTGAAGAAAAAATCCGTCGCGATGTTGTCACAAAAATTGCGGATGGTTTAATGCAGTTAGTGACAGGTGAACATAGTGAAATAAATATCGACGACACTAAAGCTATAGCCACAACTAAAATAACACAACGAACAGATTCAGATTATTTGCCACCATGGCTCGACACTGAAGAGTGTAGTGCTTGCGGCGAATGCATTAATCTTAACCCAGAAATGTTCACTTATAACGAAAATGAAAAAGCTTATATTAAAGATGCTAACGCCGGTCCTTACCAGGATTTAGTTAAAGCAGCGGAGCGATGTACTGCAAAAGTGATTCATCCTGGCTTGCCAAAAAACCGAGCTGAAGTGGGTATCGACCAATGGATTCAACGAGCTGAAAAGTTTAATGATTAGTAATAATAGAGATACAAAACTAAGCGCTTGGTGCTATATAAATTTAAGAAACTGTTGTCCGCATGGATGCGGACGCCAAGCGCCCAAGGGTGGGTTCACAGCGTGTTTCTTAAATCTATATAGCACCAAGTGCGGATCGCAAAAAACAAGCTCAATAACCGCAATTATAGAGTGAATGTGACAGCGAGAATATGACATATAAAAGTTTTCCAAACGGCATACATCCTCCTGAAAACAAGGATTACACCAGTCGATTAGCGATTCAACAATTTCCTTTTGCACCGGTGTTAATTATTCCTTTGTTGCAACATATCGGCGAAGCCGCACTGCCTATTGTGCGTGAGGGTCAGGAAGTCGCGCGTGGTGAAACACTCGCTCGCGCCGATGGTTTTATGTCTGTCCCCATCCATGCACCAGCGTCAGGAAAAATTAAACGACTTTCTTTAGTAGTAAGTATTAGTGGCAAGATGGTGCCCGGTATTTATCTTGAACCGTGGCCTGGTTCAACACAAGAGATTATCGAAGGCCAACCCTGCTTGCTCGACACTGCCACACCAGAAGAAATTATTACAGCAATTCAAGCTGCAGGTATAGTTGGGCTGGGCGGGGCAGCTTTCCCAACTCATGCTAAAATTGCAGCCTCTAACAACCAGAACTCCGATCATTATATCGATACGTTAATTATTAACGGTATTGAATGCGAGCCCTATTTAACCACTGATCACCGAGTTATGCTGGAACAAAGCAGCGATATCATATTGGGCATTCGCTATCTGCTCAAAGCCAGCCAAGCCAAGCGCGCAATAATCGCTATTGAAGCCAACAAACTTGATGCTGTTGAAATTTTACAAGCCGCGGTTCCTACAGATAACCCAATTAGCGTGAAAGTCGTCGCCGTAAAATATCCGCAAGGCGCAGAAAAAATTCTCATCAAGGCCTTGCTGGGCAGAGAGATTCCGGCCGGTGAACACTCAAGCTCTGTTCATGTGCTTGGAATTAATGTTGCCACCTGTGCTGAGATTGGTCGACTACTACCGCATGGTAGAGGTATTCAGGAACGAGTGATTACGATCAGCGGACCCGCCATGAAAAAGCGTGGCAATTACCGAATACCTATTGGTACACCGGTACGTTTTGCATTGGATTATCTTGGCTGCCATGATGACCTGAGCGAAGTCTTCCTTGGTGGCCCAATGATGGGAAGTGCCTTACCCAGCCTTGATATTCCTGTTACCAAAGGCACCTCTGGATTAATTGCTTTTACTGAGAAAGAGACTGGTTGTGGTTTAAAAGTCTATCCCTGTATAAATTGCGGTGCTTGTGTTGATGCCTGCCCAATGAATCTCAATCCATCACAGTTAGGTTTGTTGGCAAAGCAACAACTGTATGTACAGATGGCAAAAGAACATCACCTGAAAGAATGTTTTGAATGTGGTGCTTGTTCCTATGTTTGTCCTTCACATATTCCACTGGTGCAATATTTTCGCAGTGCCAAAACCTATGTTAAAAAGAACAAGGCCGCATAATGGGTGATCCGAATAAAACACTACAGATCCGCACTTCGCCCCATATTGGCAGTGCCGCCAGTGTCGAAAAAATCATGGCTAATGTGATTCTTGCATTAATGCCGACAGTTGTATTTGCCGTTTATTTGTTTGGCCTTGCTGCATTGGCAACAATTTTAATCGGCACTTTATCGTGTTTACTCACCGAATATCTGTTCTGTAAAACGAATAGTAAACCGTCGAGTATTAATGACAATTCCATCATCATTACCGGTTTGTTATATAGCCTTACCCTGCCACCTGGCCTGCCATTATGGATGGTCTGCATCGGCGGTATCATCGCAGTACTCTTGGGGAAATTGCTGTTTGGCGGCTTAGGTTACAACTTATTTAATCCAGCATTAGTAGGGCGGGCCTTTTTACAGGCAGCATTTCCTTCTGCCATGACTACTTGGCATCCTGCCATGAACGTTGATCGATTTACCAGCTTACCCTCGTCCAGTCTTGCTTTTCCTTTTACGACACCGAACTACGATGCTATCTCCAGCGCAACACCATTAGCTGCGATGAAGTTCGACCAGGTATTAACCGATAGTAGCAACCTGTTTCTTGGATTAAGCAGCGGTTCGGTGGGCGAAACCAGTAGTTTGTTGATACTAGCAGGTGGTCTTTATCTTATTGCCAGACGTATGATGCGCTGGCAAATTCCGGCAGGTATTTTTATCTCGGTCATCATCATCAGTATGATTACTCATAACATCTCACCCAACACTTATCCATCTGCACTATTTATGTTGTTCTCTGGTGGTTTGATGTTAGGTGCGATGTTTATGGCGACAGATATGGTTGCTTCTCCAATAACAGCGAAAGGCTGTTTTGTTTACGGCCTGCTCATTGGTATTTTAATCATGATTATCCGGCTTTGGGGCGGCATGCCCGAGGGTGTGATGTACGCCATCCTATTTGCCAATGCAGTTTCACCTCATATTGACCGATGGGCACAACCACGGCCTTATGGGTATCGGAAAACTAAATCATGAATACAATATCACTAACTCCTCTATCAAGCTGGCAATTATTTCGCGCTTTGGTAAGCATTGGGGTTATATGTTCTCTACTAATTGTTGGCGTCTTTCAATTGACCGCCTCGACCATTGAAAAAAATCAGACAGATTTTTTCAATCAAGCCATTGCTGCCATATTTCCCAATGCTGATAAAAAAATTGGCTATAAACAGTTAGATAACGGACAGTTAAAAGAATTAGAACAACAAGCAATATCAGAACAACAACTATTTGCCATCTTCAATAATAAGCATCAGTTATTAGGATATATTGTTAAAGCTCAAGGCATGGGGTACCAGGATACGATACAACTACTTTACGGTTATTCCCCTCAAAATGAAACAGTCAATGGCATCAAAATCCTTTCCAGCCGAGAGACACCTGGGCTTGGAGACCGCATCGGTAAAGACGAAAACTTCTTAGCTAACTTTAAGCAGCTAACAGTCAAGTTAACATCTGACAAAAGCCACATCCTACATAAAATTGAGAACGCTAAACCCGGCACTAAAAACAGACCTTGGCAAATCGACAGCATCAGCGGCGCAACAATTTCATCACGAGCTGTAATAAACATCATAAATATTAGCGCTAACGAGTGGATTCCCCTATTAGCTAAACACGCGGAGACACACAACGTTGGAAATTAGAACTAAAGTGATAACCCCTGATGATAAAAGTCCGAGCCACAGCGACGAGTTCATCAAAGGGCTTTGGCGCGAAAATCCCGTCTTCGTTCAAGTTCTCGGTATGTGCCCGACTCTGGCTGTTACCAACTCTGCGACTAACGCGCTGGCCATGGGGCTAGCGACTTGTTTTGTCCTTGTCATGTCCAATACACTGGTGTCATTGTTGCGTCATGCTATCCCTCAGCAAGTACGTATCGCCAGTTTTATTCTGATCATCGCTACCTTTGTAACATTAGTGGATTATCTGCTACAAGCCATGAGTCTCACGCTACACCAGGCTCTGGGTGCTTTTGTTCCTTTGATCGTCGTTAACTGTGTAATTCTCAGTAGAGCAGAGGCATTTGCGTCGAAAAATAGTGTCGCTCGCTCTTTTCTTGACGGAGCGGGAATGGGGCTGGGTTTTACCCTCGGCCTGCTGTACCTGGGAATGGTACGCGAATTATTGGGTAGCGGCTCTCTGTTTACTTTTATGTTACTACCCGATAATTTTGAAAAATGGACCATCATGTTATTACCTGGCGGAGGATTTTTTACTCTTGGACTATGGCTATTGTTAATTAATCATCTTAAACGCAGAAAGGCACAACCATGAGTGATTCCCTCTGGTCTATATTTATCAACGCCTGTTTGATTAACAACTTTGTATTGGCCTACTTTCTCGGAATCTGCCCGTTTCTTGGCGTGTCTGCAAAAAGAGATACAGCAATGCGTATGGGGATGGCTGTAACCATTGTGATGTTGATCAGTTCTCTCTGCGCTTACGGCATTCATCAACTATTGCTTTTAATCAACGCACCCTATTTAGAGCTGATTTCTTTTATTGTCGTTATTGGTTCTACTGTGCAGGTGGTGGAGATGATTATAAAAAAAACTAGCCCAGTATTATTTCGAACCTTAGGGATATTCCTGCCTTTGATCACCACTAACTGCGCCATACTCGCAGTCGCCCTGTTTCAAACTAATCGAAATTATAATCTTATTGAATCTCTTATATTTGCATTGGGTGCAGGCCTGGGTTTTACGTTAGCACTATTATTAATGGCAGGACTGCGTGAAAAACTGGAACTGGCATCCGTTCCCACGCTTGTGCAAGGCACAGCCGTCACCCTAATGATTGCTGGTATATTGTCACTAACATTTATGGGTTTTGCCGGATTAGGAACTTAATAAAGGACACAAATATGCACTTACAAGATTACGACACTGAAAAACAGTATCAGGCAACGCTACTGGAAAGTCATCGAATCACAGCGGAACAATCCAAAGATGAAGTATATGAATTAACATTTGAAATTCAGCAGCCGAATTTCCAATTTGACGTTGGCCAGAGCATCGGCGTACTGATCCCAGGACCACATGAGTTTGGACACGACTATCATTTTCGACTTTACACTATCGCGGATACTCCATTATCCAATAACACTGATGAGCAACAAATCAAACTGTGTGTTAAACGTTGCCACTACATTGATGAATATAGTGGCGAACAATACGCAGGCATTGCCTCTAACTACCTATGCGATTTAAAATCAGGACAGCAAATTTTATTAACAGGCCCCTATGGTCTGCCTTTTGAAATGCCTGAGGATCGAAATGCTGACATACTGATGATCGGCATGGGAACCGGTATCGCACCTTTCCGCGCTTTTGTAAAACACATCTACAAAACCCTAGGCGGCTGGCAAGGAAAAGTTCGGCTTTTCTATGGCGCACACACGGGTTTGGAAATGTTATATATGAATGATGTACGTAATGACTTCAGCAACTACTACGACGAAGAAACCTTTAAAGCATTCCAGGCAATCAGTCCACGTCCTCATTGGGCCGAATCAGGCGACCTTGCCCAATCACTTCAAGAACAACGAAAAGAAATATTACAAATGATTAATAAGAGTGACACTCATGTTTACATCGCAGGGCATGAAGAAATTAGAAACATGCTCGATCAGGCGTTTACTCAGATTGTCGGATCGAAAGAAAAATGGAATCGTAAAAAAGCGGAGTTGGAAGCCGGGAAGCGATGGGTGGAACTAATTTATGAAAGCTGATATATACTCTGTTACAGAAAGATATTTTTTAAGGATTTATATAATCCAAACAAAATAACACCAAGTTAAGCTAAATATCTCAACAAGAATTATTACTACATTAAAAATATGACTCAAAATAATCCTATTGGAATATTTGACTCCGGCATTGGCGGTTTATCTATCGCTTGTAAAATTCGTGATGCCCTCCCCAATGAAGATATTCTCTATATTGCGGACTCGTTACACGCGCCCTATGGTAATAAAACACCAGAGTTTATAACCCAACGATCTATTACCCTTACTCGTTTTCTTATTGAAAATGGCGCTAAGGCCATCGTTGTGGCTTGCAACACAGCTACCGTCTCTAGTATTCATCAATTACGTGCTGAATTTTCACTACCAATAATAGGTGTCGAACCCGGTGTTAAACCAGCGGCGGAAAATAGCAAAACAGGTGTCATAGGTATATTGGCAACAGAACGCACATTAGAAAGCGAATCATTCCTCATGTTATCCGATCGATTTTCTCGCACTGTAAAAGTTGAAATCCAACCGTGCCCTGGGCTAGTGGAGCAAGTAGAAAAGCTAGATTTGAATAGCGAATACACCCGTAAATTGGTATATCAATATGTGCAGGCTTTATTGAACAAGGGTGTGGATACCATCGTGTTAGGTTGTACCCACTACCCATTTTTAATTCCATTAATACTAGAAATTACCGGTGAAGACATTTCAGTGATCGATACCAGTTTTGCAGTCACTAAAGAAGTAAAACGCCGCCTAAGTAGTCAAAATATGTTATCAAACTCAGCGATTAATGGTACTGAATATTTTTACACAAGTGGTAATTCAGACAAGGTAAAAGAAGCAATTAATAAACTTTGGGGATCACCAGTAAAAGTATCGTTACTCCCTCATATTGATGATTATGATTATGTTTCTATTGCCAACTCTTCCTCTTTTTCAAAATGAAGAAGCTCTACACTATTTTTGTAGGCAGATTCATCTTCTCCACCAAACACTTCAATCAAGCGAGGTATAAAGCGTTTTAACTCTAGCGCCATAATTGAGAAATCTTCATCAAATTGTGAAGCATAATCATCAGCACCTTCACTATCCGCCTGATCGAGCACTTCATCACTGAATTTAAGTCTATTGATGGAAAAATCTTCACTGATAATACAAGATAAAGTTTCTTGCCAGGTAACAGAAAGTTTCACCACTTGTTTGCCAGCTGCTATATGAGCCTGAATTTCTTCTGCTTCTAGATCCTGGCGCTTACAACGAATAATCCCGCCATCCTCTTCCGTATCATGCAGTTCACATTCATCATTTATTAAAAAGTCGACAGGGACATCTTCTCCAGAAACCCACCGAGTCATTACTGTGGCGGGAGCATTGACGAGTGCTGCAGGGATTACAGGTAAAGAGCCGATAGTACGACGCAAATAAACCAGTAATTCCTCCGCCTTTTTCTGACTGCTTGCATTCACCAATAACATGTTATCGCGTGGTGCAATATAGGCGAATGTGCGATTACTACGCAGAAACGCTCTCGGAAGAAGATCTTGCATCACTTCATCCTTTATTGTCTCTTTTTCTTTGCGACGTAATTTTCGCGCTTGCGCTTCCTCGATCTCAGCAACTTTCTCATCAACAAATTCACGCACTACACTGGCAGGAAGGATTTTTTCCTCTTTGCGTGCACAGATCATAATATTGCCACTGGTCTCATGTATCAATTCAAATCCATGTTTCCCCAACGGAGGCACCCATCCATAACTGGCAGGCTGTAATTTACCGCAAGGCTTAAAACTGAACTTTTCGAGCTTTTCACTTAACTCTTGAGCATTAAGTGTAAATGGCTGAGTGAATCGATAGAGTTGTACATTATTAAACCACATAGAACCGCCTTGCTGAAAAACGGAACATTATCTCGAATCGTATTGCTAATCGCTAGTGAAAATTTTCACATTGAACATGACACGATAACAATGCGAAGTATGTACCCATAGCGCTTGGGATTTAGGTATTAAGTGTGCGTCAAATTTCTTTCATGGCAATGCAAAATGATGTGTAATATCGCTCTATTGCAAGGAATTTTAACGCAGCCATGGAAGAAATAGGGCGTGCAATTACACCTAAATCCCAAGCGCTATGGGTATGGACAGATCAAAATCAACAATTATTGCCTTAGTACTAAATTCGTACTTATTGTAAAAGTTGTATTAGTGGCAATATCTCGTAGCAGATACCCTGCTGAATAGGCGTTAATTCTAGGAGTATCAGTTTTATATAGTACAAAAACATATTCACCCGCGTTCAATTTATTACTATTTAAAATCGCTGGATCAGTAACAGTTATTAATAAGTTATCCTCATTAGCAACTCCAAATTTTTCTACCGCAAATTCTCGATTGGAATAATTTAATATTAGAAAACCAAACACCGAATCCTGTGCAACAATATTATCGGTAATCGCCCCATAAAACATCACAGCTCGGCCTATGATATTCGAAAAACTTTCTATACTTAATATTTTTACAGTGTTTTTGATGTCTGTTCCTTCTACTGATGCTTCAATAGAAATGACACCACTATATGTGGAAGAAAAATCGAATAACGCAGAGCCATCAGCAGTAAGTAGACTCTCAACACTCAAAACACCTTCTCCAGATACAATCGAAAGATTTACACGTGTATTATCTGGAACAAACACCGAATCATCAACAGCGTTCACTTTTACCTCTATAGTGGTAGAATCAATGCCATCATTAAGAATAACAAATGGAGCAGCTATTTGTGAAACAGTGACGGGAGCACCAGGGTCACTAACGATATCAATGCTTGGCAGGGTTTCGACAATACCATCCATTTCAGCAGTAATATTAACGATACCAACACTCAAAGCTGTAACCAATCCTGCATTATTACTTTCGTTACTCACAATCGCTATGCTGCTGTTGTCACTACTCCATTTAACAAGATCAGTAATTTCTTGAGACGTTCCATCCGAATAAAACCCTGTTGCAATTAACGATTTGCTCAATCCCATAGCAATGGCCGAATAGATTGGAGAAATTTCTATAGATTCTAATACAGCTGAAGTTACATCCATTAATATTGATGCAGTTAAACTATTGAAATTCACTGTAACAAGGCTTTGGCCAATATTAATTCCTTTGATTTCTATTTTATCTGAATTGAAATCTCCCAAAGAAACCGCAACATTATCACTTCGCCATGTCGCTACATTAGTAATATCCTGTGATGAGCCATCAGAGTACAGCCCCTCTGCTGTCATATTTAATGTGGTGCCTAAAGCAAGAGAAACTTCAGTCGGAATGATATTAATCGTTGTTAATGTTAGGTTAGTTACTTCAAAAAAAGATGAAGTACTTACCGAACCAGCTCTTGCAGTAATAGTGCAATTCCCAGCACTTATTGCGCTTAATAAACCATATCTACCCATAAGATTTGATACAGTACATGCTTCTGAATTATTAGTTTGCCAGCTAACAAGATGGGTTATGTCCGAAGTATTGCCATCAGAATATACACCTGTTGCTAATAACTGTTTTTGTGTGCCGTTGGCTAATTTATTACTCTCCTGATAATCAATATTTATTGCTTTCAATTCAGCATCACTCACTGTAACTTTTACTACCGAATTGGAACCTGCAGTAATATTTACTTCACCAACACTCAACGCATATATTATTCCTTTAGTATTTATCTCATTACTAACAAAAACAATATTCGGATTGCTAGATTCCCAAATTACCTTATCAGTAATATTTTGAGTTCGGCCATCACTGAACTCACCTATGGCGCTTAGTTGAATATTTTCGTCCTGTATTAAGCGAATATTCTGTGGAGAAATTTCAATATTTATGAGTGCAGCATCACTAACATTAATATCGATACTTTGAGTTATACCACCTAATGAAGCTGTAATTGTTACATCACCCGGTGTAAATGAAACAACCTTGCTCAGTTGGTCTACATCACTTTCAACAGTGGCAATTTCGATGTTTGATGTAGCCCAGGAAACGATGTCATTTATTACTCTGCTAGACCCATCCGAATATATACCTGTAGCACTAATGCTTGAGCGTGTATTAATAGTAATAGTTGAGTCACCAAAAGTAACTTGAATGTCTTCGAGACTAATATCATTTACAACTAGAGAAGCGGTATTAGTCATTCCACCGAAAGACACTGAAATTTGAGCTTCACCAGCGTTATGAGACACAACAAGGCCAGGGTGTGTTATTACATTTTCAAAGGAGATAACATTAGCATCTGAACTCCCCCAAGTTACCTGATTGGTAAGATCCTGCCGGTTACCATCACTATACACACCAATGATAGTTGCCATTATTGATGAATTTTCAGGGATATTATGACTTGTCAGTTCGATGCTCAATTCCTGTAGCACAGAATCTGTTACTGTGATTTCAGCACTAGATTGCATACCTTGATATGAAGCGACTATTTTCGTCGCACCTACCGTTAGCGCTTCAATTTGGCCGCTTCTATTTTCGCTATTGTATACTGAAACTGTTGTGGAGCTCTCACTAGACCAGGTAACAAAATTAGTTAAGGAAATTTCTGACCCATCAGTATTAATCCCAGTAGCTTCCAATTGAAAAGAGGTACCTACCGCCATTTTTAAACGAGGTAATGTAACTTGTAACTCATCGAGTTGAACATCTACAATTTCAATCTGCATCGTTGTAGATATTTCGTTTAACGATGCAGAAACTTCAACTACGCCAGATTCTTTACCTAATGCGTAACCTTCAGATCCGCTAGCATTGCTAATCTCAACAATGCCCGGATTCAAAGAAGACCAATGTACTAAACTGGAAATATCTAGTTCATTACCGTTGTTATATAGACCAGTTGCATATAAGACAAATACTTCTCCAGATGGAATCGTCTGAAAATCATTAGAAATTACAATATTAACAAGCTCCGGTTCTAGTATTTGCACTTCTTTAACTTCAACGATCCCACTTGCACTCGCCGAAATCTGGACGCTGCCTGAGGATAACAATTGCAATTTATTTTCAGCTGCTGAAAACTCTACAATATTATTATTTGAGAAATCCCAAGTGACATCTTCAGTAATGTTTTCCCGGCGATCATTGGAATATATCCCCCAGGCTTGTAACTCTATTTCATTTCCTTCAATAAATTGATCACTCGATGTAATGATTTCTATTTGCTGAAGCACCGCACCTAATACTTCGATATCAATTTGGGCAGATTGATTTTGATAACTACCAACAATTTGAGCAGCACCTTTTTCTAAGGTAACAAATTGATTGTTTTCAATGCTTTCAGCAATTGAGGAATTGTTTATTGTCCATTCAACATGTTCGGTTACTTCATGTTTTGCCCCGTTATTATAAATCGCAAACGCTGTCAATGAAAATTCGTAGCCCGCAACTAC
>Ga0316204_10000596_pt1 | contig 126454 bp, 124 predicted proteins | sample 6monrhotite_MG_2_FD_205661 | JGI IMG/M metagenome (GOLD analysis project Ga0316204, IMG submission 205661) | Microbial mat bacterial communities from mineral coupon in-situ incubated in ocean water Damariscotta River, Maine, United States -... | ecosystem: Environmental > Aquatic > Marine >...
CGGTCAGCCCGACCGCCGGGACCCATATCGGCACGCTGAAACTCTCCGAGGCGGGAAGCTCACGGCGCAGGCGAAGGGCCAGCAATGCGGCATTGACCAGCGAAAAGACCAATAGGGTTACGATCGACGCGGCCATCGCCAATGGCCCCAAGGCGCCGGACATGGCAAATATCGCGATCGCGCTACCGGCGACGAGTGTCGCCAAGACCGGTGTGCGACGTGCCGAATGCACAACCCCCAGGGCGGCCGGCGCCAGGCCGCGCTTCGCCAGCCCATAGAGCACTCGCGCGACCATCACGATCTGGACAAGGGCCCCATTGACCATCGCCAGCAAGGCGATCACAGCGATGCCGGCGCCATCGAGACCTGTCGCGTGTTCGAAAACCGCGGAGAGCGGCCCGCTCTCATTCGCCAGAACGTCCAGCGGCAGCGACCGCACCGAAACCCAGGCCACCGCCAGATAGATAACCGACGACACCGAGAGCGTGATCAAGATCGCCAGCGGCATGGTGCGCCGTGGCCGTTTGACCTCTTCCGCCATATTGGCGATGTCCTCGAAACCGATAAAGGCGAAAAAGGCCATCACGCTGGCCGCAAACAGGCCCGACCAGGGCACCGGACCAAAATCCGGCGGTGGCGCCGAAAGGGCGCCGGGCGCAGCGACGGCGATGATCAGGATCAGCCCGCCCGCTTCGAGCAATGTGATGATTCCGGCAATCATGATCGATTGCCTCACGCCCCAGATCGCGATCAGCACCAGCACGGCGAGCGCGCCGAGTATGGCAATCCAGCCAGGTACCGGCGCCAACTCACTGAGATAGCCGGCAAACCCATGCAGAACCACGGCCGAGGAGATCGAGCCCGACAGGGCAACGCCATAGCCCGCCGCGGCGGTCAGCCAGCGCCGCTTGAATCCATGAGCAAGATAAGCCGCCTCGCCGGCGCTTTCCGGATAGCGTGAGCCGAGCTCGGCATAGGACAGGCCGGTAAAGGCTGCCAGCATCCCCGCCAGAATGAAGGCCCAGGGCGCATACAGCCCCGCCAACCCGGAAATTTCGCCTACCAGAGCGTAAATTCCCGCCCCGAGCGTGACTCCAATCCCGTACAGGCAGAGGCCCGGAAGCCCGATGACGCGATTGAGCTTGGTCATGCGAAGCGCTTAGCACTGCACGCATTGCAGCGGAAGCTTGTCGGATGCCGCGACTGTCGCTATCAGGACGCCACTGAACGAAGCGGGCCGGCTTAGCTCAGCTGGTAGAGCACCTGATTTGTAATCAGGGGGTCGGGGGTTCGAGTCCCTCAGCCGGCACCATTGATCGTAGCGGAGACGTTCGGTTGCTCCCAACCGGCGTGCATCGCGCTCAGGAATTCGGTCCGCAGCCCCTCGCTCCGTTCGCCCAGATCCAGACCATTGATCGCCGGCGCGGCACATGCTGGGCGGGAATGTGATTTGGCAAATCCCCGCCCTCAGATGTGTCATGCCCGTTCATCTAGCCGGCGCGTTGCAGCCAATCGCTGATCGCCTGGAAGCGTTCGATATCGCGGCCAGAGGCGGCTGTCCTTGCGGCGGCGAGGTTGGAGGTCAGCATGGCGCTGGCTTCACCGCCATCAATGGCGGTGCGAAGCTGCGCCGCCATGGCCGGTGCGACACGCCCGGCGCGCACGAGTTGATCGAGATAGGCTTGGACGACAACCGCTTCCTCGGGCCAGACATAGCGCTGCTGGGTTTGAGGGTTGGATTCGTCGAATTGGATCGCCTCGGCGGCGGCAATTTCATTGGCCGAGAGATGAGCGCTGGGCAATAGCCGGAAAATATCGAGGCCACGGACAATCTCCGGGGCATAGACGCGGCCATTATACCAATAGGCGGCCCAGTTTCCGGCCAGATACAACTCATCGGCATCGACCGGGCCGCGATCGAAGAAGGCAATTTCGACGGGATTGTCGGAATCGGTGAAATCAATCATCGAGACACCGCCGGAATACCAGCCCTGCAGCATGATGTCGCGACCGGGAACCGGCACCAGACCGCCATTGTGCGCGACACAATTCTCCACCGCGGTCTGCTCGCCGGGAATTTTGAAGAAGCCGCGCGTTTCCAGGCCGTCGGCGGTGATGTCGGCGACGATATTGGCGCCCCAATGCTCCGGATCCCCGCTCTGGCAGCGCGCCGCGATCCCGCCGCCCCACTCATCGGTGAAGACGATTTTGCTGGCATCATTATTGAAAATTGCGGCGTGCCAATAGACCATGTTCGGATCAGAAGTCTCGCTGATCCGCACCGGATGCTCCGGGTCCTGGATATCGATCAGGATGCCATTGCCGCTACAGGCCCCTGCCGCCAGTCCGGCCTCGGGATAGACTGTGATATCGTGGCACTGATCGGTCGTGCTGGCCTCGCGCTCCTGACCCGCAATCGCGCCGCCGGCCGAAAGCCCGGCAATTTCACCGGTTTCAGAATCGGCGAACAGGCGCGGCCGCTCGATGATGGCGGCCTGTTCCGGTGCGTCGAGCGCAACGCGGATGATGTCGATGGAGTAGAGTGCGGTATCGGGATTCTCGTCCGGTTCGCCATCGGAACAGATGTCGAGCTCCTCGGCCGGGCGCACGCCTGAGGTCGCGGAATTATAGATGTAAAGCACATTGGGATCACTCGGGTGCGGCACCAGGGTGTGGGTGTGCGATCCGCGGCAGGTCTGCACCGCCGCGACCTGACGCGGTGCCGAAACATCGCTGATATCGAAAATCTGGACGCCGCGAAAACGCTCGGCGCTCACCTCGCCTTCAATCGCCACGCCGGAGCAACCGAGCCGGCCGCGATTATCCTCGACCGAGCGGAAGACGAGATTGCCGCGAATGCTGACATCGCCCTGCCCGCCTGGACAGACAACGGAAAGGATCAGCTCCGGGGCGGCATCACCCTCGGCTTCGAACACGTTGAAACCGTGCCAATTGCCCAGCACGATACGATTGCCGGAAAAGGCGATATCGGTATTGGCAAAGGAGATCGGGCTTGGCGGCCGGGCGACCTCCTCGCCCGCCTCCATGGCGGTATGGAGCGCCATTTCAACTGCCGGGGCCCACATAGCTTCAGGATCATTGAACCCGGCCGGAGTGGGAACCTCGTGCAGCAATTCCATATTCCAGATCGCCGTGCCCGCATCGCGGAAGCCTGCGGTCAAGCCTTCCCGGCTTGGCGCCGGCGCATATTCGATTGTCGCTGTGGCAGCGGTATCGGTGGTTTCCGTCGGCTCGTTCGCGGGCTGGGAACAGGCGGTGAGGCCGAGCGCGAGCGCGGCAATCGAAGCGGTACAATTGAGATAATTCATGTTTTCCCCTCAGCCGATCTCGGCCAGCATGGTGCGCATTCGCAGAATTTCAGTCGATTGGTCGGCAATGATTGCGTTGAGAAACTCAGATATTTCCGGATCCTCGCCGCCCCCGGGTTCAGCCAGTAACGCCTCGACCATGCCGATAGCGCCCTGGTGATGCTCGATCATGCCGGTCAGGAAGAACTGGTCGAATTGGCGACCCTCGGCCGCCGCCAGTTCGGTCATCTGCGCCGGTGACAGCATGCCGGGCATGAGCGGCGTGGTGGACGGCATCGAACCTGCGGCCGCCATGTGATGGCCGCCATGCTCCGGCATCCCGTTCGGCTCGCCCCGGCGCGACAGCCAGGTCCGCATCATGTCGATTTCGGCCGCTTGCGACAGCGCGATGCGTTGCCCCAGCAGGCGCACACCATGATTTGTCGTGCGCGCTTCGATCAGCGCGCCCATCTCCACGGCCTGGCCGTGATGGACGATCATATGTTGCATGAAGCGGGCATCGGCAGGCGTGTAATGGCTGCGCCCGAGCTCGAGCGATTGCTCTGCGGTGATTTCGCGGCTGGGCGTACCCGGCGCTCCTGGCTGCATGATGGGTGCGGCGGGGGCGGGCTGGGCAGCGGTGGTAGCGGAGCATAGCAGCGCGGTGATCGCCAATGCCGGCACAAGCCGCATTCGGTCAAATTTCACAAGCTCGCCCTCCCCGGCTGGCGCGCATGTCCTGCGGGCTGCGGCAAAGATGAGACAATATGGCGACAAGGGCAAGCAATGCCCGGGAACACCGGAGCGGACTGGTCTGGGCGGGTGCGGCGCAGCGTGTCTTTTCGTGAGCCCCTGATGGCGATCTGGTGTGACATTGATGCTCACCAGGCGGGGCCTTGCGTGAAGGTTCAAATATCCTTGTTGAATTCAAAAAGCGCTTTAAATCAACTTGTTGGTTATATTGCATGCCATAACCACCCGGATTTGAGACCGGCTCCCGCGTTTCGCGCGCCACAATCGTGCGCCGGGAGATGATTATACGCGAAGGCCGGGCGCAGGGGATTGGGCGCCCGCCCCTCACCCCTCGCGGTAAGGATCCGCCTGGCTCTCGAACAGCTCCGCATAGAGCCCGCCCGCCGCGATCAACGCGTCATGGGTGCCGGCCTCGATCAACTTGCCCTTGTCGAACACGATAATCTGGTCGGCATAGCGCAGATTGGAGAGGCGATGGGAGATCAGAATGACGGATTTTCCATCCAGCGGACGCTGCATGAATTCGGCTTCAGCGGCCGGGTCCATGGCGGCAGTCGGCTCGTCGAGGATCAGGATATCGGCATCATCATTGAGGTAGGCACGCGCCATGGCAAGGCGTTGCCACTGGCCACCGGACAGATCATGGCCGTCGATGAAATGGCGCGACAGCCGTGTGTCGAGACCGGCGGGCAATTCGGCGATCAATTCCTCGGCAAGACCAAGCCGGGCGGCGCGGGCGAGACTGGCCTCATCGGCCTCGGCCAGGCCGATCCCGGCCGCGATATTGTCGCGCGCGGTCAGCTTGTAATTCATATAGGGCTGAAACATCACGCCGAGCCGCCGCGCCAACGCGCTTCGCTGCCAGCCGCTCAGCTCGAGCCCGTCAAGGGTAACGCGGCCGCTATCGGGCGCGTAGAGGCCCGTGGCAAGCTTGACCAGAGTCGTCTTGCCCGAGCCATTGGCGCCGACAATCCCGAGCCGGCTGCCATGCGGCAGATGAAAGCTCACACCGTCCAGTGCCGGGCGCTTGCGGCCGGGATAGCTGTAGCTGACATCTTCGAAGCGCAACCCGTCTGCCGGATCAGGGCCGGCGACCGCGCCCTTGCTGCGATCCTCCTCGGGCAATGCCAACACCGCGAACAAATTGGCGACATAGAGCAAATCCTCGACGACACCGTTGAAGGCCGCCATCAGGGAAGAGACATTCGCCTGGCCCTGTTTGAGCAGGCCGACCAGCATCACCATCTGGCCAAGCGAGATCGCGCCACCAATCGTCACCCAGACGATCCAGACCTTGCCGCCCAGAAACACCGCCGAGCTGAGCACGCCCAGAGCCGAGGCGATCCAGGCCTGGCGCGCATGCAGGGCGCTGTCATCGGCATGCAGGGAGTGGAACAGCTCGCCATAGCGGCGCAGCAATTCACCGCCAAATCCAAAATGCAAACGCTCGCGCGCCGCCGCCTCTGTGGTGATCAGGCTTTCCAGATAGCTGCGCTCGCGCATTTGCGGCGAACGGCCGGTATAGAAGCGATAGGCGGCGCCAGCGAAGCGGAGATTGCCAAGGAAAAGCGGCAGTCCGCCGGCAACCACCAGCAAGAACAGCCAGGGCGAAAAACTCGCCAGCAAGGTCGCAACCGAGGCCAGGGTCAGGCCCTGCTGGGCCGCGTCGAACAGGCGATTGACCAGATTATAGGGCCGGCTCGCCGCATATTGCCGCGCCAGCAGGAATTGCTGCTGGATCGCCGCATCCTCGACCTGAGCCAGTGACAAGGAAGTCGATTTTCCCAGGATGAGTGAGGTGACGGCAAAGCCGAGCTCGGCGTGCAGCCGGGTCTTGTAGAAGGTCAGGAGGCGCCGCGCGGCGAGCAGGATGGCGAGCGTGGCCGCCTCGGCGGCGACCCAGATCAAGGCCAGATCCCGATCGGCGGGACTGGCGCTGTCCATGGCCGTCACGACGCCATCCATCACAAGTTTGGACAGGTAGAGCGCCAGGGCCGGCAGCAGCGCGACGAAGACCGTCAGGCCTGCAATCAGGATCGTCAGACCGCGACTGGCCGACCAGGTCAGACCGAGCGTGCGCCAGGCATGCCCGGCGGCTTCGGAAAAACCGGGTACCGGCGACGTCACGCTTTCGTCGGGCTCACCGGGGGTGGACATGATTATCTAGGCCACGCGAACCGATTGCGTCTCGGCCTCGGCCGTCATCGTCGCCGACAACACCGCACCCTTGTGCGGGAAAGGCGCGGCCGGGACCGGCCGGTCGAGGAAGTCGGACAGCTTGTTGAAGCCTTCGCCGGAACAGATATCGATGATCAGAAGGTCCTCGGGCCGGTCCTTGAAATATTCCATCACCGAACGGACATGCTGGTCATAGACCATGGAGAAACGTTCCGGATCGAAATTATAGCAACCATAGACCGCGGCACGCAGGAATTGGCGCATCCGCAAATGGATGCCCTCATCGGGATCGTCGAAATCCTTGAAGGCCGGGCGATTATACCAATGGCGTGAACACGAGGCGAGCCAGTCATCCTTGTCGCGGACGGTGAGGATGAATTTGCTGCCCGGATAGAGCTTGTCGAAATGGGGGTAGAAGGGAATGGTCGTGATATCGGTCAGCCCGTCGAGATCACGCAGCAAGGTCAGATCATATTGCGCATTGGACAGCTCGATATAAGTGTCCTCATCGATCGGATAATGCGAGCAGTCAAAACCGAGCATTTGCAGGGCGCCGGTCAGGCTGCGCGTGCCGGTGCGGCTGAGACCGAGACCGAAGACTTTCGGCTTCTGGGCGCTCTGGCCATAGGCGACACGGCCGCGATTTTCCAACAGCCAGGCGTCGAGTTCCTCGCGGCTGAACGCACCTTTTTCCTCAAGCCCCATGCGCGCAATCTCGGCGCTGGCATGGTCGGGAAGGGCTTCGATGAAATCATGCACCTCTTGCGGTGTCGCCGAGGCAGGCACGGCATTGCGGGCGAATTCGACCGCGTGGCGCGCCATCGTCAGATCGCACATCTGCCCGTCCTGCGACTGCCAGGCCCGCATCGCCCGGGTCAGCCGTTGCGCCTGGATCTTGGTGCGGCTGCGCAATTGGCGCAGGGCGTATTTCATGAAGACATGATGATAGGCCTGAAAATGGTCGTGCAGAATGTCGAAATTGCGGAATTGCTTGCTTGAACCCAGGGGCTTCATCGCCAGATTGCGCAGGCGCGACTCCGGGCGCAGCACGTATTTGAGATCATTCTCGGGCACTTTCGTCGCTGCCATCGCGCGCACGACATCAATGCGGGTGATATGGACGCCGCAATGCAGCCGGCCGCGGAAACGGTCGCTGACATAGGCGTCGACATAGGGTGCATCGCAGGCATCAATGAAGGCGCGCATATCTTCAAGGATCAGGCAGTCGGCATCGACATAGACGACATAATCGCAATCATGCTCGATCTGAAGCATCTGATTGACGCATTCCGTGAAGGGCCGAACATCGTCGAGGATGAAGGTGTTTTCGGGCCGGATATGCTCCTGCGCCAAGGCCAGGGCGACGTCGCGCGTGCGCTCGTCAATCTGCCGGAATACCAGGTCAACTTTTGCCATATTCTGTTTACGCTCCAACACTGAACTGCGTGTTCAACGATCCGGCAAGCTCTTCAAACAAGGCCAGATGCGCCGGATCGAGTTCCTGCTTCCAGCGCAGATCGATTTCAATTCCGCCGGAATGATTCTCGTAATAGGCACTGGTACGGTCCGTCAGGCTGACGAAAGCCTGTTCGGGATCGTCAAACCGCGTCTTCGCGGCGATGAACTGGGTGCCGCTATTACCACCGAGAACATGATGCGACTGCTCGGCGAAACGCAGCATGGCCGGCTCGAAATCGATCTGCATCATATCGCACACGCGGCGAACTTCAGCCTCGGTCCGGGTCGACAGGTTTTCATAACTGATCTGCAATTTGGGCCCCTCGAACCGGTCGAACAGTGCCTGGCTCAACACCATTTTACCCATCCACTGCCGAATCTGCGCCTCGGCACCGCGGTCCGGATATTTACGGATCCGCGAATTGACCACTGCGCGTCCATCCCGGGTCAGGAAAAGCAGGAAAGCTTGCCCCCCGGCCTGGCTCATCTCGGCGGCACGCGCTTCGATCCATGCTTCATCTTTTGTCGAATCAATGATGACTGCGCGATGAACGTGAGCGGAAATCTGTTCATAAAGCGGGTTGTCGCGGTTCCAGCGGAAGCCGGTCCAGACCTCGCAGCCCTCGCCGCAAATCTTGCAAACCCGCTTGCGCAAAGGCTTGTTCTCATCGCCAAGATTGCGCACCTTGGCACCTTCGCCGATATAGAACGCCTTGGAGTGGCTGCCCAGAATCATGCCCAGCAAGGTCGACCCGGAATGCCCCGCACCGCACATCAGCACGGCTTTCAGCTCGTCAACGCGTTTCATGCTACCCCCTTGATCGGCCAATCCAGCCTTGAACGGACGGATTGTCCCTGATGGCCGATGTGGAACTCCAAATCCTGCCCCACTGCAAGAAAAATTGCATCTCCGCCTGGCAAAGCAGGCGTGCGGCCGGGGGCGGCATGCTGCCACATCGCATTGCGTCGCGGTCGCACTATACCGGATAATCACGCACAAAGCGGAGAAGACAAATGTCCCGAATTCTTTTGCCAGCCCTCGCCTCGCTTGCCCTGCTTGCCTGTGGTGATGCCTCGGACCCGGCAGCGCCAAACGGCGCATCAGCTGCCGCCCAGTCGGTGACCACGCCCGCCAGTGCTGAACTGCCCGCGCCCGGCGCCGCGCCGGCGGGGCAAGAAGTCGCGCTTGCGGCATCAGGCCCCGACCTCGCCAATGGCCAGCGTCAGTTCCGGCGCTGCCAATCCTGCCACACCCTCAATGAGGGTGGACGGCATACGGTCGGGCCCAATCTCTACGGCGTGGTCGGACATTCGGCGGCCAGTGCTGACGGGTTCAGCTATTCCCGTGCGCTGCGCGAGTCGGGCCTCAATTGGGACCGCGAAACGCTTGACGCCTGGATCGAAAACCCGCGCGAACTGGTGCCGGGCAACCGGATGAGTTTTGTCGGTCTGCGCGATGCCGATGATCGCCGCGACGTGATCGCCTATCTCGTGGCGACGAGCGGACAGGACGATTAGAAGCGGCGCCAGACCGAAAGGAATAGCGCCCGTTCCTCAATCGTATTCCGGCCCGCTGGCGTGACGGCTGCGCCGAGATGGTATTCGACTGCCCCGATCTCGCGACCGACGGAGAGCTGTAATTTATGTTGCTCGAACGGCCGGGCGCCTGGACGGGCTGCGTCCAGACTCGCAACTGAAAACGTCTGCGCAAGCACAAGCCAGCGGCGGGCCGGCTGCCAACCCAATGTGAGATCAAGACGCGCCTCATCGGCATACACACCCTCGCGCTGACGATAGGCAAGCTGGGCATCGGCGAAGAGTTCGCGTGAGAGATTCCTGCCCCAGAGCGCCCGGACCTCCCAGGCATTGCCGCCATCGCCGAGTGGTTGATTGGAGATATTCTCGCCCTCGCCCGGCAGCATCACCATCGCCTGCAGCGAGATGACCTGCCGCGCGTCAGCGTGGAGCGCGCCGCGCAAGCCAATTTCGGTCGCCGCCAAACCTTGTGCACTATCAAAGTCCGGCCCGTTGCGGCGCTCCACAGTCTGCCATGCGGCCCGCGACACCAAGGTGATGCGATCGGTCAGCCCGTATTCGAGGTAGAGCGCCAGCTCATCCTTGTAGAAATATCCGTCATCGCGCCTTTGCCCCGCATCATCGAAGGACATGTCAGCGCGATCAAACAATGTCGTGGTGATCATCAACCCCTCGCCGCGCGGTTGCGGCCACGCCCCGGCTTCAGCGGGGGACGTGGCCGCGAACAGCGCGAGCGCCAGGGTCAGGCGTCGAAGCCAGGACTTTCGCGGCGAACGCGGTCGAGCAGTGCCGCCCAGGCGATCTCCTTGAAGAACTCGTTGCCGGAGATCTCCGAGGACTGGCCAAACACGCGATCCTGCATCTTCTGATCCCATTCGATCAGCTCTCCGCCAGCTTGCGCCATCACCTGGATGCGACACGCACGTTCCAGTAGGTAAATCCGAATATACGCGCTAAACGGGTGATCGCCAACCGACAAGGTTCCGTGGCTCGACAGGATCATCAGATTCTTGCTGCCCAGATCGGCGACAAGACGCTGTTTTTCATCGGCTTCCAGCGCAATGCCCTCATAGCCATGATAGGCCACATCATTGAAAATATTCATGGCGAGCTGGGAAATAGGCCTCAGCCCACCCTTTTGTGCCGCCACCGCGACGCCGGCATCGGAATGCAGGTGAAGTGCCACATGCACATCCTCGCGCGCCGCATGAATGGCGGAGTGGATGGTGAAGCCGGCCGGATTGATGCCATAGCGCGAGGGCGGAAGCACATTGCCGTCCAGATCAACCTTGACCAGATTGGAGGCAGTCACGTCCTCATAGAGCAGGCCAAAGGGATTGAGCAGGAAATGCTCTTCCGGCCCAGGCACCCGCATCGAGATATGGGTGAAGAAGAGATCATCCCATCCATGCATGCGCACCAGTCGATACAGCGCCGCCAGATCGCAACGCGCTTTCCATTCTTCGGCCGAAACCTGATCCTGGACCGACAAGGTCGTTTGATCGTCCATGCTTACCTCCCGCAAGGTTTTTCGATTTTGTGACGCCAATCATCCGCTGCCCGGCAGGCCCGGTCAAATATCCTTTGCCAGACGCAGGCCGGAGAACTGCCAACGCGCCTGTGGCGGGAAAAAATTGCGATAGGTCGGACGGACATGGCCTTGCGATGTGGCGCAAGATCCGCCGCGCAGCACATATTGGCCGCTCATGAATTTGCCATTGTACTCGCCAACCGCACCGGGCGCCGGCCGATAGCGCGGATAAGGCGCATAATCTGACCGGGTCCACTCCCAGACGCCGCCAAACATCTGACGCAGGCCGGAACCCGGCTCGCAGCCGCCGGGATGCGCCGAAAAGCCCGGCGCAGCGAAACGCCCGTCCGGTCCCGCGGCGTGCAGGGCTGCATATTCCCATTCGCGCTCGTCGGGCAGACGGGCCCCGGCCCATTCGGCATAGGCGGACGCTTCATAGAAGCTGAGATGCGCAACCGGCGCATCCGGTCGCGGCGCCACCTCGCCATGCAGGGTGAATTCGCGCCACATCCCGTCGCGCTCATGCCAGTACAGAGGCGCCTGCCAGGCCTCGGCATTGACCCGGGCCCAGCCATCCGACAGCCAGAGCGACGGCGTGCGATAGCCACCATCGCGGATAAAGGCGGCATATTCCCCATTCGTGACCGGGCGGTCGGCCAGCGCAAAGGGTGTCAGCAGTGCCTCATGGCGAGGGCCTTCATTGTCGAATTGAAACGCTGTGCCCTCAGCCCCGAACGAAAATACTCCGCCATCGAATCCAACCCAGGACGCACCCGTCTCGTCGGCTGCGTCGGGGGCGTCAGCGGCGTCAGCGGCGTCGGCGGCGCCCGCGCCACGCTCGGCAAAGGCCTTCGGCGCAAACGGGTTATGCGACAGGACATGCTTGATATCGGTCAGGATCAATTCCTGATGTTGTTCTTCATGCGCCAGACCGAGGCGCAATAGCGGCTCGAGGCGATCAAGCGCCTCGCCTTCGAGCGTGGCGAGTAAACGCGACATGGCCTCGTCGACATGCCGGCGATAGCCCAGCACATCCGCCAGGCTGGGCCGGGAGAGAAAACCGCGCTGGTCGCGCCGATGGCGATCGCCGATCGCCTCATAGTAGGAATTGAACAAATAATTGTAGTCGCGATTATATTCACGATACCCGTCGAGCGCGTCGAGCAACAGGAATGTCTCCCAGAACCAGCTGGTGTGCGCGAGATGCCACTTGGTCGGGCTGACATCGGGCATGGTCTGAATCACCATGTCTTCGCAGTCGAGACACTCTACCATTGCTTGTGTGTTCGCTCTAATACGCGAATATTCAACCAAGAGTATTGGTTCCGGCATATCCTTCACTCTCCGTGACCTCCCAAATCAGCCCCATTAACAAGTTTTCAAGGCAAGTCCGCCTTAATGCTACACAAGAACAAACAAACACACGCCAGGTCCATGGTCAGCAATTCAGCACAAGCTATAGCCCAACTCGCCCAATTGCGGGACCCCTCCAAGCGAGGTCAGCTTGCCATGGGCGTCACCGAAATGTGTCTGGCACAACAGCTTTCGCCGACTGCCGAACCGGTCGCCGGCGAATTATTGATCACGCTCTCCAGCGCAATCGACGCTCCAACCAAACTCGCCATGGTAGAAAAACTGGCGAGCTCGGAATGGGCGCCGCATTCCGCGATCCGGCATTTCGCTTTCGACGAAATCGATGTCGCCTGCATTGTGATCCGCAAGAGCCCACGGCTCACCCAGCATGACATGATCAGCCTCGCCGAAACCGGCTCGGTAGACCACCGGCGTCATCTGGCAAGCCGGCCAAATCTCGGCCCCGCCATCACCGACCTACTGGCAAAGCCGGGCGAAGCCATCATTCTGCGGGCATTGGCCAATAATTGCACGGCACAGATCAGCGATTCGGCGCTCGATATCTGCCTGTCCGTCGCCAAGGAACATATGAAGCTGCGCGAGGCGCTGGCCCGCCGGCACGACCTGTCAGCGGAATACGCGACCCAGCTTTGCATCATGCTGCCGGAAAACTGGCGCGAGGATTTGTACCGGCGCTTCGGTCTCGACAAGAATTATGTCGAGGGCCTCGCGGTCAAGGCGGCGCTGAGCGCGACGCCGGCGGGCGCCGATAGCGAGGCGGCTCTGGCTGTCGATGCCGCTGAGAAATCCGGTGCCCTGTCGGGAAATTATGCCCTGACCGCCCTCCGGGCCGGCAAGGCGGCGGTGTTCGACCATGCGGTTGCCCGGCTCTGCGGCCTGACGCCGGCGCAATGGCGCGTGGCACTGGCGATGGGCGGTGTTCGCGCGGCGGCAATGGCCTGCCAGGCCTGCGGCCTGGAGCGGACCGACTACCCGACCATCCACCGAGCCCTGCAACGGGGCGGACGCATGCACCAACAGCTTGAGGGCGACGCGATGAATGCCGCCGCCAATGTCTTCCGCATGTATGGTTCGGATAAAGCTGCCAACGTCTTGCGTCAGCTGGGAAGCAGGTCTTGAATACGCGCCGGTCATAACGGACGCTCTCTTGCCCCCTTCCCTCGCCTTTCTCGCCAGCCCCCGCCCCGATGCCAAAGCCGCCAAAACCCGGCTTGAGGAACTATACGGTCATGTCGATCTGACCGAGGCGGAGATCATCGTCGCACTCGGTGGTGACGGCCTGATGCTCGACGCCCTGCACGCCGCCATGAAAACCGGTGCCAGCGTTTATGGCATGAATTTCGGCTCGGTCGGCTTCCTGATGAATGACTTCCGCGAGGATGATTTGCTCGCCCGGCTGGCTGATGCCGAGCACGCCCGGCTGCACCCGCTCCGCGCCACAGGCGAAGATGTATATGGTCACCCCTTCCAGGGGCTGGCGATCAACGAAGTTTCACTGTTGCGGGGCACACGCCAGACCGCCAAAATCCGCATCAAGATCGATGGCCGAGCCCGTATGGGCGAGTTGCAGGCCGATGGCGTGCTGGTCGCAACGCCGGCCGGCTCGACCGCCTATAATCTCTCGGCCCATGGCCCCATCCTGCCATTGAACTCCAAGGTTCTGGCGCTGACACCCATCAGTGCCTTCCGGCCACGCCGCTGGCGCGGCGCACTCTTGCCCCATAGCGCCAAGGTCGGGTTTGAAATCGTGGAACCGCGCTTGCGCCCGGTCCACGCTGTGGCGGATAATCAGGAATTTCGCGAAGTGGCATGGGTCAACGTGGGCGAAGCCGATGACGTCACCCTGACAATCCTGTTCGATCGCGGCCGTGATCTGGCCGAACGTATCCTCGCGGAACAGTTTGAAAGTTAGTCTTGCTTAGGGCGGTGTTAAGCACCAGCTCCTAGAGTAATTGCAGGAAACTGAGTTCGCATCTGCACCGGCGAGACAATAAAAATGGCGCTCGAAGATATCCTGTCCCAGACGCGTGTCTTGGTCGTTGACGACAACGCGGCGCTGCGCGGCGTGTTGCGGGTTTCGCTGCAGGCTTTTGGCTGCGCCAAGGTGATCGAAACCGGTTCGGTTGCGCAGGCGCTCGAAATCCTGAAATCACAACCCGTCGACCTGGTCATCACCGACTGGAAAATGAAACCGCGCGACGGCATTGATCTGGTCAGCAGTATCCGCTCTCCGGTCTCAAGCCCCAGCCCCGGCCTGCCGGTCATCATGTTGACCGCCTATGACGGCACCGACCGAATTCGCCAGGCCCGCCGGGCCGGTGTCAATGCCTTCCTGATCAAACCCGTCACCGCATCCGCGCTCGCCAGCTGTCTGCGCGACGTGCTGACCGGCGATCATGGGTATGTGGAAACCGACGATTATGTCGGCCCCGAACGCCGGCAGGCTGACAGGTCGGACCTGATCGGTCCGGCAGCCCAACTTACCGCTTCCCATTAAGAGGACCTCACGCATGGCCAAACCGAATCCCGATGTCGAGATGATTGCAGCGCCAAACATGCTGCAGATCAAAATCGGTGGGCCGATTGGCGCCGCTGACCTGCACCTTATCGAGAAGGCGGACAATGCCCTCAATGATATGCGGTCTGATTTCGCGCTCTGGCTCGAGGATGAGGTCGAGAAGCTCGAGAAATCAGCGGATATCGTTCGCAAGGAGGGATTGAAGGGCAAGGAGGGCGAGGATCTCTTCATTCGCGCTCATGATCTGCGCGGTCTCGGCTCGACCTATGATTTCCCGATCATCACACGCATTGCCTCATCCATGACCAAGATGATCGACATGCCGGAAAAACGCGATGTGGCGCCAATCGGCCTCGTGCTCGCTCACGTCAACGCCATTCGCGCTGCCCTGGTGCAGAACATCCGCGATAGTACCGATCCGGTCGCTGCCGAACTGGCGGGTCAACTTGAAGTGATGGCAGCGGAATTCGCAGCGCCCTGGGAAGACTAGGCTCAGCCGGCTGCGGCCATGGGCTGAGCGTCTTCGGCGAACCGGCGCAGCATATAATCCAGATCTTCTTCGGGAATGCCCTGAAAGCGCGTGATGGCCCGCTCCGCCAGCACGCGGCGGAAATGTTCGCGGCTCTCGCCGTCATGGGGCATTTCTGTCGAGTGATAGACGTCGAGGCCAGCGCGGATCGCCGGATAGAGGCGCGGCGGCATGCCGGTGCGGTCATAGATCGCGCGCAGGCCAAGCGGACCTGCATCATGCACCAGCAGCCAGGCCTTCGCGTGCGGCAATCCCGACAACTCCGCAAAGGCATGCTCGACAAATGTGACATGTCCGCGGAATAGCGCGCGCAGCACCAATGACGGCGTCAGCCGGCTATTCATCCGCAATTGTTGGACAAAATGCTTCGGATTATGAGCCAAACCGGCCTGATCCACGAGATCGATTGTTGCGCGCTCGCGCGTGCCCTCGGCAATCTCGACAGCGAGTTGCGGCGGAAGGGCGTGATTTTTGACCAAACGGTCAAGCGCCTGATCGCTGATGTGCGAGATCAGTCGCTCGGTGATATCCAGCGGCAGGTGGGAACGCGCGACAAATGCATCCATGATCGGCTGGCACTCACAGAATTCGCTGAAGGCGCGCTGGTAAGCGGCCTCATCGAATTCGGCGCCATCATTCGAAGCGGCAATTCCGACCGCTGCCTCGTCTTTGGAATCGAGAATTTCATGCACGATAATCGGCGAAATCTTATCGCGCGCCGCCACGGCGCAAAGCTTGGCCGAACTCGCACCATTGAGGACTTCAATCAGGTCCTCATCAGTCAGTATGGGAGAGGACAGCAAGACAGGTGCGGCAACAGAGTCGACGTCTGCCGCCAGTTTAACGGCAATGTCGTGCGGCAAATTGGGCGATTGACGCAGTGTGACCGCCATCGCCCGCCGAACCAGCTCGGCCGCGTCGCGCGCGATCAGTTCCAGAATGTCGTGGGCCGCCGCGCGCTCAACATCGGTCAGGCTCGCCCCGTCGATCCGGTGACAGATCTTGCGCGCCGCCAGGGCGCGGTCTTCGGGCGTCTGTCCACGCACAAGGCGTCGGACATCGGTTTCTGTCAGGCGATTACGGAGCGCGACGACGGTCATGGTTTTCCCGAATTCTTTCAGAACTTAATGAAGCCTAACGCCGACATGCTTAATGAAAGCTTGCTGGCGCACCGATCCGTTTACGACTCGCGCACACGTCCTGCGGCCGGAGCATCAAGCGAAGCGAGAATTTCGACCAGGGCCGGTGACAATTCGCCATCCCCCACCCGTTGGCTGCCCGGATTGATCCGGCCGGCATAGAGCCCGCCCGGCGAACCGGAGCCAGACCGCGGCACCATGGTCTGGGCAGGGCCCGTGGCAGGCAAATTGACGACGGGCCGCTCATGCGTCAGCGAAGCCAGCACCTCACTGGCCGAGCGGGCGCGCGACCCATCATAGAAAATCGGCCGATTGGCCTGGGCCGCTTGCGGAAACAATTCGTCAGCCCGCATGCCAGGCGTGCGCTCTGCGGCGGCGATCAGCCCTGCGGCGCCATTGGCGCCGAGGAAATGTGCGGCATAAAGCTCGCCGCCGGAAGCCGGACGGCCCAGTCGCGATTCAATGACCTGGGCGTTTTCCGAGGCCAGCTCGCCAGCCATGCGGGCCGCGGTTTCAGGGTCGAAACGAAGATCGAGAATACGGGCGCGTTCGGCAGGATCGGAGACGGCAAGCCGGCCATTCCCGTTCTGGGTGATGGATTGCGCCGCATCGCCATGCCCATGCTCGGCACCGTGACGCTGCATCACGCCCAGCCAAGTCTGCTCGATGAACTGATACATGCCCGCAGCACTGGAGGTCGAGGCCTGCGCGCTGGCGTCGAAATTGCTTTCCCGAGCCGCCGTGCGCAGCAGGAAGTTGAAATCTGTGCCGGTCTCCTGCGCGGCCTGACGGATCAGGCGCGTCGTGGATTCCTGCTGGCTTATTTCAATCGGGCTGACCACGTCAGACCTCCGCAATTTTGCTGAATCGATTCGAGGTCAAGCATCGCGCCTTTACGCCTAACCGCGCGTTAACGATGATTATGCTTGCCGGCGTCCGCGATGTGGTAATCTGTTGCAGAGGGACGACACCGAACGGGAGTTCAAGATGAAACGGAACCACATCACCGTCGCCGCGGCGCTGGCCGGACTGCTGGCTTTAAGCGCCCCGGCCGCCGCCGAGCGCATTCGCCTCGTCAATATCAATGGCTATAGCGTGATCGATAATGAGCATCTGGTGCTCAACGGCAGTGCCAGCCGCCATTACCTCGTCACCCTGCGTCATCGCTGTCCGGGCTTGCGCTTCGGCGCCGAGGTCGGCACCAGCTTCCCGTCGACGACGACGCTTTACACCCCCTTCCTCGAATATGTGTACACGCGGGATGATACGCGCTGTTTCATCGACACGATCGAGGAGGTTGATAACCTGGATGCAGCGCGGGCCCTGATCGAGCAACGCAGCTCTGCCGACGGCGACGCCGCGACCGGAACGGCCGCCGAGACGCCAGGCTGAACGCATCGCGGCCCCGGCATGTCGATGTGGGTCTGCCTGCCCAGCCCCGGCGCGCTCGTCCATGCCTGATAAGGAGACTGTGACTCCGGATTCAGCGCGGCCTCACTGACACGGCAGATTTCGGGATGCGTGATGGTGAATGGTACCGCCTGACCGAATTGAACGGTCGACCTCTAGATCCACATTCTAGCGCTCTAACCAACTGAGCTAAGGCGGCACCGGGCACGCTCCTGATACACAGGGCGTGAGGCGCGGGAAACTAGCGCCACCATCGTGCGGTGGCAACCATGCAATCAGGCCATTAACAGGCCAGGTTCAGCCAGGCTCAGACATAGCCGCGCGCGGCCATATGCGCCCGCATCGCTTCAATCCGATGTTCGTCGGATGGGTGGGTCGAAGCGAATTCCAGCTGGCCGCCCTCATGGATGGTCGACATCGCGATCCAGAAATCGATCGCCTGACGCGGATCATAGCCGGCAGCGACCATGTAATCGACGCCGAGCCGGTCGGCTTCGTATTCGTGCTGGCGTGAATAGGGCAGGATAATGCCAAGGCTGACGCCCATACCCAGCGCGGCGCCAAGCTGGTCGCTATAGGCGATATCGGCATTGCTGTTGAGCGCCGAGGTCACCAGGCTCATGCCGATCTGTGCCGCCATTTGCTGGCTTGCCCGTTCAGCCGAATGACGCCCGGCAATATGACCGATTTCATGGCCCATCACCGTGGCGACATGGTCGTCGGACTCCATCAAGTCGAGAATGCCCTTATAAAATCCGACCTTGCCATTGGGCAGAACCCAGGCATTGACGCTGTCGCTGTCGAAGACGACGAATTCCCAATCCAGATGGGTCTGGCCGGAAGCATTGACTATCCGCTGGCCGACCCGGTCGAGCCGGCGCGTATAGGCCGGGTCGCGCGAGACCCGTTCACGCTGCAGACTTTCCTGCCAAGCCTGAGCCGATAATTGCGCCAGTTGTGCGTCGGATACCAGCATCAACTGGCTGCGCCCGAGGGCCGCGTTTTCGGCGCAGCCGGAGATGAATGGAAGCATCGTCCCGGCGGCCAGACCGATCAGAATTTCACGGCGGCGGATCAGTTCCGTCAACTTTCCCTTACTCATCTTCAACTCCCCCTTCGATTTTCCGTCAATTAACCGTAAGACTATCGCAGCGCTGCGGTTCCGTCGCGTCCGAAATTGGTTGGACGGTGATCGCGCGGCATCTGCGAGCAACCCGCCTGGAGTTCATTCCCATGACACGCCTGCTGCAATTCATCTTCGTTCTGATCGTGCTCGTCATCGGCGCCGCGATCATCATCCCCTTCGTCTTGCCGGCCTCCTTCTACCAGGGCCGCGTCCAGCTCGCCGCCAGCGAGGCGCTGCATCGCGATGTCGCCCTGGACGGCGAGCTCGAATTGCGGCTGCTGCCACGCATCGAAATCCGGGCGAGCAATGTCTCGATCGCCAATGCGGACGGGTTCGGAGAAGCTCCCTTCGCCGAAATGGGCGAAATGCGAATTGCCGTACGGTTGGAACCCTTATTGTCGCGCCGGATCGAGATCGCCGAATTCGTGCTGATTGATCCGACGATCCGCCTGCAGCAGCGCGGTGGCCGCAATAAGTGGACGATGGCCGCAGCGGGACAGACTCCGCCGCCTGCTGCCGAGGGCGGCTTTCGCCGTCCCGGCGCCCTGCCGTTCGAGGCGAATCTCGGCGATATCCGGATCGAGAATGGAACGATCAGCTATGCCGATGGCGCGCAGAGCCATGACATCACCGGTCTCGACGTCGCGATCAGCCTGCCCTCTCTGGACGGCCCGATGCAGCTGGACGGCGCTCTGAGCGCCAATGGCGAGCGGATGAGTTTCAGCGCAAACATCGCCTCGTTGCGCGGCTTTTTCGAAGGCCGGGAGACCGGACTCGTGCTCGATCTCGGCGGCAATCTCGTGACCGCGCATTTCGACGGCAATTTCCGCGAATCCGCCGACCTGTCCGTCGACGGCGCATTCAATACGAGCGTGCCATCGATCCGCAATCTGGCGCGCTTCGCTGGCGTCGACATGCCGCCGGGCGAGAGTCTGCGCCGCTTCAGCACCGCTGGCCGCATCAGCGGCGATCCACTCCATATCGCGCTGAGGGCGGACGCGATCCGGCTCGACGAAATCGCCGGCTCCGGGCGCCTCAACGTCAATCTGGAATCGGCCAAACCCCGCCTCGACGGCGAACTGACACTGGCGACACTCGATGTCAGCCCCTATCTGCCCGAGCCGGTTGAAGATGCCAGCGCGAGCCCTGCCGGGATTGCGCCCTGGAGCGAAGAGATTATCGATCTCGCCGGTCTCGGCCTGGTCGATGCCGATCTGCGTCTCAGTGTCGGCACGCTGAAATTCGGCGAGGTCGAGGTCAGCGACACCGATTTGCGCCTGCGCGTCCTGAATAGCCGCCTGGAAGCCAATCTGACGCAGATCTCGCTGTATCAGGGGCGCGGTACCGCCGACATCGTCGTCAATGGCCGCTCAACCAACCCGTCCTATTCGCTGCGCGCCGACCTGACCGGGCTCGACGCCGAACCTTTCCTGACCGCGACAGCCGGCTTTGACCGCTTGCGCGGCACCGGCGCCTTGGAGCTTGCCTTCACCAGCGCAGGGGCGAGCCAGGCGGCCATCATGCGAAGCGTGGCCGGCAATGGCCAGTTCAGCTTCAGAGACGGTGCCATCACCGGCCTCAATGTCGCCCAGACCATCCGCAATGTCTCCAGCTTCGTCTCGGGCAGTGGCAATGCATCGGCCAGCGATGCAGAAACGCCGGCGGCCACAGGCGACAATGCCGAGACCGATTTCAGCGCCCTCACCGGTACATTCAATGCCAGCGCCGGGCGCATCACCAATTCAGACTTGCTTCTGCTCAGCCCGCTGCTGCGCATCACCGGCACGGGCTGGGTCAATCTGCCCGACCAGACGGTGGATTACCGGTTGCAGCCGCGCGCTGTTGCCTCGATCCAGGGCCAGGGCGGCGATCGCGACCTGCAAGGCATCACTGTGCCCGTACGGATTCGCGGCAATTTCAACAATGTCTCGATCGGCGTCGATACCGCGGCGGTTGGCCAGGCCCTGCTCACGGGCGCCGTCAGAAATGCACTCGGCGGCTCGGGCAGCACTGCCACGACGCCGGAAGACGCGATCCGCAATACGCTGCTCGACGCCTTGGGCCTGGGTGGCAGTGGGGAGCCCGCAACCGATCAGCCGGCAGACGGAAGCGAGCCGGCCCAACCCCAGACCGAAGATCCGGCGCAACAACTCCTGCGCGGCCTGCTCAACCGTGGTCGCACCTCCCCGCCGCCCGATCCGGCGCCCGCAGAAGAGCCGGCGAATGATGACGGCAATGGCTAGGTCACATCGGCGCCGGGCGTCGAACCCGGCAGCCCCGGCGTCTGAATGCCGGCTGAATATGGCTGTCCGCTCGAGTTCAGCTTTCATCCAGCATGTTTATCGCGATACACTCACAAATATATTTCAAGGGAGACCACCGATGAAGATAGGTTATCGACTGGCGGCCATGGCCGCGCTGGTAATTGCTGGCGCCGCCGGCGCAGCTAGCGCCCAAGAAATCATTCTCTACGACCAGCCGAATTTCCAGGGCCAGAGTCTGAGCATCACCCGGCCGACAAGCAATCTCACCTCAATGCGATTCAATGACCGGACCAGTTCGTTCCGTATCGTGTCGGGCCAGTGGGAGTTGTGCGTTGACTCAAATTATTCGGGCGGCTGCTTCACCTATTCGACCGATGAGGCCCATCTCGGCCGCTATGACAATCTCTACACCGGCTTGCGCCCCGTCGCGCCAACCAATACTGGTCCAGGACGGCCTGGCGGTGGCAATTCCCTGACGCTCTATTCCGGGCCCAACTTTACCGGCCGCGCCCTGATTGTGACCGAATCCCAGTCAGATCTGAGCCGGCTTGGCTTCAATGATGCCACGCAGTCGATCCGCCATAGCGGACGCGGCAGCTGGCGCGTCTGTGATGATTCCAATTTTCGCGCAGCCTGTATGCAGGTCACCGGTGACCTCCCCACGATTGGTGGCGGTCTGGCCGGCCGGATCAGTTCTGTTGAACCCGATTATAATGGCAATCCCGGCGGGCCTCGTCCCGGCGGCCCGGGCGGCAATTACGGACCGCAACCGCGTGGCGGAGTATGGCTGTTCGACGGCCCCGATTTTACCGGCCAGCGCGTCGACATCCAGCAAGATACGACCAATCTCGAACGGGTCGGATTCAATGACCGTGCGGACAGCCTTGCCGTCGCGCGCGGCGAAACCTGGCAGGTGTGCGAGCACTCGGATTTTCGTGGCCGGTGTGAATATTTTGAAGGCGACAGTGTCGATGACCTGACGCGTTTTTATCTGCGCAACACGATTTCATCGCTGCGCCGCGTCGATGGTTCTTATGGCCACCCTGGCAATGGCTATCCGGGACCGGGCGGGGGCTCTGGCTATCCCGGACCAGGCGGTGATCGCGGCATGAATGTTCGCGGCGGCGTGCGCGGCGTCGATGCGGCCTTCTTCGCCCGCCCCGAAGTCAACGGCATGGGTATCGACCGCTGCCTTGGAGCCGGTGGGCGCTTCTGCGACGAAGAAGTCGCTCGCCGTGTCTGCCGGTCGGCCGGCTATAGCCGGGCGGTGCATTTCTCGGTCGATCGCTTCAGCCGCAGCCGGACCTGGTTCATTGGTGCCAACCAGGAATGCCGGGCCGGACGCTGTGAGGCGATGGTCGATCTGCTCTGCAGCGACTAAACCGGGCCAGCCAGGCCTCTAACGACAGAACGCCGCCCCTCACCCGGGGCGGCGTTTTGCGTTGCGCACAGCGCCGCGCCCATTCGCCCGTTTCACCCGCTGCCAATCCAGCGTATATTGGTTACAAACGAAACCAACTCTCGCTCAGGATTTCCGCCATGCCCGTCAACGACCCCGTCATCGCCGAACAAATTCCGGCCGCGGACTTCACGATCGAGCAGAAATGGGATCGCTATTCAACTGAGGAGCACGCCATCTGGACCACGCTCTATGAGCGTCAGATGAAGATTCTCGGCAAGCGTGCCGTCCCGGAATACTTCAAGGGACTGGAATTGCTGAATCTCAATGAGGGCGGCATCCCGGATTTCCGGCGCATCAATGAAAAACTGGAAGCCTTGACGGGCTGGACTGTCGTGACAGTTCCCGGGTTGATTCCCGAAAAGGAGTTTTTCGAACATCTCGCCAATCGCCGCTTCGTATCGGGACGCTTCATTCGCGATGGCGAGAAACTCGACTACCTGCCCGAGCCCGATATTTTTCACGATGTCTTCGGTCATGTCCCGCTGCTGACCCTGCCCGTTTTTGCCGACTATATGGCCGCTTATGGCCGCGGCGGGCTGCGGTCGATCGGGTTTGATGCCATCGAACAAATCACGCGCCTCTACTGGTACACGGTCGAGTTCGGCCTGATCAACACACCCGAGGGCCGGCGAATTTACGGCGCCGGCATTGTTTCCTCACGGGCGGAGTCGATCTTCAGCCTCGAGGCGCGCTCCCCCAACCGCATCCATTTCGACATCGAGCGCATCATGCGAACCGACTACCGCTATGATGATTTTCAGCAAAGTTATTTCGTGATCGACAGTTTCGAAGAATTGATGGAAGCGACCTATCAGGACTTCGAGTCGATCTATCAGCGCCTGCGCGGCCAACCGGATCTCAAGCCAACCCAGATCATCGAGGGCGACAAGGTCTATAGCAAGGGCAGCCAGGAATACGCCCTGGCCGGCGGCCTGCTGAAGCAGGCGGCGGCGCTGTAGATTTCTCGCAGCATGATCACGACCGCTTGCGGGGCATCGGCCATGTCGTGCGTATTTCTGGTGGAACAGGCGCTAGCTGCAGACCAGGCGCCGCCGGCCATCCGCTAGGGTTTCGATCGCAAGCGCCGCCGTATCCGCGATGGCGGCTTCCAGCTTCTCGCCGGATATCGGCTTGACGATATAGAAGCTGGCCCCGGCTTCGCGGCACTTGGCTTCCTTTTCCGGATTGCGCGCGCCGGAAAAAGCGCCGATCGCGCCGCCATGCAACACTTTCCCGGCCATTTCTATGAATTCGATCGGGTCATCGCCCGCCAATCCCATATCGGTCAGAACCAGCACCGGCCCGCCGGCCCGCCTGAACAAATAGGCCAGCGCTTCCTCCGGATGAATAAAGCTCTCGAAATCGAGATCAAACCCGGCATCCTCGAGATCGGTCCGGAACAGGAAATGTTCGTCCGGATCATCATCGATCAAAATGATTGGTACGCTTTGGCTCACACCATGTCCCCACGACGACCGCGATTGATCCGCCGCGATACCATCCTGATTCGGATCAAATGCTTCCAATCTTCACAAAACATGCATCATCCGCGCTGGAAGGGGTAAAAGTCCGCGCCGAGATCGAGCACCACAGTCAGGGCGTCAAGCGCCTGACGGCTTTCGACCAATAATTGCGGGTCGGCGAGGTCAGCCGGCAACAAACTCTCGCGATAGTGCCGCATCCCCCAATCATTGAGCGCCGCAAACAGGTCGGGGGTCATGATGATATTGGCCGAAAGCGCCTCCCGCTCGGCTTCGGTCAATACGACACGCAGCCGCAAACAGGCCGGCCCGCCGCCATTGCGCATGGATTGCCGCACCGAAGCGAAGCGCACGGCGCCAATCGGGCCATTGCCCGCGACCAGCCGGTCACAATAAGCCCGGGTCGCAGGATTTTCGCGCGTCTCCTCCGGTGCAAGCAGGACGAGACGGTCCTCACCCGGGATTTGCAGCAATTGCGAATTGAACAGATAGGAGGTGATGGCGTCATCAAGCGAAACTTCGCTCGCCGGCACTTCGACGAAATCCGGTTCGAACAGGCCGTCGGCGGCACGGCGCACGGCGGCGACCGCCCCGTCGCGATCCTCGAAAGCCTGCTCGTGGTAGAAGAGGCACGTGCGCGTACCGACACAAACCACATCATTGTGGAAGGCGCCCGCCTCGATCGCGGTACGTGACTGTTGCAGCAAGACTGTTCGGGCTGGGTCGAGGCGATGCCGGCGGGCGATGGCCTCGCAGCTCTGGCGCGTCTGACGCGCCGGGAAACGACCGTCATAGCTTGAGGCGGCATCGCGGCCCCAGACCAGCAATTCAACGCCCGCTTCGCCATGGTTTTCGCACAGACGGACATGATTGGCGGCGCCCTCATCGGCGAAATCCGACTGGTAGGGCAAGGGTTCATGCACGCAGAAGCGTTCATTGTCTGCGAATATCCGCGCCAGCGCCCGACGCGTCTGCGGTGCCTCGATTGCGCGATGCCCGGTCGTCAGCAGATTGGCCGGCGTGAAATGTACGCGGCCATCGGCGCTGTCGGCTGAAGGTGAAACCATGCCGGCATTCGCGGCCCACATCGCCGAGGCCGAACTGGCACGGCGCAGCAGGTGTGGCGCATCGCGCGAAACCCGCTCAATGATCTGGGCATCGCTTCCCGAGAAGCCGAGCGATTTGAGCAGAGGTAAAAATGGCCGTTCATGCGGCGGCATGACACCCTGAAGCAGGCCGATATCGGCCAGGGATTTCATCTTGGCGATGCCCTCGAGCACAGCCTCGCGCGGCGAGGACGCCAGGCCCTCGCTGCGCGCGCTCGCCAGATTACCCTCTGACAGGCCACCATAATTATGGGTCGGCCCGACCAGGCCGTCGAAATTGGCTTCAATGGCAGTCATGGCGCAGGCCTTTCATGAAATCAGTCAACGCCCTTGATGGCCATGTATTCCGGCTCCGGCGCTGCCTGGCTGGCGACGGGGAAGGCGCAATAATCAGCCGCGTAATAGGCACTCGGACGCAGATTGCCCGATTGGCCCGGGCCGCCGAATGGCATGTTCGAGGCCGCGCCGCAAGTCGGCCGGTTCCAGTTGACGATGCCGGCACGGCTCTCGACCCAGAAGCGTTCCCACAAATCGCGGCTGTCTGACACCAGGCCTGCCGCAAGGCCATAGGCCGTGTCATTGGCGACCTGCATCGCATCTTCGAAACTGGCGACGCGAATGACCTGCAACATCGGGCCAAACACCTCTTCATCGGGCACGTCGATACCGGTGACATCGAGCAGGCCGGGGCGCAGAAAGGCATCGCCGAGCGGGTCGCGCTCGACCTTGCGCAGGGCAACGGCGCCGCGGGCGATCAGATCGTCCTGGGCATCGAGTACGGCCTGCGCAGCCCTGGCCGAGACCAGCGGGCCGATGAATGGCTGAACCGCATCATTCCACTTGCCGATCGTCAACCGGTCCGCGAGCTCGATAATGGCGGCGATCACCGCGTCGCCGATCTCGCCGCGCGGCACGATCAGACGGCGGGCACAGGAACAACGCTGGCCAGCCGTGATATAGGCCGAATGGACCGCGATACTGGCGGCAGCGCGGGCGTCAGCGGCATCCCAGATGACCAGCGGGCTATTGCCGCCCATTTCGAGTGCCAGCTGGACGCCGGGGCGACCTGCGAATTTTTCGTGGATGAATTTACCCGTGCCCCAGGAGCCGGTGAACAACACGCCATCGAGGTCGGTATTGTCGAGCGCCGCAGCGCCGGTTTCGCGCGCACCCTGGACCAGATTGATCACGCCAGCCGGCAGGCCGGCCGCATCCCAGGCGCGGATCATCGCCTCGCCGACGCCGGGCGTGATTTCAGAGGGTTTGAAGACGATCGTATTGCCGGCGATCAGGGCCGGAATGATGTGGCCATTGGGCAAATGGCCGGGGAAATTATACGGGCCGAGCACGAACATCACGCCGAGCGGCTTGTGCGCCATGCGCGCAAAACCAAACGCGGTGTCGTTCTCATATCCGCCGGTGCGGTCGGCATGGGCGGCGATCGAAATATCGATCTTGCCGATCATTGCCCCGACTTCACCGGCTGTTTCCCACAAGGGCTTGCCGGTTTCGCGCGCAATCAGATCGGCGAGCTCCTCCTTGCGGTTCGTCAGCTCGGCCTTATAGCGTTCAACGGCCGTGATGCGGTCAGCCAGCGAGGTCCGGCCCCAGGCCGGAAAGGCGCGGCGCGCTGCGGCAAAGGCTTCGGTGACCTCGGCCGCGCTCGCGGCCTGGCCTTCCCAGACCAGCGTGTCATCGGCCGGATTGGTCGAGGTGAAGGCGGCGGCCGTGCCGTCACGCCATTGTCCATTAATGAAGTTCATCGCACTACCTCTAACGGCGCCAGAAACGGGCGCGCTCCCCGTCTTGCAAATCCATCGCCTGCATCACCTCATAGGAAATGCCAAGCATATCGCCATCATCGACGACCTCGACGGCGCAGGTGCGGAAATCTTCGATCCGGTCGGTCGACAATATGCCTTGAACGCCGCCAGCCGTCGTGGCGGCGTGGACTGTCACTTCGCGGCTTTCGCGCAGCGTCCGGATATTCTCGGTCCAGTTGGAAACCAGCGGACCCCCATCGAAAATGTCGACATATTTATCGTAGTGGAAGCCCTCCCAGCGCAGCAAATTCATCGCGCCGACGCCATCGCGATGCGGCTGGCCGATAACATCGCGCACGAGCTGCGGCAGCAGATCGGCATAGATCAAATGCTGCGGGCCGAGATCGAGGATGAATTGATTGTCCGTCGAGGCGCTGAGGCGATCAGCCTCGTCGAAATCCATGTGGAAGAAGGGCCGCGAGACGTGGTCGAAGAAGGGCGAAGAACCATCCTCGAGCACGACGCCACGCAATTCGGCCAGCACTTTCTCGCCGAAGCGGTGCGGTGCGGCGGCCATCAACAAATAGCGCGACTGCGCCACGAGCCGCCCGGCGCCGCCGCCACGGCCGGCCTCGGAAACGAACAGCGTGCCAACCTCGGTCGAGCCGGCGAAATCATTGACCAGCAACATGGCGTCCATATCAAAGCGCCGGTTTGCATCGACGGAATGCTGGGCGATGGTGATGATCTTGAAATCCCAATAGGGTTTGGACACGCCGACCATCGCCTTGATCGCCGAACAACCGATGATCTTGCCGCTTTCAGTATCCTCCAGCATCAGCTGATAGGTATCCTCGGTCTGTCCTTTCGGGTCGGACAGATAGGCCGCCTCCGACTTCTCCAGCCGCTCGGCCAGCACGTCCCGTGAGACCGAAAGGCTGGTGAAACCGGTCCCGGCCTCTTCAGCCAGCAGACTCATGGCATCGATATCAGCCGCTTTGGCAGCGCGTACGATCAGCATTGTTTTCCCCGAACCGTCAGTCTTGTTGTTGTACCAGTGCGCGCGCCTCGCGGGCATCGAACCGGCCCTGCGCGAATTTCATCAGCATCACGGCCGAGAGCTTGGCGCGTTCCGCAAAGCTGGACAGCTTAACCATCTCGCGATCCGAGTGAATATCGGCGCCGCGCACGCCGAGCGTATCGACATTCGGGCAACCGGCCGCCCACAGATTATTGCCCTCGCAGACCCCGCCCGTATCCTGCCAGCGGATGTCGAGCCCGAGGCTCGATCCCGCGGCGCGGGTCCATTCGAACATTTTGGCATTGGCCGCGCTCATCGGCTTGGGCGGACGGGTAAAGCCGCCATAGAGCTCGGCTCCGATACCGTCGCGTATCCGCACCATGTCGAGCAGGCGATCGAGTTCAGCCAGCACCCAGATACGGTCATTATCGGTCTTGACCCGGATATTGAAGCGCACCACGGCATTGTCAGGCACGACATTGGGCGGGCCGCCGCCATCGATGCGGGCGAGATTGAAGGTGACGTCCTCGCGGCGGCCATTCAGCCCGTCCAGCTCGAGGCCGAAGGCGCAGGCAGCGGCGAGTGCATTGCGGCCGAGATGGTGTTCGCGGCCGGCATGGGCGGCGCGGCCGGAAAGCTTGAGCGACCAATTGCCCGAACCCTTGCGGGCACCAGCCAGCGAGCCATCGGCCAGGGCCGGCTCATAGGTCATGCCGATATCGGCACGAGCGCCAATTTCCGCCAGCACCGGTGCAGAGCCGAGCGAGCCAATTTCCTCATCCGGACTGATCAGTACATCGACACCGATCTGGTCTTTCCAGGGCGAGCGTTGCAGGGCCAACAGCCCGTGCAGCATCACCAATATCCCGCCCTTCATATCAGCGACCCCCGGCCCATTGAGCGTGTCGTCATCCCATAGCGTGGTGGTCTGAAAAGCGCTGGAGAGCGGAAATACCGTGTCGTGATGTCCGGTCATAGCGATCCGGATCGGCGCCTCCGGCCGGATCCGGCAACGAAAGGTCGGCGTATAGGGCTGTTCGTGCACGCGGCCATCGGGTTCAACGACGGTCGAAGGCTGCAGCTCGACAGCATCGATACGGGCATCATCGAGCTCGCCAAAAGCGGAGACCAGGCAGCCCCGCATCCGTTCCAGACCGTCCGCATTGCGGCTGCCGGAATTGATTGCGGACCAAGCCTTGACGGTCTCGATCATCGCATCGCTGCGCGTATCGACCCAGTCGAGGACGACGCGCTCGTCAGCATTGAGCTCCAGAGGATTCAGCATGGCTCAGTGATAATGGTTTAAGTTTGGGGGTCTAGCCCCGGCGGACATACGCGCCGGGGCCAGACTGTCAATTTCCGCTCAAACCTTGTCGAGCGCCTGCGCCAGATCCGCGATCAGATCATCGGGATTTTCGATACCGACCGAAATCCGGACCAGCCCCTCGGTGTGATCCTGACGCTTGCGCAATTCCGGATCGACGCCGCGATGCGTCGTCGAGCCAGGATGGCAAATCAGGGTCTCCGTCCCGCCCAGGCTGACCGCTAGCTTCATCACCTGCAGGGCGTTCAGCATACGGAAAGCGCTGGCCTCGTCGGCGAGATCGAACGCGAAGGTCGAACCAGCCGAGGTGCATTGCGTCTTGAAGACCTCCGCGTCGCGATTGCCTTCGCCAAGGAAGCCAAGATAACGCACGCGCTTCACCTTGGGATGATCGCGCAGGAAGGCGGCGACTTTTTCAGCACCGAGCGCTGCCGCATCCATGCGGATTTTCACGGTTTCCAGCGAACGCAGCAACATCCAGCACGTGTGTGGATCGAGATTGGTCCCGAGATAGCCACGCAGGCCGCGCACCAGCGCCATCGGCTCCGATGCGCCCAGCGCCGAACCGGCGATCAGATCGCTGTGTCCGCCGACATATTTCGTCAGCGAATAAACCAACACGTCCGCGCCCAATTTCAGGGGTGCCTGGCCGACCGGGCCAAGAAAAGTATTGTCGACCACGATCCAGGGCCGCTTGCCCTGCTTTTCGGCGATCATGTCGGCGATGCGGTTGCACGCCGCGAGATCGACCAGATCATTGGTCGGATTGGTCGGGGTTTCGGTATAGATGACCGAGACTGGGCCGAGCGCCATCGCCGTCTCAGCGGCTTCACGGATTTCGTCTTCCGAGGCGGCCGCGAAGAAATCGACGGTCTTGATGCCGTAATTGGGCAGGAATTTGCGCAACAGGCTTTCGGTGCCGCCATAAAGCGGTGTCGATTGCAGGATCACCGATCCGGAATGGGCCAGGGCCATCAAGGTCGTGGAAATCGCCGCCATGCCAGACGAAAACACGGCAGCTTCTTCGGCCGCATCATACAGCGCCAGACGGTCTTCAAGCACTTCCATATTTGGATTGTTGAAGCGTGAATACATCAGGCCGGCCGATTCAGGATCGCCCTCCTGAGCCTGGCCCAGCGCAACGCGGAAGAAGGAAGCACCCGCCTCGGCACTCTCGAAAGCAAAGGTCGAGGTCAGGAAAACGGGAGGCTTGATCGACATTTCCGAGAGCTTGGGGTCATAGCCATAGCTCATCATCTGGGTTTCGGGGCTCAGCGTGTGGCCGGCCACGGCATGTTTACGGTAGGGCTTGTCGGGTTTGCTCATCAAAATGTCCTCGAAATCGCGCCGGGCGGGTCCACCCCGCTGCGTGTCGGAGCGATTAGAACCAGCTTCGAGGCCGGGTCAAGTCTGTCCTGATGACGCCGAAAAAAGCCTCCAGATCTGCTCGACTTTCCGGTATTCGCAGCACGATTATTCCAAGAAAAAGGGCGGCCCGGCAATAAGCCGGACCGCCCGATTTCAGACATCATACTCAATATTAGTTGAGGACGATGACCACTTCTGCACGACGGTTGAGCGGCTCGCGCACACCGTCTGGCGTCTGAACCGCATTGCGGGTTTCGCCAAAGGCTTCCAGCGAGATCGTGCTGGCCGGGACGCCGAGGCGAACCAGTTCATCACGAACAACGCGGGCACGGCGCTCGGACAGACCCACATTGTAGGATGCTGCACCGGAACGGTCGGTAAAGCCCGAAACCGAAACGCGTGTCACGCCGCAAGAACCGCGCTGGTTCGAAGCTTGTGCGATAACCGCACGCGCTTGATCCGTCAGGTCCGCACGATCCCACTCGAAGTAGACTGGGAACTGCACATCGTTACACACGACCGGTGGTGGCGGTGGTGGTGGCGGTGGCGGTGGCGGTGGTGGCGGTGGTGGCGGTGGTGGTGGCGGTGGCGGCGGTGGTGGTGGAGCTGCGAAAGAATAACGCAGACCGATCCAGGCCTCATGACCGGCAAGAGCATCGACGCTCACACCTGGGTCAAAATCCGTGCCGCCGGCCGAGAAATACCGATATTCGGTATCCAGGGTCAGACGCTCGGAGAGCTCCCAACCGATACCGGCCATGACCTGCCAAGCGAATGGCGTATCATTGCCGGTCGCGACGACATAGTCAGCTGGGGTCGGGATAACTGGAATCGTGCCCGCAGACCAACCCGCAAGCGAGCCATCGACACGAGCAAGACCAACACCAACACCGAGATATGGGTGGTAGGTGCCTTCAGGATTGAAATCGAACATGGCGTTCGCCATGACCGACCAGATCTGAAAATCACTGAGGCTGTTCTCGAAGCCGCCAACTGCGCCAGTGTTATTATAACGCTGGGCAAGCTCGCCTTCGAAACGGAACCCATCGGCCCATTCATAGCCAAGGGCAACGGCTTCGCGCCAATTGCCTTTGCCGTTGATTTCGCCATTCAGCGAACCAGATACATCCGTATCGCCAGGGCCGCCGTAACCGACAGCACCACGACCATACCAGCCTTCGTCAGCGAACGCAGGAGCCGCTGCCAGGAAGGCTCCGACGGCGACCGCCGTAAAAAGCCGATTTTTCATTATACCCCCTCCGGAAGCTCGCGCCTCCTTGGTGTGAAAGTGTATTCCCGGAATCGTTCCGGAAAATTCGAAAACACCCCGTCCGGATATTTCCCATTCATTTCATTACAACAACCTGACCAGCTTCGCTACCGGGAACTCCGAAAAAACACGTATCTGGTGCAAATTTCTCGCGTCGTTGCAGAGACGCTACACCTTTGCGGCGAAAGCTGGGCGGGGTCCGACGGACCGGGTCGCGGCAATATCGACGAATTGCCCTGTTACAGCTTGTGTTTCGCCGGAGGTGGTGAGGTTGGCTGCCCGCCAGCCGCGCGTAGCCCCGAATGCTGCACTGCGGTATCACCTTGAGCGTGCACGGCCACGATAACCTACCGTGACAGGTTCGCCGGGCCGTTCGACCGGGATGATTTGGTCAGTTGAGCGAGACCTGCGCCGCGCCGCGACTGGCGATTCGCCCGCCCTCCGGTTCCGAGGCCTGCGCATGGGCGAGCTCGAACTGGCGGATAAGGGTTCCGTCCCGCCGATAAAGATCGTTGAGATAGCGGATATTGCCATCGGCATCACTGACAACGGTCCAGTAATTGATGTGGACCGGCAGACGGTCGTCGAGCCAGATCACCGTCGGCGTGCTGCCGGCAGCCACGCGCTCGATCTCCTCGCCACTCCAACCCTCCTGGCTGCTCAGCACCCACTCAGCGAGCACCAACGGGTCCATGACACGGATACAGGCCGCAGAAAAATCGCGCCGCGTCTCGGAAAACCGGTCCCGCTCTGTGGTGTCATGAATGTAGACATTGTGGCTGTTGGGAAAAATGAACTTCACCTCGCCCATCGGATTGCTGCTGCCCGGTGGTTGCGACATGCGATAGGGCCAACTCCGACCCCAGCGGCTCCAATCGATATCGTAAACCGAAATCTGGGTGCCGCTCGCATCATAGATCCGAAACCCCCTTTGGGCCGCCAGGCCAGGATTGCGGCGGAATGACTGAAACCGGGTTCGCGCGAGCCCGCCCGGTATCCCCCACCAGGGATTCAGCACGATATACTGCATGTCCTCGGAGAACTCCGGCGTCGAGCTGACTTGCCGGCCGACCATGACCCGGTGCCGGCGTGCCAACTGCCCGTCCTGCCAGGCCTCGAGGGTGAAATCGGCGAGATTGACGCGGATATGACGGCGTCCGGGATCTCTGCTCTGCCAGCGGCGCTGCTCAAGATTGACACGCAATTGCGCCATGCGGTCCTGCGGCGTGATGTTGAGCTGGCTCAGGGTCGCCTGATCCATCCGCCCGGATGGCGAAAGATTGGCCCGGCCCTGATATCGCCGCACCGCGGTTTCGAGCCGCAAATCAAAAGCCTCACCGAGGCTCCAATCCTCCCGATAGACATCAACCGCTGCCAGCCGGGCTCGCAACTGGTCAACCCGCGGGCCGCGTTCGCCGAGCGCCAGACTCGGACCCGGCTCTATGCGCGGCCAGATTGGCTGCAATGCCAGCAGTCGGAGCATCTCGGCCCGTAGCGCCCGGTATTCACCGAGATCGGGTGCGAGCTGGTCCAGCGCCTGTGCGACGCGGCCGTCAGCCAGCGCCGCGGCGAGTGCATTGTGCAGCTCCGCGCGTTCAGCGTCATCCAGCACATTGAGGATGTGAGTTTGCGAATCCGTCAGGCCATTGCGCAACCAGCCGCCAAAGCGCAAAAAGGCCCGGCTCGCCAAGGCCGCGCGTTGCTCGAACGGGCGGGAGCGGTCGAGCAGGTCTTCGGCGGTTTGGTCCAGCGCTGGCAAACCATGACTGGGCGCATCGAACAGGGTGATTGCCAATTGCTCGATGGCTGCTTCGCTCCATGTCGGCAGTATGACCGTCCGCGCGGGCATGCCCGGCGATGACGGCGCGACGCCAATCTCGCGCACATCATCAACGGCAGCCGCAGCAGGGCCGCAGGCCAGGCTGAAAAACAGCGTCAGGAACAACAGAGTCCGAAGCACGATCGGCCCCTCCCAGAACCCGGGGGCGATGTTAACCATATTCGGCCGCAACCGAAACCCGAAAGGATCACGATTGGCCGGCAATCATGCCGAGCCGCCTGTGCGCTCAGGGTTCAAGCATTTCCTCGGCGTCTTCCGCCATCAGCTCGGCCAGCGAAACAACCCGTGACTGGGCTTTGTCCATATAGGCCGCATTGTCGAAAACGTCCGTATCGGCGTCCCAGACCTCGAAGAGTTGTCGCAGGCTCTCTTCGTCATGATCGGCGAACGCCTTGACCTTGCGTTCGGCCTGGGTGGGCGAGCGTCCGAGATATTCCAGCGCTTGCCGGCCGGCCTCCAGCGAAGAGCCGAACAATTCGCGAATCGCGCTGTCGGCGCCGGCAGCGCGCAGCTGGTAGACATGCTCCCGGCTCGCTGCACGGGCGATGATGCGGACATGGGGATAGCGTTGCTTGACGTGCTGGACGAGCTCAACCGCCCGCTCCTGGCTGTCAGTCGCCACGATCAGTAAGCGCGCCTTGGCAATCCCCGCCGCCTCAAGCAGGCCGGGGCGCAGCGCGTCACCATAATAGACCTGGGTGCCGAATTTGCGCAGCACCTCGATATGCGCCGGGGAATTGTCGAGCACGACCGGGCGATGGCCATCCATCACCAGAAGACGTTGAACAATCTGACCGAAACGGCCCATGCCGGCGATGATGATCGGCGCCTCTTCCTCGATCAGATCAGCCTGGCGCGCCGCCGCCTTGTCCGGTGAGACATGCGGTGAGACCCAGCGTTCAAATACAATCATGACCAGCGGCGTCGCCATCATGGAGAGCGCGACCACGAGGCCGGTAATATTGGCGATATGGTCGGGCAGTACGCGTACGCCGACGGCATAGGTCAGCAGCACAAAACCGAATTCACCGCTCTGGGCGAGGGAAAAAGTGAAGAGCCAGCGCGCATGCCCGCGGATCCGGAACACCAGGGTTAGCCCCCACAGGATCACGCCCTTTACCGCGATCAGCGCCAACACCAGCGCGAGGATGAGAAGCGGTGTCTGTGCCAGCAGCGAAAACTGCATGCCGGCACCGACGGTAATAAAGAACACCCCCAGCAGCAGCCCCTTGAAGGGCTCAAGCACGCTGACCAGTTCGTGCCGGTATTCACTGTCCGCCAGCACGACACCGGCCAGGAATGTGCCCAGCGCCGCCGACAGGCCGACCCAGCCCATCAACAGGGCAATCGACATCACCAGCAAGAGCGAGGCGGCAAAGAAAACCTCGTGCAGGCCGGTGCGTCCGATGGCACGGAATACCGGCCGGGTCAGATAGCGCCCGACCAAGACAACCAGTGCAACGGCTGCGAGCGTCAGCAGCGCCTGGCCCCAGGCGGGCAGATGCATGATCAGGCTGATCTCACCGGCCGGCGCACCGGCACCATCGGCCCGCAGCACTTCGCCCGCAATCGGCATTTCGCCGGTGCCGGCACTCACCGCCAGCAGCGGCATCAGGGCCAGCATCGGGATCACGGCGACGTCCTGGAACAGCAGAACCGAAAAGGCCGACTGGCCGCCCTCGCTGCGCAGCCAGCCCTTTTCGCCAAGCGTCTGCAGCACGATGGCGGTCGAGGAGAGCGACAGGATCATGCCGAGCGCGATCGCGACGCGCCAGTCCATCCCCAGAGCGAGAGCACCGGCCAGGGTCAGGCCCGTCACCGCGACCTGCATTCCGCCCAACCCGATCAGCCTCACCCGCATGTCCCAGAGCAGGCGCGGCTGCAATTCCAGCCCGACCAGGAACATCATGATGACGACGCCGAATTCGGCGAAATGCTGCACATCCTCGGTATCCGAGCCGACCAGTTCGAGCAGTGGCGCGATCGCGATCCCTGCCAGCAGATAGCCGAGCACAGAGCCCAACCCCAGCCGGTGCGCGATCAGCACAGCGACGACGCCGGCCCCGAGATAAATGGCCGCCTGCAGCAGAAATGATTCCATGGCCGGCACAGTGCGCGTGCGCGGGCCAAAGCTCAATCGGGCGGTGATCGGAAATTTCCGTAAAACGGGCGAAATCGCATTGCTACTACAACTATTATCAGCACATCGCGGGGCAATGCCGGGACGGCATGATCGCACGGCACGACACGGCGGGGACAAGGCCCCGGCCCCGCCGCACTGACATCGCCGGAATTCGGTGCTACTGCTAGGCAGCAATCTGTACGTTTTCGGGGGAATTCTCATGCATGCATCGTCGAAGATCGGTCTGGCGCTGGCGCTGGCCGCGAGCCTGGTAGCCTGTAACAATCCCGGCCCTGCGCCCGAGACAGCGAGCGCGGCTAACGCCCCGGAAGCGACGCACTTCACCGTCCTGGTCGGCGGCACCGAGATTGGCGCGCTGGACGTCACGCCATCGGACGGCGGCTATGGCGTTGAATTTGAGTACCGCAATAATGGCCGCGGCCCGACGATCAGTGAGCGCGTCGCCCTCAATGCCGATGGCATGCCGACCGATTGGGTGATTGACGGTGCCTCGACCTTCGGCAATCCGATCCATGAACGTTTCGAATTCCAGGACAATCAGGCCAGCTGGACCGATGCCACCGGCAGCGATCAGGCCGTACTGGAAGAAACCGCCTTCTACGTGCCCCAGGATGGCAGCCCCTATTGGCTGGCCATCGCCGCGCGCGCCCTGATGGCGGCCGGCGATGATGGCCTGCCTGCCCTGCCCGGCGGCCGTCTGCACCTGAGCCAGGTTGATAATCTGACCGTTACCGATGGCGCGACAGCACGGGAACTCACGGTTCATGCCCTGTCCGGCACCAGCACCGACCCGACCTATATCATCATGGATGGCGAGGCCTTTTTCGCTCTCATCACCCCGGGCTTTGCGATCCTCGAAGCTGGCTATGAAGCCGAGGATGAGCGGCTGCGCGGTCTCGCCGCGCAGTATGGCGCCAGCCGGCTGGAGGATATCCAGTCGCGCGTCGCGCATGATTATGAGGCACCGGTGCGCATCCGCAATGTGCGGGTGTTCGACCCGCAATCGCTGAGCCTGGGCGAGCCGGTATCCGTCGTCATCGAAGCCGACCGCATCACCGCCATTGACGGGCTGGACATCGCAACGCGCAGCGGCGAGGTCGAGATCGACGGCGCTGGCGGCACACTGATCCCCGGCATGTTCGAAATGCACGCGCATATGGGCGAGACCAGCGCCATCCTCAATATCGCCGCCGGTGTCACCAGCGTGCGCGATATGGGCAATAATAACGACGTCCTCGCCGCCCTGATCGACCGCATCGAAGCGGGCGAGCTGGCCGGCCCACGTGTTTTCCGCAGCGGCTTCATCGAGGGCGAAAGCCCGTTCAGCTCGAATAATGGCATTCTGGTCAATAGCGAGGCGGAGGCCGTCGCCGCCGTCGACACCTATGCCGACAGTGGCGATTTCATCCAGATCAAGATCTATAATTCGATGAATCCAGACTGGGTTCCCGCCATGATCGAGCGCGCCCATGAGCGCGGCCTGCGCGTTGCCGGCCATGTGCCCGCCTTCACCAATGCCGATACCATGATCGCCGCCGGCTATGACGAAATGACCCATATCAACCAGGTCATGCTCGGCTGGGTGCTCGAAGAGGGTGAGGACACGCGCTCGCTGCTGCGCCTGACCGCCTTGCGCCGCCTGCCGGCGCTCGATCTCACCAGCGAGCCGGTGCGCAACACGATCAGTGCCATGGCCGCCCGCGGTGTCGCGATCGACCCGACCCTGGCCATCCACGAAGCCCTGCTGCTCTCGCGTAATGGCGAGCTCACCCCCGGCGCTGTCGATTATATCGATCACATGCCGGTCGATAATCAACGCAGCGCCCGCAGCGCCTGGGCCGATATCGCCACGCCGCAGGATGATGAGGATTATCGCGGTGCCTTTGAACAGATCCTGGCCACCGTATCGATGATGCGCGAAGCCGGTATTTTCATCGTTCCCGGCACCGATCTGGGCGGTTCATTCACCCTGCACCGCGAGCTTGAGCTCTATCAACGCACCGGCATGACCGCCCCGGAAATCCTCGGCTGGGCCAGCCATGGCATGGCCGAATATCTCGGCGTCGATGACGAGCTCGGCACAATCGCGCCGGGCATGATCGCCGACTTCTTCCTCATCCCCGGCGATCCAACGCAAGACCTCGCCGCGATCAAGACCATCTCGATGGTCGCCGCCAATGGGGTGATCTATTACCCGACCGAGATTTATCCCGAGTTCGGCATCCGCCCATTCGCGGATGCGCCGAATGTGATGATGGCGAGGTAGCGCCCTGGTCAAAAGGGGACAGGTATAATTAACGCGCTGCCAGGCCGGTTTTCCAACAATGGTGCCGTGGCGCGAGCGCGTTAATTATACCTGTCCCCTTTTGACCCCAACACACCAATTTCCCCGGAGGAGCGAGGCGAGTTCCGGGGTCTGCCAACGGTTGGAAACCTCGCTGGATTCCCCTCCGGCAGGCCCCGGACTAAATCCGGGGAAAGACTGTTGTGTATGTCTTGGGGCGATGTACGCCACCATCTCGTCCGTTTCAAAAAAAACGGGACATGGTCCGGCCGACCAGGCCGATCCATATCCCGTTCACAACACGGCAACGGACCCCGTGCCGTCATCCGGCAAGACAGGGTCGAGGCAGAAAAAAACGCCCTCTATTCCGGACAGCGCACCAGCGTCCAGGAATATTGGCGCTCATCGCCGGCCCAGTGTTCGAGATTGCCATCGACGATGGCGTAGTTTTCGTCGATCGGTTGCTCGTCGCCCTCGACGCTGCACTGGCCGGTGACATGCCATTGCGACGGCCCGGTCTCGGTGACGCTGTCGAAATCGCAATGGACCTCGTGCTGGTCATAGCCGTCGGCGCGCAGGATCATCGGCGGTTGTTCGTATTCCTGGGCGATGGCGCATTGCGCCAGATCAACGCCCCAGGTGCCGATATAGGCCGGCTCGGCGGCTGGCGCGGCCGCATCGACTGGTGCCGCCACATTGGCCGCGGCGATTGCCGCCTCTGCGGCCGGTGCAGCATTGGCACCCTCCTCGCCACCACATGAAACAAGCAGCGCCGCTGCGAGCATGAGACCGCTCGTCGGCAGAGCCTTTGCGAACCGGATATGACTGGACATGCATTCCCCCATTTGCCTGAAAAACCTGATTGGTCAGGCAAGCTTGGGCGAGACTGTCCGATTGTTCAAGCACGCGTGGGGCTCAGCGGGGAAATTACAGTTTGAGACGCAATAATGATGTTTGAAATATCATTATTCATGTGTATACCTGACTTTCAAATTGGATTAGGCCGTCATGATCACCTCTGCCCAAATGCGCGCTGCGCGCGCCTTGCTCGGAATTGACCAGAAAACGCTGGCGGCAAAGGCCGGGGTCTCGGTGCCGACCGTGCAGCGCATGGAGGCCAGCGATGGCAATGTGCGCGGCGTCGTCGGTTCACTGGTGCGCGTAGTCGAGGCACTTGAAAGCCTCGGCGTCGAGCTGATCAGCGAGCATTCACCCAGCCAGGGCACCGGGCGCGGCGTGCGCCTGAAAGCGCCGCCCGACACGCCGGCCGATTAAAGCTCAACGACAGACTGAATTGTATTTCGCGACGGCGACCGCCGACTGATGCCGACGATCCCGCCCCTCTTGAAGGCAGGTGGACATGACCAAGACGAGCAAGAAGCAGACCCGGGAGACCCCGCCGCAGGAACCGCCCGCCCTGGGTGAATTGTTTCTGCCCAAGCTGATCACCGTCTTGCGCGAGGGTTATACGCTGACGCATCTGCGCAGCGATGCCATCGCCGGCCTGACGGTGGCGATCGTCGCCTTGCCGCTGTCAATGGCGATCGCGATTGCCGCCGGGGCGACGCCGGCCCAGGGGATCATAACGGCCATTGTCGGCGGCTTCTTCGTCTCCCTGCTGGGCGGCAGCCGCTTCCAGGTCGGCGGACCGGCCGGTGCCTTCATCGTATTGATGGCGATGACAGCGCAAGCCCATGGCATGGACGGGTTGATCCTGGCGACGATGATGGCCGGAGTGATCCTGATGGCAATCGGCTTTCTCAAGCTGGGCACCTATATCAAATTCATCCCCTATCCGGTGACGGTCGGCTTTACCGCCGGCATTGCCGTCATCATTTTTGCCAGCCAGATCACTGAATTGCTCGGGTTGTCGTTGACCGTCGACGAGCCCGGTCCATTATCGCAAAAACTGCCCGTATTGTGGGACGCCCTGCCGACGATGGACGCGCTGACGATCGTTGTGTCGGCGGCGACAGTGCTTGTGATAATCGGCCTGCGCCATTGGCGCCCGCACTGGCCTGGCATGCTGATTGCCGTCGCCCTCGCGGCCGGCGCAACGGCCGCCTTCAACATGCCGCTGGAGACGATCGGCTCTCGCTTTGGCGGCATTCCTTCCGGCCTGCCCTGGCCGTCCATGCCCGAGATTTCCGGACCGCGCCTGATGGCGCTGATCCCGAGCGCCATCGCCTTTGCCCTGTTGGGTTCGATTGAATCCCTGCTCTCCGCCGTCGTCGCCGACGGCATGACCGGGCGGCATCACCGTTCCAATAGCGAGCTGGTGGCCCAGGGCGTGGCCAATATCGCCTCAGCCGCGTTCGGCGGCATCTGCGTCACCGGCACGATTGCCCGTACCGCGACCAATGTCCGCGCCGGGGCGCACGGGCCGGTTGCCGGCATGATGCATGCCGGCTTCCTGCTGCTCTTCATCCTGATCGCCGCGCCGCTGGCGAGCTTCATCCCGCTGGCCTGCCTGGCCGGCGTGCTGGCTCTGGTGGCGTGGAATATGGTCGAGAAACGTGCCTTCCTGATCCTGCTGCGCGCCTCGCGCGCCGATGCGCTGATCCTGCTGGCGACCTTCGGCCTGACCATTTTCCGCGATCTGACCGAAGCCATCGTGGTCGGTTTCGCCATCGGCTCGGTGGTCTTCATCCACCGTATGTCGCAGACCACGGCGATCGAAAGCTGGACGCCCTTCGTCGATGAAGACCTGCCCGATCGCATCACCGCTCCGGCCGATGCCAAGGCGGGGCCAACCGAGCAGGACGCCGAGATTCTGGTCTACCGTATCAGTGGCGCCTTCTTCTTCGGGGCCGCCGCCTCGATCGGTTCGGTGCTGGAACGCATCGCCGATACACATCGCGTTCTGATCATTGATTTCGCCGCCGTGCCCTTCGTCGATTCAACCGCGGCGCACATGATCCAGGGCCTGGCGCAGCGGGCCCGGAAACGCGGCCTGCCGGTGATCATATCGGGTGCCTCGAAAATCGTGCAGCACAAGCTGGTCGCCCTCGAGATCACCGCGCCACTGGTCAGCTATGAACCGGCGCTGGCGCCAGCCATGGCCGCGGCACGGGCCTGGATCGACGCGCAAAATGAATAAGCTCCTGCCAATCTGGCGCGCCTTCAACCTGCATTGCCCGGCATGCGGCAAGGGCAAGCTCTATCGCCGCTATCTCAAACCGGTGGCGGTGTGTGCCGCCTGCGGCGACCCGCTCGGTGAAATCCGCGCCGAGGACGGACCAGCCGCCTGGACCATTCTCGGGCTCGGCCCTTTCCTGGTGCCGATTGCCTTCATGGTCTCGATGAGCGGCGCGCCAATCTGGCTCACCCTGCCCCTGCTTCTGCTCGGCGCGCTTGGCGTGGTGCTGCTGGCCTTGCCGCGGGTGAAAGGCGTGTTCATCGCCGTCTTGTGGAGCATGGCCCGCCCCTGACGCAGATCCGTCTTGACATCAATCTTTATTTCTATAATCGTTGAAATATGGAAACATCACTCGCCGTTCTTCGCCTCTCCGCCCTGGCCCAGGCCAATCGCCTCGCGGTCTTCCGCCTGCTGGTCAAAGCCGGCCCGTCGGGCCTCGCCGCCGGGGAGATTGCGCGCCAGCTTGAGGTCGCGCCGAACACGCTCTCGGCGCAGTTGACCGTGCTGGCCAATGCCGGCCTGGTCGATAGCCGCCGCGATGGCCGCTCGATTATCTACACCGCCGCCTTCGCGCGGATGGGCGAACTCATCGTCTATCTGGTCGAGGATTGCTGTCAGGGCGATCCCGGCATTTGCGCCCCGGTGATGGACACCAGCACCCGAACCGCCTGCATTCCCTCTGGAAAGGAAGCCTGCTCATGAAACGCCTGCACATCCACATCGCGGTCGATGACCTGCCCGCCTCGATCGGCTTCTATTCAACCCTGTTCGCAAACGCGCCAACGGTTGAAAAGCCCGATTACGCCAAATGGATGCTCGAGGATCCGCGCGTCAATTTCGCCATCAGCGACCGCGGCGCCAAGACCGGCGTCGAGCATCTCGGCATCCAGGTCGAGAGCGGCGAAGAATTGGCCGAGGTCTATCAGCGCCTCGCCAGCGCCGATGCCGCCGTGCTCGAAGAAGGTGAGACGACCTGCTGCTACGCCAAATCTGAAAAGAGCTGGGTCAATGACCCGAACGGCGTCGCCTGGGAGGTCTTCCACACCACCGGCGAAGCGGTCGATTATGGTGGTGTCACCGCCGCCGCGGATCTACCCCCCTCCGCTATCGCCGAAGCCACGAAGCAAGCCTGCTGCACCCCTTCAGTCAAGCGCGACGGCGCCTGCTGCTGATGGGTTTGTTCGAACGCTATCTCACTGCCTGGGTCGCGATCGCCATTGCAGTCGGGATCGGGCTGGGACAGCTGATGCCGGGCCTGCTGGGCGCGCTGGCCGGGCTGGAAATCGCCCAAGTCAATCTGCCCGTCGCGCTGCTGATCTGGGCCATGGTCTGGCCGATGATGATCGGCATTGATCTGGCCAGTGTGAAACAGGTCGGCAAACAGCCCAAGGGCCTGGTCATCACCCTGGTGGTCAACTGGTTGATCAAGCCCTTCACCATGGCGGCGCTGGGCGTGCTCTTCTTCAAACACGTCTTCGCCGGCCTGATCCCGCCGGCCGATGCGCAAGGCTATCTTGCCGGCCTCATACTGCTCGGGGCTGCGCCGTGCACCGCCATGGTGTTCGTCTGGTCGCAGCTGACCCGCGGCGATGCCGCCTATACGCTGGTCCAGGTCAGCATTAATGACGCCATCATGGTGTTCGCCTTCGCGCCGATCGTCGCACTCCTGCTCGGCGTCACCGATATCGCCGTGCCGTGGGAAACCTTGCTGATCTCGGTCGGTCTCTATGTCGTGATCCCGCTGATCGCCGGCATTCTGGCGCGGGCGGCCCTGATCCGGCGCGGCGGTGCGGCGGCGGTGACCGCCTTCACCAGCCGCATCAAACCGGTCTCCGTCATCGCCCTTTTGGCGACGGTGGTGCTGCTCTTCGGTTTTCAGGGTCAGGTCATCCTGGCGCGGCCGTTGATCATCGCCCTGATCGCGGTGCCGATCATCGTGCAATCCTACGCCATATTTGCCCTCGCCTATGGCGCCGCCTGGGCCTGGAGATTGCCGCATGCCATTGCCGCACCCTGCGCGATGATCTCGACCTCGAATTTCTTCGAACTGGCCGTCGCCGTCTCCATCAGCCTGTTCGGACTGAATTCCGGCGCGGCACTGGCGACCGTCGTCGGTGTGCTGGTCGAAGTACCGGTCATGTTGTCCCTGGTCGCGATCGCCAATGCGACCCGGGCCCGTTTCCCCGGTGGCACGGCATGATCCTCATCCATCACAATCCGGCCTGCGCCACCTCTCGCAATGTCCTGCGCACGATCGAGGCCGCCGGCTATGCGCCGCTGGTGATCGACTATCTCGGTGAAGGCTGGACGCGGCCGCAATTGCTCGGCCTGTTCGCCGCAGCCGGTCTGACGCCGCGCGCCGCCCTGCGCGACACCAAATCGCCCGCCGCCGAGCTGGGCCTGCTTGAGCCCGGCGTCAGCGATGAGCGCATACTCGATGCCATGCTCGAACATCCCGTTCTGGTAAACCGGCCCATCGTCTGCTCGGCGAAGGGCGTCAGGCTCTGCCGCCCCAGCGAAACCGTGCTCGATCTGCTCGAACGCTGGCCTGAAGGTCCGTTCGCCAAGGAGGATGGCGAGATCATCATCGATGCGGATGGCATGCGCCCCAGCGCTGCAAGTTAGCTCAAGTCGCCGCCGTCTGACGCGAATGTCACCGCGGTTTGCGCCCTCGTATTCACATTGAGTTCGAACACGTCGGGGCGGGCGTAATGGCCGCTGGCGTCAAAGTCGAATGTGCCGCGCGCGATCTCGCCGAGATCGAGTTTTGCCGTCAGCACGGCCTCGCAACCGAAGACCGGTCCGGCGAGTACCTCGCCAAGCGGCGAAATGATGCAGCTGCCACCATTGATCAGCACTGTATCCGGCGTCTCGCCCTGGATCGGGTGGAAATCCGGTGGGGTTTGTTCGCGGGTGAAGTATTGGTTGGCGGAGAGCACGAAACAGCGGCCCTCCATCGCCGTGGTTCGCATCACCGAGAGCCAGCTCTCACGATCATCGACCGTCGGGGCGCAATGGATAGCCGGGTGTTGCGCATAGCAGGCGGCGCGCGCCAGCGGCATGAAGTTCTCCCAACAAATCAAGGAGGTCACCGGCCCAAACGGGGTTTGCGTCGCGGCCAGCGTCGAGCCATCGCCAAAGCCCCAAATCAGCCGTTCCATCGCCGTCGGCATCAGCTTGCGGCGGCGATTGGCGAGCGTTCCATCGGGCGCAAAGCTGAGCACGGAGCAATACAGCGTGCCGCCATCGCGCTCGACCACCCCGACCACCAGCCAGGCACCGGCCGCCTTCGCCATCGCACCCATGCGGGTGCACTCGGCGCCTGGCACATCAATCGCCGCCTCGAAATAACGCCGGAACCAGTCGCGCCCGTCACCCGAGCGCGAACCAACCCGGGCTCCAAAATCATGCCCCTTGGGATAGCCGCCGATATAGGCTTCGGGAAACACGATCAGTTGCGCCCCGCCGGCAGTGGCTACCTCGACCTGGTCCTCCATCCGCGTCAGCGTGGCACCGGTATCGAACAGGATGGAACCACACTGGATGATGGCGGCGTTGACGGTGTGAGACATGAGAAAGTTTCCTTGCAGCGCGATCTCGGGGCGGCGCCATCTTTAACGCAACAAGCCTGCCAGTCACGCGCCGAGCTGGCGATCTTTTCGCTGGTACATGACGCGCATTTCCTTGAACACTTATGCTCCAGATCGAATCCACCGTGCCGGGAGTGCCGCGTGTCCCAGTCCAGCCATCAAACCGCGCCCGCTTTCCGCCTCTCCCTGCCGGAGGACGCCGCGGCTATCCCGCTCGTACTGGATTCGCCGCATAGCGGCACGGCGCTGCCGCCCGGCTTCGAGACACTGGCGACACGCGAACAGCAGCTGACCGCCTGGGACGCCTTCATTCCCGATCTGTGGCGCGGCGCGGTTGTGGCCGGTGCAAGCCTGGTCGAGGCCGAATTTGCCCGTATCGTCATCGACCCCAATCGGGCGGTCGACGATATCGACCCGGATATGGTCGACGGAACATGGCCCGCCGCCTGGGGCAAGCTGGCACCGACACGCTATAGCGCGCGCGGCATGGGTCTGATCCGGAGGCTGATCCTGCCCGGTCTGCCGATGTATGCCGGCCCGCTCACGGCGCAGGAAATCCACCAGCGGATCGATACGCTCTACACGCCTTATCACTGCGCCCTGGCCGACCGGCTCGACGCGCTGCACACCCGTTTCGGGGCGGTCTGGCATATCGACGCGCATTCGATGAAATCGCAGGCCAATGCGATGAATATCGATCTTGGCGAGGCGCGGTCCGACTTCGTTCTTGGCGATCTGGACGGGACCAGCGCAGCACCGGAATTCACCGATCTGGTCGAGCGCGAATTGCGCGCCTGTGGCTATTCCGTCGCCCGCAATCAGCCCTATAAGGGCGGCGATATTGTGCGGCGGCACGGCGATCCGGCGCGCGGTCGCCACAGCCTGCAAATCGAGATCAACCGCGCCCTCTATCTCGACGAGGCCCGTTTCGAACCATCGCCCGGCTTTGCCCAGCTCCAAAGCAATCTCACCCGTGTTGCCGAGGCGATTGCCGCCGCTATGCGCGCACGCACCACCGCAGGACAGCGATGATGACAGCCACCACCAAGCCGGCTCGCCCGATGAATCCGGTCATCATCCTGCTGGGGATATTGCTGCTGGCGACCCTGATGACCTGGCTGGTCGGGTCGGGAAGTTTTGAGCGCGCCGGGCGCCTGATCGTGCCCGACAGCTATGCGCCGCTGGACAAGGACTGGTCGCTGGCCGGGGTATTTGTTCCGGTTGAGGCGCGCGAGGGCATGGCGGCGCCGGTCAGCCTGACGGGGACATTGCGCGCCATTCCCGAGGGCTTGCAGCGCGCTGCCAATCTGATCTTCATGGTGCTGATCATCGGCGGCCTGTTCGGGATTCTCGATCGCGCCGGCGTGGTCGAGAACGGGATCAACCGGCTGCTGCACGCGGTGAAGGGGAATGTCATGGTGCTGGTCGCTGCGCTGATGACGATCTTCTCCGCCGGCAGTGCCTTTCTCGGCCTGGCCTCGGAATATCTGATCGTCATCCCGGTGATGACGGCACTGGCCTCGCGCATCGGCCTGTCGCCGATCATCGGCTTCGCCATCGTCACCATTGCCGTCAAGGTCGGCTATCTCGCCTCTGTCACCAATCCCATCCCGCTGACCATCGCCCAGCCCCTGGTCGGGGTGCCGATTTTTTCCGGGGCCGGATTGCGCCTCGCCTTCTATGCCGTCTTCCTCGCGGCCGGAATCGGCTTTCTGCTCTACCGCGTCCGCGGCATGACCAGTGGCAAGGCAATCAGCATCACCGATCACCCGGTCCCCGACATCACCTGGCGCGAAGGCGCGATGCTGGCGATCCTGGTCGCCGGGATCGGCATTATCCTGACCGGATCAACCCGCTGGTCCTGGTCGCATCACGAGCTGTCGGCCTGCTATATCGCCATGAGCCTCGGCCTCGCCGCCGCCAGCGGCCTGTCGCCGAATGACAGCGCCGAAGCCTTCATCTCGGGCATGAAGAAAGTCCTGCTGGCCAGTGCGCTGATCGGTGTCGCGATGGCGGTGACGGTGGTGCTGGAGGATGGCCGCATCCTCGACACCATCGTGCACGCGCTCAATAGCGCCGTCGGCGAGCACGGTTCCTATGTCACCGCACTATCCATGTTCGGCTCGCAACTCCTGCTCGACTTCCTGATCCCCTCAACCTCGGGCCAGGCCGCGGTGACGATGCCGATCCTGGCGCCGCTGGCGCAATTGGCCGATGTCGGACCACAAACCACCGTCATTGCTTTCCTGTTCGGCAATGGCATCACCAATATGCTGACCCCGACTTCGGGCACGCTGCTGGCCTATCTCGCCGCCGGCCGGATTGACTGGCTCGACTGGGCCAAATTCATCGCCCCGCTCTGGGCCGGTTTCATCGTCATCGCCTGCGTCCTGCTCGGTGTGGCGGTCTGGCTGGGGGCTTGAGGCCGGCGCTGGCCTGCCCGGGCATTCCAGCTATATTCGACGGTAAACCTGCCCTTCCAGGAGTTATCATGTCCGCAAAACCGATTTTCGCCGGCCTTACCGCCCTTGCCCTGCTGGGCGGCTGTGCCAGCATTGACTGGCCGACTCCGGCGGCGGCACCAGTTGAAATTGCCACACCCGCCGATGACGGCGTCGTCGCCGCATTGCTGGCCGAGCCCCGGGTGCAGGCAGGCTTTGCCGCGATCGAGGCGATGCGGACGCTGAATAATGAACGCCTGGTCGAATTGAATGAAATCCCCGCCCCGCCCTTCGCCGAACAGGCGCGCGGCGCGGAAATGGCAGAGCGGATGCGCGCGCTCGGTCTGGCTGATGTCACGATCGACGACGTCGGAAATGTAATCGGCCGCCGGCCCGGCACAGCCGGCAACGAAGCCCGCAGCATCGCCATCGTCGCCCATCTCGACACAGTGTTTCCCGAGGGCACGGACGTCACCGTTCAGCGCGAGGGTGATCTGTTTACGGCGCCGGGGATTGGCGACAATACGCGAGGGCTTGTCGCCCTGCTCAGCCTGATCGACGCGATGAACCGGGCGCAGATCGAAACCCGCGATGATGTCGTTTTCATCGCCTCGGTCGGCGAGGAAGGCCTGGGCGATCTGCGCGGCGTGCGGCATCTCTATGACAATGACGCCTCGCCCTATGCCGGCTTCATCGCCATTGATGGCGGCGAGGCCGCGCGCCTGGTCGTCACCGCCGTTGGCTCGATCCGCTACCGCGTGACTTTCCGCGGTCCCGGCGGCCATTCCTACGGTCATTTCGGCCGCGCCCAGCCGCACCAGGCACTCGCCGAAGTGATATTGCGCTTCACCGAGGCCGCGACGCCAATCACACAAGACGGCACCAAGGCGACCTTCTCCTTCGGCCGCGTCGGTGGCGGCACATCGGTCAATTCCATTCCGTTCGAGAGCTGGATGGAAGTCGATATGCGCTCGGCCAATCCGCAAAAGCTCGATGCGCTGCACCAGGCGTTTCTGAGCTCGGTCGATGCGGCGCTGGACGCCGCCAATGCACGCCGCCGCGAGGGCGATGTCCTGACGGTCGATCTCGATCCGGTCGGCTCGCGGCCTCCTGGCGAAGGCGATCTCGGCGCGCCGCTCGTGCTGCACGCCATGGCGGCGATGCGGGCCCTGGGGCTGGAGCCGGAACTGGCGGCATCCTCCACCGATGCCAATATCCCGATCTCGCGCGGCGTCCCGGCCATCACGCTGAGCCGCGGCGGACTGTCCCGCAATGCCCATGCTCCAAATGAAAGCTGGGAAGACGTGGACTCGCACCAGGCGATCCAGATCGCCTTGCTGGTCGCACTGGCCGAGGCGGGGCTGGCGCCTCAATAGCCATCGCCGCATCGTCGATGCTAGTGATTTCCGGGCTCACGGCGCGGGGCTGGCCTCCCTCACATTCAAAGCGATCCGCAACGCATCATCGAATGCCGTCGGCGAGAATTCCGGCATTAGGTCGGCCAGGCCTGCCCCGGCGATCGCATGCGGCACCCGCCACAGATAGGCCATCTCGGCAATTTCTCGCATTTGCGGCATGATGAGGCCAAGGACGCGGATCAGCGGCCAGGGCATTGACCTCACGACCAGGCTGCGGCCGGAAACCCGTTCAAGCCCGTCGACCAGTTCACGCCCGGTCAGCGCATAACCGGGAAAGCCGATTTGGGTGAAGGCGGCGAGCCGGGATCGCTGGGCTGCGAGCCCCGCCATGGCCCGCGCCATGTCGGGCAGGAAGGCCCAGGCATGCACGCGGTCAAGCGGGCCTGGATACATCACCTTGCCCTGGTCGAGCCTGGCGATGATGTGGTCCTCGAACCAATTGCCCGATCTGACGCCTTCAAAGAAATCGCCACCGCGCAGAATGATGGTTCGCACGCCCTCGCTCGCCGCCTTGGCATAGGCACGCTCCATCGCGATCCGCAGCTTGCCCTTGCGATGGCGGGCCCGCTGCGGCGTGGCCTCATCGAGACGCACCGGCATGGCCGCACCGAAATTATAGACATTGCCCGGGATCATCACCGTCGCGCCGCTGCTTTTCGCGGCAGCGAGAACGGCGCTGGTGATGCGCGGCATATCGCGCGACCATCGCGGATAGGGCGGATTAACCGCATTGATGATGACATCGCAGCCCAATGCCGCCTCACCCAGGCTTGCGCCACTGAAGGCATCGCCAACGACGCGGATTTCGCGCCCACCCGGGGGCGCCCCGCTCCAGTCACGGGCCAGCGCGCGGACGCGCCACCCGGCCTCCAGAAAGGCGTCCACGGCGGCGCGGCCAAACCGCCCCTTGGCTCCCAAAATGATCACGTCTCCGGTCATGGCAGGCATGTTTCCTCGAATTGCTGTGTTGACAGCTTCACGATGCCCATTCAATTATGATTTCTCAATCGGGTAAAATGCAAAACGCTTAGTCATATCTGGATAGCAAATGACCCGTGACTTCGACTGGACCCATCTACAGACCTTCCTCGCCGTGGCCGAGAACGGCACGCTCTCAGCGGCAGCCCGCGCCACGGGTGGCAGCCAACCGACCATGGGCCGCCATATTGCAGCGCTGGAGAGCGAGCTGGGCGTGAGGCTGTTCGATCGCGCGCCCCATGGGCTGGCGCTGACACCGACCGGCGCCGACCTGGTCGAGCATGCCCGTTCGATGGCAGCCGCAGCGCACCAGTTATCCCTGACGGCCAGCGGCCGCTCCGACAGCATTGCCGGCGTTATCCGCCTGACGGCCAGCGAGATCGTCTCGACCTATACCCTGCCGCGCATCCTGACCGAGCTTCGACGGCTCGAGCCGGAGATCGAGATCGAGCTGGTCGCTTCGGATCGCAGCGAGAACCTGCTCCAGCGCGAGGCCGATATCGCCATCCGCATGTACCGGCCGACCCAGGTCGATGTCTTCACCAAGAAGGTCGGCGATCTACAGCTCGCCATGTTCGCAACGCCGGACTATATCGCCCGCCGCGGCGCGCCAACGAAGCTGGAGGATTTCCACGACCACGACGTGATCGGCTATGACCGCAGCGAGCTCATGTTGCGCGGTTTCGCCGAGGCGGGTCTGCAGGTCGACCGGCATTTCTTCGCCTTCCGGTGCGATAGCCAGGTCGTGGGCTGGCAAATGGTGGTCGCCGGTTTCGGGATCGGCTTCAACCAGCTCGAAATCGGTCTGGCCGAACCACGCGTCCAGCGCATCGAGACCGATACGCCCCTGCCGGCGCTGCCGATCTGGCTCACCGCCCATTCAGAGCTCAAGACCAGCCGCCGGGTGCGGCGGGTGTTCGATTTCCTGGCCGAAGCACTGAAGTCAAACTGAAGCGGCGAACAGGGGCCGGGCCCGCACACGCGCCCGAAACAGCGCCACACTGGCTCACCGCGTACGGCGGCGGTGCAATGGCAAGAATGTCTGAGGGAAATGGTGAGCCCGCCGGGGCTCGAACCCGGGACCTACTGATTAAAAGTCAGTTGCTCTACCAGCTGAGCTACAGGCTCCTCGCTTGAGGAGGGCCCTACCTATAGTGATGATTTCTGCCGGTCAATCGCGCCTTGCCTATGGATTTCAGCAAATCGGATGCGATTTTGCCATAATTACAGGTAATATCGAATCCATGAGTGGAAAGATCAGTCTCCTGGCGTGCGTGATGGTGGCGCTAGCCGTCAGCGCATGCTCATCAACCCGGCAGAGCGCCGGGAATTTTGGCCGCGAAGAAACCAGCACCGCCGTCGAGGACGCGATCGGCCTGCCGCGCGAGCGACCCGGTCCGGTCATGGTCGATGAGGGCGATGATACCGTGCCGACACCCTATGGCGGCGAGGGTTCTGCACGGCGCTGCTCGACGATCGCGCGGGACATCGCGCGGCTGACTGCGGTGCTCGGTCCCGATATCGAGGAAGTGCAACGTCAGCAGGCCGAAGCGGAACATGATCATGAGGGCTGGATCGGCCAGAGCGCGCATTTCGCGTCGCAGGCGCCGGGGATGGCCTCGGACGGCGCATGGGGCCTGTATCATTCCACAATTGTCGGCCTCAATCCGGTTCGCCCGGTGATCCGCTTCATTGGCGGCGCCGGCCGCATCGAGACTGATGCCCGGGAACAGCGCGAGATGGCCCAGCGCCGCCGCGCTTATCTGCGGGGAATCTATGACGGTTTCGGCTGTCCACCGCTACAGATGAGGCGGGCGTTTGAGGCCTATGGGCTGGTCGAGGCGGAAGAGTAAGCGACGGGCTTTGACCGCGATGAAAGCCTGAATTTCAATCCCCGCCAACCCGCCGCCAGAAAAGCCGCGTATCGCAAGGCACGCCGTCGGGCATCATCGCATAACCGGGAATAATACCGATCGCGGTCCAGCCAGCCCGTTGGTAGAGTCTATCTGCCGGCGTGCCGGGGACGGTGTCGAGCACCAGCAGGGATTTGCCGGCCGCAAGCGCCGCCGCCTCGACCGCGCTCAGCAGCGCCGCGCCCAGGCCTTGCCGCCTTGCGCTCGAGTGGACCAGCATTTTGGAGACATCGCCGCGGTGCGGCTGGTTGTCGGGCTGGGTCAACACGAGCTGCACCGAGCCGGTCACCGCTCCATCCGGCCCCGCCGTCGCGGCGAGGGTGATGCGCTCGCCGCGCTCGACGCTGGCGATCACATCCTGCCAGAAGCTGCGCGCCCGATCCCGTGAGAGCGGCGCCATGAAGCCGACCGAGGCACCGCCCTCGACGCAATCGAGCAAAAGGTCACAGAACTCATCCAGCCGGGCCGTCATCGCCTCTGCCGTCAGGGCGCGGATGACGGGCGTCTTGCTCATTCGCTGCGGGCGGCGGCTTCGGCTGCGCCCTGATCCCACTTCGCCCGGAATTCGCGCCGGAAAGCCTCGAACTCGCCGGCCGCAATGGCCGCGCGGATGCGCGCCATCAAGTGTTCGAAATAGGCGATATTATGCCAGGACATCAGCATGGCCGAGAGGTATTCACCTGATTTGAACAGGTGATTGAGATAGGCCTTGGAATAATCCCGGCTGGCGGGACAATCGATTTCCGGCGCCAACGGCGTGTCATCCTCGATGAATTCGGCGCGCTTGATATTGATCGGACCGTAATCGGACCAGGCCTGGCCATGACGCCCCGAACGGGTCGGCAGGACGCAATCAAACATGTCGACCCCGCGTGCCACGGCCTCGACCAGATCGATCGGCTTGCCGACGCCCATCAGATAGCGCGGACGCTCCACGGGCAGATGCGGCGTGGTGAAATCGAGCACATCGCACATCTGCTCGAAGCCCTCACCGACCGCGAGGCCGCCAATCGCATAGCCGTCAAAGCCGATTTCCTTCAACCCTTCAGCCGATTGGCGCCGCAAATCCTCGAATACCGAACCCTGGACGATACCGAACAGGACCTGGTCGTCGCGCGTGCCGAAGGCGTCCTTCGAGCGCTGGCCCCAGCGCAGGGAGAGCTCGAGCGAGGCCTTGGCCTCGGCGGGGGTGCAGCCGAAGGCGGTGCATTCATCGAGCTGCATCGAGATGTCGGCGCCGAGCAGATCGGCCTGGATTTCGATGGAACGTTCGGGGGTTAGATGATGTTTCGAGCCATCGATATGGCTTTGGAAAGTGACACCCTGCTCGTTCATCTTGCGCAGTTTCGACAGTGACCAGACCTGGAAACCGCCGCTATCGGTCAGGATCGGACCTTGCCAGGTGGAGAATTTATGTAGGCCGCCCAGACGTTTGACCCGCTCGGCGCCGGGGCGGAGCATGAGGTGATAGGTATTGCCCAGAATAATGTCGGCGCCGGTCCCCTTGACCTGGTCCATATAGAGCGCCTTGACCGTGCCCGCCGTGCCGACCGGCATGAAGGCCGGGGTGCGGATATCGCCGCGCGGGGTTTTGAGCACACCGGTTCGGGCGGCGCCATCTCTGGCGTGGATATCAAAGGCAAAAACGCTCATCGTGCGCGCTCCAACAGGCTGGTATCCCCATAGGAATAGAAACGGTAACCGCTTGCAATAGCGTGTGAATATGCGCGTTGCATGGTCTCGAGACCGGCCAGGGCACTGACCAGCATGAAGAGGGTCGAACGCGGCAGGTGGAAATTGGTCAACAGCGCATCGGTGATGCGGAAATCATAGCCCGGCGTGATGAAAATCTCGGTATCGCGGCTACCCGCCTCGATGCGTCCGATCCCGGGCGCCATGCTCTCCAGCGTGCGTAGCGCGGTGGTTCCGACCGCGATGACGCGGCGGCCCTGTAACCTTGCCGTATTGATGGCGTTGGCGGCCTGCTCACTGACCGTACACCACTCGCCATGCATGCGGTGATCTGCCGTATCCTCGGCTTTCACCGGCAAGAAGGTTCCGGCGCCGACATGCAGGGTCACATCGCAGCGCTCGACGCCGCGCTGCGCCAGGGCGGCGAACAGACGCTCGGTGAAATGCAGGCCGGCCGTCGGTGCGGCGACACTGCCATCTTCGCGTGCGAACAATGTCTGGTAATCCTCGACATCGGCGGCATCAACACTTCGCTTGCGAGCAATATAGGGCGGCAAGGGCGGCACACCGGTCGCGGCGATGGCTTCATCGAGCAGAGCGCCGGACAGGCTGAAGGCCAGCAGCGTGTCGCCGCCCTCGGCTTTATCGATCACGTCGGCGGTGAATGTGCCAAACCCGATCCGGTCGCCGATCTTCAATCGTTTGGCCGGGCGGATGAAGGCGCGCCAACGGTCAGGCCCGGCGCGCTTGTGCAGATTGATCTCGCAGCTGACATCTCCGCCGCCGCCCTGCGCCCGTGCGGCGCGTATGCCCACCAGGGCGGCGGGGATGACGCGGGTATCATTGAAGACCAGAAGATCGCCAGCGCGCAGCAGGTCGGGCAGATCGAGCACGGCCTTGTCGCTCAGCTGGCCAGCGGCATCGACATGCAGCAGGCGCGCGCCATCACGCGGCCGTGCCGGGCGCAGGGCAATGCTGGCCTCGGGCAGCTCAAAATCGAAATCATCCACGCGCATGGCGAGGGTCTAGAGCATTTTCAGCAAAAGTGGGAACCGGTTTTGCGGTTCGAAAATGCGACCACCCGAGACTCGGCATTTTCAACAAAGGTGGGAATCGGTTTTGCGGTTTGAAAATGCGGCACTTGCGTCCCTCGGACTCACGGCTTCGCAATCTTTGCTGTGTAGTGGTCAGACCCTAACAGGAACCGGATCCCCCACTTGCGCCATACAGTCATTGCCTTTCTCGTCCTCGCTGTGCTGATCGGGCTGGCCCTGGTTCTGGCCTTGGCGCCGCTCTGGCGCGGCTTCGATACGGCGCGCGAGGTCTGGCCAATCCTGGTCGCGTTCGGCGGGGTTGGCGTATTGGTCCTGCTCGGCAATCGCCATCGACAGGCGCGCTGGATCGGCCTTGCCGCCTGGCTCGCCATCATCGCACCGGGTGTGGGCGAGAGCTGGCGCGCCATGTCAGCCCCCTCCCCGGTCACTCTCGCCGCCCCCCGCCCCGGTGAGATCGATCTGCGGATCGGCACGCATAATCTCTGGGGCCGAAATGCCTCGCCGATGCAGGCGGCGACGCTGCTGCCAGCGCGCGCGCCCGATGTGCTGGCGCTGCAGGAGGCTTTCGGCAAGGCGCGCAGTGCCGCCGATGCGCTGGAGGCGCAATACGCCTTCGCGGCCCATTGCCGCTCGACCCGGTTATTGAGCAATCTGCCCATCCTCGCCTCCGGCTGCGTTGCCGTCCCGCCCGCGATCCGCGCCGCGGCGACGATCGCCTGCGACTGGGAAATCCCGCCCGCGGTTTGGGCGCGCCTGCAATTGCCCGATGGCCGCGAGGCGGTCTTCGTGACCGCGCACCCGACCTGGCCCTTCCCCGGCGCGACCCAGGACTGTCAGCGCCGCGGCCTGTCGCGCGCACTGGCGCAATGGCCACAGGACAATCTGGTTGTGATGGGTGATTTCAACGCCGCCGCGCCGGCCTGGGCCCTGACCCGGCTCGACCGCGATTTCGGCCTCGAACGGCGCTCGGTTGGCATCGCCACCTTCCCGGCCGAAGGCCGGTTCGAACAGGCCGGCTGGGGCACACCGCCGTTTGCGCCAATGATGCTGGGGATTGATCATATCTTTGCCGGCGAAGCCTGGCAGACGATCTGGATCGAGGCCGGACCGAATACCGGCTCCGATCACCGGCCCTTGCTGGCGACACTGAGATTACGCGCGCCAGAGGCTCAGCCGTGAGACCAGTTCTCCGGGTCAGCGCTATCGCCCGGTGACAGGCCCAATTCTTCGCCGACATGGCTGACGCCAAGCCCGAGCACGGTGCGATTGGCATAGGCGAAATAGGCTGCGACCTGATTGATCTCGAGGATTTCACCATCATCGAAGCCGGCATCGCGCAGGCTGGCGATATCGGTCTTTTCCATCCCGGCCGGATTGCGCGTCAGCTTGCGCGCATAGACCAGCCCGGCCGCCTCGCGGCGAACGAATGCGGCGCCGAGGTTGTCGCTTTCGAGCGCAGCGCGGATCTCGGCGGCGCGGGCATCATCCTTGAGCAGACGTTTCAGCCCGGCGAAATGATGTTCCAGACAATAATCGCAACCATTGAGCGCGCTGACATAGCAGCCAATTGTCTCCAGATAGGCCGTGTCGAGCCGGTTGGCACCATGGTGCAGCACCGCCTTGTAGAGCGCCATATGGCCCTCCAGCGTGTGCGGCCGCAGCCCGTGAATGGCCAGCACATTATCAACCTGGCCCTGCGGCCCGGCGATGCGGTCATAAAGGGCTTTGAGACGGCCTGCCGCCGTGTCCGCCCCGATCATCTCAATCCAGCTCATGGGTGACAGACTGGCGGGATGCGTGATTCAGGCAAGTGAAATCGTGATCGGCGGCGGCCTGTTCCCCGCGTGCCGCCAGGCCCTCACCATCTCCGTCGCCTTCGGCGACACCTCTTCCATCAAGGAAGAGGTGGGCATTTGGGTGAACCGGCATCGACTATCTCCCTCCTCTTCCTTGATGGAAGAGGTGGCCGCGAAGCGGTCGGAGATGGTGAAGGTGAAGGTGACGGGCGCAGTGAAAAACGCCCCCCCCTCAGATCGGATAATCGCGCTCGGGATCGGTGCCGGCTGTCTCGAGGAATTTGCGCACCGCGCGCACTTCGTCCTTGGGCAGACTGTGATGCGCGTGATGGAAGCTCGCCGTGTGGCCGTTCAGGGTAACCGAGAATTTGGCACCGCTACGCTCGTGCAGCTCGGCTCCCAGATCCGTCAGCAGGTGCTCGACATCCGCTGGTGCGATATTGGCCGGCTCCGGATGGGCGAACAGAGCATGCAGGATCTTGCGGTGTTTGTGATTCATCAGTGTCTCCAAGGGTTGATCAAGAAAGACTACTGCGGTTCCGGAGGCGAGACGATGCGACGAAATGGTCCCTGCCCCCCTATCAACGCCCCTCCACCGTCACCCGCGCAATATGATTGGTCCCGCTCTGATGGATCAGCAGGGCCTCGCCATCGCGGCTGGTGCGCATGTGGCGCAGAATGCCGGCATGGACCGGGCCGGAGGGGATGGGCCAGCTCTGGAAGGTCTCCGTCTCCGGGTCGAAGCGCACCAGCATGTCGGGGCGGACGCCGCTTTCATTATACCAGACCGCGCCGTCGAAAATGGCGATGGCGTAGGGGTGCGATGACGGACCGCTGGGCGAATCCCATTCGCGGATATCGCCGCTCGCCGGGTCGTAACGGCCGAGCCGTCCCAGCCTCGAATTGACCCACCAGATGATGCCATCGGCATCGATATCGAGGCGGCGCACGGTGGTGTCAGAATCCGGCAGGGTGATTTCCTCGACGGCCATCGTCTGCGGGTCGAGACGCAGCAGGCAATTGGCACCATTACAGGCGACCCAGACCGTTCCATCGGCGGCAATCTTGACACCATAGGGCCGCGAGATAGGGCCGCGAGCGCTCGCGCGGGCTGGTGACCAGACGGACCTCGCCGCTTTGCGGGTCGAGGCGGCCGATCATATTGCTGCCCTGAAGCGAGAACCACATGATGCCATTGGCGTCGAACTCGGCCGTGTGCGGGTCGCGCGCTGCCTCGTCGGGCATCGGATATTCAGTGATCTCGCCGCTGGCCGTATCGAAGCGGCCAATGGTGGCGTTGCGATTGCCGGTATACCAGGCGGCGCCGTCCGGACCGATCGTCACCGAATGCGGCCCTGCACCGGCGGGCAGATCGAACTCCTCCATCGCGCCGGTGACGGGGTCGAGCCGGCCGAGAATGTCGAGCCATTGCCCCACCCACCAGATACTGCCATCGGCCGCCTCGACCGGATCGCGCGAGCGCTGCCCCAGGGTCGGCACCTGCCACTCCTCGAAGCGCAGGGTCAGCGGGCCATCGACCGGTGTCGCGGCCCGGTTATCGCCGGGCGGGAAATGTGTCGCCAGATAGTCGAGGATTTCGGCCTGCATTTCGGGGGCGCCTGACAGGTCAATCATCGTCGAGGTGAGAAAGCGCCAGTTATCACGGGAATAGCCCGAGCTGTGCTCGATCAAGCCGGTCGAATGACAGGCGGTACACACGGATTCGACCATCTCGCGGCCATCGCTGCCGGGCTGCGCAAGGGCGGCGGCGGGGTGGCAAAGTGCGGCGGCCAGGACGAGGGATTGGAGCGTGTTGCGTGACATGTCAGGGCTTTCGGTGGTGGTGCGGTCGGTTCAGTTTAGCGGAAAAGTTGGGTTTGGGAGAGGAAAACGGGAAGCGCATGATTAACCGAGGCCCGCAACGGCAAGCATTGCGTCTGGCCTATTTATGCGAGGGACAGGTACCTCTGGTACCGGTCCCCAGGAAAGACTCCCCTTTTCCCGGGGACGCGTACCAGAGGTACACGTCCCGACTGGTTGAACCGCGTCTATCAAACGTCATCCTGACGACGGTCAGGACCCAGTTTCAGACGCAACGCAAATGGAACAGGCGCCAGATCTCAGTGCGTCGCCGCTTTGTGAACTGGGCCCTGACCGTCGTCAGGGTGACGATCTTTGTTGGGCTTTTGGGAGATAGTTATCCAACGCCCTTCCGCCGGAGGAGCGCAGCGAATTCCGGAGGAATAGTGTGTTGTGAGTTTTGGGATGGTTGGCGCCGCCGGGGCCAGGCCCCGCCCTGAAAACCATGCCGAGACCCGGCCAGACTGGAATTGTCTAGTCAAGGGTGAAACCGCGAAGCGGCGCTGCGCGCCCTTGACTAGACAATTCCAGTCTGGCGCCCTGCTTGGCAAGGGTTTCAGGGATCGCTCCGCCCGGCGCGGGCCGGGGGAGAGAACAAATTTCGTTCGATATTATAGACATATAGCTTTCGTAAAAGGCAGTTGCTCCATGCAGCTCAAGCTATTTGGAGCTACGCTCACGCAAAAATATCGTGAGATGCACCCGGACCGCAAGCAGCATCATGGCAACCCACACAGACGCAGAAATGATGGCCACTGGGCTACGTTGATCGAGAAGTGCATCCGCGGCAACACCGACTAAGAACACGAAACCTGCACCGATCAGTGGCCCGACGACAATGTCTACGAAGGCTCGCATTGCCCTGGGGAGCGCCAAATAGAGCTCACCCGCCCCGCCGAATATTTGCAATAACTTCCCCATAAATCTTCACGCTCCACTGCTTCAACGGTGGCGACTCCCGCCGAGCTAGCTACTGATCAGGCACCATCTATTCCAACATGAGGGCTGAGAAGATGTCACGCAGCGCGCTACAAATTGCCCAGCCATGGTTGAGCTCGCCGCTTTCACGACCTTGGCAGCGAAGGTGCAAAGGGGGAGCATCGGAAAACACTAAGGTCGGGCTGAAATGGAGCAATTTGTATTCGGGCGTCAGGGTCTTCGGCAGGAGCTGCTCTACCTGCGAGAAGTGGACAACACGGTTACGCTTTCGATCCCAGACCCCATGTTCAAAGAGGATCCATTCTGCCACCTCGCCATCGTCAAGGAAGTAGCCCCCCAATGAGCCACCCAGGCTCGTCATCGGAGCCGCAATCTCCACGCTTGGCTTGAAGGCCCGCTTCGTGTTCCGCCGCAACCTCAACGCAATGCTGTCAAACGATCGCAATCTAGCCCCCAACCGGTAACCTCATCACTCGCGTTACGCCTTCGCCAGCCACTTTATAGATGCAGCCACCTCGCCGCAAAAACGGTGATACGCACCATCTATCCCCACGATCCATGCCCGAATCAAGCAAACCCTGCGCACCCAATCCCAGCCAACAAAAAGCCGCGACGCCCTCAGGGCATCGCGGCTCTCCATTTCAGCGCATACGCGAGGCGCTAAACCTCAACAATGCTCGCCTTGACGATCTTGCCGGGCTTTGCCGGTGGCTCGCCCTTGGGGATCTTGTCGACATGTTCCATGCCGGAGATGACTTCGCCCCAGACGGTGTATTGATTGTCGAGATAGGGCACGGCATCCAGGCAGATGAAGAACTGGCTGTCGCCGCTATTCGGATCGGACGAGCGCGCCATCGACATCGTGCCGCGGACATGTTTTTCGGCGTTGAATTCGGCCGGGATCTTGGTGCCCGAACCGCCCATGCCATTGCCATTGGGGCAACCGCCCTGAGCGACGAAACCGTCGATCACGCGGTGGAAATTGAGACCGTCATAAAAGCCCTCATTCACCAGTTCGATGATGCGGGCGACATGTTTGGGCGCCAGGTCGGGACGCAGTTTGATCGTGACATCGCCACCCTCGAGGGTGAATACGAGTTGTTCTTCAGCCATTGAATTTACTCCAGAATTCGTGTCGGCACGGGAATTTCGCAAACATCCGGCAGAGCGCCGGCGGCATTGCGCAGTGAATTGAGATAGGTGGTGAAGGCGGCACTGTCGGTGTCGATCACCTGAATCTGTGTGCGCTCGGCCTCGGGCAGATCAGCGGCGATGCGCATGGAATCAATCGTGTCCGGCACAAAGCCTGGATCCTGGCCCAGCGTGCCAATGCGCAGGGCATTGACCGCGTCCTGGCCAGCGCGCACGCGGCCCCAGACGGTGTAGATCGCGTTGAGATGTTCGGCATTGCCGCGGGTGATGTAGAACTGGCTGCCAGCGCTGTTGGGATCACTGGTGCGCGCCATCGCGGCGGCGCCGGTGCAATGCAAAAGCCAGCTATTGATGCGGCCATCGCCGGTCAGGGCTGCGGCGGCCAGGGTCTGGGTGCCAGTCGGAAAACCGTGCCAGAAACCGGCCTTGGCCGATTGCGGGCTGGAATCACGATTGATCACCCGGTCCTGCAATTCGCTGACCGACAGCTCGGCGCCGCGGCGAACGGTGAATTCCGAATTCATCGATGGCAATTCGCTGCGATGATTGGGATTGCCGCGCGCGCCGCCGCCCTGGGCCATGAAACCGTCCAGCACACGATGCCAGACCAGGAAATCATAGAATTGCGCCCGCGCCAGCGTCTTGATGCGCTCGACATGGGTCGGCGCGAATTCCGGTGCCAGTTCAACGACGATGCGGCCGTGCGGCGTCTCGATATAGAGCGTGTTTTCCGGATCAAGGTCGCGCCAGGCGGCGTCGGGGAAATCATAGGACGTCGCGCCGGCAGCAAGGGTCTCGTCCTGGACCAGGGTGGTGATGCCGGGATCGGAGGTCTGGCCGGTGTCGGCGTCGCGCGCGCAGGCCGCAGTCGACAGGCCCACAGCCAGGACAAGGGAGAGGGAGAGATGTTTGATCACGCGAGACGCTCCTTCAAACGGGCCTTGATGGCCGCGGGTACAAATGCGGAAACTTCACCGCCCAGCGAAGCAATTTCCTTCACCAGACGCGATGATATCGCCTGATGGCGCGGATCGGCCATCAGGAAGAGGGTCTCGATATCATCATTGAGCTGCTGATTCATCGCCACCATCTGGAATTCATATTCGAAATCGGAGACGGCGCGCAGTCCGCGCACGATCGACTGCGCCCCGACCTGTTCGGCAAAATGCATCAACAGGCCTTCAAACGGCATTACATCGATCACCGCATGCTCGGAAAACTGCGCCGCTTGCGAGCGCACCATTTCAACGCGCTCCTCGAGCGTGAAGAGCGGTTGTTTGGCAGCATTGATCGCGACACCGATGATCAGGCGATCGACCAGTTTCACCGCCCGCCCGATAATATCGAGATGGCCATTGGTGAGCGGGTCGAAAGTTCCCGGATACAGCGCTGTGCGATTGGCCATGTTCAGCTTTCCGCTCCGTCGCCCGATCCGGCATCGCCCGAATCCACGCCGCCATCGGCATCAGGCGCCATGTCCTCGGCCGCATCATCCTCATCGCCCGCATCCTGGATGCGGACAACGGCGACGACGCTTTCCTTGTCATTGAGGCGGATCAGGCGCACGCCGCGGGTCGAACGGCCCGCAATGCGCACCGTGTCGACCGGGAAGCGAATCAATTGCCCGCCATCGGTCACGGCCATGATCTGGTCGCTGTCATCGACGGCAAAGCTGGCTGCCAGCTCGACGCCGCGCTTGAGGTCACTCGCGGCAACGCCTTGATTGCCACGTCCCATGACGCGGTAATCATAGGCGCTGGAGCGCTTGCCCATGCCATCGACACCGACGGTGAGGAGGAATTCCTCGGCGGCGCCAAGCTCGGCAATCCGCTCTGGCGACAGGGCAGCAATCTCGCCGTCATCATCGCCATCGCCGGCATCGGCTCCACTGGCATCGGCCGCGGCGGTATCATCACTCTCATCGCCGAGCGCCAGGCGCATGGCGGTGGCGTGTTTGAGATAGGCGCGCGCTTCGGGCGAGGTGACATCGACATGATGCAGGATCGCCATCGAAATCAGGCTGTCGCCCTTGGCGAGGCGGATGCCCCGCACACCGACCGAGGAGCGTCCGGCGAAGATGCGCACATCATCGACCGGGAAGCGGATGGCGCGGCCACGATTGGAGACCAGGAAGACATCATTGGCCTCGGTGCACAGGCGCACGGCGACAATGCTGTCATCCTCTTCCAGCTTCATCGCGATCTTGCCATTGCGATTGACCTGGACGAAGTCGGACAGGCGATTGCGGCGAACCGTGCCGCGACCGGTCGCGAACATCACATTCAATTCGCTCCAGCTATCCTCGTCTTCCGGCAGCGCCATGATCGAGGTGATGGTTTCACCCTGATCGAGCGGCAGAAGATTGATCATCGCCTTGCCGCGCGTATTCGGCGCGCCCAGTGGCAGACGCCAGGCCTTGGTCTTGTAGACCATGCCGCGATTGGAGAAGAAGAGCAGCGGTGCATGCGTCGAGGTCACGAACAGCGTCGTGATGAAATCCTCATCCTTGGTCGCCATGCCGGAACGGCCCTTGCCGCCGCGGCGCTGGGCCCGGTAATCGGACAGGGCCGTACGCTTGGCATAGCCGCCATGGGTGACGGTGACGACCATCTCTTCGCGCGGGATGAGATCCTCGTCCTCGAAGTCAAACTCGCCATCGATGAAGATGGAGCGGCGCGGTATGCCGAAATTCTCGCGAACTTCGGTCAACTCGCTGCGGATAATCTCCAGCACACGTTCGCGCGAACGCAGGATATCGAGCAGATCGGCGATCTGTTCGGCCAGCGTACCCGCCTCATTGCCGAGCTCGTCGCGGCCCAGACCGGTCAGGCGGTTGAGGCGCAGTTCGAGGATGGCGCGCGCCTGTTCCTCGGTCAGTTTCAGCGTGCCGTCCGGCTGCAGCACCGAGCGCGGATCAGCGACCAAGCTGACCAGTGGCGCGACATCATGGGCCGGCCAAGCGCGGGCCATCAGGCCTTCGCGTGCGGCGGCCGGATTTGGCGCGGCGCGGATCAGCGCGATCACTTCATCGATATTGGCCACGGCCAGGGCCAGGCCAACAATGACATGTGCCCGGTCGCGCGCCTTGGCGAGATCATGCTTGGCACGGCGGGCGACGACTTCTTCGCGGAAGCGCAGGAATTCCCTGAGAATATCCATGACGCCGAGCAATTGTGGCCGGCCGCGCACCAGGGAGAGCATATTGGCGCCGAAGCTCGTCTGCATCGGCGACCAGCGATAGAGCTGGTTGAGGATGACATCGGCATTGGCATCGCGCTTGAGCTCGATCACGACGCGCATGCCAGTGCGATCGGATTCGTCACGCAGATCGGCAATGCCTTCAATCTTCTTGTCGCGCACAAGGTCGGCGATCTTTTCGATCATCGTCGCCTTGTTCACCTGGAATGGAATTTCATGCACGATGATCGCCATGCGATCCTTGCGCACTTCCTCGACCGAGGTCAGCGAACGCATGATGATCGAACCGCGCCCGGTTGCAACCGAGCTGCGCGCGCCGGAGCGGCCGAGAATCTGGGCCCCGGTCGGGAAATCCGGTCCCGGGATGTGCTCGAGCAATTCGTCTTCGCCGAGCAGCGGATTATCCAGCAGAGCGAGAGTTGCGTTGATCACTTCGGTCAGATTGTGCGGCGGAATATTGGTCGCCATGCCGACGGCGATACCGCCGGCGCCATTGACCAGGAGATTGGGAAAACGCGCCGGCAGAACAACGGGCTCGTGTTCCTGGCCGTCATAGTTTTCGCGGAAATCAACGGTGGATCTGTCGATATCGGCCAGGAGCGCGCTGGCCGGCTTGTCCATGCGCACTTCGGTATAACGCATGGCGGCTGGCGGATCGCCATCGACCGAGCCGAAATTGCCCTGCCCGTCGAGCAGGGGCAGTCCCATCGACCAGGGCTGGGCCATACGTACCAGCGAGTCATAAACCGCCTGATCACCATGCGGGTGGTATTTACCGATCACATCACCGACGACGCGCGCCGATTTGCGATAGGGCTTGTCAGGCGTGTAGCCATTCTCATGCATCGACCACAGAATACGGCGGTGCACCGGCTTGAGACCGTCACGCGAATCCGGGATGGCACGGCTCACGATCACGCTCATCGCGTAATCGAGATAAGAGGTGCGCATCTCCTCTTCGATGGAAATATTGCCAACGCCTTCCGGCAGTCCGGGCGGCGGGGTCAGAACGTCATCGTGATCGCTCAAGGCGGTCCTCTCTCATTCGCGTCGCGGCCGGGCCAAAAAAACCTAGCTGCGCATAGCAAAATGCCGCCTGGTATCGGGCACACAGAATCGGTGCGTGAATCAGGCGGCTTTCCTGTCACCAAGTCTTAACAATCGCAGGCCCGAAGGGCAAATGCGCAGGGCGGTTGGAGATGGTGGCCCCGACCGGTCGGGACGCTGAGCGGAAACGGCGCCGGACCGCCTTTGATCCGGGGCATCGCTGTGCTGGCCGCGAGCGCCAATCGGGCGTATGCCATCCCCTTCCCGCCACCATGGAGACCATCATGCTTGACCGCTTTGTGCTCATCGCCAGTTGCGCCATCCTGCTACCCGCCACGGCCTGCAGCCAGGCGTCCAACGAGACGCCGCCCGCTGCGCCGCTTGACTTCGCGGCGACCAGCGGCGAGCTGATCGCGCGCGATCGCAGCATGGCCGGCACGGTGAGCCTGCACCAGGGACCGGAGGGTGTTGTCATCCGCATCGCCGCCGATGGCTTGCCGGAGGATGCGCGCAATCAATGGCATGGCGCGCATCTACACTCGGTCGGCGATTGCTCGGCTGAGGACTTCACCTCCTCGGCGGGCCATATCAACCCCTCCGAACGCCAGCACGGCATGCTCAATCCGGACGGACCCGACAATGCCGATCTGCCCAATCTCTGGGTCGACGCCAATGGCGCCATCCGGGCCGAGCTCTACACCACGCGCGTCAGCCTGGCGGGCAGCACCGCCGCGCCGGCCCTGCTCGATGAAGACGGTTCTGCGCTGGTGATCCATGCCGGCAGCGACGACCATGCCAGCCAGCCGATTGGCGGCGCCGGCGCGCGCATCGCCTGCGCCGTGATCGCAAACCGCTAGCGCGCGGCGCCAAAACCAACCACAATCCAGACCTGTTTAGCCAATGGGATTCAAAATCATGCGCGTAAAAATCTGTTCTGCCCTCGCCGCTCTCGCCCTGACGGCCGCTCCCGCATTTGGCGATGCGGCCTGGACGAGCAATCTCGGCCCGGTAGTCTATGACGTCGATGCTGGCGATGCCGTCGTACTCATGCACTTCACGCGCGGAAGCGGCGCGGAACGCCGCACCTTTGTGCGCGGACTGGCCGGCAATCTGGGCCATCGCGGCAATTATTCCGGCTATTGGGTGGAAGCCGATCACGGCCCGACCACGACGCCGGCCTGTGACGTCGCCATCCTCGATGCCGAGGGCAATGCGACCTTCCATTGGGGCCGCGTGGAATTCCAGGTGACCAATTCCGACCTGCCTTCGGCCTGGGATGCGCAGATCGGCACTTGCTTCGAGACGCCGACCACCGGCTGGAGCGGCCGCGATAATGGCGATTTCGACTATGACGCCTTCGAACGCCGCCGCAATGGCTCGCCGAAATAGACAGAAGCGCGATGCCTGGCCTGCCAGTCCTCGGAACAAGAAGGGGGATTCCCATCATGCGTAACACACTCTGCCTGACGGCCGCTCTGCTGGCCCTTGGTGCCGCACCGGCGCTCGCCGATGAAGCCTGGGTCACCGATCTCGGCCCGGTCATCTATGAGGACGAAATCGGCGAATATGCCATTTTCCTCCACTATGACGGCGCCGTCGCCCACCGCACCTATATTCGCGGCCTGGCCGGCAATTTCGACAATCGTGGCCATTTCACCGGCTATTGGACCGAGCAGGAAAACGCCGGTTCACGGACGCCGGTTTGCGATGTCGCGATTGCGGATGAGAACGGCAATATCACCCATCACTGGGGCCGGGTCGAAATCGATTTCCTGCAACCCGGTTTCCCGGGTGAATGGAATGCGCGGATCGGCAATTGCTTCGAGGCACCCGCGCGCATCTGGAATGGCCGCCTTGATGACAGTTTCGACTATAGCGGCTTTGGACCTCAGCAGAGCCCGTCGCCCAAGGGCCGCTAGCGGAATCCGGATCTGAAACCTGTCAGCGCTCCGGCGCTGGCAGGTCCAGGGTCTCGCCCGACAGCGGGGCCTCCTCGGTCCGGATGATGAATTCCCGTTCGACGATACGGGCGCCGAACAGCGCGTAGAGGACGGCACAGCAAATAACGGCCGCGATAAAGCCGGCAGCAAAACTGTTGCGATCGAGGCTGTACACGAGATCACCAAGCGAGGCCGCGGGCCGCTGCCCCGCCGGCAATCCCGCCAAGGCCCCCGGCACCGGATCGAGCGCCAGCCGATAGCCGATGCGTGGCAGGGTGACGATCAGATCGGCGCGGCCAAGCAGCCGGCGCAGGCGCGAGATGGCCTGGTTCAGCGCCTCGTCCGACCCGTCCTCATCCCATACGGTTTCGAGAAACTCATCGCGAGTCACCGGTGCCCCGGCGCGCCGCACCAACAGATCGAGCACGCCGGCCAGGCGCGGCTCCAGACGGTGGCTGCGGCCATCGATTTCCAGCACACCACTGCGCAGATCACAGACGGCTCCACCGATCTGAACCGTCGATAGGGCAGGCGTCGGGTGCGATGGACAAGCGCTGGTAATAGTCATTATCTTCTTTCGGAGAGGTTTTCGTCAGGACAGTGAGGCGGCGATTTTCTAGGTCTCAAGCCTTAGCACACATCAGGAAAGCCCCGTCCATGAAACCTCTTTCATCTCCCCTCGCCGTCACAGGTCTCAGCCTCAGCCTGGCCATTGCGGCGCTGGCCCTGCACCCAAATGCGGCGCTCGCGACCCGCCAGGCCGCGACACAGGATGCCCGCCCAGAGGCCAACCTCGAGGCCAGGCTCCAGGCCCGCTTCGACGAACTGGCCGAGGCCGGCTTCACCGGTTTTGCGGCGATTTCACGCCATGGCGAGATCGTCTTCGCGCAAGGCGCCGGTCTCGCCGACCCGTCCACGGGTCGCCCCTTTACCCTCGACACCCAGTTCGATATCGGCTCGATCACCAAGAGCTTCACCGGGATGGCCATTGCCGCCCTGATTGATGCCGGGCGCCTCTCCCCCGACGCCAGCCTGGCCGATTTCTTCCCGGACGTACCTGCCGACAAGGCGGCGATTACGGTGCAGCAATTGCTCACCCATACAGCGGGCCTGCCTGATGCCGTCGGCGATGATTTCTCCGACGAGGGCTGGGCCAGCGTCCGCGACAAGGCCTTCGCCGCAGAGCTACGCCACGAACCGGGATCAGCCTATCGCTATTCCAATGTCGGCTTCACCATCCTGGCCGCGATCATCGAGGCCGTGACCGGTCAGTCCTATGAGGATTATCTGGTCGAGGAAATCCTGGCGCCAGCCGACATTGGGCATACCGGTTATATGGCGGTCTATGACGACGCCCTCGCCGCGCGGAACCGCCAGGGCGAAGCAGTGATCGACGCCTCCTGGGGCGGTCATGCCCCCAACTGGAATCTGATCGGCAATGGCGGTCTGGTCTCGACGCCACGCGACATGCTCGCCTGGCAGGCGGGCTATCAGGCGGGCACGCTTGTCTCGCCGCAGGCCCGCGATCTGGCGCATGCGCCGCTGGTCCGTGAAGGCGATGGCGCGCCCTCCTTCTATGGTTATGGCATGGTCGTCGAGGATGATGCCGAGCTCGGCCGCATCTATTGGCATAATGGCGGCAACCCCTCCTTCAATTCGCATTGGCGGGTGCTGGCCGATCAGGGTTATGAGCTGTTCGCGACCACCAATCAGCGCGGCATCTCGGCCGACACCGCCATCGCGGCGTTGGTGGCGGAATTGATGGATCAGGATTTCCAGGTACAGCATCCGCGCGAAGCCAGTATCGATCCTGTCGCCCTGCCGGACACGGACGGTGGACGCGCCGCCGGCGAATTCCTCGCCATGATCGCCAGCGATGATGAATCCGTCTGGCGGGACTATGTCCTGACCCGGATGAGCGAAGCCATGCGCGCCGTCGCACCGATGGAGGGGCATTTGGGGATGATGCGCCAGCTGCACCGGGATTTCGGTCAGAGCGAAGTCGTCGCCGTGTTTGAAGCCGAGACCGCCATCACCCTGTCCGTGCGCGATCCGCAGTCGGGCGAGACCATTCCGGTGATGATTGAATACGATGCCGATGGCCAGGTGACGGGCCTGATGATCGGCTAGGTCAAGGCCGGCCGCGCCACCATCAGGCCAAAGATCGCGATCAGCGCAGCAAAGGCCGGCCAGCCAAGCGCAAACCAGATCCGCATCAAACGATGGACGCGGTCGGGCACATCTTGCCCGGCCGCCACCGCGTCGGTCATCAGATTGCGGACCTTGTACTGGATCCAGACCACGGGCAGCCAGCAGACGCCGATGAAGATGTAGAGCGCATAGCTCGCCAGCAGCCAGGGCGCGGTCAGCGGCCAGCCCGCCAGATGCGCCAGTGCGATCCCGGTCAGTGGCTGGGCGATGACGGCGGTTGTGGTGAAGACCCAGTCGGCAAGCACGACATGTTTCGCCGCCAGCGCAAAGCCGGGTGCATCGCCGGAACGCCAGGCCATCAGCATGAAGAAGGCAATCGCCGCGCCGGAGCCGAACAGGACGGATGCCGACATGATGTGTGCCGTCTTGACGAACCAATACAGCTCCATCAGCGCTCATCCTCGGTCGCGGCGATCATCAGCGCCAGGCCCATCATCGGGAAGACTTTCAGGATCGGACCGAGCGCATCGGCCCACAGGCCCGGCAAGGTCAGGCTGAGCGCAGCGATATAGGCGAATGTGCCGGCGATCATCACGGCACTGATCAGCCGCACCCGCCATTTGGCCAGCATCGCCAGTCCGAGTGCGATATCGAATGCCGAACCGAACCAGAGCAGGAAGGTCTGCATGGCGGGTTCATAGCCGGCCGCCTGCAGCACGGAATAGGCATCGCCGCGGGCAATCGTCAGCGATAGAATACCGGTCGCCAGCCAGTACAGCCCCAACACCCAGCGCGCGACCGGGCGGGCGAAGCCGAGCCGGGCATGCCAGCGATCCTGCAGACCGGCCGGTGCGCTGGCGAGATAGGCGTCGAAGCCGCGCGGCGCCGTGCCCATTGCCGCGATCCAGTCAGACGGATCGCCCTCGACATCGAAATCGAGTTGTTTCAACGCCGTCGTCCGCATCGAGGTGCGCACACCGACCCAGCCGAGCACGTCGCCACAGCCAAAGCCGATCGCCGCCAGCCAGCGCGGCACATGCCAGATCCGTGTCGCGCCGAAACCGAGCCAGCGGCGATAGCCCCGCACCAATTCATCCATCGAGACACGCTGCGGCCCGCCGACATCCCAGCTGACCCGCGAGGGCGCATCGGGCCGCAGCAAGTCACCGACCGCAGCGCTCAAATCCTCAACCCCGATCGGGCGGAAGACCTGGCTGCCGCCGACCAGCGGGGTGAGCCAGGGAATGCCGCACAGCGCGCGCACCAGGGCGGTGCCGCCATAGACATTGCGCGCGATCACCAGTGAGGGGCGCAGGATGACCCAGTCGAGATCGAGCGCCGTGAGGGCCGCCTCGCCATCCTGCTTGTCGCGGGCATAGGCCGAGCCGGAGGCCGCATCGGCACCGACCGCTGAAATATGGATCACCCGCCTCACCCCGGCCTCGGCGCAGGCGGCAAACAGGGCGGCAGCGCCATCGACATGGGCGGCGCGGCTATCATCGCCGAGCCCGTCCTGCAGCACGCCAACGCAATTGATCACCGCGTCGATACCAGCCAGGCGTGGCTGCCAGTCGGCGGCGCTGTCATGGCGAAAATCGCAGGCGATCCAGTTGAAATCGGGCGCCCGGCGGCGCGCGTCTTCCGTCCCGCGGCCGGCAGCGGTGATGCTATGGCCCTGGCGATGCAGCGCGGCCGCGAGGTGGGAGCCGATGAAGCCGGTCGCGCCGACAATGAGGATATGCATGACCGCTCATTCCCCTCAAGGCCAGATCAGCCACGTCTCCGGGCCAGGCCTGCCGGAGTCTCTACTGTGCCTGTGCGAGCTGGCCTTCGCGGACCCGCGCCAGATTATCATTCATATTATTGCTGATGGCGGTGCGCAGCGCAGGCCAGACACCCTCGACCTTGAGCCATTCGGCGCCCGGCATATCGGCGCTGTTGATCGCCGCATAATAGGCCGCATTGCCATAGGAACAGGCCCACCAGGGCGAGGCCTGGCTGGTGAAGACCGCACCGGAATCAACCACCCAGCTGAGCGCCGCTTCCATCCGCGCCGTGTCCGAATTCATCAATTCGGTCACCGCCGGCCCGGCCTGTTGCGACGAGGCGGTAACGACCGCCAGGGCCGAGGGATCAATGCAGCGCGAGGCGTCGTAAATCGTGCGGGCACGCCCGAGAAAATAGGCTCGCAGGGCGCGATCCGGATCGCTCTCCACGGTCAGGCGTGCGACCTCGAACAGAAAAATCGGCGGATTGATATCGCGGCGCTGCCACAGCTGGTCGGCAATGACCGGCGCCCGGTCCGGCTCGGTACCCTGCAAGGTCGCCAGTGTGACGAGCACATCGCCCCAGGCTGCATCGCCAACGACGAACTGGGACTCGGTGCCTTCATCCATCACCGACATGATCGCCGGGCGGCGCATATTGGCGTCTTCGCCCTGCGCCCAGACGGGTGTCGCCAGCATGAGGCCGGTCAGAATTATCACTGGAATACGCATTATCGACTCCTCGCCCCCCGGCCGCGTTCCGCATCGCCTAGAACGGAATTTCGTCATCCATGTCGGCGCTGCGGAAATCTTCCTTCGGCGCATCGACCGCACGCTGCGGCGAGCGTTCGCTGGAGTCGAAACTGCCGCCGCCGCCGCCAAAGGAACCGCCCTCGCCCTTGCTGTCGAGCATTTGCAATTCGCCGCGGAATTTCTGCAGCACGATCTCGGTATTATATTTGTCGACACCGTTCTGGTCGGTCCATTTGCGCGTCTGCAGCGCGCCTTCGATATAAACCTTGGCGCCCTTCTTGAGGTAATTATCGGCGACCTTGGCGAGCTGGTCATTGAAGATGACGACGCTGTGCCATTCGGTCTTCTCGCGGCGTTCGCCGGAGGTCTTGTCGCGCCAGCTTTCCGAGGTCGCGATGCGCAGATTGCACACCGGATCGCCATTCGGCAGACGCCGGGTTTCGGGATCCTTGCCCAGATTGCCCACCAGAATGACCTTGTTCACAGATCCCGCCATCGCCCATTCTCCATGTTTTTGTGTTGCCCGGCTTGCGCGCCGAGCCAATTTGTTCACATTATGTTCCGCAGGTCAATTGCGCCCGCGAGTCGGAGGGGATTTGAACGGAGTGGCGGCACAGAGTCCAGTGATGGTCGCGGCGGCGGAGCGATCGAACACAGAGGCTCACGCTTGCCCACACCGACTTCCTGCCTACATGGTGTCAGCAGACCCGCACCTCGCCGCTGGACGCAGCGAGGCTTGTTCTCTAAATGTTCAACACGATTCCAGCCCAGACTGGTCCCACCCGCGACCAGTCCTACCCGCGATTTGGCAGACGAAAGACATTTCATGGCCCTCGACACCATCCGCGTGCGCGGTGCGCGCGAACATAATCTCAAGAATGTCTCTGTGGACCTGCCGCGCGACAAGCTGATCGTGTTCACCGGGCTGTCGGGCTCGGGCAAGTCTTCGCTGGCCTTTGACACCATCTATGCCGAGGGCCAGCGGCGCTATGTCGAGAGCCTGTCGGCCTATGCGCGCCAATTCCTCGAATTGATGTCGAAGCCGGATATGGATTCGATCGAGGGCCTGTCGCCGGCGATCTCGATCGAGCAGAAAACGACCTCCAAAAATCCACGCTCCACCGTCGGCACCGTCACCGAGATTTACGACTATATGCGCCTGCTCTGGGCCCGCGTTGGCGTGCCCTATTCGCCGGCCACCGGCCTGCCGATCCGCTCGCAGACGGTCAGCCAGATGGTCGACAAGCTGATGGCGCTCGAGCATGGCGCGCGGCTCTATCTGCTGGCGCCCGTGGTGCGCGGCCGCAAGGGTGAATATCGCAAGGAATTCGCTGACTGGCTCAAGGCCGGCTTCCAGCGCGTCAAGGTCAATGGCGAATTCTATACGCTGGAAGAAGCGCCCGTCCTCGACAAGAAATTCAAGCACGATATCGATGTCGTGGTCGACCGGCTGGTGATCAAGCCGGGCCTGGAAGACCGGCTCGCCGACAGTCTGGAAACCGCCCTGCGGCTGGCCGATGGTCTGGCAATTGCCGAGTTTGCCGATGTCGACGAGACGACAGGTCAGGCCGAACGTTTGATCTTCTCCCAGAAATTCGCCTGCCCGGTCTCCGGCTTCACCATTACCGAGATCGAACCGCGGCTCTTCTCGTTCAACAACCCTTTCGGCGCCTGTCCGGCCTGTGACGGGCTCGGCCAGTCGCTCAAATTCGACGAGGATCTCGTCGCCCCCGACCGCGACAAATCCCTGACCAATGGCGCCATCGCGCCCTGGAGCCGCGCCACCTCGAAACTTTACCAGCAGACCCTGCAGGCGCTGGCGACGCATTTCGGCGGCGATATGTTCAAGCCTTGGCGCGAATTGCCGGAGGATTTCCGCAAGGTGATCCTCTACGGCACCAAGGACGACATCACATTCGTCTATGAGGACGGCCTGCGAAAATTCGAGACCAAGAAGCCGTTTGAAGGCGTCATCCCCAATCTGGAACGGCGCTGGCGCGAGACCGATTCAAGCTGGGTGCGCGAGGATCTCGGTCGCTTCCAGTCGTCGCAGCCGTGCGAGACCTGCCATGGCCGCCGCCTGAAACCGGAAGCCCTGTGCGTCAAGATCGCCGATCACGATATCGCCCAGACCGGCACCATGCCGATCCGCGTCGCGCGCGACTGGTTTGGGTCGATCGAGAAGACGCTCTCGGCCAAGGATCAGCAGATCGCCGAACGCATCCTCAAGGAGATCCGCGAGCGGCTGAAATTCCTCGTCGATGTCGGGCTGGATTATCTCACGCTGGATCGCGCCTCCGGCACATTGTCCGGCGGCGAAAGCCAGCGCATCCGTCTGGCCAGCCAGATCGGCTCGGGCCTGACCGGCGTGCTCTATGTGCTCGACGAGCCCTCGATCGGCCTGCACCAGCGCGATAATTCGCGCCTGCTGGAAAGCCTGCGTGGCCTGCGCGATCTGGGCAATACGGTGATTATTGTCGAGCATGATGAAGAGGCCATCCTGACGGCCGATCATGTCGTTGATCTGGGGCCGGCTGCCGGCGTGCATGGCGGCGAGATTATCGCCGAGGGCCTGCCCGCCGACATCCTCGCCAGCGAAGCCAGCCTGACCGGCCAGTATCTGCGCGGCACGCGGCGGATCGAGATCCCGGTCAAGCGGCGCAAGATCGACAAGAAGCGCGTTGTCCGCGTCGTCGATGCCAGCGGCAATAATCTCAAACACATCTCGGCCGATTTCCCGCTCGGCGTCATGACCTGCGTCACCGGCGTGTCAGGTGGTGGCAAATCGACCCTGACGATTGAAACCCTCTACAAGGCCGCGGCCCGCAAGCTCAACAAGGCCCAGACCGTGCCGGGCGCGCATGAGCGGGTTGAGGGGCTGGATCAGCTCGACAAGATCATCGATATCGACCAGTCGCCGATCGGACGCACGCCGCGCTCCAATCCAGCCACCTATACCGGCGCCTTCACCCCGATCCGCGAATGGTTCGCCCAGCTGCCGGACTCGAAAACCCGCGGCTACAAGCCCGGCCGCTTCTCCTTCAACGTCAAGGGCGGACGCTGCGAAGCCTGCCAGGGCGATGGCGTCGTGAAGATCGAGATGCACTTCCTGCCCGATGTCTACGTGCCCTGCGATGTCTGCCATGGCGCCCGCTTCAATCGCGAGACGCTGGAGGTCAAGTTCAAGGGCAAATCCATCGCCGACGTGCTCGACATGACGGTCGAGGAAGGCGCCGACTTCTTCAAGGCCGTCCCCGCCGTGCGCGACAAGATGGAAACCCTCAAGCGAGTCGGGCTCGGCTATATCAAGATCGGCCAGCCGGCGACCCAGCTCTCCGGCGGCGAAGCCCAGCGCGTCAAACTCTCCAAGGAACTCGCCAAGCGCGCCACCGGCAAGACGCTCTACATTCTCGACGAGCCGACCACCGGCCTGCACTTCGAGGATATCCGCAAACTCTTGGAAGTGCTGCACGAGCTGGTCGAGACCGGCAATACCGTCGTGGTGATCGAGCATAATCTCGACGTCATCAAGACCGCCGACTGGCTGATCGATCTCGGCCCCGAAGGCGGCGATGGCGGCGGCGAGATCGTCGCTGTCGGCACGCCGGAGGATGTCGCCAAAGTCGAAGCGAGCTGGACCGGGCGCTATCTGGCGCCAATGCTGGCGAAGGAAAAGACGCGGCGGAAAATGGCGGCGGTTTAGGCGAAATGGCGCCGCTGCTTGCGCAGGACATCAATGAGCAATAGCGAGAGCGCCGCGAAGACGGTTGCGGCCGCCAGATCATACCATGACGGGATGAGCACCTGGCCATCTGCCCATAGGGCGGCGATATCGAGCGCTTGGGCCAGGGCCGCATTCATTGAAAGCGCCGGCTCAGTATTGAGGTTATCGAGTGCGGCACCACCGATCATCACCACATTAAATCCAACATGCAAACCCATGGCGCCAAACAACGACTTTTGGGACAGGGCAAGCAAGCTGAACGCAATTCCTGTGAGCGCCAGGGCGATCATGCTGAAGCTTCCGAACAGCAGACCGGCACCGAATAAATGGGCATGGACGGCTGCGAATAGCGCACTGGTCAACAAGACTGCTGGCCCAACGCCCCAACGCGCGGCGATCGCGGACAAGAGCCAACCGCGAAACACGACTTCTTCAGCACAGGCATAGAGCGCCACGCCACACCCGAATGCGAGGAGACGCGCCCAGTCGGAAAGACCCAGCCCGGCCAGAATCCGTAGCCGCCAAACCCAGAACCAGCCATCCGTCTCGCCGTCCAGACCTCCGGTCAGGAGGGTCAGCAAACCGCCGAGGCCGTCGATCAAAATCACCAGCATGCACCCGGCCGCCAGACCCCAGAGCAAGCGCTTGCCCCACAATGGGTCCACCAGCCCGAGCGATGCAAATCCGCGTCGCTCGAACCATCTCGCCCACACGACGAAAACCGCAACCGCCAATCCCGCGAGCAGGATCATCCACGGCATCTGGATCCATGGTTCGACCAGCATCCCGTCCGCCCCCCACCGCCAGAACGGCAGGACGGGCCAGAGCAGATCGGCAAGAAACAGCGTCGCTTCGACCCCCGCCGCCAGCAGGAATGGCGTCGCCCATACCCAGCTCCGGCGCGAAGCCAGCGGCCTCGCATAGACCCATTCCGCATCATGGATCACGCGCCACGGCGCATCGAACCCCATCAAAACAGTCCAGTTCCATGAAGTGTTTTGATCATTGTTCGCTCATTCCCGGTCTTCACCCAAAGCGCCAGCTTCCCCGGTACCGACACCGGCCGCAGGCTCAATGACAGGCGCTGGCGCGGGAGCTGGAACTGGAGCCACAGCCGCCTCGGCCGCTGCGCGCTTGCGGGCGTCCCAATTGGCCACGGCCGCGGTCGGTCCGAACAGCAGAAAAACCATCACGGTCTGCAGCGGCACGGCGATGATCAGCCAGGGGCCATAGGGATTGGCCATCGACGCCATCATCTGGTCCGGATCCGGCATCACGCCCGGATTGCTGAAACCGGAAAAGGCCGCCGCCATCAAGTCGGGGGCCAGCAGGAACTGGCTGGCAATCATCACGACATAAATCACAAGATGCGCCATCAGCAGCTGCATGCCCGCCCCTTTCGACGCGCTCCAGCCATCGAGGCTGATCCTGCGGTCGCGAATGACCAGGGCAAAACCGACACTGACGCGGCCCATGATATAGCCCAGCACGAGCATCATCGGGATCATCACACCGAAGCCGACCAGCCCGCCGATTAGGGCTGCCTGTGAAGGATCCGAACTGCCCGACCCCATCAGCGGCGAAATCAGGATGGCGAAAAGAATGCCGAGGATGATCAGGACAATCGTGGCGGCGAGCATTACGCCGACCATCATGCCGAGCAGGATGAGATAGAAGCCGAATGTGCGCAGCTCATCCAGCCCGAGCTGGAGCGGCAGGCGCAAGACGGGCTGATCGCGGACATAAACCCGGTAGGCGCCGGCAATCATCACACAGCTGGCAATCATCGACCCGCCCATCAGCGCCGCGAAATATCCGCCATAACTGCCGAAATCGCCCTGCGCCATCTCCAGCGTCGCATTGAGATAGCCGGTGAAGAAGCCTATTCCGGCTTCAGACTGGGCCCAGAAATAATAGACAAAGCTCAATGCCGCGACGACGGCGATATAGGCCAGCGCCCGCACCGGCCGCCAGAACAGCGTGCGGATGCCATAGGTCAGCGCATCGAAAAAACGGAAACGTTCGGTCATGATTACCCCCCCAGGTTCAGACGATCACTCTGGCACATCCCGTTGCAGGCGCACAGTGTGAAAACACAACCGAAACCCAGATCGGCATGATCGCCTGCGTGCCACGCCTAGTCCGGCTTGCGGGCTGAGAACACCACGGCTTCCAGCGGCATACGCGCTGGCTCGGTTCCGAAGCGAGTGCGCAGGGCGAGCGTGAAGCGCTCGATCACCGCCTCAGCGCTGATTGTTCCGCGCTGCCGGATCTCGTCGACCAGCGGATTGCCGAGCACGAGGCCGCGCGCGAACAGGGCCCAGTCATCGACCCGCTTGTCGATGCCCACGACCGCGTGCGCGATGTCGACAAAGCCGGCGGTTTCCAGATCGGCCCTCACCAGGGCCGGATCGGCATAGGAGAAGGGATAGCGATAGAAGACGGGTGGGTTGTCGGGGAAGATTTCCGCCGCCGTTTCATGACCGACCAGCGAGAAGGGATTGGCCTCCATCTCACCCCAGACATTGAACAATATGTGTCCGCCCGGCCGCAGGGCACGCCGCGACTCCTTGAAGGCCTCGACCTTGTCGGGGAAAAACATCACGCCGAACTGGCTGATAATGGTGTCGAAGCTGTCATCATCGAATGGCAGGGCCATGGCATCGGCCTGGCGGAATTCCACCACCTCGCCAGGTTCGAATTTGCTGCGGGCAATATCGAGCATGGGCGGGTTGAGATCGGTGACAACCAGGCGCGCCTCAGCCGGCAAGGCGTCGCGCAATTGCCGGCTGACAATGCCCGTCCCCGCCGCCAGTTCGAGCACATCGCCGGAGTCGAGCGCGGCTGCCCGATCGGCGATATCGGCGGCATAGTCGACGAATATGTGCGGCCCGAGTGCCTCATCATAATTTTTCGGAATATTGCCGATGAAGGCTGCGGCAAGGGCAGGCTCGCCACCCTTGTGATCGCCGCCCCTGTGATCGCCGGCGTCAGGCGTTGCGCCGTTTGCAGTGCCATAGCTGGCGAAACGGCCACGCAGCAGCAGGATGATGACGCCGCCCAGCAGGACCGCACTCGTCACCACACTGGCCTCGGGTCCGAAGACGCCGCCGGTCAGCCACCAGGCGGCATCGGGCGTGTCGGCGAGATCGATAATGATGGGCGTCACCAATACGTCCTGCCCACTGACCGGCAGGCCAAAGCCGGAGGCGAGCAGCCAGTTCCAGGCCGCATGCCAGCCGCACACGCCCCAGAGCGAACCTTCCTTGGCCGCATAGAGGCTGAGAAAGACACCGACCAGAACGATATTGGCGAGGCCGAACATCAATTCCTGCGACCAGGCGATATTGCCGGCATGCATCAGACCGAACAGGGCCGAATTGATCACAATCGCCAGCCAGATACCGTGACGCGAGGCGATCAGACTCATCAGCCAACCACGAAATAACAGCTCTTCGGTCGAGCCCTGAATGATGAAACCGGCCAACAGCCAGGCCACCGGGATCAGGCTGGCAACCGCCAGACTGCCACTCGCCTCAATCTGATAGCCGCCAAGGCCCCAGATCAGGGCAACCACACCGGCGAGAAAGCCCAGGCCAAGGCCATAGCCGCGCGCAAAGCGCAGCGCAAAACGGGCATTGAGGCCAATCGTCGCCGGGCCGCGGCGCTCGAAGAATGTCGTCCACAGCAGGAGCAGGATCGCCGTCGCGCCAAAGGCTGCGATCAGGATATAGCTCAGGCCAACCCAGTCCATCTCGCCGGTCTGGGCGTTGATCAGGCCAAGCAAAACACCCGCAATTGCGGCCAGGATCTGGCCACCAAAGCTGAAGACCAGCAAGAGCACAATGGCCGCCAGGGTCCAACTGCGGCGCTGGCGCGCCTGCCTTGGTGCGTAGATTTCCCGTCCGGTCATGATTGCCCCCGCAAATTCAAATTGATCTCCGGACAAACTGCACGGCCCGAGCGGCGGCGGCAAGCCGGCACTGAACGGCCCGCCGGAGATCCAGCGGGCCGCTCGGCCTGTTTCATTCTGCCGTCTGTGCCTAGCCTTCGGTCGGCGAGGCCCCGGCGGGATGATCGGCGGTCAGGGTTGGCGAGTCGGTTTCTTCCGGCGCGCCATCGGCCCGGTAGCGCACGGCGTTATAGGCGCCGACGCCGTGCCACATGCCCTCGAACATGATCTGCATCGCATAGCCCAGCACCAGGCCGGTCGCGAGACCAACCATCACACCGGGATTGCTCAGCATGCCCTGCAACATCGCGAAAACTTCTTCCGGCGCGACATCGGCATTGCCTTCGGCCATCTGGACCAGCTCCATCAGGACCGGGAAGAGCGCGCCGAGGAAGACCAGCTGGATCAGGGTGCCCAGAATGGTCGAGAGCACGATGATCAGACCGATCACCACCAGATAGCTCAACGCCATGTGCCAGAACACACCCTTGCTCGCAGTCCAGCTCTCGAAGAAGCGGACACGGCGATCGACCAGGGTCAGGGCCGGTGCGGAAGCGAGGCGGATGCAGAATACGATGACCATAATGGCGATCGCCAGCACGCCGAGAAAGACGATCAGACCAGTTGCCAGACCACCGGCCATCGAGCCATCGCTGCCGGCAAATACGCCTGCAGCCACAAGTCCGACCACGGCCGCGGCCATGGCGATGCCGAGATAGGCGGCAATGCCGACCACAATATAGAGAAGATTGACGCCCAGCAGACGCAATTCATCGCCGCCGAAACGGAATGGGATCACCGCCGCGATCTCGCCGCGGGCCAAAAACCGCAGCCAGGCCGCCTGGAACATCAGCGCCGAGACGATGCCGAGCAAGGCAATCAGCGGCATCGAGGCGAGGAAGGGTCCGAGCAGGGTGAGCACTTCGCGCTCCATCTGCGACTCCGACAGGCTGCCATTGGCCTCCTGCGCGATCAAATCGAACAGGCCGATATAGAAGGGCCCAAGCAGCATGAAAGCCAGCGCGGCAATCGCGCCGACCACCAGCGCCTGGCAGATCGCAATCCAGATCACGCCGAGCGGGTTCGCGCCAAAGCGCTTGAAGAAAAAGAAGATACCGTCTCCGATATCGAAAGCCTTGCCTGTCATATCGATCCCCTTTTTACAGCTTGTGCTGCATTATCCGTTCATCATGACGGATTGGGGCACCGCATGCCAGAGGGATGCTAGCCGGTGCTGTCCCCTGTCGCGGCGGCGGCAGTCCGATTGCGGTAAATATAGGCATAAAGCCCTGAAAATACAGGGACGTTGATGAAGGCCATCAGACCGTTCCAGCGTAAATATTCCTCGGCGGCGGCCAGGGCCGGCGCATTGATCTGCTCGGCGCCGACCGGCACGGCCAGATAAAGTGGCCGCGAACCGAGAACGGCGCAGATCAACTCATACAGGCCCACTTCCAGCGCCAGGAGCGGCAGGCCGGTCAAAAGCAGGGCGGCCGCGATCCGCGCCGCATTGCCGCCGCTCAGCGACCAGGCGCTCAATACCATGATCTTGCGATTGGCAATCGTCGCGGGCAAGGCCAGCGCCAAACGGGCCGACAGCCAGATCAACAGCCCCGCGGCGGCCAGCGCGACGACGCCGGCGACGACCCAGTCGGCGGCCCCGAGATAGGCCATGGCATCCGCCAGTTCGAGCCCCTCCGCTTCCGCATCAATACCGGCGCGGCTCATCGCGCCGGCGGCGATCGAGCCAAGCACGACGGCCCAGAACATGAAGGCCATGATGAAGACGAGCAGGGTCAGCGCCGCGACCAGCAGGCTGACGATGAAGATGCGGCCCTCATCGGCGCCGGCCTTGAGCGAATGCCAGCCGCTATAATCGCCCAGCACCGCCATGCGCAGACAGGCGGCCGACAACGCCAGGCTGGCTATCACCGTCACCAGCGAGAGCAGGAACATTCCCATCGCCAGCAGTGGATTGGCGGTGACGCCGCCGAGCGACTGCATCAGCACCAGCTGCGCGGCATAGGCCAGCATATAGGGCGCCGCCGCGATCGCGGCGCGCTGCCAATGCGAGATCAAAAAGGCATAGGCCGCCATGACGCTGCGCAGGATCGGGACGGGTGTCGCAATGGGTGTCGGGTTCATGCCAGGCTCCGCAGACAGGGGGATGCGTTCAACGCCCCCGATCTGGACGCGACGGGCCGCGAAGGCAAGTTGCGAGCTGCAGCGGCCAATCAATCCGTTTCCGCAGCCTGCTGCAAGCGACAGGCCCGCGCTGTCGGCAGATCACACATGGTGAACCGGAACTCGATCAACACCCCCTCGCGCCTGACGGGCTGGCCGTCAATGATCGCCGGCTCGTAACGCCAGCCCCGTACGGCCCGCAGCGAGGCGTCCTCAAATATGCCGCCAGGCGCCGCGGCGATAATCTCTGCCGCGTCGATCCGGCCTGCTTCCGTGACGGCGAAACGCAGCAAGACAATCCCGTCGAGATCATGCTGGGCCGCCGCGGTCGGATAGTCCGGCGAGCGGCGATGACCCGCCACGGCATCGATGTCATAGGCCGCGGCATCAGCAGCCTCATTGTCCCAGATGCCGGGAAACTCGTTACCCGGAAAATCGGATGCCGCAATCTGCGCATCGATCGCGGTCAACTCCGCCGCCTCAGCATCAGCGCGCGCCAGATCGCCCCAGAAGGACGCGGTGCGAACATTGCTCTCCTGATCCGGCGCCTCGATCGTCGCATAGATCGCGCGGGCCATATGAAAGTCCAGGATCGAATTGGTGCGGTCATCCTCAAAAAACCGCCCCACTCCTGACAGATAATAGGCGTTGGCGTAGACCAGATCATAGGACCGCCCGGCGAGCGCGAAGGCATCGACCGCCGCAACCGCGTGTTCAGCCATTGTGTTGAGCCGCCCCAACTGCCCGCTGGTGCTCGCAACCATGTAGTGAATATCGCCGCTCAGGCCCGGCTCAATCGGGTCCTCGCTGGCCGCCGCCGCTCGCGACGCCCGGATCGAGCACTGGCGCGCATCACGCAATTCCCCCGTCGCAAATGCCGAGAGGGATGCGCGATACCAGCGTTCCGCCCGTTCGGATTGCGGTGCCCGCAGCCGGTCGGAGATCTCCGCCGCATTGCGCCACGCCGGATAGGCCTGTTCGGGTTGGCCAAGACTAAGCGCGAGATTGCCGTAATTCTCCGCCAGAATGCCGATCAGTTCGGCATCAATGCGCTCATCCCGCGCCGCCCGCCAGGCCGTCGCCGCCGCCTCGCTCGCGGCCGCATAATCCTGCGCCACCATGGCAGTCTCATAGGCCAGATAGGCCCGCGCCACGCTGTCCGGCAGCGGCTCGTCCTGGGCGTGGGCTACTGAAGCGCCCATCACAACGATACAAATCGTCATCAAAATACTTCTCATGGATAGTCTCCCGTTCCATCCGGTGGACATTTCGAACCCAATGCTTTCACCAAGCGCGACCGGAGAGGCGCTACTCGGTAAAAGTCATAAAAACGCGCATTCCAAATTCCACGAAACCGCCGCGGCGGCGCGCTGAATCGATCGCAAACCCCTCAAGCAAAACGCCACTGATTGGTGAGGCCTGGCCGGTGCAACCTGGCCGGAACCGGGTTTCGGCAAGGTGGTTGCGACTCGCATTTTGCAGGACAATTTTCGGTCGCGGGCCGCTCTGGCTGGTGCCCAGCTCGGGCCTGCCGCCCGCAACCGGTATCGTGAACTCGGTCCGCACCACGCCCTGGATGCTGCGTTCAACCGCCCGCATCGGCATTGGCGTCTCATGGATGTAATCCAGCGCCACCGGCCAGCGTGTCAGGTAATCACACCAGGCCGAGCGGGCATCGCCAGACAAGTGCGCCTCGCCGGAATCCGTGGATCCAAATCCATCGCGCAAAATGTCGGACAATAATCGGGAGACGGCATCGCGTGCGCCCCGCCCGGCCGCGCCCTGCACGCTCGGCTCGGTCAGGGCTGTGCGGGTCAAGTCCAACGCACCGGCCCAGTCCTCGGCCTCGGCGGCGTGGCGCTGCAGACTGATGGCCGCATTGGCCAGTGCAATAGCATCACCCGCCGCGCGGGCGCGTTCGAGCTCGAGCACGGCCGCGGCCTGCGCTTCTGGCGTCAGCGCCGCTGCCGAATAACGTGGGTTCTCGATGCGCGCGATGGAAACCAGCCACTCAGAATAGCCCAGGCGATCTGCCGCTGTGAGCGCCAGAAATTCAGCGTATAATGCATCGAATGCCACATAATTACGGCTGCTGCTGGCCGCCCAGACGGCACTCAGCCAAGCATCGAAGCCGGCTTGTCTATTGTCCAGCTGATCCGCCAACGCCGCCGTCGCCCGCGTCACTTCGACCAGACCGCTGCCCGTGCCGCGCGAGGGTGCCATGGCCAGCGCATTCAGGCCGAGCGTCAATTGCAAATCCTCGGGCAGGCCAGACTCACGCGCTGCCGCAAACGCCTCTTCTCCAGCCAAGCTCGCAGCCGGATAATCCTGACGCTCGACAGCGTCCTCATATGCCAGATAGGCACGCGCTACGCTGTCCGGCAGCGCCAACTCCTGGGTGTGGGCGGCCGTGGCGGCGAGCAGCGCGACACTCAATGCAACTATGAACTGCTTCATCACCATACTCCCCCATCGCGCGATCTTTCGGCCACGACGGAACGCCTGTCAACGCCAGACTGCCCCGCGCCGCTTGACTTGGCCCCCGCCGGGCTCGATATGCCGCGCATGACCCAAAGCTCTCCCAAACCTGTTCACATCATCGGCGGCGGCATGGCCGGCTCCGAAGCCGCCTGGCAACTCGTTTCACAAGGCGTGCCCGTCATCCTGCACGAGATGCGCGGCGTGAAGGGGACCGAGGCTCACAAGACCGATGGCCTGGCCGAGCTGGTCTGCTCCAATTCCTTCCGTTCCGACGATGCCAGGACCAATGCGGTCGGGCTGTTGCACGAGGAAATGCGGCGCTGCAATTCGCTGATCCTGGCCGAGGGCGACAATAACCGCCTGCCGGCTGGCGGCGCCCTCGCCGTTGATCGAGACGCCTTCTCCGCCGCCGTCACCAAGCGACTGTCCGAGCACCCGCTGGTGACGATCTCGCGCGAGGAAATCACCGGTCTGCCGCCGGAAGACTGGGACAGTGTCATCATCGCCACTGGTCCGCTGACATCGGAGAGTCTGTCGGAAGCGATCCTGAAGCAAACCGGCGAGGACGAGCTGGCTTTCTTCGACGCCATCGCGCCGGTGATCCATCGCGACAGCGTCAATATGGACAAGGCCTGGTTCCAGTCGCGCTATGACAAGGGCGAGACCCTGGCCGACCAGACCGCCTATCTCAATTGTCCGATGGACAGGGAACAGTATGGCGCCTTCATCGACGCGCTGATCGCCGGCGAAAAGACCGAGTTCAAGGAGTGGGAGGGCACGCCCTATTTTGAAGGCTGTCTGCCGATCGAAGTGATGGCCGAACGCGGCCGCGAAACCTTGCGCCACGGACCGATGAAACCGGTCGGGCTGACCAATCCGCATAATCCCACCGTCAAGGCCTATGCCATCGTGCAATTGCGCCAGGACAATGCGCTGGGCACGCTGTTCAACATGGTCGGTTTCCAGACCAAGCTGAAATACGGCGTCCAGACCGAGATTTTCCGCCTCATCCCCGGTCTGGAAGAGGCGCAATTTGCGCGCCTCGGCGGCATTCACCGCAATACTTTCCTCAACTCACCGCGCCTGCTCGACGATCAGCTGCGCCTGAAATCGCAGCCGCGCCTGCGCTTTGCCGGGCAATTGATCGGCGTTGAAGGCTATGTCGAAAGCGCCTCGATGGGCCTGCTTGCCGGACGCTATGCCGCTGCCGAACGCCTTGGCACCACGCTGGCCCCGCCGCCGGAAACCACCGCGATGGGCGCCCTGATCCGCCATGTCACCGGCGGTCATCTCGATGCCGGCAAGGGCAGTTTCCAGCCGATGAATGTCAATTTCGGTCTCTTCCCGCCGATCACCCAGCCGACCCAGGACGCCGACGGCAACCGCATCCGCGGCAAGGCCAAGACCCCTGCGCGCAAGACGGCAATGTCGCTGCGGGCGCTGGATGATCTGGCGATCTGGCTGGGATAGGCAGGCGTCCGCAGCGACAGCCCCGGTCGGACCTGCGACGAAAGCGCGATTGACAAACAGGCAATCCACGATTGTCATGCTTGCCAATGGCAAGCGCCGTGCTTGCGGATTCGGGGGAAATCCATGTTTCGCTTTCTGTTTGCGCTCGCAGCGCTGTGTGTCACCCTGCCCGCTATTGAGGCGCAATCCGCGCCCCCGCCGGTCAGCGCCTTCGCCCGCAACCCCCAGATCGCACTGCCATCTGTGTCACCGAATGGCCGCCGGATCGCCATGCTGTCAGAATCCGCCGGCCAGCAGATCGTTGCCGTCATCTCCCGCGATGGTGAGCCACCCGCCGGCGCGAATGTCTCGGCGGTCCGGGTCCAGCGGCTGTTATGGGCGAGCGATGATATTCTGATCATCATCGCCTCTGTTGCCCGCGAGCGTGGCCAATGGGGCGCTGTCGATTACACGCAGATTCACGCACTCGACCTCAACCGGCCCGACCGGCTGCGCGAGCTTGATGGCTACCCGGTCGGCCGGGTGCCTGAGACCGGCGATCTTGTTGTGTGGGGCCGCACCGGTGGGCGCGGCTTGTCGACAATGAATCCGGCGACAGGCCTGTTCCTGACCATCGACCAGTCCAATGAACCCATTTTCGATTATGCCCTGGATGCCGCCGGCGCGCCGATCGCGCGAACCAGCTACCGCGTCGTCAGTCAGCGCTACATATTGGAAACCCGCAGCGGCGAGTTCTGGAATGTGGTCGATGAGCGCCGCGAAGAACAACTGACGACGAAAATGTGGGGGCTGCTCGCAGGGACCGATGACGAGTTGGTTTTCTCGGAACGCCCTGCCCAGGGCGGCCAGCGCCTCTACACGGTTTCGCTGGCAACCGGGCAGCGCTTGCGGACCTTGTATGAAAACGAAAACTTCGATTTCGACAACCTGTTGCGCGACTATTACACCAATACGATTATCGGCTTCACCATCGATGAGGACATGCCACAGGACGTCTGGTTCGATGAAGACTTCGTGGCGATCCAGGGCATTCTGGACGGCGCCATTCCCGATGCTTTCGTGTCCATCCAGTCCTGGTCAACCGACCGGACCCAATTCACTGTTGCCGCCTTTCGCGAGAACCGGCCGCCGGAATACTTCCTGTTCGATGCCACCAGCATGTCGCTCGCCTCATTGGGGCCAGCCTATCCCGAACTGGCGTCGGTCGCCCTGCCTCAACGTCTGTCGGTGCGCTACCGCGCCAGTGACGGCACATCAATCCCGGCCTATCTGACCCTTCCCGAGGGTGAGGGTCCACACCCGCTGATCGTCCTGCCCCATGGCGGACCGGCATCGCGTGATACCGGCGGCTTTCACTACATGGCTCACTTCTTTGCCACGCGCGGCTATCTGGTCCTGCAGCCCAATTTCCGTGGCTCCGGCGGGTATGGCGCCGCCTGGGAAGAATCCGGCTGGGGCGAATGGGGCACGGGGGTGATGCAGAGCGATATCACTGACGGCCTCAATGCCATGGTCCAGGCCGGCTATGCGACGCCGGGACGCGCCTGCATTGTCGGCGCGAGCTATGGCGGTTATGCGGCCCTGGCCGGCGCCACCTTCACGCCTGACGCCTACCAGTGCGCCGCCGCCATCGCGCCCCTCACCGACCTCTGGCTCATTGTTCGCAATGCCGACGCATGGGGTGGTATCGCAACGCCCTACTCCCGCCGCCTAGCCCAGCAACTCACCGGCGGGACTGACCTGCCGGACCGCGCCGCCGTCCGGCTTCTCTCGCCGGTCGATCACGTCGATAACGTCCAGATCCCGGTCCTGCTCATCCATGGCCGCGAAGACAGTGTCGTCGATGACGAACACAGCGCTGTCATGAACCGGGCGCTGGAGCGCGCGGACAAGGATGTGACCTATGTCCATATCTCCAATCTCGATCACTGGCTCACATCAGCAGCCATGCGCACTCGCGTCCTGACCGAGCTGGAAAACTTCGTCGGGGAGCATATCGGGGACGGCGCGAATTAGCGCCCCGTCAGCGACAGCCAGCTCAATCTTGCCTGCCGGGCCAGCAGTGAGCGCTCCGGTGCGACCTCGAACGGATTGTTCGGCAGGCGCTGAAGATAGGCTGGCGTCAGCACGACATAACCCGCCGCCGGCACGGCCTCGACTGGCAGCGGTCCGGCGGCGCGAAAGCCGCGCGCGGCATCTTCGGCTATCGCGCGCACGGGCTGGATCGCGGCCTTCGCCTTGTCGGGGCCCAGACCTTGCGCGAGCATGGCCGGTGTGCCGCCCAATTCGGTGAGATAATCGCCAGCCACCGGGGCGCGGCCGATGCGGGCGCGCCAGGCGAAGGCGCGCATCAGCCCCGTCAGACCCCAGGCGCGGCCGGCATCGCGGATCTGCGCCTCGGGCATTTCGCCCTCGGTCAGTATCAGGCTCAGGCGGATCAACCGCCCGGACGTGCGATCGACATAATCAAGCAGGGCGTCGAGATCGGCATGTGGTGCCGCCATGATGTCATCGAAACGGACATCGACCAGATCGAGTAATTCGGCCTGTGGCAGCAATTGCGTCAATGGTGCCAGCGCCTCGGTGACATTGTGGCGGCGCAGCTTTGGCGTCTCGGCATAGAGGTCAGCGACCGCATCGCGCCACCAGGTCAGCTTCATCTCGCCGATCAGACTTTCCGAGGTCGCATCGGCGATGCGGGCGATCTCGTGATTGAAGGCATAGAGGGCAAACAGCCGCGCGCGCAATTCAGCCGGCGCGAACAGCGCGGCCAGCCGCCGGTCCGGGTCAGCCTGCTGCAAAACCTTGGATAAATCCTCAGCGCTCATGCGCTCCTCCGGTGGACAATGGCGGGTAGAGGCCCATATGCACTCATATCACCGTGCGCCGCATCCGCCCGCACGCCGTGCACCTGTTTTGTCACACTCGCATTCGATGGAGATTTTTCATGAGCTTTACCCTGCCCGCCTTGCCCTATGCCCGCGATGCCCTCGCCCCGCATATCTCCGCCGAGACCCTCGACATCCATCACGGCAAGCACCACGCCGCCTATATTGCCAATCTCAACAAGCTTCTGGACGGCCATGAACTCGCCAGCCAATCGCTGGATGACGTCGTCAAGGCGACCGCTGGCAAGGCTGACAAGGCCGGTATTTTCAACAATGCGGCCCAGATCTGGAACCACACCTTCTACTGGCAGTCGATGACGCCCAAGGGCGGCGGCACCCCGACCGGTGAGCTGGCCAAGCTGATCGACCGCGATTTCGGCTCGTTCGACGCCTTCAAGACCGCCTTCGCCACCGCCGGCGCGACCCAGTTCGGCTCTGGCTGGGCCTGGCTGGTCGAGAAAGGCGGCAAGCTTGAGATCCGCAAGACCGCCAATGCCGAGACCCCGCTTACGGAAGCCGGCGTGACCCCGCTGATGACGATGGATGTGTGGGAGCACGCCTATTACGTCGATTTCCGCAATCGTCGTCCGGACTATATAGCCAGCTTCCTCGAGCATTTGGTGAACTGGGATTTCGCCGCTGCCAATCTGGCCGCCGCGAAATAACGCCAAAGCGGGTCGCCAAGACCGTCTTCGCATTCTAATTTCCCCTCGGTTGATCGAAAAAGAACACTCGAGGGGAAATACCCATGTTGTTACGTTCCGTGTGGGCCAGTGCGGCCCTTGCACTTTTGCTGCTGTCGCCTGGCTGCAATCAGGCGGCGCCGCCCGCCGAGGCCCATACCGCTGCGACGCCGGCCCCGGCCTTTGATGCCGCCGGGCTGGAGCGTTTCGACGCGGCGCTGGCTGATCGTGCTGATCGCCAGGTCCGCGCCGGCTATGCCGCCATTCTGATCCGCAATGGGCAGACCCATATCGCCACTGCCGGGATGCGCGATATCGCCAGCGGCGAGCCGATGCTGGCCACCACCCGGGTGCGTCTGGCCTCGATGACCAAGCCGGTCACCGCCGTCGCCGTGATGATGCTGGTCGAGAGCGGCGAGATCGCGCTGGATGATCCGGTCAGCGATTACATCCCGGCCTTCGCCGCCACCCCGGTTGCGACAAGTTTCGAACCCGATGCCGACGGCGAGTACCCGACGGTGCCGCAGGCGAGCCCGATCACCATCCGCGAACTGCTGACCCACACCGCCGGGGTCGGCTATATTTTCGATTCTCAAACCGCGCTCGGACGCGATTATCTCGAGAACACGCTGTATCAGGGCGAAGGCAATCTGGCCGAGAAGATCGACCAATTGGCGCAGCTGCCGCTCTATGCCCAGCCGGGCGAGCGCTGGATCTATTCCTATTCCAACGACATTCTCGGCCGCGTCGTCGAAGTCGCCTCCGGCATGCCCTTCGAAGACTTCCTGCAGACGCGGATTTTCGATCCGCTGGGCATGGCCGACACGACATTCTTCGTCTCGCAGACCGAGATGACGGCCGCCGCCACGCTCTATGTCCATGGCGAAGACGGCCAGCTACACGCGGCCTACTCGCCGGAACGCCCCGAATATCAACCCCGCTGGGCCTCCGGCGGTGGCGGCCTGATCTCGACGGCGGTCGATTATTCGCGCTTTGCCCGCATGCTGCTCGGCCAGGGCAGCCTCGACGGTGTCACCATCGTGCAGCCCGAAACCATCGCGCTGATGACTCGCAATCATGTCGCGCCCGCACAAATGCCTGCCAACATGGCGGGGCTGGGCTATGGCTTTGGTTTCGGCATTGCCCTGCCGGGCACTGACGAAGCGCCGGCGCTCGGCATTGCCGGTGATTACAGCTGGGGCGGATTGTTCGACACGGATTTCTTCGTCAGCCCCTCAACCGGCCTCGTGGCCGTGATGATGACCCAGGAAGTCCCGACCGAATTCATGCCCGAAGGCCGCACCCGCAGCTGGTGGCGCGCCGCAGCCTACGGCACGCTGCCGAACGGCGAATAGCCTGCTGCTCGACCCGAACCAAAAGAGCCCGCCGGTCATCCCGGCGGGCTCTTCGCGTTTCATGCGTGGGTGATTGGCGTCAGCCAAACACGGTCTGCGCCATCGCCATCGCGATCAGCATTGGAAATGAGAGCAGCGTATTGGTGCGCGAGAACAGCATCGCGGTTCGGGCTGCCTTCGGCTTGGCTTCGGCGTCTGCCTCGACCAGGCCGAGTGCGATTTGCTGGTTCGGCCAGATAATGAACCAGACATTATAGGCCATGATGATGGCCATCCACATGCCGATGCCGATGAAGCTGTATTGTGGCGAATAGTTTTCCGCCGCCAGGCCGAAGCTCAGAACTTTAACCGTATAGCCGCGCAGGCCGGCCACGCACAGACCGGTTACGACCGTCGCCAAAGCGCCCCAACGAAACCAGAACAGGGCTGCCGGTGCGATCACCTTGCCGATGGCCGGTTTCTGCTCATCGGGAATATTCGGCATATTGGGGATCTGGACGAAATTGAAATACCAGAGCAGCCCGATCCACATGATGCCGGACACGACATGGGTCCAGCGGGCAATGCCGATCCAGAGCGCGTCATTGACCGGGATGGCGCCGGTAAAGATATAGGCGCCGAGATAGATGATCGTCAGCAGCAGCGCCACGTGTACGGTCGTGCGCAGATTGCTCAGAATTGCAGGCATGATATTCCTCCCCAGGACAGGACAGATTGTCTCTGCAGGGGAATTTACAGCAATTCGTGTCTCGCGATAGCCCAGTAATTCGCTCGGGTATTGATCAGCTATCGCTGCTCTCACGCTTGACGCCAATGAAGAGCAGCAGCGGTGCGGCGACGAAAATCGAGGAATACGTCCCGATCACCACACCCCAGATCATCGCGAAGGAGAAGCTCTTCAGCGCCTCGCCACCGATCAGATAGAGCGAGATCAGCGCCACCAGTGTCGTCGATGATGTCAGAATGGTGTGCGAAAGCGTGTCATTGATCGACATATTGAGCAGTTCACCCAAGGGCATCTTCTTGTACTTGCGAAGATTTTCCCGGATTCGGTCATACACGATCACGGTGTCATTCATCGAATAGCCGACAATCGTCAGGATTGCCGCGACCGTGGCCAGATCAAAGGTCATCTGGGTGATGGAGAACATGCCAACCGTGGCGATGACGTCATGGGTCAGGGCCAGAATCGCGCCGACCGAGAACTGCCACTCGAACTGGAACCAAATATAAACCAGCATCAGGAACAGGGCGAGCGTGACCGCCATGACGCCCTTCACGACCAGTTCGCCGGAAACGGCGCCGCCGATCACATCGGTGCCGCGCAGTTCAATGCCGGGAAAGCTCGCCTCGAGTGCCGCTTCCAGCGCCCGCCGGGCAACCTGCTGGGCTTCCTCGCCCTCCAAGCCTTCACCAGGCTGCAGCGGCAGGGAAATCAGGACTTCGCGCGGATCGCCGGTCTGCTGAATACGGGGATCGCCCAGATTGAGATCGCCGACCACTGTGCGCATTGCTTCGACATCGGCCGCTTCGGCAGTGCGGACTTCGGTCTGGATCCCGCCCCGGAAATCAATCCCGAAATTAATCCCGACATTGCCAAATTCAAACAGCGAACCGAGGACAAGCAGAACCGAAAACGCGATCGCCCACATCCGGATCTTGATGAAGGGGACATTGGCCGAGGTCGGCAGAAATCTGATCAGTGCGAGCGACATGGGGAAACCTCTCCTACAACGGCAGGACTTTGGGCTTCAACGCCCGCAGCCAGATAACCGCCAGCAGGCGGGAGAAGACAAAGGCGGTGAAGACCGAGGTGATAATGCCGATACCCAGCGTGATCGCGAAGCCGCGCACCGGTCCGGCGCCGAGCAGGTAGAGCACGGCGGCGGCAATAAAAGTGGTGAGATTGGCATCAAAAATCGCCGAGAAAGCGCGCTCATAGCCCGCCTGCAACGCATTGGCCGGCGTTCGTCCGAGCTGGTTTTCCTCGCGGATACGCTCATAGATCAGCACATTGGCATCCACCGCCATACCGATCGTCAGGATGATACCGGCAATGCCCGGCAGGGTCAGCGTCGCGCCAATGCCCGACAGGCCGCCCATGATCAGAATGACATTGACCAGCAGCGCCAGCGTCGCGAACACACCAAAAATGCCATAGGCGGCGACCATGAAGATGATGACCGCCAGGAAGCCGATCATCACGGCCTGCTGGCCGCTTTCAATCTGGTCCTGGCCCAGGCTGGCCAGCACAGTGCGCTGTTCGACCGGCGTCAGCGAGGCCGGCAAGGCGCCGGCATTGAGCAGAACGACCAATTGCTGGGCGGTCTCGTAATTATAACTGCCGCCGATCACGCCGGAACCTGACAGGATCGGCTCATTGATGGTCGGGGCGGTGATGATTTCGCCATCGAGCAGGATGGCGAAACGCTGGCCGCGATTGGACCGCGTCATATCACCAAAGACGAGCGCGCCCTGGGTGTCGAAACGGAAGCCGACGACCGGGCCGACATAATTGGGATGCGTGGTGACATTGGCCTGGGTCAGGTTCTCACCGGTCAATCGGGAAGCCGTCTCGACCGCAAGATATTGCACCGGATTCGAATCGGCCATCGGATAGATGGTGCGCCCTGGTGGCACGCGCGCCTGGCCATTGGGGCCCGGATTGATGGTTTCGTCGACCAGATGGAAGCTCATGCTCGCCTGGGCACCGACAATGGCGATGATGGCGTCGGGATCACTGGCGCCGGGAACCTGGACCAGAACCCGCGTATCGCCCTGGCGGGCAATCGTCGGATCGGTGGTGCCAAGCCCGTCGAGGCGGCGTCGAATCACTTCAATCGACTGGGTGACGGTGCGATTGCGGATCGCCAGGAGCTGTTCCGGCGTCACCGCGATGCGGATCGCATTGGCGTCACTCGGATCGCGCCGCACGGTCAGGGTCTGCGCCAGACCTGGCTGACCCAGGGCCGTCGTCACCGGCTGCGACAAGCCGGACAGGCGCTCGAATGCGGCATCGCGGTCGTCCGGGCGCGCCATCAGCACCACAACTTCTTCGCCAATCACGGCAACGCTGCGAGCCAGCAAGGGCGGGGTCTCGCCGCGCAAGGTCTGACGCGCATCGGCTGCCAGGGTTTCCAGCTGTCCGGCGCGGACTTCGGCCATATTCACTTCGAAGACGATGTGCGAACCGCCCTGCAAATCGAGCCCGAGATTGACGGTACTGCTGGGAATCCAGCGCCAGATACCACGCGGTTCGCGCGAATTGTCGATCTCGTTAATGCTGTAGCGATCGGCTTCCGGAACCAGGTTCGGAAGCGTGTACAGCACGCCCAGAATAATGATGGCAAAAATGGAAGCCAGCTTCCAACGCCCGAATTGCAGCATGACGGCGAACCTTGTTCAGCAGGAGCGGTTAGGTATTGGCCGCATCATTGGCCGGCTTCGGCTCGGTCCGGCCGCGCACATCAGCGATCGTGTGCTTGATCAGCCGCACTTCGACACCTTTGGAGAGCTCAACCACAGCTTCGGTCTCTTCGACCTTGACGACCTTGCCGACCAGGCCACCCTGGGTGACGACGACATCGCCGCGCTTCAGGCTCGCGATCAGGTCGCGATGTTCCTTGGCACGCTTCTGCTGCGGACGGATGAGCAGGAAGTAGAAGACAAGTCCCATCAGGACGAGCATCGGGATCGGCGATTCGAGAATGGTCTGGAGATTCATGCTGGGCTCCGCTTGCCGGCAGCCTGCCACCGGAGACGGAGCAGGCATAATTCAGTTTGGGCGGACTATATCGGGGCGACGGCGCGTTGCAACAAGCCTGACTGCAGGAAATAGCGCCTGATCAGCGCAAATGACGCATCGGGTCTTCCGGATTTACGCCGCGGCGGATTTCGAAATGCACCTGGGTGCTCTCGACCGTGCCGCTCGATCCGGCGGCGGCAATCGCCTGACCGCGGCTGACCTGTTCGCCTTCGCGCACCATCAACCGGCTGTTATGGGCATAGGCGGTCACGAAGCCGCCCTCATGGCGCAGCAGGATGAGCTGGCCATAGCCGGCCAGTTCCGAGCCGGCATAGACGACCTGGCCCGGCGCCGCGGCGCGCACCTCGGCGCCCGAGCGGGCCTCGATATTGATGCCGTCATTGCGGCTGCCATCGGGCTTGCGGCCAAAGCCGGACAGGATGGAGCCGCGGATCGGCCAATCAAAGCTGACGGCCGAATTGGCGACTTGCTGCGTTGCCGGCAGGGTTGATTGCGGCGGCGGGGTCTGGGTCCGGGCCGGGCTGCGATAGGTCGGGGTTGGCGCGCTGGTCGCGGCACTGGCGACCGCGGCGCCATAGGGCAGTTGGATCGACTGCCCGACTTCCAGCTCATAGGGCGCGCGAATGCCGTTATGGCTGGCCAATTGCTGGAAGGGAATGTCGTAGCGAAGCCCGATGCGGTAGAGATTTTCGCCGCGTTGCACGACATGCACGGGCGGGCGCGGCATCGACAGGACCTGGCCCGGCCGCAGCGTATACGGTCGGCTCAGATTATTGGCACTGGCCAGGGTCGCCATCGCGACATCGCAGCGCGCGGCAATCTCAGACAGGGTATCGCCGGAACGCACCGTATAGCCGCCATCGGCGCAGGCGCGGGAGACCGGTTGCGGGCTGGCCGAATAGGCCGAACCGGAACGATAATCGACACGCGCAGGCTCGCGCGGCGTCGATGAACACCCCGCCAGCCCTGCACCCAGGGCCGCCATCACACAGATCAAAACATTCCAGCGCATCGTCCCGACACGGACCTCCGGCAATAGATTTCGACGATATCAAGCCAGAGAAGACTTAACCGGCGGTTAGCCATGAGAAGGAAATGCGAAATATGCAGGCCATCATCGCCTCGTCATCCTGACGAACGTCAGGACCTCGAGCCAGCGAGTGCGGAGCTGGTCACGTCGCGGTCCCGATCGTCGTGGGGATAACGCAGCTTTATTGGATGATAGGGATGCGTGAAAACCCTAGAGCGATTTCGCTTCGCCCTTCACCAGCGGCACAAATCTGACATCCATGATGTCGCTGCTCGTCAACTCGTCGCCCGCGCGCTGATAGCGCACCAGCACCTGTTTATTGCCGCGATCGACCGGGGCGATGGCGATGCCGCCATCCTTGAGCTGGGACAGGATCGCGTCGGGGCGCAGCGGCGCCGAAGCGGTCAGGATGATGCGGTCGAACGGGGCCTGTTCCGGCCAGCCCAGCGTACCATCGCCGACGCGCGTGGTGATATTGGTCAGCCGCATTGTGGCAAAACGCGCCTCGGCCTCTTTCGACAGGGTGCGATAGCGCTCGACCGAATAGACCCGCCGCGCCAGACGCGACAAGACGGCGGCCTGATAGCCCGAGCCGGTGCCAATCTCGAGCACTTTGCAGCGGTCATCGAGTTTGAGCGCCTGGGTCATCAGCGCCACGATCAGCGGCTGGGAAATCGTCTGGCCGCAATCGATCGGCAGGGCGCGGTCGTCAAAGGCCTGGTCGCTGAAGCGCTCCGGCACGAAGATATCGCGCGGCGTTCGCTCGATCGCCGCCAGCACGCGCGCATCGGTCACGCCGCCGCCACGCAGCGCCATCACCAGCTGGATCATGCGCGGATCCGGCATTTTCATCGCGCCAGACACGGGCTCAGCTCCGCGGCGGGACGCCGCCCAGCATGCGCTTGAGCTTGCCCAGCGTCTCTCCATGGGTGAGATCCATATGCAGCGGTGTCACCGAGATCTTGCCCTCATAGATCGCACGCAGATCAACGCCCTCGGGCGGGTTGGAGAGCAGGCCCTTGAAGGCGAGCCAGTAATAATCCTCGCCGCTCGGATCGACGCGGCGCTCGCCGTGCAGGATATGCTGGTCGCGCCGGCCCTGTCGGGTGACTTCGATTTCCTTGACATCCTCGACCTTGGCGTCGGGGAAATTGATATTGATCAGCACATCCTCCGGCCATTTCAGATCGAACAGCCGACGCAGGATTGGCGCACCAAAGGTTTGCGCGGTTTCCCACTCGATCGGATCGCCCTTTTTGAAGCCATAGGCCTGCGACAGGGCCACCGAGGGGATACCCAGCTGCATGCCCTGCATGGCACCGGCCACCGTGCCAGAGAATGTGACGTCCTCGGCGATATTCTGGCCGCGATTGACGCCCGACAGGATCAGGTCCGGCTTCTTGCCCTTGACCAGGTCCTGCACCCCGATCAGCACCGCATCGGTCGGCGTGCCGGAGACGGAGAAACGCTGCTCGCCATATTCGCGGATCCGCAGCGGCGCATGCAGCGACAAGGACCGCCCTGCCCCCGACTGTTCCAGCGCCGGCGCCACAATCCAGACATCGTCCGACAATTCGCGCGCAATCGCCTCAAGCACTTTGAGACCGCGCGCGTGCACGCCATCATCATTGGTCAGCAAAATGCGCGGGTTTGTCTTCGGGATCATGGCGGACGGCTTTCATCGCGGCGTTCGAGTGGCCCGCTTCTAAACGATGGGAGCCGCGCTGGACATAGTGGGATGCGGTGGAGGGGGGCGCGCGCGTGCTTTCCGCCGCGTGCCCAGCTGCGCGCCCTCCTCTTCCTTGATGGAGGAGGTGTCGGCGTAGCCGACGGAGCTGGTGGCGATGACGGGCTCCACGCAGGCACCATATCATGATATATTCAGGAGCCTGCTATCAGACTGGAGACCTCGCCATGGAACAGCCACGCGAAAAATTCGCTACCCAGATGGACGCTGCCATCCTGGCGGAGCTGCGCCTGCAGGCCAAAACCGAGGGCCGCGAACTCGATGTGCTCATCACGGAAGCCGTGGCGCACTATCTCGCGACCAAACGGGATTCAACGCCGCGCGCGCATGTCATGGAGACCTATCAAGCAACGCTCGAGGAATATGACGAGGTCTACAAGAAGCTCGCCGAATGAGCCACGACTACCTCAGCTTGAGCGAAGTCCTGGCCATCCACTTCCATCAGATTGAGGCCTATGGAGGCCTTCACGGCGAGCGGGGCCGCGGCGCTATTGAAGCAGCCCTCGCGCGTCCGCAATCGGGCTATTATCGCGACCTGGTCGAGGAAGCAGCAGCACTTTGGGAAAGTCTCGCCCAGAACCACCCTTTCCTGGACGGAAACAAGCGAACCGCCTTTGCCTGCACGGTCACCTTCCTGCGCATCAATGGTGTGAAATTCGCACCGGGCAAAGCCGATGCCATCGATTTTATTCTGGGGCTTTATGACAGGGACAGATTCCGTTTCGAGGAGCTGGAGCCCTGGTTGCGGGCGCATACGCGAGGGCAGCTATAGGCTACCGAAATTCACTGAGGCCTGGCACCCGACTACCGCGTGCAGATTCAATCTCCCGCCCCTTATCCGCCGGCCGCGCCGCACCAGTATACTGGCGGGAACGTAAACGACGCCGCAGGCGGAGAATTGGCAAAATGGACCGGAAACCAACTCAAAAACTCGCTATGCAACTGGTTTTATTTCGTTTTCGCGTCATCCTGGCTGAAACCAGCGTATCACCCAGGCACCACCCATGGACAACCAACCTCACACCCGGGGATGATCAACGTCACATCAGGGGTAAACTAGGCGACCAGACGCTCCAGCCCGCCCATATAGGGGCGCAGCACGGCGGGAATGGTAATCGAACCATCCTCGTTCTGGTGGTTTTCCATCACGGCAAGCATGGCGCGGCCGACGGCGACGCCGGAACCATTGAGCGTGTGCAGGAAGGCCGGTTTCTTCTCGCCCTCCTTGCGATAGCGCGCATTCATCCGGCGGGCCTGGAACTCACCGCAATTCGAACAGGACGAGATCTCGCGATAATTGTCCTGGCTCGGCAACCAGACTTCGAGGTCATAGGTGCGCTGGGCGCAAAAACCCATATCGCCATTGCACAGCAGCATGACCCGGTAGGGCAGCTCCAGCAATTGCAGGACTTTTTCGGCGCAAGCCGTCATGCGGTCGAGTTCGGCCGCACTGTCCTCGGGCTTCACCAGGGACACCATTTCGACTTTCTGGAATTGATGCATACGGATCATGCCGCGCGTATCGCGGCCGGCCGAACCGGCTTCGGCGCGGAAACAGGGCGTATAGGCCGTCATCCGCATCGGCAGCTTGTCTTCGGCGTGGATCGCATCGCGGGCCAGATTGGTCAGCGGCACTTCCGCCGTCGGGATCAGCCAGCGGCCATCCGTGGTGCGGAAGAGATCATCAGCGAATTTGGGCAATTGACCGGTGCCGAACATGGCCTCATCGCGCACCATATAGGGCGGGCTGACTTCGAGATAACCGTGCTCGCCCGTGTGCAGATCGAGCATGAATTGCGCCAGAGCGCGCTCGAGCCGGGCGAGGCCGCCCTTGAGCGCCACAAAGCGCGCGCCCGACATGGCGGCGGCAGCCTCGAAATCCATTTGGCCGAGGGCTTCGCCGAGATCGACATGGTCCTTCGCCTTGAAACCCAAAGCTTTCGACTCGCCCCAGCGGCGGATTTCCTGATTATCGCTTTCATCCTTGCCGAGCGGCACATCGGCCTCGGGCAGATTGGGCAGGGCAGCGAGATGCTGGTTCAGCGCATCGTCAAAATGCTTCGCCTGCTCGCTGCTCTCCTCGAGCACGGTTTTGAGCCGGTCGACTTCGCCGCGCAGCCGGTTGAACTCGGCCTCATCGCCGTTCGCCTTGGCACGCCCGACCAGTTTGGACAGGGCATTGCGCTCGGTCTCGGCTTCCTGTTGGCGGCCAAGTGCTTCACGGCGCTGAGCATCGAGCTGCAGCAGAGCGGGCGATTGCGGCTCCATGCCACGCCGCGCAAGGGCGGCGTCGAAAGCGGCAGCATCGTCGCGAATGAGCTTGATATCGTGCATGGCGGTGATCTCGGTTCAACAAAGTGTCAGCGGGCTATAGCCCCAGCCGCCATTTTCGTAAACCGGCCCCGCGCAAAGCGGATCAGGCCTCGTCGACCTCGGTCGATTTCGGTTCCATCCAGCGCATCAGGCCGATGGAGATGAAATACAACAGCAGCAGAGCCGAACCAAGCATCAGCTGACTGATCGGATCAGGCGGCGTCACAAAGGCCGCGAACAACGCAATCCCGACCACGGCAAAGCGCCAGCTGGCCAGCATCTGCTTGGAATTGATGATGCCGGCCTTGGCCAGCAGCATCATCAGGATGGGCATCTGGAAGGAGATCCCGAATACCAGCATCAGCGTCGTGATCAGATTCATGTAATCGGAGACATTGAGCAGAAGCTCGATCGAAATCCCCGGTCCCGCACTGGCTTCTTCCTGGCCGAGCGAGAAGCGCATCACCATCGGCAGAACCAGGAAATAAACGAAGCTGACCCCGGCCGCGAACAGAACCGGCGACAAACCCAGAAACGGTGCGAAGGCACCACGCTCATTCTTGTACAGGCCCGGCTGGACGAAGCCATAAATCTGCCAGGCAATGACCGGGAAGACGACCATGATGGCGCCGACCAGGGAGAGTTTGAGTTTGACGAAGAAGAATTCCAGCGGCGCAAAGAAATTCGCCGTCAGGTCGAGCTCCTCGACCGGGACGCCGCGCACCAGCGAGGCGGCCTGGCTGTAAGGCGCCAGCAGCCATTCATAGAGCAGGCTGGAGATCAGGAAACAGCCGATAAAGCCGGCGGTCAGGAAGGCGATTACCAATAGCAGGCGCTGACGCAGCTCGATCAGATGATCCATCAGCGGCGCGCGGCTCGACTCAACCTCGTCATGTTCGATTTCGGCCATGGGGGCTATTCGGTGTCCCTGGACGCGTCTGGCCGCGGCGGCTCAGATGTGGAAGCTTCAGGCGTTGGCGCCGCGGGATTGGGCTGCGCGGGCTTGGACGGTACTGGCCGGGGCGGCTGCGGCGCTCCGAAATTGCCATCGCCGATACGGTTGGCGCTCGCCATTTTCAATTGCCGGATTTTGTCATTCTGGGCTTCAAGCGCCGCCTTGTCGAATTCGCCGGAGATTTCCTCGATCGGATTACCGCTCTTCAAGGCTTCGATTTCCTTGCGCAAATCGGACAATTCCGTCTCGCGGCCGAGTTCATCAAAACTGGCCTGGAATTCCTTCGCCATGCCGCGGGCCTGGCCGAGCATGCGGCCAATGCGGCGCATCAGCACCGGCAATTGCTGCGGGCCAACCACAACCAGTGCCAGCACCAGCACCACCAGCATTTCCGGCATTCCGATGCCGGGTGCCATAGCGGCTAAACTCCGGTTTTTTCGTCTTCGCGCGCAGCGGCGTCGAGGCCGGGAGCGGCGGCGTCATCATCGGTCTCGCCTTCGCCCTCCTCATCTTTCAGCCCCTTGCGGAAGCTGGTGATGCCCTTGGCGAAATCGCCCATGACGGCTGCAATCTTGCCGCGGCCGCCAAACAGCAGCACCGCGAGCAATACGACGAGAAGGATTTGCCACATTCCGGGAGCCATTTGCCCCTCCGTCTAACCAATTGTTACAAGGTCTAATCCAGTTACCCGGTCCCGTCCAATGCGGGGATCAGATATCTTCACCGCCAGCATCGCCATCATCGTCCATGAAGTCGATGTGGAATGTACGCTGATCCGCTTCGTCGAGCGGGTCCTCGCCATCGACATCGCCCTCGCTGCGGCCGGGGTCGGGCATGAAGAAATCAGCCGGAATGCGGGCATCGAGCAGGCCGGCGGCCTTGAGATCGGCCTGGCCGGGTAAATCGCCGATCGCCGCCAGTCCGAAATATTCCAGGAAGCGCGGCGTGGTGCCATAGGTCAAAGGCCGGCCCGGCGTGCGGCGGCGGCCACGCGGACGGATCCAGCGCAGCTCGAACAACAGGTCCAGCGTGCCCTTGGATACCGCGACGCCGCGAATCTCCTCGATCTCGGCCCGGGTCACTGGCTGATGATAACCAATGATGGACAGGGTCTCCAGCGCCGCCTGCGACAGCTTGCGCGGCTCCTGGCGGACCTCATTGAGGGCCTCGGCCAGATCCGGCGCCGTCTCGAACCGCCAGCGCCCACCCACCTCGACCAGACGCACGCCGCGTGAGGCGTACTCCTCCGCCAGGGTGGCGAGCAATTTCTGGATATTGGCTTCCAGCGGCAGTCGGCCGATCAGGGTTTCCTCATCGAGCGGCTCGGCGGCGGCGAACAGCAAGGCTTCGAGCAGCCGCAGATTCTCCCGCTCGGTATCGACCGCCAGTCTCAGGCCCAAGGCTTCAGAGGCCTCGCGATCACCGCTCGGTCCCTGATGCACGGCGCGCTCCCGCAGGCTCGCAATCGCGTCACTGATCGGGTCAGCAATCCGGGTATCCTCATCATCACTCATTGGCAGTCTCATCCCTGTCGCAGCCCCGCACAAAAAGCGGCGCATAGGGCTCGCGCTGCCGCAGCTGCGCATGCCCGTCCCTGGTGATCTCCAGCGCCGCCAGAACCGAACTCGCGCGCACGGATATCCGCGGCGGCGGGTTGGCGCCCAGATCGGAATCGCCCGGCAGCAGGCTATCAAATGCGCGCCAGTCTTTCACCTGCGGCAGCAGTGTTTCCAACCGCTCGCGCGCGGTCTCCAGACCGTAAACGCGTGGCGCTTCCGGGCGATAGACCGAACGGATCCGGGCCGAACGGCGCGTGCCATAAGCCGAGAGCAAATCGTGCAGATCGGTCTCGTAAATCACCGAGCGGGTCGAGCGCACGCCCTCGGGCGCTCCACGCATGAAGACGTCGCGGTTTTCCAGCGGCCGGGCGTGCAGCGCCTCGCCGGCGGCGCGCATCGCATCGAGCCGGCGCAGACGGAAAGCCAGCGCCTGGGCCAGCACCTCGACCGGCTCATCATCATCGCGCGGTGGCTTGGGCAGGAGAAGCTTGGATTTGAGAAAGGCCAGCCAGGCCGCCATCACCAGATAATCGGCCGCCAGATCAAGCCGTTTGCGGCTGGCCGCGGCCATGAAGCCGAGATATTGCTCCGCCAGTTCCAGGATCGAAATGCGGGCGAGGTCGATTTTTTTCTTGCGGGCCAGGGCGAGCAGAAGATGCAGCGGCCCCTCGAAACCGTCGAGATCGACGACGAGCGCATCCGCCTCGGCCTGTTCGGCCGCCTCGAATTTCAACTCTTCCTCGAACCCTTCGTTCACGCCACCCTCCCCGTTTGGACCCTCACCGTCTGGCCAGCTCCAACAGCTCATTGAGCTCTGATTCGCCGGTTTCCGGGTCGAAATCCTCGATCACCGCGCGCGCCTGTTCGGCCAGTACGGCCCGTTCAAGCGCCTTGCCGGCCAGTCGCGGCGCCGCCTCGGCAACCTGACGCATTTCGCCGCGATCGCCATTGCAGTGTAGCAGAATATCGCAGCCGGCGCGGATCGACGCCTCGCCGCGCTGGCGGAATGTGCCCGACAATGCCTTCATGGAGAGATCATCGGTCATCAGGAAACCGTCAAACCCGATCTCGCCGCGAATGATATTGCCGACCACGTCGCTGGAAGTCGTGGCGGGATTTTCCGGATCGATATCGGCATAGACAATATGCGCCGTCATCGCCATCACCGCCTTGTTGAGCTTGCGGAAGGCCGCGAAATCCGTCTCGGACAACAAGCCATGCTCTTCGGTGACGCGCGGCAGCGCCAGATGGCTGTCGGCATCGGCACGGCCATGACCGGGAATGTGTTTGATCACCGGGGCGACGCCGCCGGCGATCAGCCCGTCCATCGCCGCCTGACCCAGCAGGGCGACAATGTCCGGCGTCTCGCCAAAAGAGCGGTCGCCGATAATGTCGTCAGCACCGGGAATGCGCAGATCGAGCACGGGTGCGCAATCGACATCGACGCCGACGCCGCGCAGCTCATGCGCCAGCAGTCGGTGATTGAGCCGGACCGCTTCAATCGCCGCTTCCGGCTCGCGTTCGAACAGATCGCCGAAGACTTGCGCCGGCGGTGCCTTGCGCCAGGTCGGCGGTTTGAGACGGGCGACACGGCCCCCCTCCTGATCAATCAGGATCGGCACATCGCGCCCCAGCGCATCGCGCAGGCTTCCGGTCAAACGGGTGAGCTGTTTCGGGCCATCAATATTGCGCGCAAACAGGATGAAGCCCCAGGGGTCGGCATCACGGAAAAACGCCTTCTCGACCGTCGTCAGCTTGGGCCCCGACAATCCATAAATCGCGGCGCTAATGCTCATCGGCGCGCGACCAGGCAATCCTGCCCGCTCTGTTGCAGCCGGGCGCAATAGGCCACGGCCGCATCGCGGTTGCCGAAGGCGGCAATGCGCAAGCGGTGATAGACACCGCGATTGGGGATATCGACTTCAGCCACATCCGGCACCACGCCAGCGCCAATGCTGGAAAAACGGGTCTGGAACGCGACCCAGGCGGCCTCGGCATCGGCCCGGGATCGGAATGACGCGATCTGCACCACCCAATCGCCGCTCGTGTCGACCGCAATACCGGCCGCTGTCGGGGCTTGCACCGGGGCCGGATCGCGCTCGCGCGCAGGCGCCGCGGGCGGCGTTTCCGGCTCGGCGCGTTGCGGCGATGGTTCCGGGCGGTCCGGTTCGGGACGGGCGGGAGCCTGGCGCGGTGTCACATCGGTCGTGGTGGTGGCGTCCGGCTCGGGTTGAACGCCGGTCTGGTCGGCATTGACGGTTTCGATCCGCAGGGCGGGCCGGCTTTCATCGAGCGGCTCCTCCGGCCCGGGACGCGTGGTGACGGCCGCATCGGCATGATCCTCGCCGCTCAGCCGGTCATAGACTTCCATATCGGTATCGGGCGTCTGGACCCCGCCGGGATCGAGCGGTCGTTCGCGATAGGGCTCGGTATTGGCCAGAAGCCGCGGCGCGCCATCGCGGCCGCTCTCGCGCAAACCTTGATTATAGGCGCTCCAGACCACGCCAAGAAACAACACGAAAACGGCAAAGGCTGCGGCCAGCAAAAGCGGGCCGCGGCGCGAATCCTCGTCGCGCGCGTCGAATGTCGCGAACTCGTCAGTCGGGGGGGCATAGGCCCCGAGGCGCGCGTCGTCGTCGTCCTGATCCGTCATTTTATCCCGGCGTCTGGCAGTGATCCCGCGCCGCGCGAATCGCACGGCACCGCATCACGATAACACTGTCTGTGCCATGCACTTACCGATCTCGCAGGCTGGCAGGCCCGCTGCATCAGTAATATCCCTGCACGGTAAACAGACGGCGATGTTCCTCGACCGCAAAGCGGTCGGTCATGCCGGCGATATAATCGCAAACCGCCCGCGCTGTCTGCGCCGATCCGGCCTCGCCCATATCTGTCTGCACATCAGGCGGCAACACGCCGGGATCGCGCAGATAGAGATCAAACAGATCACTCATCACCCGCTGACCCTGGCTCATCATGCGGTTGACCTTGTAATGCCGGTACATATTGGCGAACAAATGCCGCCGCAGCGCCGCCAGTATCGCCAGCATGTCCTCGGAGAAAGCGACCATGGGCCGGTCCAGCTGACGCAGCGCATCGGCACTCGCCGGCTGCGCCTCGGCCAAACGCCGCCGGGTCTCCTCGAGCACATCGCCGACCATCAGGCCGATCAGTTCGCGCACCGCCTCATGGATCATCACATTGCGCTTGATATCGGGCCAGCGCGTCGAGACGCGGCGGAAAATATCGCCCAGCAATGGCAGCTCGAGTAAGGGTTCAAGCTCCAGCAGACCGGACCGCAAACCATCATCAAGGTCGTGATTATTATAGGCGATATCATCCGACAGCGCGGCAATCTGGGCCTCGAGCCCGGCATGGGTGTGGAGCTCGAGCGCTTTCCAGTCGGCATAATCGGTGAAGGCCCAGGCCAGACCGGCCCCATCATCGCCCGCCGGCATGAGCGGGCCATTATGCTTGACCACGCCCTCGAGCGTTTCCCAGGTCAGATTGAGACCATCGAATTCCGGATAACGCACTTCCAGCTTGGTGACGACGCGCAGGGTCTGGGCATTGTGATCAAATCCGCCAAATGCCTTCATCTTCTCGGCCAGAACCCGCTCGCCGGAATGCCCGAACGGCGGATGACCGAGATCATGGGCCAGGGCCAGCGCCTCGGCGAGGTCCTCATCGCCGCCCAGCGCCCGCGCCAGGGTGCGTGCGATTTGCGACACTTCCAGCGAATGCGTCAGCCGGGTGCGATACTGGTCGCCCTCATGGGCGACGAAAACCTGGGTCTTTTCCTTGAGCCGCCGGAAAGCGCCGGAATGGATGATACGGTCGCGATCGCGCTGGAAAGCATTGCGCATGGCGCTGTCGGGCTGGGCAAACAGCCGACCGCGCGATTGTGAGGGATGGCACGCATAGGGCGCGCGAAACCGGTCATTGGCCGCAATCATCATGTCGCCCGATCTTTCTTCATACCGCTCCGCTCTTTCATCAGCGCCGGTGCGGGTCCATATAGAGCATCAAGCCCTGAAACTGAACGCCGGATATGGCCCAATCATGACAACACCTGTGACGCTCTCCGCCAATGCGGCGCAACAAATCAACACCATCATCGCCAGCCAGGCCGCAGCCAGCTTGCTGCGCATCGGCGTGGTCGGTGGCGGCTGTTCCGGTTTCTCCTACACATTCGACCTCGACACCGCCGTCAATGCCGACGACCTCGTGCTCGAGCGCGACGGCGCCAAAGTCGTGATCGACGAGGCCTCCCTGCCCTTCCTCGAAGGTTCGGAGATCGATTATGTCGACGAGTTGATCGGTGCCTCCTTCCAGATCCGAAATCCCAATGCGACGGCCGCCTGCGGCTGCGGCACGAGCTTTTCGATCTGATCCCTCGCCGTCGGGATCGCGCTGGCCTAGACTGCCAGCCTGTCCATGAAGGAGGGATGTAATGGCTTATGTTCAGGGTTATGTCGCGGCAGTGCCGAATGCCAATCGAAAGGCGTTCGACGCCATCAGCGAGACGATGGTGACCATGATGAAGGAATACGGCGCCCTGCAAGCCGTCGATTGCTGGGGTGTCGACGTGCCCGATGGCGAGATCACGTCATTCCCGCGAGCGGTCAACAAGCAGGACGACGAGACCGTCACTTTTTCCTGGGCTGTCTGGCCGGACAAGGCCACGTGCGACGCTGCGATGGAAAAGATGATGTCCGATCCACGCGTGCAGGCGGACGCAATGCCCTTCGATGGCAAACGTATGATTTTCGGTAGTTTTCAATCGCTTGGCGAGGTCTGACCGCGACATGACAATCCCGCATGGCGTCGGTGACGCTCTCGCCGCGCGCATCTCGACGCGTGCCTATCTCGACACCCCGGTCAGCGAAACGCAGGTGCGCGAGCTGCTCGCGCTCGCCGGCCGTTCGCCCTCGGGCGGCAATCTCCAGCCCTGGCAGGTGCATGTCGTGACTGGCACGGCGCGCCAGCGCGTCATCGATGCAGTCAAGGCGACCCAGGCGATCCATCCGATGGGTGAGCCGGAGCTGGAATACCAGGTCTATCCCAAGCCGATCACCGATCCCTGGCGCGCCCGGCGCTTTGCCTGCGGTGAAGCGATGTATGGCGCGCTCGGCATCCCCCGCGAGGACAAGATGGCTCGGCTGGTCCAGTTCGCGCACAATTTCGAATTCTTCGGCGCGCCGGTCGGCCTGTTCGTCTCGCTGCACAAATCCATGCAGCCGGGCCAATGGGCCGATTGCGGCATGTTCCTCCAGTCCTTCCTGCTCGCAGCACAGGAGGCCGGGCTCGCCACCTGTGCCCAGGAATTCTGGTCGGCCTTCCCCAAAACCGTCAAATCGAGCGCCGGGATCGCCGAGGATTACACCCTGTTTTGCGGCATCGCCCTGGGCCATGCCGATCCGGACGCGCCGATCAATGCGACCCGCACGGCGCGGGCGGATGTCGATGAGTTTGCGAGTTTTGCGGGGTTCTAAAATCCACCTTCTACCAAGGCGTCGGCGGCCTCTCGCGAAATGCGTTCGAACCGAATTTCAATCAGCTCAATAGCAATAGCATCGGTAATGTCGGTTGAGACTGCCAGATAGGCATCCTCGCTAATTCGTTGGAAACTCGACGAGATTACGCGCCCCCGGCCCAACTCCGTCCAACGAACTTCGTCGGAGAAGCGCAGGAGTTCGCCCTCAAGACGAACCGAGCCATCCTCGACGGCCCCGAGCGGGCTATAGTATCGAAAGCGGATCTCGCGCTCGACGGCGTCCCAGTGATATAGGATTTCACCGCGTAGCTCGCCCCCGCCCTCACGCGGCACAGCGCGCACATGCCGCAGAAAAACGCCGCTGAAGATCGGCTCAAAGCACTGCACCTCGAAACCGGCCTCATCGGGAAATTCGCCTCGCCAGCAAGCCCCAGCGAGAAATTCCAGAGGTGCCAGTTCCGCCCGCAGACGCGGCGCGTCGGTTTGCCCGGCAACCGGGCCACACATCAGCGCCCACAGCAGCAATCCGCCCATGATTGACCTGTTTATCATCTGTCTCTCCGCTTCACTCAGGCCCCAAATCACCTATGCTGCGGCCACCCACCGGCAACTCGAAGCGATCCATCATGACCCTGACCCTCGCATCCTGGAACGTCAATTCCATCAAGGCGCGCCTGCCCAATGCGCTCGACTGGTTGCGCGAGGCCAAGCCGGACATTGTCTGCCTTCAGGAGATCAAAACGGTCGATGAGGGCTTTCCGCGCCAGGAGATCGAGGATCTCGGCTATAACATCATCACCCATGGTCAGAAGAGTTATAACGGCGTCGCAGTCCTGTCGAAATTCCCCATCGAGGAATCCCTGCCCGGCCTGCCCGGCGACGATGAAGACGAGCAGGCGCGCTATCTCGAAGCGGTGATCTCGGCGCCGAATGGCCCGATCCGCGTCGCCTCGATCTACCTGCCCAATGGCAATCCAGCGCCCGGCCCGAAATATGATTACAAACTGGCCTGGATGGACCGCCTCGCGCGTCATGCCGAGAGCCTTTTGAAGCTGGAGGAGCCGCTTGTCCTGGCCGGCGATTACAATGTCATCCCGCGTGACAGCGATTGCTGGGATGCGGAGGTCTGGGAAATGGACGCGCTCGCCCTGCCGCAGAGCCGCGCCGCATTCGACCGTCTCAAATGGCTCGGTCTGACCGAGGCCTTCGAACAGCTCGACGGCCGCGCGCATCAATACACATTCTTCGATTACCAGGCTGGCCGCTGGAATAAGGGCCATGGCATCCGCATCGACCATCTCCTGTGCTCACCGCAGGCGGCCGACCGGCTGGAAAGCATCGAGATCCACAAGGCGACGCGCGGCGAGCCCAAGGCATCGGATCATATTCCGATCGTCGGGACGTTTTCGCTCTAGCCCGTCGCACGCCCCCGATCGACGCCTAGCTGGCTCCCTCGATCACCGATTTGGGACCGCCTTCGGGGACTTCCGAGAATGAGGGCAGATTGGGGTCAACCGGGTCCCAGGACGCGGCGCGGCTGGCATAGACCGACATTGTCGGGCGCGCGATCTCCAGGTCATCGAGACTGGAGGCGCGCGGAAAGACCATGCCCGGCAGGCCCGAATTGGTCGAATAGACCGCCGAGCCGCAATTGGGGCAGAACCCCCGGCTGACGACATTGCCGCTATCAGCCGGGCGATCATGGAATTTGACGCTTCCCGTCGCGGTGAACCCCGCCTCAGGGATGACGAGATGGGTGCAATGACCCGTGCCGCTCGACTTGCGACAATCGACACAATGGCAATGCGCGGCCAATTGCGGTGCCACAGCACTTTCGTAGCGAACGGCACCGCACAGGCACCCGCCGGTAAATCCATCAGACATGCGTGTCTCCCTCATTGGCTGCTTTGCCAAAAACCGCTGGGGCGGCTCTGCTGAGAGCCGCCGGTTTGCGAAACTTTAATAGCATGTTAATTGTTCATTGCAATTTACAAGTTACTAAAGTTCGAAAGGGACGTGAAATCGCTTCGATGAAACCAACCACTTCCCGATCCGGCTGCCCGATTGCCTCGACGCTCGACCTTGTCGGGGATCGCTGGACGCTGGTCATCCTGCGCGACATGATCAATGGCAAGCGGCGCTTCAGCGAGTTTCTCACCTCGCCCGAACGAATAACCACGAATGTGCTGACCGATCGCCTGGGTCAGATGGAGCGGGCAGGATTGATCACGCGGACCGCCTATCAGGCACGCCCGCCGCGCTTTGAGTATCGGTTGACGGCAAAGGGCGAAGGCCTGCTTCCCGTGATCCAGAGCATGTGCCGCTGGGCCGAGGTGAATCTGCCGGGCACGTGGCAAGCCCCCGATGCCTTCATGGCCCTCAAACCCGGTGCAGTTCCGGCAGTGCCGCGTCCCGGCGAAAGTTAGCCGCCCTCGCCCAACTCCGGGGGTTTGACCAGGTTTTCGATGATGGAAATCACCCGTGTCAGATCTTCGATAATGGTCTTGATACGGGCTTCGTCGGCGAGGGGTTTGAACATCGAGCCGGCCTCGAACTGATTGCCGGTCTCGGCGGCGATCAACAGCTCCCCCTGGCCGCTATGCTCGTCGAAGGCGGCGCGGACATTCTTGCCCTTCAAGGCGGTTTCCAGCGCCAGCAGCCGCTCCATGAAGGCCGGGTTGAGCATATAGCGCGCCAGCACCTGGTCGGTGCCATAGACCTCGAAGGCCTTTTCAAACTTCGGGTCGACCAGACCGATGCGCTCCAGCTTCTTCGAGCCGAATGACCGGCCCAGCGCGGCCAGCCCGTTGAACATGCCGGCATCGCGGGTAATGACGGTGACGCCCTCGACCTTGCGCGGGAAATTGATCCGGATCAGCGCGCCGCGAAAGACGGTGACGTAATGCGATGATTTGCCATTGCTGCGGCGCTGTTCGAGATGGGCTTCGTAGAGCTCGAAATCGCACCCCAGCCGCTCGCCGGAGAAATGGTCCTCGAAGGCGCAGCGCGTATAGGACGGCAACAGGCCATAACCCTTGAAGGTATCAAACCGGGCTGGCGCCAGCGGCTTGAGCGCATAGCTGAGTTGGCAGGCCTCGGCGATCTTGCTGTTGAGCTCGCTCTTCACCGATTTGCGCAGACGGCTGAGCCGGCGTCCGCCGATCAACGTCCCGGCGACACCGCCGAAGAAGGCGCCGAACGGCAAGAAGATGATCTCGCCGCCGCGAGTGTAGAAATAGACGCCGACAGCGATCCCGAGCAGAGCGCCGCCGATCATCCAGACGAGAAATTGCGTCACACTGCTTTTGCGCTCCGCCTCAAGGCCGGCGAGCCATGGCTCCAGCGTCTCACGCCAGAGTCCCTGAAATTCCTCGTTCATACCGTCCCCCCCAAATTACATCGCGGCGAGCCGCTCCAGTGCCTCAACCATTTTCACGCGCTGTGTCGCATAATCCGCCAGCTTCTCGCGCTGTTCGGCAACGAGGGCTTCGGGCGCATTGGCGATGAAACGCTCATTGCCGAGCTTGCCTTCCAGCCGTTTGATCTCGCCCTCGAGCTTGGCGATCTCCTTGCCGATACGGCCGCGCTCGGCATCGAAATCAATGACGCCGGCGAGCAGCAGGGCGAATGTCGCCTCGCCGACCACGGTCTGGGCCGAAGCTTGCGGGGCGTTGTCCGAGGCTGTCACGCTGGCGAGGCGCGCCATGCGCTTGATCAACGTGTCCTGACGCTGCAACCGCGCACTAGTCTCGGCCGAGGCGCCAATCACAGCGACATCGAGCTGGGCCCCCGGCGGGATATTCATCTCGGCGCGCAGGCGGCGAAGATCGGTGACGAGACCGATCAACCAATCCATCTCGGCCTGGGCGTCGGGATCGGTGAGCCCGTCCAGCTGCGGCCAGGCGGCTGTGATCAATTGCGTCTCGCGGGTGCCGGTCTGGGCCCACAGCTCCTCGGTGACAAAGGGCATGAAGGGGTGAAGCAGTTTGAGTGCCTGGTCGAGCACGAAGGCGGTCGTCGCCCGCGTCTCGGCCTTGGCGGTCTCGTCATCGCCCATGAAGAGCGGCTTGGCCAATTCCAGATGCCAGTCGCAGAACACATTCCACACGAAGCGATAGGCCGCAGCCGCCGCCTCATTGAAGCGGAAATTGTCGAGTCCGGCATTGACGGCTTTCACCGTCTGCTCGCACTCGGACAGGATCCAGCGATTGACGGTCTGCTTGACCGATTTCGGATCGAAAGCAGCGTCCGGCTTGCACTCATTCATTTCGCAGAAACGCGCCGCATTCCACAGCTTGGTGGTGAAATTGCGATAGCCTTCAACGCGATCCTTGGACATGCGGATATCGCGGCCCTGCCCGGCCTGGGCGGCCAGAGTGAAGCGCACGGCGTCGGCACCATACTCGTCGATCAGCTCAAGCGGATCGATCACATTGCCCTTGGATTTCGACATTTTCTGGCCGTGCTCATCGCGCACCAGGGCATGGATATAGATGTCCTTGAACGGCACCTCGCCCATGAAATGCAGGCCCTGCATCATCATGCGGGCAACCCAGAAGAAGATGATGTCGAAAGCGGTGATCAAAACCGCGGTCGGATAGAAACGCGCCACTTCAGCGGTCTGCTCCGGCCAGCCCAGGGTCGAGAACGGCCACAGGGCGGAAGAGAACCAGGTGTCGAGGACGTCCTCGTCCTGGGCAAGCACGACATCGCGGCCATGCTTGGCCCTGGCTTGCGCCAGGGCGGCGGCTTCGTCCTCGGCGACATAGACTGCGCCGTCTTCATCATACCAGGCCGGAATGCGATGCCCCCACCAGAGCTGGCGCGAGACGCACCATGGCTGAATGTTTCGCATCCATTCGAAATAGGTCTTTTCCCAATTCTTCGGATGGAAAGTGGTGCGCCCGTCCTCAACGGCGGTGATGGCATCCTTGGCGAGCGTGGCGGCGTCGACATACCATTGGTCAGTCAGCCAGGGCTCGATCACCACATTGGAGCGATCGCCGAAGGGCTGCATCACCAGCTTGTTCTCGACCTCGCGCAGCAGGCCGAGCTCGTCCATGCGGGCGACCAGAAGCTTGCGCACTTCGAAACGGTCAAGACCGCGCCATTCGGCGGGAATGCGGTCGAGACCGCCCGTTCCGTCATCCTCGGTCAGGAAGCGCGCTTCGCGGTCGAGCAGATTGACCTTGGGCAGGTCATGGCGTTTGCCGACCTCGAAATCGTTGAAGTCGTGGGCCGGCGTGATCTTGACGCAGCCCGTGCCCTGTTCGGGATCGGCATGTTCGTCAGCAACAATCGGAATTTCGACATTGGCGATCGGCAGGCGGATCATCTTGCCGATCAGATGGCTGTAGCGCTCATCATCGGGATGCACGGCGACGGCGCTGTCGCCGAGCACGGTTTCCGGGCGCGTCGTCGCGACGACCAGCTCGCCGGAGCCATCGGCAAGCGGATAGGCGAAATGCCAGAAATGGCCCTGGACTTCGCGATTCTCGACTTCGAGATCGGAAATCGCGGTCTGGAAATGCGGATCCCAATTCACCAGGCGCTTGTCGCGATAGATCAGGCCCTGCTCATGCAGCTCGATGAAGACTTTCTGCACCGCAGCCGAGAGGCCGTCATCGAGGGTGAAGCGTTCACGGCTCCAGTCACACGACGCGCCGAGACGGCGCAATTGCCCCATGATCTCGCCGCCGCTCTCCTCTTTCCAGGCCCAGACGCGTTCAATGAAGGCGTCGCGGCCCATATCGCGGCGTGAGATATTGCCTTCGGCGGCGAGCTGGCGCTCGACCACCATCTGGGTGGCGATGCCGGCATGGTCGGTGCCCGGCTGCCAGAGCACGCTGTCGCCAAGCATGCGCTTATAGCGGATCAGCACGTCCTGCAGCGTATTATTGAGCGCGTGGCCGATATGCAGACGGCCCGTCACATTGGGTGGCGGGATGACAATGCAGAAGGGATCCGCATCGGGATCCTGCTTCGGCTTGAAGGCACCGGATGATTCCCAGCTCTGATACAGGCGGGTTTCGGCTTCGCGGGGGTCGAATGTTTTTTCCATCATGATGGGCGCATGAATAAAGGGCACCGACGGTGACGTCGATGCCCTTTAATGAATTCAGTGCTGCCTGCTGCAGTTAGCGGCGGCGGCGCGCGACCCGATCGATCTCGGCCTGGACCTTTTCATCGACGATCGCCGGCAAATTGGTGTCGAGCCATTCCTTCAGCATCGGGCGCAGCAGGGCGCGGACCACGCCTTCCAGCGTGCGGCCTTCCTCGTCGGAAATGCGGATCGAATCGGCGAGCGAATGGAATGAACCCATCGCAGCGGATGCGGCAGGCTCGCTCATCAGAGCATCTTCAATCTCGGTCTCGACCGAATCGAAATCCACCACCGGTTCCGGCTCGGGTTCAGGCTCCGGCTCGACGTCTTCGACCACGACTTCAAAATCATCATCGCGATCGAGAATCATCAAATCATCATCGCCAACGATCGGATCCGTGCCGCCTTCGGGCTCGTCGATCCGGTCGGTCAGCTCGAGCACATCGCCGGCATCATCATCACCGGCATCGCCGAAGATATCATCGATCGCGCCCTGATCATTGTCCTCGACCTCGGCCTCGGGTTCCGGCTCCGGGGCCGCAGCGGCCGGCTCGGCCTCGGCTTCAGCCGGGGCGTCGTCCTCATTGATGATCCGTCTGATGGAGGAGAGGATCTCCTCCATGGATGGTTCGTTGTCGGTGGCTTGCTCTGCCATGGTCGCGCACGTCCCTAACCGGTCGTTTCTCGTATCAGGCGAATAAACCGGGCGCAGCCCTGCCTGTCCAGCCCAAGAATCTCTAATCAGGTTAATTCCAGGGTGTTAAATCAAAGTTAGGGAAAGCTGAACCGTCGGCCTGGCCTGCCACATCATAGATTTCGACGTTCAGACCCATGCGGTCAGCGGACAGCAGTCCCATCGCCTGGAGCAGGCGATAGCCTGCGACATAGGAATCACGTTCCGCCGTCACCAATATCAATCGGGATGCCAGTAATTCCTGTTCCGCATCAAGGACATCGAGTGTCGTTCTCAAGCCGACATAGGCTTCCTGCTCGACACCATCGAGTGCGATTTCATTGGCCCGGACGGCCTGGCTGCTCGATTCGATCACGGCCAGGGACGTGGTGTAGGCGCTCCAGGTATTGGTGACACCCTCGGTGACCTGGCGACGCGCGAGCAGCACCTGCTGACGCGCCTGTTCTTCCTGGGCAATCGCAGCGCGGACGCGTGAACGATTCAACCCACCGGTGAAAAGCGGCACGGAAACCTGCCCGACAATCGAGGTCGAATCGCGGCTATCGCCCGCAAAGGAGGCATCACGCGAGCCCGAAGCGGAGGCCGAAAGTGTGACTTGCGGCCGCAGCGAACTGCGCGCCATCCGGATCGAATGGCTGGCCGCATCTTCGCCATACTGGGCGGCTGCCAATTGCGGGCTGAAGCGGTAGGCGGTTTCGGCGGCATCTGCGAGCGCGGCCGGCAATTCCGGCAAGGCCGGCGGATCCAGCAATGTCGCTGGCGGTTGACCGGTCATGCGCTCATAGCCAGCGCGGCTGACGGCCAGCTGCGCCTGCGCTGCCGACAGTGCGGCCTGGGCGCCTGACAGGCGCGCCTCGGCCTGGGCGACATCGGTGCGAGTAATTTCGCCAACTTCAAACCGATCCCGCGCGGCCTGAAGGTGCTGGGCCAGCACATCGGCATTGCTGCGGCGAATACTCACCACTTCGGCATCGCGCCGCACATCCATGAAGGCGGTTATCGCATCGACCAGTACGGTCTGTTCCACTGAACGCAGCGCTTCGCGCCCGGCATAGATCAATGCCGTCGCCTGATCGACCGCGCCGCCATTATAGCCGCCGCGGTAAATCGACTGGCTGGCGGTCAGGGAATAATTCTTCGGGGTCGAATCGGAAACGCTACCGGATGCGACCGGAACGCCGCCGATGAAAAACGTGCTTTGCGATTCGCTGTGCTGTGAACTCACCGAAGCGGAGGCCGAGACTTGCGGCAAATATCCGGCCCGCGCCTGGATGCGGCCCTCATCGGTGGCACGCAGTCGCGCCCGCTCGGCCTGCAAGGTCGGGTTGGAGTTATAGGCCAGCGCCAGGCTCTCCTCGAGGCTCTGCGCCTGCGCCGAAGCGCCCATCGCCAGCAGCGATACACAACCCGTCGCGGCCATTGCCCACAATTTCAAACGCGTCATCTGCAAATCCCTCTACCGGCAGCAAGCCAATATAACGCCAGCACTGCCATCATAGCGCCTCGGGCGCGAGAGGCCAGCACCACTCTTGTCGCAACCATATAGGCATGGCCACATTACAATTGAACAGTGTTCACCGTGATACTTCCGTAATATCGGCCTGTTGCAGCATTTAACGGCGCGGGCGCGAAAATCCGTCGCCCGAACGCCCAATCGCGAACACCCGATTAAAAGGCGAAACCGGCTTCCAGCGCAAAGCCCGGCAAAAGCTTGGCCGTGGCGTCGAACACAACGCGCTCGCCAATGCCCGCCGCCGAGCGCGTGAAGACCGTAGCCTTGCCGACCGGCCCGTTGCGAATAATCGCCACCAAACGGCCTTCGGGCGCAAGCTGATCGAACCAGGCCGCCGGCACTTCGTTGATCGAACCATTGACGAAAATCACGTCGAACGGGCCCTGCTTCGGCACACCAAGCTTGGGATCACCGGCAATCATGACGGCATTGTCGGCATCAACCTTGGAGAGAAGGTCGCTGGCCCGGGCCAACCCGTCTTCATCATCATCAACACCGACAACGGTTTCAGCCATGTGCGACAGGATCGCGGTGGAATAGCCGCGCCCGCAGGCAATATCGAGTACGAGCTCATCGGGCTCGATGGCGGCTGCATGAATCAGTTTTGCCAGGTCGCGAGGCCGCATCATCGTACGGTTATCGCCCGTGGCGACTTCCGCATCGGCATAGGCCAGCGCAAGGCGTGCGCGCGGCGTAAACAAGTGCCGCGGCACCGCCATGAAAGCCGCGATCAGGCGGCGGTCGGTGACGTCAGCCGGACGAATCTGGCAATCCACCATTTGTTTGCGGGCCTGATCATGTTCGTTCACGGCTTTCTCCCTGCCTGGGTCCGGCGGCGCACCGGTGCTGCCGCTGATATATCCCGCCGCGGGCGAGGCGGGCAAGCACTGTGCTGCGTGCGCGTCATTTGGTAGCCGCGCCAACAAGTTTCACCCAACCATGCCCTCGCCGATTGCCCCCGGCCCGCGGCACGTTTATAGCTCGCAAATAAAGCTGGCACCGTGGCGGAGTGGTTACGCAGCGGATTGCAAATCCGTCCACCCCGGTTCGATTCCGGGCGGTGCCTCCAAGCTTTTACCCACTCCCGATTTCTCGACTTATCCGCTTCGACGGACAGGGTCGCTGCGTGCGCCGGCTCAGGGGTCGGAGCGCGCCGGCTCGGTGGGGTCGATGATTCCGGCCCGCACCAGTTCCGGATCCAGCCGGCCGGTGAGGAAGAGGGCATACATCCGGAAATCCCCGATCAATGACCATAGCGGATAGGTGAAGGTCGCCGGCGTGTTGCGCTCGACAAAGGCGTGGCTGACCCAGGCAAAGAAATACCCGGCCAGCGGCACGGCCAGCAAGGCCCACCAGTTCTGGGTCAGTACAGCGCCGAGCAATACCAGTACGGCCAGGGTCGAACCGACATAATGCCAGTGTCGCGTCGCCGGTTTGGCGTGCTCGCGCAGATAATAGGGCCAGAATGATTCGAAATTCTGATGTTCACGCATGCGATTCTCCCCGCACTTGCCATGACAGACCCTTAGCACAGCTATTTCCGGGTCTGAAAACCGGACGTGTCATGGATAATTTGCACATAACGCGATAGCCCATATTTCCATGTATCGATTAGGGTTTCAGCAATCACACTGAACCAATTGCGAAGTTCTGCCGCCGAAATTAACCGGTCCTTAAGGGGTTTTGGGCGAATTTGCTCCTGTCTTCCCGTGAAGACACCCCACCATCCACCCAATGCCTTTTCGGGAGCCCAGACGGCTCCCGATTTTTTTTGCCCGCGAATAGCAGAGCAATTGCAGAACTCTGGCAGCAACGCGCTTGCCACCGCCGCAATAGCTCTGATATACGCGCCGTCTCGCTTGCGAGAGAGATGTTCCCCGGTAGCTCAGTTGGTAGAGCAAGCGGCTGTTAACCGCTTTGTCGCTGGTTCGAGTCCGGCCCGGGGAGCCACTCTCGCAAGCGACTATATTCCCTCACTCCCCCGAACCCGCCCCAGAGCCCGCATCGAGCCGCCCGTCAAACGCACGCGCCGCCTCGAAGAAACGCTTGCGCAATGATGCGGCATAGGGGTTGAGCTGCTCGATCGCCTGGAACAGTTCATCGCTGTCATTGCGCACCAGATCGGTCGCCTGGCGCAGCAGGTCATAGCTTTTTGTCGTATAGGGCGGCGGCGAAATATCGAGCTCGGCGATCACGCGCGAGACCAGATGCGTCAAGGCCTGCACATTGGCCATGGCGCGATCATGGGTGTCCGGGTCGGACAGGTGCACATCCAGCCCCAATCGCTCGCACAGCGCCGCCACAGGCGCGGCATCGACACCGGCATCGGGACACAACACGATCGACTGCCCGGCCAGCCCTGTCGCGGCGCTCTGCGGTCCGAACAAAGGATGGGTGCCGACAATGCGCACATGCGCCGGCAGAGCCTCGCGCATGGCCCGCATCGGCTCCACCTTGACCGAGGCGACATCAAGCACCAGCGCCCCCTCGGGGAGGCGAGACGCGATATCGCGGCAGGTCTGTGCCAGTGCCTGTACCGGCACCGCCAGCACGATGACGGGGCAGGACGCCGCCTCGCGCAGGGATACATCGCTGATGCCCTCGACCGGCAAGGCCTGCGGATCATGGCCGAGAATCTCGAAATGCGGCGCCAGATGTCCCGCGGCGAAGCGGCCAAACGCTCCCAGCCCGATCAAGCCGATTTGTCTGCGATCATCAGCCAATTCCGAATTCCCCTCCCCCGCCGAGGCGATTGAACGAGATTTTCGGCGTTGCGGCCAGCGGCTTTGCGGGCCGTCTCAAATATGATGCGTCGCCGCGCCGCAATTGCAGGCGAACCCGCCAACAATCTCGCCCTCATTCTCGATATAATCGAAATTGATTTCCTCACCGGGGCGGATGGCGCGACTGGCGCGCAAGAGCGGGCGGGCCGGGTCGGCGGGGTCAATGACGCTATTGGCCTGACAGCAATGATTGATATAGCGCAGATAGCCGGTCGGCTCACAGTGGACATCATCGGTAATGCGCGCGGAATGCGGCGTCTGGACTTTCGTCATCTCGCCGCGAATGACGGTGATGACATCGCTGGCGGCCAGGTCGCGCTGCGCAAACACGCCATGGCCATGAATCGCACTGGGCTGAATTGCGACGCGGGCATCATATTCAGCCATGAAGGCCGCTGCAGCCTTGCCTGCACCGCCCAGCTCTACACGGCGGCCGGACAGGACCAGCTCGCCCTCGCCGCGCTCGATGACCCTGAGGTCGAGGATCGCGGTCGCCGCACCGACAGCACCCAGCTCGGCGATAAAACCGTCTTCATTGCCACTGCGGCTGCGCAAATGGGTCAAGCCACCACCAGCGCCAAGCCCTGTCACCTGCCCCATCCACACATCGCCCTGACGGCGAAGCTCGATCCACTCAAACACACGGCCGCTATCACCCGGATAGCTGGCCAGGAACTCACCAACACGCACAACACCACTCCCATGGAACGAGGGTAAAGCTTGGCACAGCCCTAACGTGTGTAAAAGTGCAGCCGAGACACGGTTTGCTAAAAGAATCAGAGCGCGTCGGTCGCCATCGCGGAATCGCCCGCTTCGCTCTGACGCTTCCACATCCGCGCATACAGCCCGTCGCGCTCGAGCAGTTCAGTGTGGGTGCCAGCCTCGGCGATGATACCGGCATCCATCACATAGATGCGGTCGGCATTGGCAATCGTCGACAGACGGTGGGCGACGGCGATAGTGGTGCGCCCGCGGGCCGCTTCGGCCAGCGCCTCCTGGACTTCGTTTTCCGTCTCGCTATCAAGCGCCGACGTGGCTTCGTCGAGCACCAGCACGGCCGGGTTCTTCAATATCGCCCGCGCGACACCGACGCGCTGTTTCTCGCCGCCGGAGAGTTTGAGCCCGCGCTCGCCGACCCGGGTCGCCAGGCCTTCAGGCAGAGCCCGCACGAACTCGCCCAGCTGCGCCCGCTCCAGCGCGTCGAGAATATCGGCTTCGCTGGCATCGGGGCGGCCATAGATGACGTTGACGCGCAGCGTATCATTGAACAAGACTACATCCTGCGGCACCAGGCCGAGCGCATCGCGCAAGCTCTCCTGGCTGACATGCGTCAAATCCTGGCCGTCAATCAGCACACGGCCCGCCTCGGGGTCATAGAAGCGGAATAACAGCCGCAAAATCGTCGATTTGCCGGCACCAGAGGGCCCGCACAGGCCGACGAAACTGCCCGCCGCCACATCGAGGCTGACACTGTCGATCGAGCGTGCACGGCCGTCATGGGCGAAGCTGACCTTGTCAAAGCGCACAGCGCCGCCCTTGAGCACGAGGGGTTTGGCATCGACGGCATCGGCGACATCGGGTTTCAGCGCCAGCGTGTCGAACAGACGCTCCATATCGACGGCGCTCTGCTTGATCTCGCGATAGGCCCAACCCAGGATATTGAGCGGCTGATAAATACTCATCAGCATGAGGGTCACGGCGGCAACATCGCCGGGCTGCAATTGCCCGTTCCAGGCTTTCCAGCCCGCCACCAGTGCCATCGCCAGCAGGCCGGCATTCATGACAAAGGCCTGGCCGGCATTGAGCACGGCGAGCGAGGATTGTGATTTGGCCGCCGCGTGCGCATAGCGCTGCATCACACTGTCATAGGCGTCGGTTTCGCGGCGTTCGGCGGCGAAGGCCTTGACGGTCTCGAAATTGATCAGGCTGTCGACGGCGCGGGCATTGGCTTCATTGTCGGCATTGTTCATGTCGCGGCGGATCTTGACCCGCCAATCGGTCACCGACCAGGTCATCGCCATGTAGACGCCGACCGTGGTCAGCGCGATGACGGCAAACTCCCAGCCATATCTGAGGCTCAGCACGCCGGCCGCAAGCACCAGTTCGAGCAGGGTCGGCGCGATGTTGAAGATCAAGAAGCGCATCAGGAAGTCGACGGCGCGGGCACCGCGATCAATGATCCGGTTGAGCGCGCCGGTGCGCTTCATCTGGTGAAAGCCGATCGACAGGCCCTGGACATGGCCGAAGGCCCGCACCGAGGTCAGGCGCTGGGCGTCCTGGCTGACCGGCGCAAACATCGCGTCGCGCATTTGCGGTGCCCCGACCGAGAGAAAGCGGGCGGCGGCATAGGCGATAAAGGCAAAGGCAAAACCGGCCGCGGCGCCGCCGCCCAGCCAGCCGATCGAGGTTCCAGCCTCGGCCGCTGCCGGTTCATGCGCCGCAATGGCATTGATCGCATCACCGAAGAAAACCGGGGCATAAACGGCGAATAATTTGGCGACCACCGTCAGGGCCAGCGCCACCACCATCCGCACGCGCCAGCGCGCCATCTCCGGCGAGGCCAGCAGGCCAAACAGCCGCGCCATCGCCGGGCCAAGCCCGCCATCGGTGGTTTTTATGGAATCGTCGTGGGGATCGGGGCTTGAGGGTCTCATCGCCCCCACAGATAGGGCGCGCTGCGCCCGAGCGCCAGTGCCTCACGCGATACCCCGGACATCAACACAGCGGATCCGGCGAAGCTCAGCCCCGGTCGGGCCCGCCCTCATCGGCCCCGGCCTCGCCCGGCGCCGTCAGCACCTGGCCAGGATAGATCAGATCGGGATCGCGGATCTGGCTGCGATTGGCTTCGTAGATCACCGTGTATTGCACGCCGCGGCCATAAAGCTGGCGCGCCAGCCGCCACAGCGAATTACCCGGCTGCACGATCACAGAATCCGGACCAAGATTGAGGTCTTCGGCGGCGACGCGTTCAAATGGCAAGGCGATCACCGCGGTGACATTGCCGTCAGCATCAAGCTGGTCGACCTGGAGATCATAGCGGCCCGGGGCCAGCAAGGCACCGGCCTGCAGGGTCCAGCGGCCATCGGGACCGGCCGTAACCGATCCAACCAGGGCGCCATTGGCGAATATCCGGACGGTCGAACCCGCTTCGGCGCGGCCGGCAAAGATCACGGCGCCGGTTTCGTCATAATCGACGGTTTCCAGTACCAGGCTGCCCATTTCGCTATCGGAACAGGACGGGCATTGCCAGACGCGGCTCGCCTCGCCGGGACGTCCAACGACGACCAGCGGCGTGGCGCCACGCGATTCGGGGATCGAGACGAGGACGACCTGTTCGGACCGCAATTCACGGCCGTCACTCGCCCGCATCACCAGGCCGAGTTCGATCGCTCCGGACTGCAGCGGTTCATTGAGGATAATCACCCATTCGCCGCGATCATTGACCGTTTCACGGGCAATCTCTTCGCCATTGGCGAGCACGATAATCGCCGCGCCGGGCTCACCGCGGCCGGCGATAACCGCCGTACCGACCGGTGCCACGCGCACAATGTCGAATACGGGCGCGGCCAGCAGGCTCGCGGTCTCCGCACCGGAAACCGGGTTGGCTCCGGCCGTCACGGCGCTGTCAGTCGGGGTTGGCGATGGTGCAGGGCCGCTCAGGGCAGGCCTGTACAGGATGAAGGCCAGCGCAGCGGCAATCGCCAGCGCAGCCAGTGCCGCAGCAATGATAAACGACCGCGTGGCGGTCATGTCCGCTCTCCTGTTTCAAACTGGTCCGGGGCGACGCTGCATTCGATCATGAAAACTCCTGATGCAAACCTCGCGCCGCCGCGCCAAGGCGAATACCATCACCAATAAGCAAATCAAACAAGGGCGATGCTTCGATGGCGAAACTAAGGTCGATTGGTGTCTTTTGCGGTTCACGTCTTGGTGAGCGCGAGAGCTATCAGGATGCCGCCGAAGCGGTTGGCTGTGCCATCGCCCGCGCCGGTGCGCGCCTGGTCTATGGCGGCGGTGATGTCGGGTTGATGGGCGTGGCTGCCTCGACCGCTGCGGCCGAACATGGCCAGGTGCTGGGCATCATTCCCGGCTTCCTGATTGCCCGTGAAGGCCAGTTGGAAGGCGTTGAAATGCGGATCGTCGAGACGATGTCCGAACGCAAGGTGCAGCTGATCGACGAGTCCGACGCCTTCATCATCCTGCCCGGCGGCACGGGCACGCTGGAGGAAGTGTTCGACGTCGTCTCGCGCCAGCAGCTCGATCTGCACGACAAGCCGGTCGTTTTCCTCAATGTCGATGGCTTCTGGGACCCCTTCGTTGCGCTGATCCGTCACACCATCGATCAAGGCTTCACGCCGCCAGACCTGGCCGACCATATTCGGCTGGACGACAATGCGGCGCGAGCCGTGGCCCATATCCTGACCACGCTCGACGCCGCGAAAGCCTAGTCCGCCTCGCCATGCGGATCGAACACCGCCTCGATCCGCATCTCGAACGCACCCGCCAGGGCGAAGGCCAGGGTGAGCGAGGGATCATGCTTGCCGGTTTCGACCGCATTGATCGCCTGACGCGACACACCGACCCGCTCGGCCAGTTCGGCCTGGCTCCAGCGGCGCTCGGCGCGCAGGACTCGAAGACGATTCTTCATCGGTAGTGCCAGCGCAGGACACAGGCGACCAGACCGGACAGCCCAATCATCACCGGCAGGACCCAGATCAGGGAGATTTGCGGCAGATCCACCGCGCCCTCAATGAAGCCATAGGCAAAACAGGCGAAGCCGGTCAGCAAGGCCGAGACGAGCATGGATTCCGAGATGATGCGGCGTTTGAACTCATCGCGCGAGTGGTAGAAGATCATCACGGCGTAGGCCATAGAGCCCCGGCAATACCGGCAGCAAGGCCAGTACACCACGCCAGACCGGCGCGAGTTCATAGGTATTGAGCACATGGACGGAGGCGAACAGCAAGGCGGTATAGCCCAGCATCGCACCCCCGAAATGGAAGAGATAGCGGCGAACATCCGGTTCCATCCTAAGTCTCCGATTCGCTTGACAGGGCGGCGGCGAGAACCAGCAGCAAGGCGCCGGTTTTGCGGGAAGTCCGTGAATTGAAATTCATGATCGCCTCCTAATTCACGTTCGGCAGGACAGCGCGCACGGCATCAAGGAAGGCCGCGGGCTGGTCCAGCATGATGAAATGCCGCGAGTCGGCAATGATGTGCACCTGCGCGTCCGGCACGCTGGCATATTGCGCTTGATAGACCGCCAGCAATTGTTCGGCCGTCAGCGGCGATCCTTCGGCCCAGCCGACGAGCACCGTCACCTCGGCGAGCACACCCGGCAGGACCGGGCTGAAATCACCGCCGGCGACCTCACCCATTGCCCGCGCGACTGCGCCCTGATCGGCGCGCTCCATCCAGCCCATCACCCGGGCCTGGCCCGCGGGCGAGATCGACTGGATCGCCAGGCCTTGCCGGCTCATGGCGAGATAGGATTCGCGCGGCATGCCGGCCATCTGCGCCGCCATCATCTGCCCGTATTGCGCCGCCTGCTCAGTCGTCACAGCCGGGTTGAACAGGCGCGCGAAGAAGGGGGCGCTGTCAACGACAATGACCTGTGCGACGCGGTCCGGTCGCAATGCGGCAAGCTGCAGCGCGATTTGCCCGCCCATGGAGTGGCCGACAATGGTCAAGGCATCGAGATCGTCCGCATCAATATAGGCGGCCAATTCCACGATCAGCGGTTCGAGGAAAGCCCCCTCGCCGACCGCCGGCACATCGCCGAAGCCGGCCGCGGTGATGGTGTAGATGTCAGCGGAACGGCCCAATTCGGAAATCGTGTCATCCCAGACCTCACCGGGCGTCGCCAGGCCGGGGATCAACATCAGGGCGGGCGCGCCTGCCACGCCCGAGCGCTCGACCTCAAAGCGGGTTTGCGCGTCGGAACTGGCGGCAATACAGGCGATCAGCGCGATCGCGCTCAGCAGCCAGCGCGTCGGCGTCCAGGGCTGGCAGAATTGAATTCGCATGGGATTCTCCATCAGGTAAAGTCGACACTATGTAATGTTAACCTGACACATCAAATTTCAATGTCAAGCACACCTGACATAAAGCTACGCATACCTGCCAAGAAAAACCCCGCACCTGGGTGCGGGGTTTTGAAACGCATTACGCTGAGTTGGAGGTTCAGGCGGTTTCGCCGCTCAGGCGCGCCGCGGCCCGCTGGCGCCCGATCAATGGCAGCATGACCGCCATCTCCGGCCCGTGGGCTTCGCCGGTCAGCGCCAGGCGCAGCGGCATGAACAGGCCCTTGCCCTTGCGGCCCGTCGCCTCTTTCAGCGCCGTGGTCCAGGCGGCCCAGCTATTCCCGTCAAGCTCACCGGCTGGCAGCATATCCGCTGCGGTTGCAGCGAATTCGGCGTCTTCGGCCGCGATGACCGGCGTCACCGGCCCGGAGACCAGCGCCGCCAGAGCCTTGGCATCGGACAGGCGTTCCAGATTGGAGCGGACACCATTCCAGAAAGCTTCGCCGCCATCGGCGCCCATTGCGGCGAGACGGTCTTTCACCTTGCTATAGGGCTTGGCGTGCAGCAGTTTGGCATTGATGCGCTTGAGGTCTTCCGGATCAAACCGGGCCGGCGAACGCGACAGCTTGCCCAGGTCAAAGCCGTCCAGCAGGCCCTCAACCGTCTCGAAAGCATCGACCGGATCGGAGGTGCCCAGCTTGGCCAGAAGCGAGATCACCGCCATCGGCTCGAAGCCCTCGACATCGCGAATATCCGAGATGCCGAGCGAACCAATCCGCTTTGACAGCTTGCCGCCATCGGCGCCGACCAACAGGGCCTGATGCCCGAAGAAGGGTGCCTTGCCGCCCAGCGCCTCGAAAATTTCGATCTGGGCGCCGGAATTGGTGGTGTGATCCTCACCGCGAATAATGTGGGTGATCCTGGCGTCGATATCGTCGACGACACTCGGCAGGGTGTAGAGATAGCTGCCATCCTCGCGGATCAGGATCGGGTCGGACAAGGAGGTCGTCTCGATCGAGACATGCCCGCGCACCAGATCCTCCCACACCACCGGATTGCCCGACAGTTTGAAGCGCCAATGCGGCTGGCGGCCTTCAGCCTCAAGAGCGGCCTTCTGTGCATCCGTGAGTTCCAGCGCCGCGCGGTCATAAACCGGCGGACGGCCATTCTTCATCTGCAGCTTGCGTTTACGGTCCAGCTCATCGCCGGTCTCATAGCAGGGATAGAGCAGGCCGTCGGCGCGCAGCTTGGCGGCGGCGGCCTCATAAAGATCAAAGCGCTCGGATTGTTTGAACGTCTCGTCCCAGCCAATCCCCAGCCAGGTCAGGTCCGCCCGGATCCCGTCCTCATAGGCCGCCGTCGAGCGCTCGGTATCGGTATCATCGATCCGCAACACAAACGTCCCGCCTGCCTTTTTGGCGAACAGATAATTGAAGATCGCGGTGCGAACATTGCCGACATGAAGCTTGCCGGTCGGGCTCGGAGCAAAACGGACTTTGGTCATGGGATGAAGCCTGCCTGAAGTTGAGGCGGTGGCTTACCGCTGTCACGGGTTTGGGGCAAGCGGGGGTGTCAATATGGCGGGCGGGGACGGCCGGTGAAGTGCCAGTAAGCGAAGCCGGAAATGCCTGCGACAGACGCGATCAAGAATGGAAGCCAGCCGACCGGCTGACCGCCATTTCCGGCGACCAGCAAGGTAGTGAGCGCGAACGAAATGCCTGCCGGCACTGCTGCATCGGCAACCCCGCGGCGCCAGCCGAACAGTCGCACGAGATGCACCAGCACGACTGCAGGGATGGCTGTGAGAAGTAGCGTGTAGATGACCACCGCGAGCGCCAAAACAAAGCCCGCAGCTATATGGCCGGTCCCGTACACCGTTGCCTCACTGATCATTATCGGTACCGCAAAAGGTGCGCTGAACGGCAGACCACCGACGAGACAGGCCAGGAACCATGCAAGCACCGCTCGCGCCCGTCGCCCCTTCTCAAAGCTGATAGTCATCTCGCCGCCCCCCGTATACCAGCCAATCATGACGCGCCCGCCCAGACCGTCCACAAAAAAAATTCACGGGATGCTTGCCATCCGCGAGTCCTCAGCGTGCCCACTGCGCCACCGCCCCGCCCTTCCACGCCACCCACTGCCGAGGCGACACTTCAAGACGGCGAGTCGAGGTGTGGGCCGGAGGCATGCTTATTCACCCAAGACGAAAGCTGGGGGAATTGCCCCCACCCGTTCGACCCGGCTCCCGTAAACGAAATTGCGAGGCCGTCACCAGCTCCGCCCCGGACTGCGTCCGGCGCACCTCTTCCATCAAGGAAGAGGAGGGGAGACAATCGAAGCGGGTCAGATCAAATGCCCTCCTCTTCCTTGATGGAAGAGGTGGCCGCGAAGCGGTCGGAGCTTGTGAGGATGACGGGCGCAACGGTCGCCGGCATGACGGCTTATCCCCGCCCTTCGCAAATTCGCCCACGTCATCCTGACGCAAGTCAGGACCTCGACGTGACAAGTGCGGAGCCCGCGATATCGAGGTCCCGACTTTCGTCGGGATGACGAAAAATGGCGGAGTCTATCCCCACCCCCTCAACCCGCGAGTATGCTTCAAGCGTTCCGGTCGCACGGGAGGCGTGAGCTCAGTCACTGGCGGCGATCGGGAGCGTGGAGCTCATCCGCACGAAGGTTTGACAGCCTTTAGTTCCGGTGAGGCCATGATCGGGGAAGAG
>Ga0316204_10000597_pt1 | contig 126310 bp, 134 predicted proteins | sample 6monrhotite_MG_2_FD_205661 | JGI IMG/M metagenome (GOLD analysis project Ga0316204, IMG submission 205661) | Microbial mat bacterial communities from mineral coupon in-situ incubated in ocean water Damariscotta River, Maine, United States -... | ecosystem: Environmental > Aquatic > Marine >...
CAACACCACTTAATGACAGAATAGGAATAAAGACAATGAGGATAATGAGCTGCCCAAAAATAGCAGAGTTCATCATTTTAGAAGCACTATTAAAGGTAATCGTATCTTTTTCGGCCTGTAACTCAGCGGTATTTAATTGAGCTAGAGCAGTACTTTTCGCAGTAATTTGAAATGCGATAAATTCAACAATAATAACGGCACCGTCAATAATAATTCCGAAATCAATGGCGCCTAAGCTCATCAAATTTGCGTCCACGCCAAATACATACATAAGCGATAATGCAAATAGCAAACACAAGGGAATTACCGAGGCGACCACAAGACCTGAACGCAGATTGCCCAATAGTAACACCACTACAAAAACGACTATTAAAAAGCCTAAAATTAAATTCTCAGAAACGGTAAAAGTGGTTTTAGCAATGAGCTCACTACGGTCTAAAAAAGGATTAATATAAACACCTTCCGGCAGTGATTTAGAAATAGCAGAGACTCTTTCGTTCACTGCATCAATTACTTTTTTAGAATTGGCATTCTTTAGCATCATCACTTGCCCAAGAACCTTTTCACCCTCTCCATTACCGGTTATTGCACCAAATCTGATGGCGCTGCCAAAACCTACTTTTGCAACATCTTTGACCAAAATAGGTATGCCTTCGGTGGTTTTGATAACAATATTATTAATATCGTTCAAGTTTTCTACAAGCCCTTCTCCGCGAATAAAATAGGCTTGGTTGACTTTTTCAATATAACCTCCTCCAGCAACATTATTGTTTTTTTCCAAGGCGGTAAAAACTTCTTGCGCCGTGATATTCATGGCATTCAGTTTTTCGGTCTTAATGGCAACTTCATATTGTTTTAGAAATCCGCCCCAGGTGTTTACTTCAACTACCCCAGGAATACCAGAGAGCTGTCTTTTTACAATCCAGTCTTGAATAGATCTTAAATCAGTAGCGCTATAACGGTCTTTGAAACCAGGTTTAACATCAAGTATATACTGATAGATTTCGCCTAAACCTGTTGTAATAGGCCCCATTTCTGGAGTGCCAAAACCTTCGGGAATTTTTTCAGAAGCAGATTTTATTTTTTCGGCTAAAAGCTGCCTGGGTAAATAGGTTCCCATATCGTCATCAAAGACTACGGTGACCACCGATAGTCCAAACTTTGTGATGGATCTAATCTCTTGAACGCCTGGTAAATTTGACATTTCAAGTTCCACAGGATAGGTAATAAACTGCTCCATATCTTGTGTTGAGAGATTACGCGAAGTGGTAATCACTTGAACTTGGTTGTTGGTAACATCAGGCACCGCACCTATCGGAATTTGGGTTAAGGAATACAAACCGAACCCTACAATGAATGCAGTAAAAAGAAATACAATAAACTTATTACGTATACTAAAATTAATGATATATGAAAGCATAGTTCATCAAACTACAAATTATATAATACACAAGCCGTTTTAAAAGCATTGCGCGATAAAAGAATAAAAAGTAATTAGATGCTCCGGGGAGGTTGTAAAAGGCCTTCTTGAGTTAAGGAATGATAAGAATCTTGATAGAAATAATTAGGGTCGAGTTTTGTAAAGCCCGTTATTTCAAGAGGATAGTCAGTAATTTCATTTAAGACAAAGGCAAATAGAAAAGCCGTTTGACCTTGATGCTGAAAGGGCAGTTCTTCATGGTCTTCTTGTTCTTCTTGGTGATTTTTGTTGTGTTCCGCCTTTAGTTCACCATAATGTTTTGATATAAAAACAAAAAAATTATCACCGTGCTCTTCGGCATGAAATTGAGCGTGCTCAATCAATTCATCCAATTCAAAAACATCATCTACATGAATATTAGCGCTTTGAATTAGAATAAAAAGTGATAATAATAAGGCCGTTGTTCTTAACATAATCAATTGTAAGATACAATTTTTTAAAATGTGAAGAATGAATATAACCTAGTTTAGAGTTCTTCTAACTGTTTTCCATAATCATATTGCAAATCTTCATGTAACAGCCCAATCTTTTTTTGAATATGGTCAACTTGCCGTTGATACAAATTCATTAAGGTTGTATTTCTTTTAATAGAGGGATTGAAATCTCGTAGTTTTTCGCAGAAATACAACAAAAGTGCCACTTCAGTTTCTTTGTTACCTGAATAGCGTACATATTTTTTTATTGTCCTTAAAATTTTACGCACACTTTTCTTAATGTAAAAAAAGCTGTTGGTATTAATAAGTTCAAACTGCTCATCAACTTCAGCTTTTACCGTTTCTATATAGCCTTCTTCGCTGTCAGCTTCAAACAAAAGATAGGTAAGTAATTCTTTGTTCTCCTTTTTAAATCGTGCTAAACGAAGACATAATTGTAATAACTCATCAGGGTTTCGATGTTGTAATTCTTTCTTTATCTGGACAACGGTAGCTGCTTTCATAATTAACTTCTTAAATAAGAGGCTCCATTTACATCTATAATAGTTCCTGATGAATAGGCAGCGCCATCAGAGGCTAAAAACAAGATAGCATGCGCTACTTCTTCAGGCTGTGCCATACGCTTAAAAGGTGATTCGCGTAACAAGTTTTCACGCTCTGATGGTGTGAGGGTAACTGCTGCCATTTCGGTTTCTGTGAAACCAGGTGCAACCACACCTACGTATATTTTATAGGGAGCTAATTTTTTAGCCAAAGATTGACTCATAGCGTTCATAGCAGCTTTACTAGAACCATATGCAGGCTTTGTGGGCTCACCGCGAAAAGCCCCTCTTGAAGATACATTTACAATATGCCCACCACCTGATTTCATCATCGCTTGCGCTGCCCAATAGCTGGTATTGGCGACGGCAAAGAGGTTGGTTTTAAAAGTGTCTTCCCAAGCATTGGTCCAATGCTCAAAATCAACTTCATCAATATCATGAAAAATGGAAATTCCTGCATTGTTGACCAAAACATCTATGCGTCCGTAATGGGCCACAAAATCTTGAATAAGCGCTTTGGTGTCTTCTTTTTTAGAGACATCATACTGAAATAGGTGATGGCTATCTCCAGACAATTCTGCTAGCGTTTTTTGTGCTTGTTCAGTATTACTTCTATAATTGATTCCAACTTTAGCACCTTTTTCTGCAAAAGCAATAGCGGTGGCTTTGCCGATTCCTCTTGAAGCACCTGTAATCAATACATTTTTGTTTTTAAAATTCATACTATTTGTTTAGATAGTCAGCTATCTTTTCCTTTAAAAAAATAGTTTTTTTAAGTGATGTTTCTTTTAAATGGGCTCCCGCATAGCGGAATGACCCCCGATGTTTTATCATATTAATGTACACTTCATCTTTTAGGAGCGACTCATAATCTATAGGTATAACATCGTAATTAGGTTCTTTTAATCCTCTAGACTTCACATCTACTACTCGGAAGTATTTGTGGAAAAGTGGTAATGAAGCAGAGGGCCAAAATTGATTCTCTAACCTAACGGTTAATGCAATGAGAACACCATATTCTGCATCAAATAGGTCAATCATAAGTTTTCTAATTTCGTTATCAGAGATTATTTGAAATCCCTTTGATTTAATTGCTTCAAATGCTGTGTTGGAAATAACAATGTCCGAGGCAAAGTCAGCTCTTCCAAAATGATAGTTCATACTATCAACATGAGCGAGTTTATTTTCTAAGACTTCAACTACAAAATCTATCGAACGCGCAGTTTCATATTCTTCAGTGATACTATTTTCTAGTCTTTCGGTATTAATACTTAGATTTTCTAGTAGCTCTGATAATAACTCTTTTTCTATTTTAGAATCTATTTTGTCTTGATTCCAATTATTTATCTGTAGTGCTATCAAAATACCAAAGACTACTAAGACGATTTCGCCAATAGCATACAAAAAGTATTTAGAGAACTTGTCCTCGGAGAGCAGTTGTTGGCGGATTTTACGGAAGAATTTAATCATTATTGTTTATTTAACTCTGTCTTAATTTCTTTGACAAGTATTTTCTGTTTTTCTACAAATTCTCTGAGTAACTGAGAAAATCTATACCTAACTTTTATATTGTGACTAATTTTTGGGACTAAACTAGAATCATTCAGAAGCGATTCATAATCTTGTGGCACCCATTTTTCATTTTTATAATCAAAAGTTTCTTCAAAATCTGGAGTTATATCTGGATACACATGATCAAAAAAGTATATCAAATTTTCATTGCTCAGATGTTCAGAAACTTCACTACTTCTTTTCATTTTTACTTGTTCTAGATTATAATGATCTACTATCTTTTTTCTTAGGACTTCATTATTAATAATATCAATTCCTCGCGACTCTAAAAGTTTAAATGCTGAAGTATTGAAATCAACAAAAAAGTATCGTACGACTCTTTCCCATAATCCATCCAATTCATTGTTATAAGGTTTCTTAGTCTTAATATGATTTAATAAAGTAGTTGTTAGATGTGCTGTTTTTACTTGAGATTTTATTTGATCTTCAAATTGTTGAATGTCTAATTCCAATGATTTTTTAATTTCAATTAAAGTAGATTTTTCAAGCATTCGCCCTTTGCGTTCTTCATTCCAAGTATTAATTTGTAACGCTATTAAAATACCAATGACCACTAAGATGATTTCGCCAATAGCATACAAAAAGTATTTAGAGAACTTGTTTTCGGAAAGCATTTTTTGACGAATTTTTCGGAAGAATTTAATCATTATTAGTGGTTTTTCCCCTCTTGGGAGGGGCTAGGGGTGGGTTTTTCGTTGCGACTACAATTTAATTATGTTTAAACAATTTTTTTCTTGTTTTAAAGCTATTCGGTTTGAATCTTTAACATCACGTTTGCCATAGTTTTACCCACCCCTCAATCCCCTCCAAGGAGGGGAGGTTTTGACGAATTTTCCGAAAGAATTTAATCATGCAAAGTATATCAGTTTTGGCTAGTAGGGAATATAAGTTTTTGTATTCATATCTGGGTATTGAACATGAATTAATGAGTCTATTTCAATGATATCTCTATCGAGTCGACCATAGTTTTCTTCAATTCTTTTTGTAAAAAAGATAAGATCAGTCAACAGATTGGCAAACTCCTTGCTTTGCATTAAAGCATTAGTGTTTGGCGGAAAAACAGATGAATATTTGGTAGTAATCAATTCAGATGTTTTATAAAGCGACCTAATCTTAGTTCTATCTACATTCTTATTTAAAAAAGGGCGAAGTTGATTGTCAACAAAACGATTTTGAATTGCCTCAAATGCTATTAAAGACTCTTGACCACGTTTGAAATCTGCTAATTTTTTGCGTAAAACAGGTGAAGATATGAGGTCAAAATCTCCTGAGGCACTTAATACATCGTAAAGGGTAGTTGGTCTACCTGACACCCATGCCCAGGTCAGCTTGTCAATGTCTTGGTTGAATGAATTTTCATCAAAAGGATAATTAGTAGTAGTTATTTTGTTGAGCATACCCTCGGCCGTACCAATCACTTCGGCCATTTTGGTGGTGCCATTTTCGACCAGAAATCTGTTATACTGAAGTTCTTCCCCTAAATCTTGAAAAATACGCTGCTCTTCTTTTGTATTGATTCGTTCTTGGTTCCAAGTATTGACCTGTAACGCCAGCAAAATACCAATCATCACTAAGCCAATTTCACCAATGGCGTAGAGTAGGTATTTTGAGAATTTGTTTTCAGAAACCAGTCTTTGACGAATTTTTCGAAAGAATTTAATCATACACGTACACTTTTCCCATTTTGAGAGGGGTTAGGGGTGGGTTTTTGTTGCGACTACAATTTAATCATATATAAATAATTGGTTTTCTTGTTCTAAAAGCTATCGGGTTTGAATCTTTAACATCACGTTTGTCATAGTTTTACCCACCCCTCAATCCCCTCCAAGGAGGGCAAGAACGAAGTATTTATAATCCAATAATTGCTGCTTCTGCGCAACGCTCCCCATCCATAGCTGCAGAAACGATACCCCCGGCATAGCCACCCCCTTCACCACAGGGGAACAATCCTTTAATTTCGGGATGTTCAAGCTTTTCTGTTCTGGGTATGGTTATAGGCGATGAGGTTCTAGATTCTACACCAACAATATTGGCTTCTTCTGTATAATACCCCTTCATTTTTTTGCCAAATTGCGCAAAGCCTTTTCGTAGACGACTGCCAATCAATTTTGGAAACAAAGAATGTAAAGGCGACGAATTTAAGCCCGGTTGATATGAGGTGGGATTCAAATCTTGGGAGATTTTACCCTCTACAAAATCGGTCAAGCGTTGCGCGGGTGCAGTTTGTGTTCTTCCACCAGCTGTAAATGCTAATCGCTCTAAATTTTTCTGATATTCCAAGCCTTTTAAAACCCCATATTTCTCATAAGTTGGTAAATCTTCATCCGCATTAATTTCTACCACAATGCCCGAGTTGGCAAATTTATTATTCCGTTTAGAAGGTGACATGCCATTGACCACGACTTCGCCTTGTGCTGTGGCTGCCGGAACGATAAATCCGCCTGGGCACATACAAAAAGAATACACGCCCCTATTATTGACCTGCTGCACCAAACTATATGCTGCTGCAGGTAATAATTCACTGCGTTCCCCACGACAATGGTATTGAATGGAATCAATAATATGCTGCGGATGCTCCACACGAACCCCCATAGCAAAAGATTTTGCTTTTAAGGCAATATCCTTTTTATGTAACAACTCAAAAATATCACGGGCGGAATGGCCTGTAGCCAGAATTACCCGTTGCGTTTCTAGTTCTTTGTTTTCGTTGACAACAAGTGATGTTAATTTATTGTCTTTTAGTTTAAAATCGGTCACTTTAGTTTCAAAATGGACCTCACCGCCAAACTTGATAATGGTCTCTCGAATATTTTGAACAATTTTAGGGAGTTTATTGGTGCCAATATGCGGGTGGGCATCCACCAAAATTTCTTCGGTTGCTCCATGAAAAACTAGGCTTTCAAAAACACGCCTTACATCACCTCTTTTTAAACTTCTGGTATATAATTTTCCATCAGAATAGGTGCCTGCACCACCTTCACCAAAGCAGTAATTAGAATCGGGATGTACAGTATGGTCTTGATTGATGGCTTTTAAATCGCGTCGTCTTTCTTGTACATTTTTGCCTCGTTCTAATACAATGGGCTTAAACCCTAATTCTAAACAGCGAAGTGCCGCCCACATACCCGCAGGACCAAAACCAATAATATGAATGGGTTTTGCTTGGGAAACATCTTTATAGTCAAAATGATAAGAGGTTTCTTTTGGGGCAGGTTCGTTAATATAAACCTCAAGCTTATAATTGAAATAAATACTAGGTTTACGGGCATCAATCGATTTTCGTTGCACCTTAAACTGAAAGTCATCTTCTGAAACTCCTAAGTACTTTGCAGTTCTAGCTTTTAAACCTCCTGGTTGTCCTTCTTCTTTTAAACTTATCCGTATTTGGATGTTTCTTATCATTAAATAATATTTGGAAGGTTTACAAAAAATTTAATCATTGTCTTTGGGTTCGGTTAGTCTGATAATCTCATCAATCATTGTAATTACACCTTCTTCTTCGACAGTAGTCAAATTATTAAATAAATCTCCAGCTCGTTGATTTAAGAAGTTTCTATTGTTTTTACTGAACATTGCTTTTGTATTCTCTGAGTCGTTTTTACTATCGGGGTCAAAATTTGCTCTTGCCCATGGTCCTCGTTCGTAAAATAGAAAGTTGATAGCAAATTCTTCTTCCTCTAGATAATCGCCAAGTACATCTTTCCATGATATTAGATTACGTCTTAAGGTGTCATTCTTTATCAAATCGAAGGAAGAAGAGTTTAAAAGAGCCTCAATACTACCATCTTTTGGGTTGAATGTTTTATTACGCCATACTAGATTATCATAATATCCAATACTATCCGCTGCATGAGCATTTGATTCATTTCTCTGAGGATTTTGGTGGTCGAAAAGGCTCATAATTTCTAACAATCTTCTGCCTGCATGTAAGCTAACTTTGTTGTAGCTAATTATAGAATCTAATTGTGCTTTATTTGATTTGAAATCTAAGTTGATTTCCTTTAAAAACGCAAGCTCTTTTTCGCGCTCTTTTTTTTCTTCATTCCAATTACTTATTTGTAAGGCAATCAGAATGCCGATAACCACAAGTATGATTTCGCCTATTGCGTACAACAGGTATTGTTTGAATTTTCCTTGAGAAAGTAAATTTTGGCGAATTTTTCTAAAGATTTTAATCATTACTTTTTAATAATTTTTCTAGCTGTATTTGCATCCCAATTGCAATAAGGTGATTAGGGTCTTTAACAGTGACTTGATCAACCAATTGTTTTGCTTTTTCAATACTGTCTTGAGTTTTATAAATTTTGGCTTTTAGTATTAAGGGGCTATTAAATGAGCTATCTGTTAATTTATCATCAAGTTCTTTTGATAATGCTATAGCCGTATCTATGTTTCCCAACTCCAATTCTAAAGAAGCTTCGTAACCTAAATAGAACCCTAATTTACGTTGTTCGGAAGTTACTAAAATACGAAGGGAATCTAATGCTGTTTGCGCACCATGGCTTAAATGTAAGAGCTCGATATACTCCGCCTTAAAATAATTGTCTTCAGGGTATTTTCGTGCGAAAGCGCCAAAGTTCTTTTCCGCTAATGCCCAGCGTTTTTGATTAAAATCAGTTGGATTAGATTTGCCTAGGTCTCTATTATTTGCCGCGATATGGCTAAGAATATTAACATCTAGCAATAGACGCTCATCGTCTCCAACAAGATGTTTAGTCTCTTGTAATTGTTTTAAGATTCGTTGCCGTTCATTTAGATTTTGGGTAATACGGGCTACCATGCTTTTACCGAGCGCCCAATTAGGGTCAAGTTCAGATGCTTTTCTAAAGGCTATTTCAGATTCTGTCCAGCGGCCATAGTCCATAATCTCTTGCCATCCTTTTTGAAAATAGTATCGTGCTTCGTCATTTTCTGTGCCGTAATTGAAAATTTTATTTTTATTATTTTTTACACAACTTACTACTGCAAACGATAAGATGACGATAGTTAGAATATGCAGAGCTGTTTTTTTAACTTTTTGAAACAAGTTTAGTTTCATAAGGCACTAGCGGAATGGTTATTGCTTTAAAGATAGCAGATATTGATGTACAATATACGGTTTTGGGCTAGCTATACTTTGATTACTTTTAATAGCATATTTTGAATACAAAAATTATGAAGAAGAGAAACTGGTTTTGGAACCTTATTATTGTAATAACTGTAGTAGGTTGTATACTAGCTTTTGTTTTACACTATAAAAACTGGTCAAAATTTGAAGAGGGTGATTTTCAAGTAACTTCTGGTATTTACAAGCAACGTATTTCGGTATCTGAGATTAATGCGATTACTTGGGTTAAAAGACTGCCTGAATTGGAACGAAAAAACGGATTTTCATGGTTGGCAAAAGAAAAGGGAGTTTTTGTAGATTCTTTGACTCAGAGCAAAGTATATGTTTTTGTTGATGATTTGCGACAACAAAAAATGCTGATAAAACATCATGATTCTTTACAATTATATTTAAACTTTACCGATAGCTTGAAAACACAAGAAACCTACGAAAAATTGAGTTTGCTATTAGCACAAAAAGAATAGAGTAATTTATCTTTATGGGATTATACTATTTCTCTTAAATAGATGTTTATTATCAGTTTAGAAACTTAATAAAATGAAGTACACTCCTTTCTTTTTTTTCCTTTTCTCAAGCTTTTGTTTTGCCCAAAATACCATTACTGTAAAAGTCGAAGAGGTGCCACAATCAAAGGGTAAAGTAAGTGTGGCGATATACGAGAGTAACGATACTTTTTTAAAGTTTGATAAAGTTTTTGCATCTGGCTCTGCTATTGCGGTTGAGGGTACAACAACTGTTGAAGTAAACCAAGTACCTAATGGAGAATATGCCATTGCTCTTTTTTATGATGAAAATGGCAATGATGAATTAGACACTAATTGGTTCGGAATACCCAAAGAAAAAGTAGCATTCTCTCATGCCAAGATGAGAGCTTTTGGTCCACCAAAATTTAAGGATTGTGCCTTTAAAGTTACTAAAGACACTGCTATACGTATTTCGCTTTAAAATCACCTTTTATATACACGAACCCAGTCAACTTGCATTTGTGATGTATCTGCATAAGTAGAAGATGAAGTTCCTGGGAAAAAGAATCCTCCAACAGCTGTGTTCAATACTATCTGTTGTTTTTGATTGAATAATGACGAAATAAAATTTAGACCGTTTGCATTGTATTTATGTAAACTTTCACCGTCAAAGATGATTTCTAAACTATTAGCAGTCCAAATAAGTTCGTAGGTATGAAAATCAGCAGTAATATCTACTTCTAATTCATGTTCCACTACGGTATTGTCATTATTGGTCAGCGGAACACCTTCTTCAGTTCCATAAAAAATATTTGAAGAAAACTCCATGGGTTCGTTTCCACGAGCTTCAATAATGTCAATTTCACCTTTGGTAGGCCAAGGATCGCCATACGACCAAAACGCTGGCCACATACCATTACCTGCAGGAAACTTTACACTTGCCATAAAACGATATTCTGTTTCTCCGGTTCCGCTAGATGGGCCATAGGTAGTTTTTGTCTCTATTCTGCCTGAAACGTATTCAAACTCTTTTGGTGTACTATCAAAGGGGTTATTATCTCCAGTAATTGTTTCACGCTGAATGTTGATGCTCAAAATACCATCCTCTAAAACCAATTGCTCTGGCCGGTAATATTGAATTTCATTATTAAAAGCGCCACTTTCCCAAATATTCCATTGTGATAAGTCTGATTCAAATTCTTCTTCCCAAACCAAGTTCCACGGTCGGTTGGGGTCTATTGGTTCTGGGTCATTTGACTCAGGCTCTTCAATAACAGGATTCGGAGCATCTCCTTCAGAATCAGAACATCCTGAAAAAGAATAAAATAAGATTATTGTAAATAGAAAGGTTATAAATCGAAGTTGGAGAACATTCTTCATTGATGTTTTTTATTTGAAAGTGGTTATTTTAATAACGCCCTTACCAGCTTGCGCTCCATAGGAGGCGGCATTTGAGCCAAATAATATTTCAATCTTTTTTACCATTACATTGGTAACCACAGAGTTTATGGTTTCGAATGAATTACCCATAGTTTGACCATCTAAGACATATAACGGTTCAGGATTTCCAAAACCCGATTGTGAATTAAGAGCCTTTTGTAAAAGAGGGGCTCCATTTCTAACTATAATACCTGGTTTTTGCTGCATACGCTGCAAAAGGGTCATTGAGACACTATTTTTTTGGTTTAACTCTTCTTGAAGGTCACTTTCTGAACTAGAGGTTTTTTTGCTGGTCGAACAACTTGAAATAGCGAAAACTGCAACTAGTGTAATAAGGAAATTTAGCTTTTTCATGGATTGAGATTAAGAACTTAAATTACAACTTTTTGAGCAATGAGAGCGCAATTAACTAAGGAAACAAAAAAAGGCGCATGTAATGCGCCTTTTTTTGTTTCGGAAGAGAAAAATTATTTTCTTAAATACATATTGCCGTTTATAGTGTTCAAGCTAAGTCTGTTTTTGAAACTCCCACCATCACTTTCCACTTTTTGTCCAACATGTCGATCATGAGCAACTATACTTAAACTTTCGTCAGCATAGATGTCTCCGTGAATGGTTTCTGCGACGAATTTAGTATTTGAAACTTTTAGGTCTATTTCTCCATTAATCGTGGTTAAATCTAAATCTCCACTATGACTGTCAATGTCAATATTTCCATTGATTAAATCTGCGGTAAAATCTCCTTCAATACGTTCAGCTTTCATACTACCATTGATACTACTGATTTTGCATTTTGCATTTTTTGGCACGTAAAGCACATAATTAAAATCGTATCTCTTATTAGTGTAATAGTAGCGCTTAGTCCTATCCTTGTCTTTTTTCCATTCATCTTGGAATGCTTCAAATAGTTTTTTGGTTTCTGATTCTATAGTAATTGAGCTACTACTTTCATCGATATCTAGTTTGTACAATTCAATGTACTTGTTATCTTTTGTGCTTATATCTGCTTTAAAGTATACTGTTTGTTTGTCCCAAGTCTTTACTTCAATATCAGATGCAAAAGGCACATTCATTTCAATGTATTGACCGTTATAGTCAAAGTTTTTTTCAACAATTTTCTGGCCAAATGCAACGGTAGCAATTAAGCATAGTAGCATAACTAGTTTTAAGTTCTTCATGATTGTTCGTTTTTTGATTGTTAGATTATTTTTTCCTTAGGTAAATAGTACCGTTAGTCGATTTTAATTTGATGTTAACGCCACCGCCGTTTACTGATCCTTTTATGTTTCTTCCCGAGACCGACTTAAGGCCATCTTTATCTGGTCTTTGTAAATCAAAATTGGTATAGATATCGCCGTTCCACGAACTAAGCTCCATATCTGCAGAAGTGTTTTCGGGTAAGGTTACATCAATCTCTCCATTAGTGGTTCTAATTACAATTGGCGCGTCTTGACCAACCTTGTCAAATGAAACTTCTATTCCTTGATTCAAAGAATATGCAGTTACGGCTCCAGATAGATTAGCCATCTTAAGTCCACCGTTTAGGTTAGCGTTAGCCTCTACTTCTCCTGAAAAGCCTTCAATATAAATGTCTCCATTCCAAGAGTTGGTTACTGAAACATTCTGCGTTTTGGGCAGAAAAATTTCAGCTTTCTCTGATCTTCTCAAACTTTTGACAATCAAATTGTTTCCATCTTGTACTACATTAAAACCTACATCGGTATTATCCGTTCCACCTGCGCCTACCAATCTTAGACCCTTAGCTTTTTCAGATTTACTTTTTCTTGCAGATACTTTGATTAAAAGTTCGTTCTTGTCATGGGTTTTTAAAATAATTCCTGATTTTGATTCAATTTTCACCCATTCAACTCCACTCAATGCTTTGGTGTAATCTGATTGTGCGCTTGCGCTTAAAATAAATGCGCAGGTAAATAAAATACTTAATACTAATTTCATGATTTTCGTTTTTTGATGTTTATATGATTTCTGATAATACTTGATTAATCTCGTCTTTCACAAAAGGCTGAGTATCTTCTTGTTCTAAAAGTTTTTTCATGGGTGCCACTGCCTTTTTTTCTTGGGTTTTGACCAAATTCTCAATGATTGCAATTTGTACACTTGGATTCTTTTCTGAACCTAATGCTGCTACAAAGGCAGTTTTCACCATTTCAGAACTTGAAAAATTCGATAAGGCTTCTACTGCGGTTAAACGTACATTAGTATTTTCATCGTGAAGCATGCGTGCTGTTAAAGCATTGATAATAGCCTCATCCGGATTTTTAAAATCTTGTATATACTGAACTCCTTGAATTCTTTTACTCGCTGATTGATTTTCCATAAGTGAGATCATCGCAGTCTGCTTTAACTGTATGCTTTCATTTTCAATGGAAGCAATAGTAATATTCGATTTTTCAGATTGAAAATAACGTCCTGAAGCAAAAGCAGCAATTAAAAGGGCAATGCTAGCGGCAACTTTGATTGCACTAAAAAACCAATTTTTGTTACTCACTGTTTTTTCATTGCTAATAGAGACGACCTTAACGATATTATTTTTTTCTTCTTCTAAAATTTGAAGAAACCCTTGTTTTAAATTAGGCGATGGTTTTTCAACTTTTTCTTCCTCAAAAGCATTGAGAAGAGGTTTATATTTTTCCAATTCAGATGAAAAAGTCTTAGACTTTTTAAGGTGCGCCTCAACAATTTTCTTCTGATTTTTGTCTAGCTTTCCGTCCAAATAATCAGGAATTAAGTCTATCATATCTTGATCGTTCATAATCAGCTATTTTGTAAGTAAATATTTTTTAACTTTTTTAAGGCCCGGCTTACTTTTGTTTTTACCGCGCCTGGTGTTGAATCTAAAATGTCAGCCAGATCTGCATATTTGATTTCATGAAACCGATGTAAAATCAGCACCTCTTTATCTGATGATTCAAGCTTGTTCAGCGCATTTTGCAAATGCGAATAGTCTTCTTGATCATTTGTTTGCTCAACAGCTAATTGATGAGAAACGGTTTCAATATCATCATGTACGCCCTTATTTCTTGTAAAATGTGTTTTTAAACTATTTCTAGCTATGGTAAAAAGCCAAGAGATAAATTTTCCATTCTTATAAGAGCTCCTATACTTAATCACTTTGTAAAACACATCTTGAGTTAGGTCTTCACTCAACATTTTGTCGCCACACATTTTATATAAAAAATTAAAAATGTGTAAATGGTGTCGTTCAAAAAGAACTTTTAGAACATCTAAGTTCCCAAGGGCTACTTCACCCATTAATTTTTCGTCTGTTTGCTCTTTTAACAGCATGCTTTTGATTGGTATTCGTAACTATATAGTCAGAAAATTACAAAAGGTTACAGGTGAACCTAATTTTTTTGAAGAGAAAAAATGAATAGCGTTATAAATGAAGAAAACACGTAGCAAGTGCAATACTTAAGAACAACCACAATCTGAACTTGAACAACCTTTGGGATTCTTATCTTTCTTAAGCTTTAATCGTTTAGGCAGAAAATATTTTACAAATAAATAGCTTACTGCTAAAAACAGAAAAAGGTAAACTAATATTTGCTGAAAAACTTCCATATTATTTTAAAACTTGATAGGCCCCTAGTGCAACAAGATACGCAAATAAACTCATAAAAACTAGTTGATAAATGGGCCACTTCCATGAATTGGTCTCTCTTTTTACTACGGCTAAGGTGCTCATACATTGCATGGCAAACGCATAAAAAAGCATGAGGGATACTCCTGAAGCTAAATTGAACAAGGGTTTATTTCCGGTTTCATCTAATTCAGCAGCCATTCGGTTCTTTATGGTTTCCTCTTCGTCATTACCAACACTATAAATAGTGGCAAGAGTGCCGACAAAAACTTCTCTGGCAGCAAAAGAGGTTAATACCGCAATACCAATTTTCCAATCATAGCCTAAAGGCTTAACAATAGGTTCTATTGCTTTACCTGCATGGCCGATGTAGGAATGTTCTAACTTGAAACTGGCAATTTCTTGGGCAATGGCTTTCTCTGTTAAATTTTGTTTTTCAATTTCGAGCGAATCTTTTGTAGCTTTTTTAAATGCAACCAAGCTATTATCAATATAATTTTTACTGTAATTATTTAAGCCGTCTTGCGAAATTCTTTCGGTTACAATTGCTTCTGCATTTTTAAATTCTTTTGAAAACCCATTTGAGCCTAAAAACCAGAGGATGATAGAAATGGCTAAGATTATTTTACCTGCCCCAAAAACAAAGCTTTTGGTTTTTTCGACTACCGTATAGAATACATTCTTAAAAAGAGGTAGTCGATATGTTGGCATTTCAATCATGAACAATGACTTACTTTGAATTTTCAGGTATTTGTTCAATAACATGGCAGAGAAAATTGCCATTCCGAAGCCTAAAAGATAAAGCAACATTAATGTTAAGGCCTGATAGCTTAAGCCTAGAAAACGACCTTTGGGTATGACTAAGGCAATCAATATCAAATAAACGGGTAGTCTGGCTGAACAGGTGGTAAAGGGTACCACTAAAATTGTAATCAAGCGTTCTTTCCAGTTTTCAATTGTTCGTGTTGCCATCACTGCAGGTATAGCACATGCAGTACCTGAAATTAAAGGAACTACACTTTTACCACTCAAACCAAACGGGCGCATAAGCTTGTCCATTAAAAACACAACACGACTCATATACCCTGATTCTTCTAGTAGCGAGATAAAAAAGAAAAGGAATGCAATTTGAGGAACAAACACGGCTATTCCCTTAATACCAGCTATTATACCCTCGGCTAATAAATTTGTAAATACTCCTGAAGGTAATGTGTTTTTAACCCAACCGCTTGCAAAAGAAAATTGCTCATCAATAAAATCTGATGGATAGGAGCTCCATTCAAAAATTGCTTGAAAAATGGTCAATAAAATGACAAGAAAAATGAGGTAACCAAATATTTTGTGGGTGAGTATTTTATCAAGAGTTGCGCGAATACCTTTTGCAGATTGTAAGTCAACTTTATAGGTTTCTTTTAAAATACTGTTGATGAATTGGTAGCGAAGTACAGTTTCTCTATGCTGTAACTTTTTGAGTTCGTCTTTTGACTTTGTTGAAAATGAAGTAGCATCTTGAATGCGCTTCTTCTCAATCGGCATAAAGTTTACATCTTGGGTAATGACCAACCATAATTTGTACAAATCTTCATTTGGGAAAGTTCTTTGAAGACGTTCAAAGTACTCAGGAGCAATACGAGGTGTATCGATGGTTGGCTTAATTGAAATACTTTTATAATTAGCAATCAATTCTTTTATTCGCTCAATACCTTTATTCTTTCGGGTACTAACCAATGCGATTTTGGTGTCAAGTTTTTCTTCAAGCAAAGCAACATCCAAAGAAATTCCTTTTCGACTCATCCTATCAGCCATATTAATGACCAAAATGGTTGGAATTTGCAGGTCTTTAATTTGTGTGAAGAGGAGTAGGTTACGCTTTAAATTTTCTATATCACTAATGACAACAGCAACATCTGGATAATCTTTGTCATTTTTATTGAGCAATAATTCTACTACGACACTTTCATCTAAAGAAGTAGTATTTAAACTGTATGTTCCTGGTAAATCAAGAATATGTGCTTTAACTCCTCTCGGAAGTTTGCATATGCCCTCCTTTTTTTCAACGGTAATACCAGGGTAATTGCCAACTTTTTGATTTAAACCAGTTAGCTGATTAAAAACCGAAGTTTTACCAGTATTCGGATTACCAATTAATGCTACATTAGTACTCTTGCTCATGTAAGCGAATCTTCAATGATTTCAAGTTGAATTTGAGTAGCCATAGACCTTCTAATTGCAATATGTGAACCATTTACATTAATATAAATTGGATCACTAAGTGGAGCTATTTGAACAAGCTCTACGGAGTTGCCAGGAAGACAACCAAGCTCTAAAAGTTTAATAGGTAGTTGAGCTTCAATAAATTCTTTAATTACACCTTTTTGACCAAGTTTGAGTTCAGCTACCGTCGCCACCTATTTTTATTTAGATTCATTATAAGTAAGGGCCAAATTTAAGGGAAAATTATTTATTTACGAGGAGGTTTCTTTAAAAAATGGAAACTTATATTAAGAATGTGAAAACTTAGTGGTATCCAGTAGTAGTGGCGCGTTTAACTTTTGTAGCAAACCACAATCGTACACTACCTACTCTGTTTGATATGAAGCTTTTAAAATTGCCAAGTCGTCCAACAATTTTTCAATTTCTTCTTGATTAGTGCCATCATAAAACCCTCGAATTCGACGTTCTTTATCTACTAAAATGAAGTTTTCGGTATGAATCATATCAAAAGGCCCGCCATCTCCATCATTTTTTACCGCTAAATACGACTTACGAGCCAATGCATAAATCTGTTTTTTATCACCGGTGACCAAGTTCCATTTAGCGTCTAGTACTCCTTTTTCTATGGCATATTTTTTTAATTGGGCCACAGAATCTATATGTGGGGTAACTGAATGTGAGAGTAGACGAATATCATCGTCCTCTAAAATACTTTCTTGAATTTCTGCCATGTTTTTAGTCATAATAGGGCAGATGCTAGGGCAAGTTGTAAAGAAAAAGTCGGCAATGTAAATACTATTTTCGTAGTCTTTTTCAGTTATAATATCACCATTTTGATTAATTAGCTGAAAGTTGGCAATGGTATGATATTTTTTGGTGTCATGCAGTGTACTATCTACCAATTCAGGATTCACCATATTCGGTTGATAAACGGGCAATCGCTCTTTTGGTTTCAAAGCATTATAAATAAAATAGACAATGATTATTGAGAGTAGCCCTAGTACTGCTCCAAAAAACTTAAACTGTTTTAGAAAATCACGCATAGACTACAAAAATACACCCGAACCGCTATTTGATAAAGAAAACAGCTTTATTTCATCCTAAAACTTTCTTAAAAGCATTATGTAAAAAACACCACAGTTTTTATAAGCAGTTGTAAAAACCTACTTTTGTGCGCTTACTGGTAAAGATTTTTTATGAGCCCCATAGTTATACAGATTATACAATTCTTCATGAGTTTGTCCCTTTTAATCGTTTTGCACGAATTGGGGCATTTTATTCCAGCAAAACTTTTTAAGACCAGAGTAGAGAAGTTTTACTTGTTTTTCGATATTAAGTATTCGTTGTTCAAAAAGAAAATTGGTGAAACAGTTTATGGCATTGGATGGCTACCTTTAGGGGGGTATGTTAAGATTTCGGGGATGATTGATGAGAGCATGGATACCGAAGCCATGAAAGAAGAACCTAAGCCTTGGGAATTTCGTAGTAAACCAACATGGCAGCGTTTGATTATTATGTTGGGTGGTGTAACGGTAAACTTTATTCTCGCTGTAATAATATATATAGGAATGGCCTATAAGTATGGCGAAGAATACATCCCTATGGATAGTTTAAAAGATGGAGTTTGGGTAACAGAAAAGAATATCGGAGATAAGGCGGGTATTCAAACTGGTGATAAAATTATTGCTGTAGATGGCAAAAAAATAAAAACTTTTAGTAGTGTCTATCTTGAATTGGTTAATGGCAATTCAATCACACTAGAACGTGACGGCCAGCGCATTGAAAAAGAAATGCCAGTTGATTTTATAGAAACCTTGATAGAGGATGAGGATAAGGTAAGGTTTCTTAGCCCAAGAAGGCCATTCATTGTTAGTGAGATTTCAGAAGGTTCACATAATACGGGAGCAGCTTTTCAGGCTAATGATGAAGTTCTAGAAATTAATGGGAAACCTGCTATCTATATGGATCAGGTGAATCCTATTTTAGAGGCTAATCAAAATAGAGAGATAACCTTGAAAGTTAGAAGGGAAAGTGGAAGTATTGAAAATGTTGTCGCTAAGGTTAATTCAGAAGGAAAATTAGGGGTAGGTCTCGGTGCTCTCACTATGGAGGCATTCGCAGAAAGGGGTTATCTTCAAATAGCTACTCAAGAATACAGTCTTTCCGAATCAATACCAGCCGGAATCAACAAGGGAGTTGAAACACTAGGGAACTACGTAAAGCAATTAAAAAAGATTTTCAACCCATCTACTGGTGCTTACAAGGGAGTTGGTGGTTTTGCTGCTATTGGAAAAATGTTTCCTGATACTTGGAACTGGCCTGCGTTTTGGTCAACAACAGCATTAATTTCAATTATTTTGGCATTTATGAACATTCTGCCTATTCCTGCATTAGATGGGGGCCATGTCATGTTTTTGCTGTATGAAATGGTGTCTGGCAGAAAGCCCAGCGATAAGTTTTTAGAATACGCCCAAATGGTAGGATTCTTTTTATTGATTGCGTTATTGTTGTTCGCTAACGGCAATGATGTCTACAAATGGCTTTTTAAATAAAAATGATTAATTTTTTCTTTGTACTGTTCTAAAGAAAAAATTATATTTGCAGCCGCTTAAGGTAAAACATTCCTCCTTAGCTCAGTTGGTTAGAGCATCTGACTGTTAATCAGAGGGTCCTTGGTTCGAGCCCAAGAGGAGGAGCAGAAACAGCAAGGCTTCAGAGAAATTCACACTCTGGAGCCTTTTTTATTTGCACGCAATTTGCACGCAGATTGAGAAAAATTTTAATTTGGAGTCAAACTTTAACATTTCAAGCTAAATTTTTCCAGAATTAGTTGCAATTTGTCCCATTTCTTACCTAAATACTTAGCGCATGGATCTTTTTTCAATTTTATAGTATTCGGGAAGATAAGCGTAAAATAAAATTGAAATAGGGCGCTCCTACAAATTTTAGTTTTACTCCTTTTCTCTTTCCTGATATTTTAGGGGTATCAATAAGAACCAATTGAGTTCAAAAATTATTTAGTAAAAAACATCGTTCAAAATTCAACAAAGAGTTACAAATATTATTTTTTGCAACAAAATTCTCCATTGTTTACAGGGGTTTTCTCTCCTTTTGTCGCAATTACTAAAAAATCATAGCTTACTGTTATCATAACAATATGAAATTCAATTAATTAAAAAAAGTAACGTCGCTTTAGCGTGTTACCCTCTTGCTTTACATTCTTAGTCATGCAAGCATTACAAAAAACGTAAACACTAAGTGCCTTTCACATCAATCATATTGAACCAAAACAGTCAAAATTTCATTTATACATAATATTTAGAGAAAATCAGATTATTAGAAATAGTATATAACCCTGTTTAGTATTAATTGAAATCAAAATACGATAAGAAGCAGAATATGAGTATCAAACCATCCCATAAAAGGTGAATTAACGAAACCATTAAAAGAGACCAAGAAAAGAACACATCAATTATCCAGAAATTGATTTTGTCATACTGCCCCTTAAAATGGCCTTGAATAAAAACACCTAAAAAACAAGCTAATAATCCAAATTCCAACTTTTGTCTGTTACCTATATTATATATCTTAAAATATTGAATATCAGTATTTAACATATAATTGGGGTATGTTATACAAATTACGGGTATCTTTAGGAAGTTAAAATTCAGAAAGCCCTAATCAGTTCAGTCTTCCAATATTCTCAATTCATTTCAGCTCTCTTCGTTTTTAAAGCAATATTGCAAAAACAATTTTAAGCTAAACGCAGGGTAGCAAGTGTGGTTGGGATACAGTTTTCACAACAAGACAAGTCTTCATAGATTAGATTTTCTCCACGCACCTCAAGTTTTTAAGCTTATCCATGATTCTTAAGGCCTTAGGCTGAAAAGGATTCAAAACAAAATCATTAACAGTATCAAAAATCCAAAATTCTCAAAACGAACAAACACCGATTTCTCAAAAATCTTGAGAAAGAGGGTTAACGATTACTTCAAAACAAACAACATCAGTAAGCATGCCAACAAGAGCATGATTACAAAGACCCTAGCCATGTTAACCTTGTTCTTCGCTCCATTGGTCGTAATCAATATTGGCCTTGTAGCTAGTCCATGGCTGCTTTTCATGCTGTACATCACAAGTGGAATAGGGATGGCGGGAATTGGCATGGGCGTTATGCATGATGCCATACATGGCTCGTATTCTAAGCATCAAAAAGTAAACAAGTACATGGGCTACACCATGAACCTGATTGGTGCAAATGCCACTGTTTGGAAAATCCAACACAATGTACTACACCATACCTATACCAATATAGAAGGAGCGGATGATGACATAAACGCGCCCTTTTTTCTACGTTTCTCGCCCCATGCCTCAAAAAATAGGCTGCACAGATTTCAACATTTGTATGTCTGGTTCTTCTACGGTCTGTCGACAATTTCATGGGTCACTGCCAAAGATTTCATCCGACTCGTCCGCTATAGAAAGATGGGGTTCCTCGATAAGAAGAATGAATTTAGAAATGAAATAGTAAAGATAGTCGGCTGGAAGCTTTTGTACTATTCCTATTCCTTGATTATACCATTGTTAGTGGTGCCATTGGCTCCATGGATAATCATCTTGGCATTTCTTAGCATGCACTTTTTAACAGGCCTGCTTATAAGTATCGTATTTCAAGTGGCACATATCATGCCCAATACGGAATTTCCCCTACCTGATGAGGAAGGGTTCATTGCACATGACTGGTCCACTCACCAATTGGCTACCACCACAAATTATTCACCCAACAGCCGATTTTTCTCATGGTTGATAGGTGGACTTAACTATCAAATAGAACACCATCTCTTTCCAAACATTTGCCATATCCATTACAAAAAAATATCTGGTATAGTTGCGGATACTGCCAGAGAATTTGGGATGCCCTATCATACAAAACGTACATTTGCTGGCGCTATTGGAGATCATATTAGAGTTTTATGCAGGTTGGGGAAAATGGAGCCCATAACTAAACAATCGAGCCTCAATTTTTAATACAATAAAGCAAGGAACAATGAATATTATAATACAAACACTTAATAGAATAATAAAAAATAAAGTAATGAAAGAAGGAACAGTAAAATTTTTCAATAGCGCCAAAGGTTTTGGCTTTATCAAACCCGTAGATTCCGATGAGGACGTCTTTGTGCACCAAAGTGGTCTAGTAGATAAAATCCGCGAGGATGATAAGGTGAAATTCACGTTAGAAAGAGGCGAAAAAGGAATGAACGCGGTAAATGTGGAATTGGCCTAAAAAACCTCTGATTTTCGTATCAGTTAAAATGCCATCTTTAAAGATGGCATTTTACATCTTGCATCTTGTTTTTTTCTTTATCAGTAGTGTCCTAAACTAACCATTGATTGTTTACAATTTAGATTTGCAAATAAACGAGATAACTGGATGGCAGGAGGGTACTTGAACCTATAACCTGACAGTTAAACTACCTTTTAAAGACATTAAGATAATGATACGTACAATGCTATTTTTTATATCTCTTATCTCATTGGCAATCTCCCCTCTTCAAGGAACAAGGCAAATAGAAAAAATAGAAGGGGTCTTTCTTGGGCGTGTTGAGGATGGATACTCTTTTTGTGGCAAAACAGCATTGAGTATGGAAGAAATAGTTGTCTTCGATGAGATTCTGTCGGTTATACTTGAAAAGTATCCACTACATGAGGATAAACAAATTGGAGAAAATTTTATCATCTCGTTTATTCAGAATGTCGGGGTTTTGGAAGACATTAACAAAAAAACATCGACTGTGATTCGCTTGCAAAAGCTTGCGCCAGGGCAACACCTTTAAAAGTGATGTTTAAACATTGGGTCGTTGACCAAAATTTTTAGCGCTAACTATGGTTGACGCATCACCTTTTTTAACATAACTTGTGAAGTTCAGAGGTTTTTTTAGGTCTTACCAATGGTCAAATCAATAAAATCACTAGGTTTTAAGCCATACGTGTTGTGGCATACTTACAGATAGCATTTTATATCCAATAATTATTGGATCCCATGGTTGCTTCCTTTTGTTGTTAAGCCATTCATACATTAGAGAATAAAAATGCCATAATGGTCAAAAAAGCTGAAATAAGAAGAGTTGTTGAGCTAAAGACGCAATTCAACCAGTTATGCGCTAGTTTGCCCATAAGCTTCATGGAGTGGTCGCCATAGTAATTATATTGATATTTTTCAATTATATGATACCTATATAGCCCTCTAATGGTGCCCACTGTCAATTGAACAAACAATAGCATCGTAATCATTGATACTACATTCAAATCCCCAGATATTCCCATCATTAGTTTTTAATTGCATCACCTACTCCAATAAATGGAATTGCGCCGGCACCTGTTACCTCAGGTAAAATCCCGTTCCATTTTTCTATGGCCTTAAGATTTGCCTCAATCTTCCTGAGTTCAATAAGATCGGGCGAAATATTCATTTTTTGCAACCGTAATGCTTCGGCTTCGGCTGTTGCCGCAGCTATGGTCTGCTCTGCTTCGACTTTTATCCTGTCCAAGTCTCTCTTTGCCTTCAATGCATTTTGCTCTGCGGTTTGTTTTGCCTCAATGGCATCGGTAAAGGTTTGGGAAAAACTAAATGAGATAATAGAAAAGGCATCAACAGATATGTTCGATGCAAGTAATCTTGAAGTGAGTGCTTGTTGCATTTCGGTACTAACGGCCGGCCTCTTGGTAATCAATTCCTCTGCAGTATATCTGGCTGAGACCGCTTTCATTACCTCTTGAATGGCAGGGTCGATGATACGCTCCTTAAATTCCATTCCAATGGTTTGATAAACCAAGTTTGCCTTATCTGGTATGATGTGATAATTAAGTGCCACGGATAAATCCACATCCTGCAAATCAGATGAAGAAGAAGCTGCATCGGTCATCGCCTTTTGAATTTTCACGTCCATTAAAATGACCGTTTGTACTATTGGTATTTTGAAATGGATTCCCTCATTCAAAACGTTCTCCTGCACGGCACCAAAATTTTGGACAACCCCTCGCTCACCTGCACCAATCTGAACCCATGGTTTAAATGCAAACAGTAATATTATTAATATACCAATAATGAATAAATTTCTCCATTGTCCTTTTTTCAGTACTTTCTTTAGCTCATTTAAAGGGTCATTATCCATAGTAATTTGGTTTAATCATAAAGATAGGATTTACCATTCCCGCTCATGTTATATTAGTTCAAGGGAATCTTACATATATCACATATTGATTGACAGGGATAAGAGACCGTAAATCTAGAATCTGTTAATTTTAATTTTTATCACTATGAAAAAAAGTGGGGCTAAGGAAAAAGAAAGAACGGGAACTCCAGCCTTTAGCGAAAGACCGTTCCTGATTTAAAGGGTGTTCTAAGCCATTCAAGAGGCGCTCTAAGAGGCGGGAAACAACTATATGAGTTATGAAGTTTTGAAGCGTTTTATCATCAGACGGTCAGAGTCGAAATTACAAATCCATAAATAGCCGATGTCTCCCATTTTATCTGACTTAGCATCTTGTTAAACTTGCCCTAATGGTGTAACCTTTCGACTATCTTTACGTCTTATAACATGTGTAGATAAGGATGCGTATTGCACCCATCACAACAAGTAAATAGAGAAGGAATAATGAAGCAGACAAAAAAAGGACCTGTAGACAGCAACATTGTCATTGACAGGCCATTGACCCGTCATGAGAGCTGGAAAAATCACCGGAGGCACACTGCATTGAGACTCATACGGTTTTCTTAAGGACCAAAAATATTTAAAAGGGGGCGAAAGCCCTTTTTTAGTGGTTATGCCTCATCGATACACACCTTTACTTTTTAACAAGCCCGTCAACACAATTTAGGTTATCGGCCCATAAATGGCAAACTCCTTTTCTTTTTCAATGGCCCAAATGGTATTGCCATAATCAAAATGCCAATACTCTTTTAAATCACATACAAAATCTTCATCTTCGAATAAATTAATCAGCAGGGCTCTATTTTTCTTCGCTTCGTGGCTAATATCCGGATAGTAGGGGTAGCACTTTTTTGAAAAATCAATCTCCAATCCTTTGTTGGTGCCAAAGTCCATCACACCATCTTCGATTTTATCATAGATTAATGCGTCCACTGCTCCGCCAGTCACATGCATGGTCTTAGAAGGGGGAGCGATGAAATAACTGATGATCTGTTTAATATCTCCATCCGATTTCTCTGGATGTTTTTTTTTAAAAGAAACAAATGTAGTCTCCCAAAGAAGTCGCTGATGTTCAAAAGACCTCCAAGCGGAGCGAATGATCAGAATTTTATCCTGTTTGTCCAATGCTTTGCTGATCCGGCCTATTTTTTCAATAATAGCTTCTCGGACCAAGTATTGATAATCTCCGAAAATTGATGGTTCAAAAATCAAATTAAAATTAGTGTTCATCAAACTTACCAGTTGCGAATGGTTTTCTCGAATCCAAATAGAGGGGGCTAAAAGTATATGCTGATGGCCTTTTGTCTCGACTGCATCACAGTATGCTTGCACATTCATATAGGTTCATGGTTTTTTTTGCAATATAGGGGGTGCTAAATACTCTTAATAGCGAACAGTAATTGAGGTCGAAAGCTACGGTATCCCCCACTTTTAACCTTGTTTCGGTATTATCTATCAACATGTAATCACTACTAGCGCCGAGCACAGTTATTTTTTGCTTTGGAGTAATTCCTGAAACGATGACGTCCTGCATTCCAATCGCGAGAACAGCCCTATCCATTAAGCCTTCATTCTCAAATCTTGGGATATCACCATTCGCATTTTGATATACTTCTCCATAAGGTTGTGATGGTTTTCGCTTTGCTTCGATAACCTCGGCCAGTAATGTAAAGATATCAGTGAAAAGTCCATGTATCGGTTTTCTACAAAGTGCTTCCCTACCTAAAAAAATGGATTCACCCAGTCGTAAGCTATTTATTCTGCCCACATCTGTTGAAGATGCAAACCAGTTATAATTTGCAGAGTTTCCGCCGGAGATCATTGCCAGGGTAATTTTGAATTTTTCTTCCAAACGAATCGCTATTGAAGACAACTCGTTCATTTTGTCTGCATCAGGACCTATTCCGCCAAAGCATGCAAGATTTGTTCCTATACCTACCAAGGCCAGGCCTTCCAAGTTTAGCACTTCTTTTACAATGGCATTCATTTCCGAGGGCATAATCCCCTCTCGTAAGTCTCCAAGCTCCACCATAAGAACAACCTTATGTATAATATGGTTTCTTAAGGCATATTCCGAAAGTTTTTTTAGAACACTTAATTCAGAGTTTAGACTTATGTGCGTATGGATAACCACGTCTTCTACCTGACTGAGCGCAGGTGTCCTGAGTAACAGATATTGCGCCCGAATACCCGCTTTGCGCATTTTTATAATATTCGAAATTCTAGAGTCTGCCAGAATTTCAATACCATTTTTGACCAAGATGTCCGCAATTATTGGATTGCCCCCAATCACTTTGGTTACTCCTACTATATTGATTCCCTTAGAACCATAAAGCGTTTTCAACTGTTGTACATTATGGGCGATCTTTCCTAAATCTATATCTATCCTAGGTAGATTCAAACCAACACCGACTCTCTCTTTAACTCGGGAAAAGTTTTGACCAATTCCTTTACCAGTTTATCGCATCCATGTATTAGGACATCTGCAACGGGCAGATTATATTCTGATTCATAATGTCTTACAATTTGGTTCACTTCAGCAGCAGTCATTTTTTCATGGTTAATGGTGATGGCTATTACCTTTGATTTTGAGAATATTTCTATCATTTCAATCTCATCTACCAAATCCAACAACGGAATTTTGGGATAGTCACAATAACTTTTCCGCTTTGGGGGATGCTGTATGATTATTGCATCGGGCATTGCCCCACGAATAATGGCACTTGAGGAGGTAAATGCAGGATGGCTTAATGCTCCCTGGCCTTCAACAACAATAATATCGGGTTGTTCTTGTTCATAGGCATTTAGAATTGCGTTTTCAACTTCACCGGCAGCAAACCCTGATGTTAAGACATCAATGGCAACTCCATATTTGGACCCTTGAAGCAAGCCTGTCTGACCGGTGGTCACAAAGACGGCGTTCAGACCTTCATTCCGTAAGGCTTCCACTACTGCCAATGCGGTAGTTCTTTTGCCCACCGCACAGTCGGTTCCCATTACCATAATTATAGGAACCTTTACTTCTTGAATGCGCCCCGAAAAATTATGGAGGTCTTCACGTTTTGGCGGTTTTCTAACATCCAGCATAGTTACTCCATAATTGCGAGCCATACGAGTAAATTGGGTATTCTCGTTAAAAAATTCAGGAAGACCGTTAATGATATTCATCCCACTTTTCATGGCGGTAAAAATAATTTCTTTTTGTTCATCGTTTAAAAAGGAGGCAAGCGGGGCAATACCATAGATAAAATAATTGGGAATAGTGCTTAATTCTTCTAAGGCAAATGCTATACTTTCGAAAACGGGAATAGCATTTTTTACTCCATCAAGGTATTCTCCCGCATCCTGACCAGCCTTCGAACTATCGATAACCCCTACAATATCATAGATTTCCGATTGCCGAGTAAGTCCATTAGCTACTTTACCGTCAATATGACCAAATTCATTTTCGCAATAAATCAAAGCCTTGGCTTTCATAAGTTCTATTATTTAGTTGTCTGAAGCGATAGTGCCTCCTTCATAAGGTTTTAATCCCCTATCAAAGTAGAACTGTTCATTAAACGTTAGGTTGATTCTGAAGGGTACAGTAATAGATTCTGCGAGCATACAATCGCACAACAAGTACAATTGAAGGACTTACCTTAGCGCATACTACATCTCCTATTTCAAACCTTTTTTCCATTGTTCCAATTCCCTATTATACTTTCATGCGCTATAGTTAGCCCTTAATAGTAATACAAATCATCTTGAATTTATGATTTGCTTCAATTGAGCTGGTGGAATGCCCCGGTATAAGTATCGAGTCTCCCTTTTGCATAAAAGTGGAGTTATCATTGATAACAACTTCCGCTTTACCCTCGATTATGTGAATAAAACGTGAAAAAGGGGATTTCTCATAAGATTGCACTTTGCCATAATCGAATACAAATGCCTGCATGACACAGTTGTTTTCGACCATAATGTTTTTTACCACTATCATATTGGAAATACACTCTAGTGCATCTGCCAAGTTAAACTTCTTGGATTCTTCAAATTCACCCTTTTCCATAGTTGAGCAATTAAGGCATAAATAAGATATATGACATCTGCCCTTTTCTTCTTATTCCGCTCTGTTTTTCGCATTCCGTTTTGCCCTTTTGGCTTCCTTTTTCTCTTTAGGTGTACTTGATGGTGCTGTTTTTCCTGATTTTTGTTTCCCTTCTTTTTCTCTCGACATAGTTTTTATTTTTTATTGATTTATGGAAGTGAAACTGCGACCACAAGTATTATTAACAAGGACACAAAACAGATAGCGCATTTTCTCATGGAGTATAATCTATCATTACCGCTTTCGATATAAAATTGCTTTACAAAAACAACGGTTACTGCAACACCAACCTTTTGCCTTTTAACGAAAAAAGAGCAGTGTTTTTTAGTTCCTGCTCTTTTTTGGGCTTTTAAATATTCTAAAAGCACTTATAAATAAACAAAGTTAAATTCTCTTTCTCCTTGTATGGTTCAAGCCGCGTATTTGAAATTGACCGAAGTCACTTTTTGATTTTGATCAAATCGGGTTGAAGGTTTTTCTCCAATTCCTTCCACCTTGCAGTTTCTTTGCTTGTACTATCGAATACAGGCCTAAAGACATCTCTTATTTTTTTAAGAATACCGTAAACCAAATTGTTCTTTTCGAATATGTCCATAAATGTTGTGTATTTAGTCCTGTTCGTTAACATCATAACAGTAGGTAAAGATGCGACAGAACCACGGGAATTTTGCTACATAAATATTTGTGAACCTTACATATATCACAGGTTTTCCAAATTTTGTTGTCTTTTTTTCTTCATTTTTTTGAAGAATGAAGGTGTGAGTCCAGTCACTTTTTTAAACTGATTTGACAAATGCGCTGCGCTACTATAGTGCAGTTTATGGGCAATTTCGGTCAAGTTGAGCTCATTATATAGTAACAATTCCTTTACCTTTTCAATTTTATGTTTGATGATATAATGCTGTATGGTGATTCCTTGCACTTCTGAAAATGTATTCGACAAATAGGTGTAGTCGTATTCCAATTTTTCGCTTAAATAACCAGAATAATTTTTTTTTGGAATTTCATCACTGTAATGGATCATTTCAACTATTACATTTTTTATTCTTTCAATTAATATACTCCTCTTATCATCCAACAATTCCAATCCAGACTGGAGTAGGTTATTCTTGAGCTGGATTCGCTTTTCATGAGTAATTTCCCCTATAGTTTCAACCATACCTAGATTCAAAATTACATAGTCGAGTCCCAACTTTATTAATTCTTCCTTTACCAACATTTTACAGCGAAGACTGACCATGTATTTTATGTATAATCTCATATAATTCGTTTAAAAGTAAAGGTGGTCACTTAGCTGGTGCGTAAAAATCAATAAGCTTCGGACCTAAATTAGGTTTCCATTGCCTTTGGGATTGTACCTTTTTCCAATTTCAATCTGGCCAATTGATTTGACCAAGGGATAATTCAAGCATCTAGGGTATTTGGTACGCTATTGTTAAAACCATCAAAAAAATAGCTTAGAATTGACCCTGAGTGATAAATGGAAAATGACAATAGAGAGGGCTATCTTCTTATTTCAAGACTGGTTAGATTTTCGAGAATGGTCTAAAACGTTTAATAAAGAAACGGATATTAGTTGAATATCTTGGTTTAATTCCATTTATTATATTTCGTCAAAACCACTAAATCAGAAAATCTGATATATTATGCCACGGGGATTGTAAAAGGAACGTTTTATGAAGCTTAAAAAATTATATATTAATTTTTGTATGTACTCTTAGATATTTAGAAGAAAGATTTATAATCAAATCATGTCATAAGGAGTTCAATTCTAATTGATAGGAATCAAGTATGTTGCTTGGTAAGGACTTAAGGTAAATTTGTGTAGTACTTAATTTATTGTGCCCCATCATAGCGGAAATTGCTTCTAAAGGAACTTTTTTGAACATAGCATGTGTTGCAAAACTATGTCTGGATACGTAGGAGGTCAAACGTTCTTCAATACCACACTTTTTAGCTATTTCTTTCAGCCCAACATTATATCTTCTTAGTTCCCATTGAGCATCTTTGTACTGTAACTCTATTGTGTCTCTACAGATTATGGGTAATAAAAAACCAGATGGATTAGGATGTTCCAGATAGTAATCAATGATTGGTTTAATCTGATTTGTTATGATTATATCATAGCGTTTTCCTGTTTTCCTTCTTTGGAATTTAACACGACCATCAATGATATTATCTCTTTTTAGAAATGCCATATCAATAAAGGACATTCCTAACATAAGATAGGAAAGAATAAAATAATTGCGATAGTGAAAATGATTGGAATCAATCTTGGTTTTCATTGCAAGTATTTTCTTGATGCTTTCAATCTTAATGGCTCTTTTTTCTGTAGGCTTTGTTTTAATGGTGTAGTATTTAAAAGGATATAGAGATTCATCCACCATGCCCTCCTTGATTCCTTTATTATAGATGGCCTTTATCGTTCTCATATATGATGCAATTCCATTGATGGTATTGCCTGGTTTTGATAAATGGTGCCTTTCAAACCGTTTTAGGAATTCAAGATTGAGTTCATTGAATTTTAAATCTCGGTTGTTGGTAAACACCTTTAGTCTTCCTATGATTCCGGAATAGTTTCTGGCCGTGCCAATCCTTTTTTCACTTATAAGCTCTTCAGCCTTTTGAAGACCAAATTCATAGAAGGAATTAAATCGCTTTCGGTTAACTATTTTATCAGCAATATCTTTGGCGGTAAGTCTGTCCAATTGTTCATTATCGGCCAGTCTATTGATTACTTCTTGTGCCTTGAGTTGTTTTTTTAATAAAAGGGTATTCATCAAGTGAACCGAATCAACATCTGGAAAATTTCTTTTTACTTTGCATCTGTGATTATCCCAATATTCCTCTGGCACATAATGGCCTGTTTTTATCGAAGTGGTTTTTCTAAAATGGGTCAGCCTCAAAATAATCGGAAAACATCCATTTAGGGTCATTCTACGGGTGTCTAAACTTAGTTTTATACTCGTGTTCATGAACATAAGTTATAAAAAAATTTGCACGCAAGAAGTTGGTTTCAATTGATTTGGTTTGATAACAAAAATTATTAAGTAACTGATATTCAATAAAATATGTGATTTTTAAAATTTGCTTGTACCCCATTCGGCGACGCTGTTAATCAGAGGGTCCTTGGTTCGAGCCCAAGAGGAGGAGCTTAATCACAAAAATCCAATCTATTTTTTAGGTTGGATTTTTTTATGGAAATTATAAGAATCTGAGTGTTTTAATGGCTTTAAAATTTACGGACCTCTAATTATACCTAATTAATAAAATCATTTTTAGAATAAAACTTTGTTACCTAAACATCAAAGCAAACAGAACCTCAAACCCTATCTAAAACGGCTTTTCGATATGATTTTCCAATAGGAAGCTTAGTGTCGTTTTCAAGTATGATTTGATTGCCATCAATCAATTTTAGTTTATCAAAATTGATGACAAACGATTTATGGATTCTTAAAAAATTATTGGGCAATTTTTCTAAAAATTCGGTTAAAGTGTGCGGCGTTAATACCATTACTTTAGTAAAAATTTTGATATAATTACCGTAGGCTTCAATATGGTTAATTTCATCAAGTTCTAATTTGACTAATTTTTTATCACTCTTTACAAAAAGTGATTTTGAACTTACTTCTTCCTTTGGTAGCTGAACAATCGATTTTGTCTTGTCTTTAACTTTTAGAACTGCTTGTAAAAAGCGTTCTAGAGAAAAGGGTTTTAGTAGATAATCCGTAACAGACAGTTCAAAACCTTCAACAGCATATTCAGGATATGCAGTTGTAATAATGACATGAGGTTTCTGTAATATCGTTTTGAGTAGACTCAAACCGGATAGCTTTGGCATATTGATATCTAAAAACAAAATATCAACTGATTGTTGCTGTAAAACTTCTATGACCTCAAAAGCATTAGTACAACTAGCTTCTAAAGATAAATATGAGATTTCAGCGATATAACTTTCTATAATTTGACGCGCAATCGGTTCGTCGTCCGCTACAATACAATTTAGAGTTTTCATTTGATATTTAGTTTCAAGTCAATAACATACTTCTCTTCAGTTTTTTGAACCTTAAGTTGATGTTTATCGGGATAAATTAAGGCCAACCGTTTTTTGACATTAACTAGTCCAATACCGCTTTTTCCTTTTTCTAAATTATTTTCTTTATTAAGCGAAGAGTCAATGGAATTGGAACAATAAAAAGATAGTAAATCATCTTCCGTTTTGATAGTTATTGTTACGTTACTTTTTTGTTTTATTTGAGCGGTAAGATGTTTAAAAGCATTTTCTACAAATACGATAAGTAGCATTGGAGCAATTACGTAATCAGAAAAACTTCCTTTTCCTTCAAAGTTAATTTCGGTAGTATCTTCTAGCCGTATTTTTTCAAGGGCGATATAGTTTTTCAAATAAGTAATTTCCTTATCCAATGGCACAAGAATATCTTTTGTTTCATACAGACTATAGCGCAACAAATCTGAAAGTTTAAGCATTAGAAAAGGTAATTTATCAGATTTCACTACAGAAAGTCCATATAAGTTGTTTAAGGTGTTAAATAAAAAGTGTGGATTTAATTGTGCCTTCAAAAGCTTTAGCTCAGCTTCTTTTTCTTGTTGACGTCTTGAAAAACTATCTCTAGCTACTTTCAATGCTGATGCAAAAACAAGGGCCAATATCATAATGCCCATAAAGTTGAAATACATGTTCCATTCAAATTCAAGATTTGAAAAATTTTGAATAAGAAGTACTGAAACTCCTGTAAAAACAAGTGTGTTAATACAAAAGAGTACAATAAAAAGTAATATCGATTTTTTAAGGATGGGAAATATAAGAAGGTTATTAATATAAACTGGCGGAGCCAATAATACAATGGCAAAGACGGATGCCAACATTCTATCTTCTGTTTGAATGGCAGTCATTAAAATCAGAAATAGAAAAAACCAAATAAATAGGTTTTGAGCTACTTTATGATCTACCCATCGGTCCAATTTTGACATTTACTTATTTTTTAAGCTTCTCAAAAATAGGCTATTGCATGCTTATCACTATTTTTTAATGATGAAAGCCAGCATAACCTGTTTGAACGGATTCTTTTTTATGATAAGGTGATTTTTTAGGTTACGTCATTTTATGTAGGTCATTCATCATTCTTTTTTTTAAAGGCTATGGAATTAGAGGAGTTTTGATTTCATAACATTAAAATTTAATCATGAAAACTTTAATTCAAATTACAACGGTATGCTTTTTTTTAGTTCAAACTATTGGTTATGGTCAAACAGAAGGCTCTGCCACTACTGGCACCAATGAAGAAACTGTTTTAAAAAATTCAAACACAGAAACTGAAATTGATATTGAAAAATTCCAAAGCTTTATCGGTACATATCTATTAATAGAAGCAGACTTTACTTTAGAAATAGTATCGGAAAACAGCCTTATGTATGTTGTTAGTCCATTCTCAAAAGATATTCTAATTCAAAAAAACGAAACTACGTTAAGAGAGCCTACAAGAGGAGTTGATTTAGAACGAATTGTAGATAATGATAATGATTTGAAGTTTACTCAAAACGGGTATGAGACCGTAATCATAAGAGTAGAGGCTACAACCGAAAAATAGAAAAGATGACGTTAGAAATTCAAAACGTATCGAAAAGATACCAAAAAGATAATTTCGGTTTGAAGAACTTTTCGATTACAATCGAAAAGGGAATATTAGGCCTGCTAGGCCCTAACGGTGCAGGGAAATCAACCTTATTAAAAATGATTGCAACCGTTAGTAAACCCAGTGAAGGTCTAATATGTCTGAATAAAAATAATATTGTAAAAGACCCTAATTATATAAGACAACAACTGGGGTTTTTACCACAAGATTTTGGAGTGTATCCTAATCTTAATGCTTTTGAATTCTTGACCTATATGGCTGCGATGAAAGGAGTTGGAGGAACTAATTTGAAAAAGAGAATATATCAATTGTTAGAGGGTTTAAACCTAATTGATACCGCAAAAAAACCAATAGGAAGCTACTCTGGTGGTATGAAACAAAGAGTAGGTATTGCTCAAGCATTACTGAACGATCCTCGTGTAGTAATCTTTGATGAACCGACCGTGGGGCTCGACCCAGAAGAGCGAGTCCGGTTTCGTAATCTTATTTCAGATTTGGCTAATGATTGTATCATAATACTCTCATCTCATATTGTTTCTGATATTGATACTATTGCCGATAAGGTAGCAGTAATGAAAACCGGAACATTGTTGGCTCACGACAATCCAGAAAGCTTAGTAAATCAAGTACAAGGTAAAGTATATTCTATAACAATTTCAAAAGAACAATTACCCAAGTTTAAAACTGATTATTTGGTAGTAAGCACAGCACGAAAGAACCAACAATTGGAGGTGCGTTATTTAGCTGACCAACCCATAGCGAATGCGACGCTCAAAGAAGCGAATTTAGAAGATGCCTATCTCTATTTAACCAAAACAAAGTCATAATGAAATTCTTATTTGCCTTAATAAAATATGATTACTTACAGCGTACCCGTAGCTATACTTTTTTAATTACACTCTGCGCTAGTCTGGCGATTGCTTACACTTTTGTTCCAGCTCCTGATGCCAACTATTCCACTATGAGGATTGGAGATTATATAGGCGAGTATAACTCCGCTTGGTTTGGCTATGTTACAGCTATTATGACTAGTGTTTTTTTATCTCTTGTTGGATTTTATTTGGTGAGTAGTAGCATTAAATCCGACGGAATAACCAAAGTAGGTCAAATTGTAGCTACTACGGGTATCAGCAATTTCAAATATTTACTAATCAAATCACTAACAAATTTTATGGTCTTATTGACCTTAATGAGTATCATTTTTTTGATGAGTATTGCACTATTCTTGCTATATAATGATGGATTTGATTTAAAACTGATTTCATTTATAAAGCCTTACCTCGTAATTGCTTTGCCTTCCCTTTTCTTTATTTCAATTTTAGCGGTCGTATTTGAGGTGATTTTTAGAAAATACACGGTATTGCAGAATGTATTATTCTTTTTTTGCTTCGCATCTTTGCTAGTGTTCAGGCCAAAAACAGAGGTGCAATATGGATTAGATGTTTTTGGTAGCAAAATCATTACGGATCATTTAGAAGAAACTGTAAAAGAAATCAAAAGTTTAGATGATGCAACTGGTTTAACTATTGGGTATGTTTTGGGAACTCAAAATGCATCAAAGAAGTTTACTTTTACCGGCTTTGATTTTCCATCTTCATTTCTCTTTAGCAGACTTCTTTTGATAGGTGTTAGTATAGCCCTTATTTGGGTTGTTGCACTATTCTTTCATAGGTTTGATTATAAAAGTATTGCCAACGTAAAAGGGACTAAGAAGATTACGGGACAATTGAATCCTTTAAAAGATTTAAATATATCATCTCTCCCTCAAATAGCAACGAATTATAGTATAGCACCAATGATAAAAATGGAGCTATTGATGCTGTTCAGAAAAGGAAAAAGATGGCTTTGGATAGTAAATTTTATAGGAATGCTTCTTTTAGTAATGCTACCATTAAAAGTTTCGCATCAAATCGTATTGCCGATACTTTGGTTTTTACAAGTACATCGGTTATCTGATTTAGCCATTAAAGAAAACCTTCACAATATGCATTATTTTGTATTTTCTTCACAAGCGCCATTAAAGCGTTTACTAGGTTCTCAACTCATATCAGCTATAGTTTTAATGCTAATAGTAGCATCACCACTATTTGTGCGTTATGCATTTATGGGAGAAATCGCACAAGTATTAGCGATTGTGATTGGGGGCTTATTTTTAGTCTTGTTGTCAGCAATTATGGGTTTGATTTCAAAAGGGAAAAAACTGTTCGAAGTAGTTTTCTTTTTGGTTACTTATGCCAACATCAATACAATTCCTTTTGTAGACTATTTTGGAGGAATTAATGCCAGTACCAAAACATCTATAATACTTGGTATATTGATTTTTTTGATCTCGTTGGCTACTCTTATGCTAAGAAAAAGACAATTAGTACAGCTCTAATGCCTAAAACAATTTGGCAAGTGCTTTAGTATAAATATCTCATCAAAGTTGAATATCTTGTAGGACATAATTCTTAATCATGATACTCTCCTTTAATTTAAATTCAAAACCCATTACCGTTGAGTTAGACGACGAAATGACTCCGTTATTATGGGTTATTCGTGATGTCTTAAATTTAAAGGGTACCAAATTTGGATGTGGAAAGGCAGCCTGTGGCGCATGTACTTTGCATCTTAATGGCGAAGCGGTTCGCTCATGTTCGTATCCTGCAAAGTTTGTAGAAGGAAAGAATGTAATTACTATTGAAGGCTTAGGAACTAAAGAAAATCCGCACCCGGTGCAACAGGCTTGGGTTGATGAGGTTGTTCCGCAATGTGGTTATTGTCAGCCGGGTTTTATAATGGCCACTGCAGCATTACTTGATAAAAATCCAAACCCGACTAATGCTGAAATTGACCAGAGTATTACCAATATCTGTCGTTGCGCTACGTATTACAGAATGCGCAAAGCGATTCATAAAGCTATAGAATTGATGCCTAAAGAAGTTGAAGAAGAAACTCAAAATTTATAAGTCATGGCAAAGAAAAAAATATCAAGACGTAAGTTTTTGGTTCGTGGTGGTCTGGGTACTGTTGGTGTAGTGGCAATTGGAACTTATCTTTTTAGAAATCCTGTCCGGCGAAAAATCTTAGAGCAAGTAGATGGTGGAGAATCTCCTTATTTAGGTGATGGCATGGAACCTATGCTATGGTTTGAAATCACAAAAGATAATATGGTCGTTTTGCACTCTCCGAAAGTAGAAATGGGTCAGGGCACATTCACGGGCTTGGCGCAAATGGCAGCTGATGAACTTGAGGTAAACATGAAACAAATTTCTGTTGTTCATGCGGCTTCGATGACCGGTAATATGGATAATTTTGCAACTGGCGGTAGTAACTCCATTTCAGGTCTTTGGCAGCCTCTGCGTGAAATGGCCGCAACCCTTCGCGAAATGTTGAAAATCGAAGCTTCTAAAAAGCTTGGTTGGGTAAATGAAGACATGAAGGTTGAAGACGGAATAATTTTTGTTGGGGAAAAACAGTTGACCTTTGCTGAAATTGCTGGTGGTGTAACTGAATGGGAAATTCCAGATACACCAATCTTAAAAAACATTAAAGATTATAAGTATATCGGGAAACCTTTGCCTCGCATTGATTTAGAAGCTAAGGTTTATGGTGATTCTATTTTTGGAATGGATGCTGAAATGCCTGATATGCTTTATGGTGCAGTAGTTCGCCCGACCAAAATAGGGGCTAAATTTATAAGTGCAGATATCAGCAAGGCAGAAGGTATGCCGGGCGTGGTAAAAATAATTCAAGAAGATGATTTTGTAGGAGTGGTTGCAACTTCTTTTACTGCTTCTGAGAAAGCTAAAGATGCGATTGAGGTTGCTTGGGAAGTTTCTGATAATTGGCAGACCAATGATATTCGTGAATTGACCAAAGTAGGTAAGGGGGATGCTTTTATACTTCAAAAAGAAGGGAGTGAATTAGATGAAGATGATGAGGTCATTGCGATGGAATTTACAAGTCCCATTGGAGCCCATGCACAACTGGAGCCCAATGGGGTTTTAGCCTTTGTAGATGGAGACAAGGCAACGCTAAAAATTTCAACACAAGTAGTTGCCCTAACGCGAAAAGAAGTAGCGAATAGGTTAAATATTGATGAAGAAAATGTCAATATTATCCCAACTTTTTTAGGTGGAGGTTTTGGTCGTCGATTACATACGCCACATGCCATTCAGGCTGCGGTGATGTCGAAAGCGGTTGGGAAACCGGTAAAGTATTTCTTTTCACGAAAAGAAGAATTTCAGCATGATTTATTTAGACCACCTACTCATCACGAGCTAAAGGCTAAACTTGATGCGTCTGGCAATATTGAATACTTAGAACATGACTTTTCAAGTGGTGATGTGGCTATAGATTCGGCCATGCTTCCTGGTTTTATTAGCACAGTTGTTGGCACGGATGTAGGTGCTATTAGAGGTGGTTTTTGTCATTATGGAAGTATTCCAAACCTTAGAACTGTTTCTTGGCATGTTGATCTGCCCTTTGCAACCAGTTGGTGGCGCAGTTTAGGTTTACTTGCCAATACGTTTGCATGGGAGAGTTTTATGGATGAATTAGCGGTAAAGGCGGGTAAAAATCCCGTAGAATTTCGATTGGCACATATTCAAGATGATGAAAAAGGAAAACGATTAAAAGCTGTTATAAAGGCAGCAGCTAAAAAATCAAATTATCAAGATGAACCCATCAATGGAAGGGCAATGGGCTTTGCAGTTTCTACTGATGCTGGTACACCCTGTGCCCAAGTAGCCGAAGTATCCATAGCAAACAATGAGATAAAAGTGCACAAGGTCACGTGTGCGATGGATCCAGGAATAGCTGTGAACCCTGATCAGGTTAGAGCCCAGTGTGAGGGTGCCATTATTATGGGTATGAGTGCATCATTATTTGAAAAAATGGAGGTCGTTGACGGGGAACTTTTCCCAACTATTTATGGACCATATCAAATGGCACAATTAAAACATGCTCCAAAAGAAATTGATGTAGTATTACTTCAGGGTATGAATAAACCTGGTGCCGTTGGTGAGCCACCATTAGGACCAATAGGAGCCGCAATTGCAAATGCAGTATTTCGTTTGAAAAATAAAAGACTTACTGATTTACCTTTAAGCTTAACTTAGTTTTCTATGTTATCACAATTAATAGAGAATTTTTCGGGTGTTTTTGAAAAACCACTAATAGATGAAATTGCAACGGCAGGTACTATGCTGACTGTAAGTGAGGGCGAAAAAATCATAGAAATTGGCCAGTACATTAAGGGTATGCCTTTATTGCTTTCTGGGGCAATAAAGATTTTACGTGAAGATGACGAGGGCGACGAACTGCTGCTTTATTATTTGGAGCGTGGAGATACTTGTAGTATGACCATGGCCTGTTGTTTGGGTAATACAAAAAGTGAAATTAGAGCTATCGCTGAAACGGATGTAGCATTGGTGATGGTGCCCATTAGAAAAATGGAAGAGTGGACAGCCAAATACAAATCATGGCGAAACTTTGTTTTTGATAGTTATCACAATCGACTGAATGAATTATTGGTAACTGTGGATAGTATTGCCTTTAAAAATATGGATGAACGATTAATTGCTTTTTTAAAGGAAAAGGGAAGAATTTCCAATTCCAAATTGATTTTGAACACGCACCAAGAAATTGCTTATGATTTGCATAGTTCAAGGGTGGTAATTTCCAGATTACTTAAAAAACTGGAACATTTGGGAAAAATAAAATTGCATCGAAATCAAATTGAACTCATTGATTTATAGGCCTTGTAACAATGGATACAGAGCAAACCGTAAATGCATAGTATCTTTGTTGTGATGATGAAACGTTTTTTTCCTATTATAGATTGGCTTCCCAAATACAAAAAATCGTATTTAGCTGGTGACTTTTCTGCTGGAATAACGGTGGGAATTATGTTGATTCCTCAGGGTATGGCGTATGCACTAATAGCAGGTTTGCCACCGATTTATGGCCTTTATGCAGCCTTGATTCCTAATCTAATTTACGTATTTACAGGTTCTAGCAGAAAATTGGCGGTTGGGCCTGTAGCACTAGATTCTTTAATAGTTGCTTCAAGTTTGGCATCAATGAAACTTGCCAGTATTGAGGCGTATATCACTATGGCCATTTTTTTGGCATTATTTGTTGGAGTAATTCAATTGGTCATGGGGTTTATGCGTTTGGGTTTTTTATCTAATTTTTTGTCGAGACCCGTTGTAAGCGGATTTACAGTTGCGGCCGCATTGGTAATTGGTATCAGTCAATTAAAACACTTTTTTGGTTTAGAAATCAATACCAATAAAACACTACCAACACTACAAGCAATCTTTAACGAAATAGGGGAAACAAATTTTTATGATTTGACCATTGGTATTGCAGCTATTTTAGTGATTGTAGGTCTAAAAAAATTGCATCGTAAACTGCCTGCCGCAATGGTAGTTGTTATACTTGGTATCATTGGTATTTATTTTTTTATGGTGAATGATACCGATGTGCACATTGTTGGTCAAGTGCCAAAAGGCTTACCTGGTTTTTTATTGCCAGATTTCAATGTAGATTTAATTGTAAAGGCTTTTCCAACAGCGATGGCTTTAGCATTTATAGCATTTGCAGAAGCAATGACAATTGCTAAGGCGGTTGAAGATAAAAGTCAAGAATATTATACCAACCCCAATCAAGAACTACGGGCATTAGGGGCATCGAACATCATTGGTTCTTTATTTCAATCTTTCCCTGTCAACGCAGGTTTGTCAAGAACTGCAGTAAATGTAGATGAGGGTGCAAAAACAGGTATTGCCTCTTTCATAAGTGTTCTGGTGGTAGGGGTGACCTTACTTTTTTTAACCCCGTTTTTTTATTACCTACCAAAGTCCATTTTGGGAGCAATTATTCTAGTTGCCGTCTACGGCCTTATCGATTTAAAATACCCCAAACAACTTTGGAATCAAAGACGAGATGAGTTCTATCTTTTTCTGGTGACTTTTTTGACCACACTACTGATTGGAATATCTCAAGGTATCATTTTCGGAGTGTTGTTTTCTTTGTTATTGCTGGTCTATAGAACGTCAAGGCCACATATTGCCGTTTTAGGAAAAATAAAGGGAATGGAATATTTTAAAAACTTGAATCGATTTCCGGAAGATATAGAAGAGCATGATGAGATTTTGATGATTCGCTTTGACGCACAGTTGTTTTTTGCCAATGTGCAGTATTTTAAAAGTCAACTCGTAAAAGAGATTATCTTAAAAGGTGATGGTTTAAAATATGTGATTTTGAATGCAGAACCAGTAAATTATATTGACAACACCGCTTTAAATCAATTGGAAAAAATAGTTGAAAATTTAAAGGAAAAAGGAATCGTCTTTAAAATTGCGGGAGCTATCGGTCCTATTCGTGATATCTTTCAAAATAGTGGTTTTATAACTATAATTGGTAAAGAAAATATTTATGTGCGTACCGCTGAGGCGTATGCAGATTGTTTAGATAAAATGGAGAAAACGGCCTTGCAAGAAAAGGTGTCTTTGCAACACCGATAGTGTAACTAAAGTTGCAATCATTTTGATAGACAATCTATAACTTTGCTTAAGAATTAAATATTTCGGCGGAATGGTTAAAAATTTTAGCTTGTTTTTAAAAAAGTGCTTGATGCGCTAGCCCCATTTTGATTTAAAATTAATGAAGATGAATATAGAACAGATATATACAGGATGTTTGGCTCAAGGTGCCTATTATATTGAGAGTGAAGGTGAAGTGGCTATTATTGACCCTTTACGAGAGGTAAAACCTTATTTAGAAAGAGCGGCAAGGGATAATGCTAAAATCAAATATATTTTTGAAACCCATTTTCATGCAGATTTTGTCAGCGGTCATGTTACACTAGCAAAAGAGACTGGGGCTACCATTATTTATGGGCCAAATGCGAACCCGTCTTATGATGTTTTAGTAGCGAAAGATGGTCAAGAATTTCATTTAGGGAAACTTACTTTTAAGGTGTTGCATACTCCTGGTCATACGATGGAAAGTACAACGTACCTTTTGCGAGATGAAAACGGAAAAGACCATGCTATTTTTAGTGGTGATACGCTCTTTTTAGGAGATGTTGGAAGACCAGATTTGGCTCAAAAGGCAGCAACGATGACCCAAGAAGAATTAGCGGGACTTTTATACGACAGTTTACGTACGAAGATTATGCCTTTGGCTGATGATGTTACGGTTTATCCTGCTCACGGTGCTGGATCTGCTTGCGGAAAGAATATGATGAAAGAAACTGTGGATACTTTGGGTAATCAAAAGCAGATGAATTACGCCTTGCGTGCGAATATGACCAAGGAAGAGTTTGTGGCAGAGGTTACTGACGGATTATTACCTCCGCCTCAGTACTTTCCATTGAACGTTAAAATGAATAAAGAGGGTTATGATGATATTGATGATGTTATCGAGCGCGGAGATACCGCCCTTTCGCCAGATGCTTTTGAGACCGCGGCTAATGAGACTGGAGCGGTAATTCTAGATGTTCGTCATCAAGATGATTTTGCAAAAGGGCATATTCCAAGATCTATTTTTATTGGGTTAAAAGGAAGTTTCGCCCCATGGGTGGGTGCACTAATTGCTGATGTTAAACAGCCTATTTTATTGGTTGCCGATAAAGGGAAAGAAGAAGAAGCGATAACCCGATTGAGTCGTGTTGGTTTTGATGGTACACTGGGTTATCTTGAGGGTGGTATTGAAGATTGGAAAGCCGCAGGCAAAGAAACGGATACAGTTGAAAGTATTTCTGCTGAGGTATTCAAAGACAATTTAAAAAATGATATTCCTGTTTTTGATGTAAGAAAGGAATCTGAATTTAGTGCAGAGCATGTTGAAAATTCCAACTTAACGCCACTCGACTTTTTAAATGATCATTTAACAGAATTCCCTGAGAAGGAAACTTTTTATGTGCATTGCGCAGGAGGTTACCGAAGTATGATTGCGGCATCTATTTTAAAAAGCAGGGGAATTCATAACTTAGTCGACGTAGCTGGCGGATTTGCCGCCATTAAAAAAGCAGGAATCCCTGTTACTGATTTTGTTTGTCCAACTACTTTAAAATAAATCAATAGATGACTCGATTATTTTCCGTTTTGTTAATGACTATTGCCTTAAGTTTATCACTTTCCTGTCAAACCAGTCAAGAAGGAACAATCACAAAGGTGACCAAGACCGATTTACAAAAAAATGTCATTGGTAAAGATGTACAATTGGTCGATGTGCGCACTTTTGAAGAATACGAAGCAGGGCATATTGATGATGCCGTTAACTTCAATATTATTGATAGTGAAACATTTGTGAGTCAAATTTCAAATTTAAATCAAGAGGAGCCTGTGTACCTTTATTGTAAAATGGGTGGGAGAAGCAGCCGTGCGGCAGAATTACTCAAAGAAAAAGGATTTAAAAAGATTTACGATTATTCTGGCGGGTATAACGATTGGGTTTCTGAATAGGAATCTTATAACTTATAGAAGTGAATCATGGCGGGATTTCAAGATATTATTTCTGACGATAAACCAGTGCTAATCGATTTTTATGCTACTTGGTGTGGACCTTGCAAAATGATGATGCCCATTTTAGACCAAGTAAAGCAACAATTGGGTGATAGCGCTAAAATTATCAAAATAGATATCGATAGAAATCAAACGCTTGCCACTAAATATCAGGTTCGTGGTGTGCCAACCTTGATACTTTTCAAAAACGGAAAACAAGTTTGGAGACAGTCAGGTGTGGTTCAGGCTAACCAATTGATTTCGCTGATTCAAGCAGTCTGATTATTTTAGTTTTTACAAATTCTGTAACAATTCTAAATTAAAAACATCTTTTAATAAATCTAAGAAAGATGAAAAAAATAACTAGCCTAATACTGATTTCTATAGTACTATCAGTGCCCTTTTTACATAGTCAATCAAATACTTTAAAAACCAGAGCTGATTTTATACCAAAAGAAAAAACGAAAGTACTAGTTATGGGTACATTTCATTTTAATTTCCCAGGATTAGACGAACACAAAACCACCGATAGCAATAAAATTGATGTATTAAAGGAACCTAAGAAAAGCGAGGTAACCGAGCTAATAGCCTACCTGAAAAAATTCAACCCAAATAAAATTGTAATTGAAGCAAAAACAGATTGGAACGATCGTTATCAGAAGTATCGAGAAGGAGAGTATCGTGATAAAAGGGATGAGCGTTATCAGATTGCAATGCGCCTTGCTAATGAATTGGATTTGGATAGTATTTTTAGTGCCGATGCCCCAACGCTTGAGGGTGAACTTTTTGAAAAAGACTCTGTATTGACTACATCATTAACAGAAAAAATGGACTGGGATATGGAAGATTCTTATTTGGAAGGTTTTTTCAAATGGGCCGATTACCGCGATGGACTCATGAAAGAAACCCACTTATTAGAATTTCTAAAGCGTATGAACAAAAGGGAAGCCCATAACGCCAATTTTGGATTGTATCTGACTGGTGCGATGGCATCTGAAGATTATGATGGTGCTGATAAACTATCTATTTGGTGGTATAACCGTAATGTCAGAATCTTTTCTAATATACTTCGACTGACCGAAAGTAAAGAGGATAGAATTCTAGTATTATTTGGTAACGGTCATGCAGCTATCTTGCGCCAATTATTTGAAGCCTCTCCGCAATATCAATTTGTTGAATTTGATAGTATTGAGGATTAACCCTTATCGCTGCCAAAACCATGAAAAAGCTGACCCCAAAATCCTTGAGGCATTTTTTCATCACCTTGATAACCCAGAGTTATTTTTCCACCGTCTTCTGGGATGTGATTGGTTTTAAAAATATAATCCCAAACACTTAAACTAATACCAAAGTTGACACCAAATTTTCCTTCTGGTAACTCATATGAATGATGATAAAGATGCATTACAGGGTTGTTAAATAAGTACTTCAAAGGACCATAAGTAAGTTTAACATTGGCATGGTTTAAATGACCAATCGAAATGGCGATAAAATGAACAATAAAAGCTTGTTCAGGTTCAAATCCGCCTAAGAGCATAACTCCAAAAGTCTTTAAGGGTTTGTAGAGAATGTTCTCCATCCAATGGTACCGTAGGTGTGCTGCAAAACCCATTTCCTTAACGCTGTGGTGTACTTGATGAAATTTCCACAAGGCCGGAAATTTATGCAGTGTAATGTGGGTGAGCCATTGAACAAAATCTAATAAAACAAAAAACACCAATAATTGTGTCCACATAGGCCATTCACCAATTTGTAATAATGCTAAGCTTTGCACAGAGATTCCTATTTCGGTAAAACCAACAGCAAGCATATTATAGATGCCCTGAATAATAATGGCAAATACAAAGAAATTAAAGAACATGTAAAAACCATCTAGCCAAAAGTCTTTTCTGAAAACAGATTGGTTTTTCCGCCAAGGAAATAGTATTTCCAAGAACCATACAAAAAGGGAGATAGCGATTAATCCCCAAAAGTAATTGATATGCCAAGGCACTTCAAAAAGTATGGACTTCCATGTATAGTTCAAGGTGCCGTTAAATCCCTTTAAAAATGCATCAAGATATGCTTCCATTATTACTTATTTCTAATGTCAGTTTGAGTGTTTTTCTTCTTTTTTTTAAGAAAAAAGTATCGAGAACCTTTCAGAATACCAATGCTTTTCGATACTTATTTTTTCCCAAAAGGGGCTAAAAATTCACTCGAAGTTCCATTAGTGATTTTCATTCCAACTCATACCATTCAGCAACTTCGATATTTGTCCGTCTTCCTTCAGTTTCAGGTGCGTAATTCTTCGCTAAATAGTTCACGATTCTTTCTTCATTTTTTCCTAAATCCCATAGGTTTTGTGTCTCTTGCATCCATTTAATAGAGGCCTCCCAACCAGTTTTATTCAGGCGGTTTTGGGTTACCAATTTTGATGAATGGCATTGAGTACAATTTTGTATCACTTGAGATACTCCAATATCGTTTATAAAACCGGATTTCAAAATCGTTTCTTCATCCAATTCAATAAAAGTTACATCATTTAATTCTTGATAGACTTCTTCTGTAACTGGTTTTTTAAGAACAAAATAAAGAGTTACAGTTAAAGCTATAACTGCTAAAAAACCTATTAAAAATTGCTTCTTCTTCATTATGATTCCACCACTTTTACTGCTATTCGATGACAGGCATTATTCAAATATCCTTTAGGGTTCCAACCTGGCAAAATCATGGGTTGGCTTTTTCCGTTTTCATCAGTTGCTCTTGCCCAAACTTCATAATAACCCTTTTTTGGAAATGAAACTTTAGCATTAAAGTGTTGCCATGCCAATCGATTTACTGGCTTTTCAAGAGTGCATGACTTCCATGTGCTTCCAAAATCAATGGAGTATTCCATTTTTTGAACCTGTAGCTCACCAGCCCAAGCATGTCCATTTATTTTTAAGCTCTTATTTTTTAAAAGTGCTCCAGATTTTGGGTAAGTAATGATTGATTTTACGGGCATTGATTCAATTATGCACATATCTGATTCTTCAACTTTGCTTCCTGGTGAGACAGTTTCACAAGGCACACGATAAGAGCTCCCACCCATTTTTGCACCATCGTGAACTATATTGCGAATACTTATTCGTTCTAACCATTTTCCTGAAGTAGATGCGGGCCAGCCACCACAAACCAATCGCAAAGGAAAACCATGCGTTAATGGAATAGGGTTACCATTCATCTCAAAAGCTAATAGCGTTTCATCTTGCATGGCCTTAGTTATTGGAACACCACGCGAAATAGGTTCTTTGTTGGGATCACCGCTTAAATGGGTGTCAGCTGCATGATAACCTATATAAACCCCATCTGATTTTATTCCAACATCCTGTAGAACATCACGTAGGCGAACTCCTGTCCAATTTGCACACGAAACTGCGCCTATGGTCCATTGGTTGCCTTTTGCTGGCGGATTGAATTCACTTCGACCATTACCACCACACTCTAAGGTCAATTGATAGGTATGGGTTTTGAATTTTGACTTTAACTCTTGTAAAGAATAGCTTTTAGTTGTTTGTACAGACTCTCCGTCAATGGTTAATTTCCAATTAGCAGCAGTAATATTCTGTGGAATCTTTCCATTATTTCGAATAAACATGAATTTGTTAGGGGTGACCTTATCGTTCAACAAATGTGCCTTAGCTTCCATGTTCCAAGGCTTGTCGTTCAGTAGTACCATTTCGCTATCTTTTTTGAACAGTTTAAATGGGTCAGGGTTTAGTAAGCCCAAAGGTTCATAATCCTTTGGCATTTGGTTGCCAAACACAATTTCGGTGCCTAAAACGCTTGAAATAGTTGCTAAGGTTAATTTTGAAGCAAATTTTCTTCGATTCATGAATTACGGATGAACCTTAAAAATACTACAAAAAATAGGATGCCTATGTAACTAAAGTTACATCACTTTTTATTTAAGAAATTTAACTTTGACGATGAGATTAAAAAAGTGGCATAAACTTATTCTAGTATGTTTTACTTGTATTGCAATCGTATTGATGTTAGTGCTACTAATCGACTACTTAAAATTTTAAACGTATGAAAAAAAATATGGGCGGTGCAGACCGCATTATTCGTTTTATTGTGGCGTTAATAGTTATTGCCTTGTATTATTTTAAGATTATTGATGGCACATTGGCCTATGTGCTATTGGGGCTTTCTGGTATTTTTATCTTGACAAGTTTTGTGAGCTTTTGTCCGTTGTATACTTTATTCGGACTTAATACCTGCAAGATTAAAAAATGAGAAATATCATATTTTAGGTAGGGTAAGGCGACTATTTTTGATTCAACATTAAATGGATTGATATGTTTTTAAAGTTACTTCCTTTAGTTGCTTGGGAAAATGGTATTTGGATGATTGGTGTTTTTGTACTTGTGGCTCTTATTTTAATTGGAGCTGTGTATAGTATGATGAATAGCGGTAAGAAATCATAATACATTTCCTTTAAAATTCATTCTGGTCTCTTGTAACATTGGTTACACGAAGTGACCTACCTTTGCCCTTTCTTTGTAAAAACTTCGAATATGAATGTCATCTTACAACCTTGGCCTTGGTATGTTTCTGGCCCTTTAATTGCTCTAACCATGGCAATTTTGATATTGCTGGGCAAGCGATTTGGTATGTCATCTAATTTACGAACCCTTTGTGCCGCTGCGGGAGGCGATAAGGCAGCTGAATTTTTTAGGTTTGATTGGAAAGCGCAACGATGGAATCTTGTGGTTATGCTTGGGGCAATACTAGGTGGATTTATAGCAGCTAATTACCTCACTTTAGATGAGTCTGTTGCTATTAGTTCAAAAACCATCGCGAAATTAGAACAACTTGGTTTTAGTAGCGCAGGTGAATCTTACATGCCGATAGAATTTTTTGCCAATCAGGCTTTCTCGAGTCCTAAGACTTTAATCATTCTTCTTTTGGGTGGCTTTTTGGTCGGTTTTGGAGCACGTTATGCGGGCGGTTGTACTTCTGGTCATGCCATTTCGGGTTTAAGTAATCTACAATTACCTTCTTTGATTGCGGTGATTGGTTTTTTTGCTGGCGGATTGCTTATGATTCATTTTATTTTTCCTTTAATTTTCTAGTGGTATGAAGAGTTTAATTTATTTAGTTGTAGGGGTATTTTTTGGGATAGTGATGTTTAAATCAGAAGCGGCTTCATGGTTTCGAATCTATGAGATGTTTCAGTTTGATGCTTTTCATATGTACGGCATTATTGGTTCGGCACTAGTATTGGGCACTTTGTTTACCCAATGGGTCAAGAAAGGTAATAAGAAGTCCTTTTTTGGTGAAAGTATTAGCATTGCAAATAAAGAAAAGTCGTTTGCTAGATATGCTATTGGCGGCACTTTATTTGGGCTGGGCTGGGCATTGGCGGGTGCTTGCCCTGGGCCAATGTACACCCTTTTAGGGGCTGGATATTTACCTATTTTGGTGGTGATTTTAGGAGCTTTGCTAGGTACTTTTGTTTATGGCATACTAAAAAACAAACTCCCTCACTAAAAGACTTGCCCAATATTTCTTAAGATTTTAGCGTTATGCAGAGGCTTTTAACCATAAAACGAGATTTTTAGTTGCCCTAGTTTTAAGGTTTTAACTTTGTAATCTTTAATTGTTGATTATTTCGTAATTGGCAAAGCGTAATGCATATGCAAACTACTACTTGGATTATTGATGATGATATGGTCTCTCAATTTGCTACAAGATATTGTCTTCAGCAATATGATGTTCAGCTTGTTATTGATACCTTTTCAAATGCCGAAGAGGCACTTGAAGCTGCATCAGTATTAGTAGCCGCTAAGCAACCTTTACCTTCTCTTATTTTTCTTGACCTTGTTATGGGCGATATGGATGGCTGGCAGTTTATCGAGAGCTTAAAAAAACTTATTAAACGAGATTCGTTCCCTGAAATATATGTGTTATCCGGTTTTGCAAATTCGAAGGACAGAGCGATTGCTAAACAACATAAGCAAGTAGCAGGCTATTTTGATAAACCCTTAAGCAGAATCAGTCTGCAGAAAGTATTTGCTGCAAAGGTTTAAAATTCTTTTCAAAAAAGATTTTTCTCTACTACTTTAAAAAATATATTTTTGATTTCTATTTTCAGGCCCCGTAGTTCAATGGATAGAATAGAAGTTTCCTAAACTTTAGATGCAAGTTCGATTCTTGCCGGGGCTACTTTTTTAATTCTTCACTACCTTAGTTGCAAATACAGTTGAATGGATAAAAAGATGAAGAACGTATTTGTTAAAGGTGCTATTACCCCAGATTTTATTGCAAACTCCATTGCAAAACACCAATCAAAGACTACTATTGGTGCCCATGATATTTTTTTGGGTCAAGTTCGAGCTGACAAAATTGATGGTAAGACTGTAGGTTCAATCGAATATACAGCCTATGAATCAATGGCCAATCAAAAATTTCATGAGATTCGTGAAGCAACCTTTGAAAAGTTCGATTTGACCTGTATGCATATTTATCATAGTTTGGGTAAAGTGGGTGTTGGCGAAATTTGTCTCTTTGTTTTTGTGTCTTCTCCTCATAGAAAAGAAGTTTTTGAAGCATTACATCATGTAGTTGAAGAAATTAAAAAAGAAGTCCCTGTTTTTGGTAAAGAGCTGTTTGAAGATGAATCTTACCAATGGAAAATTAACTCTTAGTTTATGGTAGATATCACACAAAAAAATAACACGCATAGAACAGCAATAGCTCAAGCAATCGTCAAAGTAGGGAGTATTGAAACTATTAAAGCTGTTCAGAACAAAACCGTGCCTAAAGGTGATGTGTTTGCTATGAGCAAAGCAGCTGGTTTTTTAGGCCTAAAAAAAACTCCTGAACTTTTACCTGATTGCCATCCACTCCCAATTGAATATGCCGGAATTCATTATGAGATTGACGGTTTATATATTATTGTAAAAGTTGAAGTAAAAACGTTTTATAAAACGGGGGTAGAGGTAGAGGCCATGCATGGAGCCAGTGTTGTTGCTCTAAATATGTATGATATGCTTAAACCTATTGATAAGGATATTGAAATTCAGAAGATTAAGCTGCTAAAAAAGACTGGTGGAAAGTCAGATATCAATAACCAATAATTAGAGGGCAATTTCTGGCTTTATTCAAAATTAGCGTACTATTTACTCAAATTCTCCAACATCTCATTTGTAGTTTTCTCCAAATCAAATTCAGGTTTCCAACCCCAATCTTCACTAGCCTTTGAATCATTTATACTACTCGGCCAAGAATCTGCAATTTCTTGTCTAAAATCTGGGTCGTAACTCATTTCAAAATTGGGAAGATGATTTTTGATACTGTTCGCAATTTCTTCTGGGCCAAAACTCATAGCACCTAAATTATAAGACGAGCGAATACTTAGTTTTTCTGGTTTGGCCTCCATAAGAGATATCGTTGCTCTGATAGCATCATCCATAAACATCATGGGCAGTTTAGTGCCTTCAGCTAAAAAGCAAGTATACTTTTTATCTTCCAAAGCCCTATGATAAATTTCAACTGCGTAGTCTGTAGTTCCGCCGCCAGGTAATGTTTTCCAGCTTATTAAGCCAGGGTACCTAACGCTTCGCACATCTACGCCAAACTTTTTAAAGTAGTATTCGCACCAGCGTTCACCAGATTGTTTGCTAATGCCATAAACCGTGCTAGGTTCCATTAGGGTATGTTGTGGTGTTTCATCTTTTGGGGTATTTGGGCCAAAAACGGCAATGCTCGATGGCCAGAAAACCTTATCTACTTTCCTTTCTTTGGCGAGGTTGAGTACATTGAACAATGAGTTCATATTGAGATTCCAAGCACGCATCGGAAACTTCTCTGCGGTAGCACTCAGCATTGCAGCCATTAAGTAGACTTCCTCAATTTCATAATGCATAACCACGTTTTCTATGGCTTCATAATCTGTTGCATCTAATAATTCAAATGGTCCCGATTCCATTAAGGTTTCACTGCCCTCACGAATGTCACTGGCAATAACGGCATCCGCACCATATTTATCGCGTAATGCTATCGTCAGTTCAGTTCCAATTTGCCCACAGGCACCAATAATTAAAATAGATTTCTGCATTTAAAATCAAGTTAATTCAATACGATGTAAATATAGCTTATCTTAAAATTTGTACTTTCGTTTTATGCAGAAATTGTTAATTATCATCTTCTTTTTTGGGATAGCTTTAGGTTGTAAAAAAGAAGGAAAACAAGACTTGACCGATGAAAATGCAAAAGTCTTTTTTACATTTCAAGATATGCCCAAGTCTCAAGAAATTAATAACGAGGCAAAAGAGATTTTGAAGGATTGGAAAGAATTTCAAGAACTGAAGAGTAGTTTTGAAGTTTTATATAGAGCATCTAATAATGAAGACTTAGCGCTCGCTATTGATGATTTGTTAGAAAAAGAAAAGACATTAAGAGAAGGTGATTATCCAGAAGTGTTTGATAGACCACAAGTTAAAAGTAGGCAACAGGTTTTAAGAACCTATCTCTTAAAAGTACAAGCTAGTATCACTGATCAAACTGATGTTAATCAGCCAATGAAAGAATTTTTACTGGCAAATAATGCTTGGCGTAATCAGTTTAGTTTATTGGTCAAGAACAAATTAGATGTAAAACTTATTTTAGATGAATAATAAAGTGATTACCGTATTTGTATTTTTTATTACGGCCGTAATCTTTTCGCAGCAAAGTGAAAAAGACAGGGTTGAGGTAGTTTTAGATGCTTGGCATGCGGCTGCCTCTGATGCGAATTTTGACACCTATTTTGGATTAATGACCGATGATGGCGTGTTTTTAGGGACAGATGCTACAGAGAATTGGCAAAACGATGAATTTAGAGCTTATGCTAAGCCTCATTTTGATAAGGGAAGGGCATGGAGTTTTACTGCTGTAGAGCGTAATGTCTATCTGAATGAAGAAGAAAATTTCGCTTGGTTTGATGAATTATTGGATACACAAATGAAGCTTTGCCGAGGTTCAGGGGTGCTTCAAAAAATAAATGGTAATTGGAAAATAGCACATTATGTTTTGTCAATAGCAGTACCCAATGAATATGTTAGAGGGTTAATAGAAATGAAAAAAGTATCAGACAGTCTGCTAACCAATAAACTTCGCAAGATTAAATAGTTACTTACTTTCTGTAGCGGTAAATTTTGGAGGTGATTGCCAAAGAACGTTCACAATCATCCATTTGTTATTTTCTTTCATCAAACTTAAGTAGTCTATACCCCATACCGCTGTTACTTTAGCACTTGCAGTTTGGTCAGAAACTTCAAAAACTGTTATGTTTTTTGGCGAATTTTCATCTGTTCTACTACCATCTTTATTCCATCTTTTTGCAAGTGACACCAAATCATTGAATGGCATTTCTAATTGTTCTGAATACTTCTGCTTGTCATCTTGATAATAAAAGCCTGTTTTGCGAACGCTATGGTGCACACTTTTATAGGCCAAGGTAGTATCAGCATTATAAAAGGTATTGATATAATCGAAACATGCTTGTCGAACGTCAGCAATTTCTTGTTCTTTGTTTTGAGCAAATATAGAGGTCATGGAAAATAGAAATACGAGAATAAAAGCGGATTGTTTCATGATGTTATTTTGAGTTATTGAAAGATATATAATATCAATTCTACACGTAATAAATAGATGTTAATATTTGTTTTGTGGATAACAAAAAAGAGGCTAAAAAGCCTCTTTTAATTTTTTTAAAGACAACAGAAGTTATTCTTTTGGGTCTTCGGGTGTATTCTTTTTTGATTCTAAAGCCTGTTTGCTCAAACTGGCTAAATTAAAACTAGGGTCTGTTTTTAGAGCTTCGTCCATAAGTCCGATAGCTTCGTCAACCTTTGCTTTATCGTTGTTGAACACCAATAAGCCTTTTAAATGATAAAAACCAGCTTTCAAAGAAGCTTCATAAGGCTGTTGACGCTCATAAAAGGCATGCTTCATTTCATCTTTGGCATTGGCAAGGCCATATTCAATATTACCTGCAGCTCCGATGGTGTCGCCCGTCAATATTTTTAAATCTGCCAATTCGTAAGCCAAATAGGGATTAGGATTTCTCTTATAAAGAATTTCAAATTGTTCAATCGCTCTTTTAGGTTGATTCATTGCTTTTAGTGACATCGCCTTAACCTGAACTGAAATATTTGAACCATCAGGATTATTTTCGATACCAATTGTATTAAGCGCTTGTACGTGTTGACCATTGTTTAGGTAGACTAAAGCCAATGTATCGCGTCGCTCTGACGACGGTGCAATTACATTTAAATGGGTGAGTGCATTAATAACACCGCTTACGTCACCTTGTAAACGCATTTCTTTATAAAAAGCCTCGTAATGAGCCAACATTTCATTTTGGGACTGGGCAAATAATGAAGTCGACGAAATCAATATTAGTAGTAGAAGTATTCTTTTCATTTTCTGTTTCTTTTATAAGTGGCGCAAAACTATAAAATTTTAGCGTATCATATTGTTAAAGAAAACAGTACATTAAACTTAAAAAGATGCCTTAAGGCATCTTTTTAAGTATCTGATTTATGAACATTTAAGAAGCTATAAGTTGATAGGAGCTTCTGTTTGAAAAATCACAAACTAGTTTTGAATAAAAAGCAAGACTTTTAGGATCCTTTTCAATACATGATTTCAAAAAATCTGACAGGTTTTTGAAGAAAAGATTCATAGGTAATGTCTTTAAATTGATATTGACTGTTTTTGGGTCATATACTTCATCATTAATGACAATATTCATTTTTACCCTATGCCTATGATAGTCAATTTGCGCATCCGAAGCATTGTAATATTTTTTGATGATGGCTTCATGAAAATCTTGAATTTTTTTAGTCATTTTTCCCTTTGCAGAACTGCGCGCAATAATTTTTTCAACTTCTGTTAAGATTCTCGTTTTTAAACTTGAATTTTCCATAACTATAACTTTTTAGCTTTACTTAAAGTTATGTATTTTATCGATAAGCCCTTTGTTTACAGGGGTTTTATTAACATAAATCTATCTTAATTGTTGTGAAAAAACCTTTTTTTGTGGTGTGTTAAGAGACTATTGTTGTAAGTAATTGGTGACTTTTAACATAAAAAAGACGGCTTTTGATGGTTTTTTTGAGGATTTTATTCTTTGATGTAACAAACTGTGGTGGGTTCAAACCCTTCTTTATTGCTTCTGTAGTATAGTATTCTTTTTTAGTTGGATGATGGTGATAAACCCCATTAAAAATTAAACCCCAATAACCCTCTTTGATAATGGTTTCAATCATTAAAATACAATCATCAAGATGAATCAAATTGATAAATTCCTCCCCATTTTTCAAATCAGTTCTGCCTGCTAAATAATATACAGGATGACGATGAGGTCCAATCAATCCTCCAAACCTTAGTACCGTGGTTTCAATTTTTGGGTTAGAAAGGAGTAATTTTTCAACTTCTAACAATTGCTTTCCGGATGCCGTTAAAGGTTGAGTAATGCTTTTTTCATTAATTTCACCTTCAATTTCACCGTAGACTGATGTACTGCTTATAAAAAGGATTTTTTCAACTTCTGATACTTCTATATACTTCAGAAGTAATCTTATACGCTTTACAAAACTTTCACCAGCTGTTTTTCTTAGACTTGGCGGAATATTGATAATTAAAACTTCCAAATCCTTTAAAAAATCTTGAATATCACCCTCTACTTTATCTTGTTTCAAAGTAACATGATATGAGAGAATCCCCAAACTTTTTAGCGCTTCAAGTTTGTGTTGTGAAGTTGTTGTGCCTTTAACACTATTTCCTTTAGTGATTAGGTTTTTTGCCAAAGGTGTACCTAACCAGCCACAACCGAAAACTCCAATGTTCTTACTCAAAAGTCAGTTTTTTGATAATTAGCGTGGCATCATTTAAAACAAAGGGCATTGGAATACTATTTTTTGGTCGCTGCGGAACCGAAAATTGACTATTGGTTAAAAGGTCATTCGAAGCTTCGTAAAGAGTGAGTTCTAAAGGTTGGTCTTTCTGAAACTGTAACTCAATTTCGGTATAATCATTATTACTTACATAATGTGTAATTAACTTTCCGTATCTCCTATTTATTAAATAATATTCAGAAAGCTCAATACCATTAACCCTTGCTTTATCTAATGTAATTTGATTGGTAAAGATCTCTAATCGGTTAATAGTTCTTTTAGGGGTGATACACAACGACAATGAACGTTGGTTGCCAATAATAGTATCTCTTGTTATAAGGGTCTCGGGTTGTGCCAAAGTTTTTACAGGTGCTTTTGAGGTATAGGTAAACCCAGTGCCATATTTGCTGCTGATGGTTTTGCTGTCTGAAAATGACTTTTTTGCATCCCCTAAATATTGCGAATTCCAATCTATTAAAACATTGTCATAGGTCGCCCAATTTGCGTTTTTAGTGTCAGCATTATAGACGTATAAGAGACTGCTTGGTTTAGGTCTTTCACTATTGAAATCTGAATTAATATGGGCTCCGATACTGACCATGACATAAAATAAAATTGAAATAACTGCAAATCGAAATTTATGTTTGCTTAGGCCTAATAATGGTAAAAGGAAAAAGTACAAAAGCGTCACAAAAACGGTTGCAGCCACCATCATTTTAAGTCCTAAACCGACAGGGAACATTTTGATAAAAGGCGCGTAGATAAAAATTGCCGGCAGTGCTAAAAAGAGCAACAGAAACGAGCTTGGCTTTTCTTGGTTAATGGTTACCATTAATGCTGCCAACAGTCCAAATAGGGGAACAATAAAGAAGCTTGCTCCCTTAAGGTAAATGGCAACCAATACGCAAATTAAAAGCCATAAAAAAATTGGCGCTATAAGCAAGTTCGGAGTTGAGATTTTTCGAAATCTATTGTAAACGAAAAAACAAATCGCTAAAGCAAAAAGTGAAAAAGCTAAAATGTAGGAATGCCCATTATAGGTAAATCCATGGAGCATATCTTTAAAACTAGGATACCACCACTTTAGGGCCGTCCAACTAAAATAACCAAAAGCACCGTTGATTATTAAGGTCAAAAGCATGGGTGCAAAACTCTTTAAAGCAGAATTTAGATTTAGCGATTTTTTCTTAAACCCTAAAATAATGAGGGCTATAAAAATTAGAGCAGCTAATCCAAACATGGGCCAAATCCATTCAAAGGGATAAGAGATTAATTTAAAAAATGGGATGTTAAAATAGACATAGTCATTTAAGCTTTTTAAGCTAGTAAGGTCACTATTGCTAAAATAACTTAACAGCGGCATTAGATAGCTGCCTTGGTGCGCTAATGTTTTCCGGTCAAGTCGTTCATAAGTATCCAGTGCGGTGTGATAGTCAAAATGGTCATCAATGAACGCAAAATTGAACCCATCAATATCAGCATCTTCTCTAAAAACTGTCAAGTCAGTATCATTGGGGAGCATTTTATAGATGCTATAAGCCAATGAATTGGCAACCGGATAATCAGGATTTGCTTTTGTAAACTCTTGAATTAATTTCCCATTTCCGCGATTGGTTTCAATGAGCATATAGCTTGGCCCACCACTGCCCCTGGCTTCAAAGTTTAAAACCAGACCTACTTCTTTTGCCCAAACGTGTTTTTTAACAAAGAGGTCGGCACCATTGAGTCCTAATTCTTCAGCATCGGTAATTAGAATGATAATATCATTTTTAGGATTTTTGTTTTCTAACAAAAAGGCTCTAATACCTTCTAAGATAGTGGCGACACCACTTGCGGCATCACTTGCGCCCAATGAAGAATGTGGGCTGCTGTCATAATGAGAAAGTAATAAAAGTGCTTTACCCGATTGACTCCCTTTTATTCTGGCTAAGATATTTGTGGCTTTGCTTAAATTACCCCCATCTCCTGCGGTGTACCCTTCTTGAGTACTAGTTTGAAGCCCCATTTTGTTGAGTTCTCCAATAATATAAGCTGCTGCCTTTTCGTGACCATTAAAGCCAACCCCATGGGGTTGTAACGACAGGTTTTTGACATGTATCAAAGCATTGTCAACAGAAAAGGAGCTTGTGTCAAATTCCTGTCCAGGCGAGTAAGAGGGCATGAGTGACTTAAAACTCCAATACACTGCTAGCAATACTAGAAAAAGACATGTTGTTCTTGAAAAACTCATAATTGTTTTAGTTGGCACATAAATGTATAAAAATATGACCGTTTACCTTGTTTAACCCTTGAAATTCAAATAATTCGTTAAAATTCACTATATTAGGTAATCAACCTTCAACGTAAATGATATGGGAATTAAAAGCTTTCAAGGGGCCAGAGCAAAGGTCGATTCAAAAAAAGATTATGATGCGCCAATTTTGGTTTCTGACTATATGACTAGAAAATTGGTAAAGTTTGCACCAGAACAATCGATTCTTGAAGTTATGGAGGCTTTTGCAAAATATAAAATTTCTGGGGGCCCCGTCATGGATGCCAATGGTTTTTTAGTTGGTATTATTTCTGAAGCAGATTGTATGAAGCAGATTTCTGAAAGCCGTTATTTTAATCAACCAATACTTGATAAAAGTGTGGAACGATTCATGACTAAAAATGTAGAAACCATTCCTCATGATATGAGCATATTTGATGCTGCAGGGGTTTTTGATAGGCATAATAGAAGGCGTCTTCCGGTTATGAAAGATGATATTTTGGTAGGCCAAATAAGCCGAAAAGACATTGTTATTGCTGCCCTAAAATTGAGTGGACAGAATTGGAAGTAACTTATTCCCTTTTTACAATCATATAATAATCATTATCTAAAGGAAGATAGCCTAAGTCATAGACAAAAAAATAGGTACTTCCTTTTTTTGTGGTGTATAGGTTGGTAATATATTCAAAGTCAAAACCCTTATCCATTAAACGGGTTTTAGTTGTTCTGGTTTTTCCTTCTTTTAGTTCAAAACTGTCTAGAATTCTATAGTTCTTACGCAGTCTGTTGTTTACGTTGCGAACTAGACTCTTACTGTCTTTATTAAGCTTGTTATTATGCGCATTACGACAATAATCTGAACAGAATTTTTTATCAGCACGTCCTTTAATTTCAGTATCACACTCTAGACATAATTTCATGGTGCTACTGTTTTTTATAATTAAAAACTACTTCATTACTAGTGCCGTCTTCATTGCCTATTAGGCCATAAATATTTATTTCGTTGGCACTCACATTTTCAAAGGTGAACCCATCAAAATATACTCGATTGCCCTCTACTTTAATGAACTTGAATTGCTGTACCTCATCCTTTTCTTCCCAACCATGTAAGTCAGTATCAAAATGTTTGAGTTCAAAAATCAGACTATTATCTAACTCTCTTATATGGCCTACTTCGTAAAAAGTGACTTTATCTTCAACTAAATGACGAAAAACAAACATCATGGAACCTCCAGCCGCAGGGCTCCAAATTTCTTCGGTTATTCCTCCAAAAGCAGTGCCAGACCATTGACCTTCCATAAAAGAAACTAATGCTATTTGGGCTTCTGGTGATTCTTGACTTTCATTTAATTGAAGTGTATTTTGACCTTGAACAATGAAAAAATTAAAGAGTATAATTGAAAATAATAGTCGCATAGCTTGGCTTTGTTTAGTTCTAGTCAATTACAATATCGTATTTTTTCAATAAACCAATTAATTCTTCTTTACTGAACTTCGTCTTTTTTAAAGAGTTTATTTCAGGATTAATATTAAAATTAAAGGCTTTTGTAAGATTAGCCTTGTCAAGGATAGTATTTTCAAATAGGGTGTTATCTAGGTTACAATCTGTAAAATTTGAAGAGGTCAAATTAGTTGAGGTGAAATCTGCCTGGCTCAAGTTAGAACCTGAAAAATCGGTTTCTTTTAAACTCAACTCATAGAATATCGCCAGGGTCAAGTTGCATTGCGAAAATGTAACAGTCATAAAAGTCGTTTCCGATTTATCGAAAGAAACACCTATTAATTTACAAGATTCAAACCGAACGTTATTCCAAACGGTGTTGGCAACATTAGTATTACTTAAGTTACAATCTTTAAATGTGCAATCAACAAAGTTTTGATTGTCTAAATAGCCATTTTGGAATTGACACCCTTCAAAAACACATTCTTCATAATCAGCTTTGGCTAAAGGATTTTGATGGAATTTTTCATTTTTAAAATGGGTGTCGGCCACAAATGGCTTGTTCATTACTCTTCATTTAAAATTAAAGCTGGCAAATCTAATGATTTGAACAATTGGTTATAGTCGTTCATCTCTTTGCCAACAATTGTATTCTTTTCAGTTTTGTAGGTTGCCCAATCCGCTAATAAATCTTTAAGACGCTCTTTAGCTCCTTCGGTAACTTGTGGTTCAGCGACATCTACAAAACCTTTTAAATGCAATAAATCTGCATTCAATTGATTGTTGAAATTGATGACATCTTGAAAGGTTTTTTGGTTGGGCTGAATTAAGTTCTCTTCCCACATAGTGATACGTTTTTCAAGAGATTTTCCTTTTTCAAGTAAATCTGTAGCTTGCTCATTCTCCTCGAGTAGTTTTTGGTAGTTTTTTAATTGTGATTTAGCAGACCGCATTTGATTGACTGCATCGTGCATTTCTTTCACGGTATCATCAATGCTTGCCAGCATTTTTTGCTGTTCTACATAATCTCTTGGAGTACCCTCAACTTTCGGATTTGCCAATACCTTTGCCGAAGTTTCTACAACTTCGTTACCTAAAGTCATTCTTAAGGTATAATTTCCAGGACCGACGCGATGTCCGGCAGAGTTGCCGAGTACAAAGACTTTTTCGATGCTTGGTAATGCTTCTGTTCTAAAATTCCATGTGAATCGATTGTATCCTTTTTTGGAAGGTAGTACTGCTGGTTTTGAAGGTCCTCCAGGCCATGATTTAAAGCCTTTTGGTTTTTGATTGGTATAACTACGAATAACCTTTCCGTTTTGTAAAACTTCTAGTTTCAATTCCGTTGAATCTAACTTTTTAGGAAGGTAGTAATCAACAGTTACCCCGGATTTTGGATTTTGTCCTAAACCAGGAACGGGTTTGTCTCGGCTGCCACCAAAAATTCGATAACTCGCTTTAGGTTGTACAATTTTAAGTTTTTCTGAGGTATCAAAACTATTTTGAATAGCTCCTAGATCATCTAAAATCCAGAAAGAACGACCGGCAGTAGCAACCACTAAATCATTATCTTGAATAGTCAAATCATTAATAGGAACAAGAGGTAAGTTAGACTGAAATTTCTGCCAATTCTGTCCATCATTCATGGAGATATAAAGTCCAGTTTCTGTTCCAGCATATAATAAACCTTTCTTCTTTTTGTCTTCACGAACTGCACGAACAAAGGTGTGTTTATCCGTTATGCCATTAGTTATTTTCGTCCAGGTTTCACCATAATCAGTTGTTTTAAAAACATAAGGTTTTAAATCCATCGATTTGTAGCGCATCACGGCAACATAGGCAGTTGCGGCATCGTGTGGAGAAACTTCAATACTATTCACAATACCATTTCCAATATTTGGCGGAGTAATGTTTTGCCAATTGGCACCGCCATTTTTGGTGATATGTACCAAACCGTCGTCACTACCAGCGTAGAGTACGCCTTGTTCATGCTGAGATTCTACCAAATACATTAAAGTGTTGTAGTTTTCACCTCCGGCGGCTTCATTAGTATACGGTCCTCCGCCAGGGCCTTGTTTGTCCTTTTCATTTCTAGTCAAATCTGGACTTACAACTTCCCAGCTTTGACCACCATCTGTAGTTTTGAAAACGACATTGCCTGCATGGTATATCGTATTTCTGTCATGTGGAGAACTAATGATTGGTGCATTCCAATTATAGCGGTATTTAAAATCCTTAGGCACTTTCCCCAAGCCAAGTTCAGGATACTCCTTTATTGGTTTTCCTTCTCGTGAGGCCTTTACCCATTTTTCAATAATACCTTGGTAACAACCACCATAAACCACTTCAGGATTATCAGGGTCAAATGCCAGATAAGCACTTTCACAGCCCGCAACCGAATACCAATCTTTCCAGTCAATACCGCCGTCATTAGTTCTACTTGCAATTGCAATAGCTGAATTATCTTGTTGCCCACCGTAAACATTGTAAGGGACTAGGTTATCTGTAATGACTCTATAAAACTGTGAAGTGGCCTGATTTTGTTGTGTGCTCCAACTTTTTCCGCCATTATTTGAAACATTTGCACCGCCATCATTAGAGTTGATCATTTTTGAATTGTCATTCGGATTAATCCATAAATGATGATTATCACCATGAGGAGTTGCCAAAGGTTTGAAAGATATACCGCCGTCAATTGATTTGGTGACAGGTGCATTTAAAACGTAAACCACATTCTCATCTTGAGGGTCGGCAAATATTTCCATGTAGTACCATGAGCGAGCAATATTGATTCGGTCTTTATTGACCTGTGTCCACTTTTTACCCGCGTTCATGCTTTTATAGACGCCGCCTTTATCACCTTCTGCTTCAATAACAGAAAAAACAATATCAGAATTGGCCCGAGAAACTGAAATTCCAGCTTTTCCGAATTCCTTTGGAAGACCTTCTTTCAAATGCTTCCATGTAGTTCCTCCATCGGTCGATTTATGAATTCCTGAAGAAGCCCCACCAGATTCCATTGTCCATGGATAGCGGCGATGTTGCCACATTGCAGCATATAAAATCAAAGGATTATTCATATCCATGGATAAAGAAGAAACCCCCGTTGTATCATTAACAAAAAGAACGCGCTCCCAAGTAGTGCCACCATTCATAGAGCGGTAAACCCCACGCTCTTGTGAAGGACCATATTGTGCTCCTTGTGCCGAAATAAAAATGATATCGGGATTAGTAGGATGAATAATTACATCAGAGATATGCCTCGATTCGTCAAGACCTATGTGCTTCCAAGTTTTACCCGCATCGGTCGATTTATAGACCCCATCACCCATGGAGGTCATTACCCCTCTTGCAGCATGTTCGCCCATACCGACAATAACAATATTCGGATTGCTTTCAGCCACTGCTATAGCGCCAACAGTACCTGTATTTAGTTGTCCGTCTGAAATATTCTTCCAAGTGATACCGTCATCAGTGGTTTTATATATCCCACCACCCACGCTACCCATATAATAGGTCATGGGTTGCCCAACTACTCCAGTTGAGGTTACGCTACGGCCTCCTCTAAAAGGACCGATATTTCGCCATTTGAGTCCTGAATAAAGAGAATCGTTTAAAACTATAGTTGGTGTAGTGTTTTGTTTCTTTTTGCGTTGAGCAGTAGTGCTCAAAGGAATTAAAAATAAGAGTAGTAATACGAGTCGTAAAGTTTTCATGTGGTCGGAATTAGTCCTTTGAAAGATACGAAAGCTGATGGATATGATTAAAAGAATGTTAAATGTTATTTTTATTTGGAACAATCGTTCTGTTATCAATATGTTTGTACTGGAATGAACGTTCTGAAATAAAAAACAAAGAAATATAAATTTAGAATTATGAGAAAATTAGAAAACAAAGTCGCTATAATAACAGGAGCAACAAGTGGAATGGGTTTACAAACAGCTAAGCGTTATTTAGAAGAAGGTGCAAAAGTGGTTTTGACCGGTAGAAGTCAAGAAAAATTAGACGCATTAAAAGGTGAGTTACAAGGTGATTATCTTTTAGTAAAGGCTGAGGCAAGTAGTGTTACCGATAGCGAAGAATTGATAAAAACTACGGTTGATACCTTTGGAAAAATTGACGTTCTCTTTTTAAATGCAGGAATTTTTAGAGTAGAAACTATTGACGGATTGACCGAAGAATTATTTGATGAGGTTTATAACATCAATGTTCGTGGACCATTGTTTACGGTAAAGACTGCTTATAACGATTTAAATGAGGGAGCAAGTATCATTTTTAATACTTCGGTAACTAATGTAAAAGGTTTTGGAGGCATGTCTGCCTATGCTTCAAGTAAGGCAGCGTTACGTTCGTTAACTAGAACCTTAGCAGCGGAATTTGGTCCAAAAGGAATTCGTGTAAACGCAATTTCTCCAGGTCCTATTGATACACCGATTTATGGTAAGCATAATGTGCCTCAAGAGAATATAGATGCTATGGCAGCAAGTTTTCCTTCATTAGTTAGTTTGGGTCGTTTTGGAAATGCAGATGAGGTAGCTACTACAGCGGTATTTTTGGCATCTTCAGATAGTAGTTATATCACTGGTGCAGAAATTCCTGTAGATGGTGGATTCGCTCAGGTGTAATTTTTTGGATAAATTTGGAACAAGTATTCCAGTATGCCGCGTACGAAACAATTTGATGAAAAAGAAGCGTTGAACAAAGCAATGGAACTCTTTTGGGAAAAAGGGTTCCATGCTACTTCAATACAAGATTTGGTTTCACAACTGAGTATTAATCGAGCAAGTTTATATGATACTTTTGGTGGAAAAGAGGCATTGTTTGAGGCCGCTTTTGAGTTATATCGTGAGACAAATGGAAGTATCATTCAACATCTATTTGAAACTGAGTCTTCAGTTAAAGAAGGTTTCAAAAAACTATTTCAAATGGCCATTGATGAATCGGTGCAAGACAATTGTAAAAAAGGTTGTTTTGTTGTGAATACGACTACGGAATTAATACCTGGTGATGATAAAATACAGAACATTCTTTTAGAACATAAAGCAGCTACAGAAAACCTATTTACAGCTTTTGTTCAAAAAGGTATTGGGAGTGGGGAAATCAATGCAAATAAAAACCCGAATGAAATAGGATTGATGCTATTTGCTTTATTTAATGGTATTCGTGTTTTGGCAAAGGTGGACCCTCATCCTGAAAAATTAAAAAGCATTATGAAATCAGGTCTTTCCGTATTGGACTGAACTATTCAGAAATCTTAAATTTCACATTCACCGTAGATTCCACTCGAATTTGTTCAAAACCAATATCTAATGGCTCCGGAGCACCAGCATCTTCCATAGCCATAGTTTTCATTTGCATTCTTGGCTGATAGGTTTGTCTATAGTAGGGTTGTGAATTATCAATAATATGAATGGCTACGCCCACTTTCTGCCCTAAAGGTTTAGTTAATGCATCTGCCTTTAGTTTTGCTTTTTTAACCGCTCTAGACTTTAAGGTAAGTTCTAATTCATCCATTTTAGAATATTCCGTTTTTTCTAAATACGTATTGGCAATATCTATATCTTCTAAAGCGGCCATTACTTTTCCAGCTGTTAATCCATCATAAACCAATAATGAATATTGTTTGCTTTTTAAAACCTCTTTGGAACGTAAAAAATACTTTTTGTAATTGCTTGCCAAGTCTTTAATCGTCAATTGTTTGTCAATATCAATACCTAAACCTTTTAGGCTTTGCGCCATTTTGTTTTCTTGCTCTTCAACGGATTTTCGGCCTTTTGAATCTTTTTCTTGAATAGTGATATTCAGATATATTTTATCTGGTGTGACTAGTGTATCCACTTTGGCAGAAGTTTCTAAATAGGGGATATCTAAAAAATTTTTTGATTGTGCCATGATAGAAGTGGTAAGAGTTATAACGATTAAAAAGATTATTTTTTTCATTGTACTGTTTTTTGGTGTGAAGCAAATCTAATGCCAACTATTTTACTTAGCCTTTAAATTCTATCTTTTTATGCGAACCATCACAATAGGGTTTGTTCGCAGACGCCCCACAACGACAAAAAGCGGTCGAGCGTTTTTTGTTTTCAACTGTGCCATTGGTCAAGGTCACTTTTAAATTACCACTTACCAAAAGCGGTCCGTTTTCTACAATGGTACATTCCGTTCCCATGTCCTTCTCTATGTTTTCTTCACTTTTCATTTTATAGGTTAGTGCTCCTGATGGACATTTTGATATTTGAGATTTCAATGCATCCGTCGTTGCGTTTTCTGGTTTAATCCATGGCTTACCTTTCGGGTCATAAACTTCAGGTAAAGTCTTCCAGCAGATTTCTGAATGAATGCATTTTTTAGGTTTCCAGATGACTGTTAAATCACCATTCGAATATTCTTTTATGATTTCTTTTTCCATACTATGCAATGTTAATTCCTTTTAAAACTAATGATTTCCATTCAGGATGTCGTTTGATATACATGGCTACAAAGGGGCACATTGGCACCAAGGTCAATTCTTTTTGTTTAATGTCTTCAAGTACTGATTTAACCAAATTAGTAGCGATTCCCTTACCCTCTAGTTCTGCCGGAACCTCAGTATGTGTTAGATAAATTTTGTCTTGTGTTTTGATATATTCAATACGAGGTTTATGCGTTCCAACATTAAATTCATATTGTTTTAAACTTTCATTCTCGATTAAAATATAAGCCATTCCAGTGTTATTTCGGTCTGTTCAAGTTAAGGAATATTTATTCTTAATTCACACCTAAAATTTTTGTGGGTAATTCCCTACTAAGGGCATCTATATACATTTTCAAACGACTACAAACGACTACAAACGAAAATAAATACTTCCAAACCGAATCTTCTTTCCATCTCGTTCTAGGTTTGCAGTGTCAAGTCGAGTTGGCTTGATGGTATTAACTGTTAATCCATAAAAATTAGAAAGATGAACGCATTAAAAAACAAAGTACAGTTGATTGGTAATTTAGGGCAAGACCCTGAAATTGTAACCATGGACAATGGAAACAAATTGGCAAAATTTTCAATTGCCACAAGTGAAAATTATAAAAATGCCCAAGGCGAAAAAGTAGAGGATGTTCAATGGCACAATGTAGTTGCATGGGGCAAGACCGCTGATATTGTAGAAAATTATTTAACGAAAGGAAAACAAGTTGCTGTTGAGGGTAAATTGACACATCGATCTTATGAAACCAAGGAAGGTGAAAAAAGATATATTACCGAAGTTCGTTGTAATGAACTTTTGATGTTGGGGAAATAAATTGTTAAAGCCCTTTAGCTGCTTGCTTATTTAGTGAACTGATAAAGGGCTTTCTAATTTTCCGTCTTCAAGAGTAAGCATGACGAAGCGATCTACCCATTTGGAACACGCTTTAAAAGATAGCTTGATTATGCTCATACTAACATCAACACAATACGTATTTTTATGCCAATGGTAAAGACAATAGAAAACACCTTACTTCCTTTATTAAAAACCCATTTCGGGTATGATTCTTTTAAACCGAATCAACTAGCAATAATTGAAGATGTTTTAGCCAAAAAAGATGTGCTCGCTATTATGCCTACTGGCGGTGGCAAATCCCTTTGTTTTCAATTAACCGCATTAGCATTGGAGGGAACTGCTATCATAATTTCCCCATTGATTGCTTTAATGAAAGATCAGGTTGATGTACTTAAAGCTAATGGTATAGCCGCAGCTTATTACAATAGCTCACAATCGCAAGAGACACAACAAGAAATTTTCGAAAGCCTCAAACAGGGCCAACTCAAATTGTTTTATGTGGCACCTGAGAGTTTGAGTTTTGTAAATAGTGTCTTGGAAAATATTGCCATTAGCTTATTTGCTGTAGATGAGGCGCATTGCATATCATCTTGGGGGCACGATTTTAGACCGGCTTACAAGCAATTAGGGAGTTTAAAGCAGAAATTCCCGTCCATTCCGATTATGGCTTTAACGGCAACTGCAGATAAAACTACACAAGAGGATATTGTAGAACAACTATCAATTCCCAAAGCAGAGCAACATTTGGCTTCTTTTAATCGTCCTAATTTATATTTAGATGTAAAACCTGCTCAAGACCGAATCAAATATATTCTCGAATTCTTGGAAGAGCGGCCTAATGAAAGCGGAATTATCTATTGTTTAAGTAGAAAAAGTACAGAAGCGATTGCTGCAAAACTGGTAACAGCTGGTTTTAAGGCGCAGGCATATCATGCAGGTATGTCAGCTGAAGAAAGGAATGGGGCACAAGAAGATTTTATAACAGACAACGTTCCTATTGTGGTGGCTACTATAGCTTTTGGAATGGGTATAGACAAAAGCAATGTTCGTTGGGTTATTCATTATAATCTTCCTAAAAATATTGAGGGTTACTATCAAGAAATTGGTCGAGGTGGTCGAGATGGTCTCCCTGCCCATGCTTTACTTTTTTATAGTTTTGGTGACGTAGCCCAATTGCGGAGATTTATTTCTAAAAGTGAAAATGCCGAAGTTGAAAATGCCAAATTAGAACGAATGCAACAATTTGCCGAAGCGTTAAGTTGTCGCAGAATTGCTTTGCTTAATTATTTCGGAGAGCATGTAACCAAAGATTGCGATAATTGTGACATTTGCAACCTTCCGCCCGCCTATTTTGATGCAACTATTTTAGCACAAAAAATATGCTCAGGTGTGGCCCGTTTAAAAGAAAGTGAACCCATGGGAATGGTAATTGATGTGCTTCGCGGTGCTCAAAATGCACAAGTGTTAGAGAAAGGTTACCAACAAGTAAAAACATATGGCGCGGTAAAGGATATTTCTTGGCAAGACTTGCAACAATATGTCATACAATTGCTCAATCAAGGTGTTCTTGATATTAATTTTAAAGAAGGAGCCAGATTGGGTTTAACGCCATTAGCCAAAGAAGTGCTTTTTTCTAATAAAGAGATTCAATTGGCTGTACTACAAAAAGAAACAGATAGGCCAAAGCAAGAAAAAGGGGAGCGTACTAAAAAATCTGGATTGTTCGAAAAACTTAGATTATTGCGCCATCAAATTGCAACAGCGGAAGGTGTACCTGCTTATGTTGTTTTTGGTGATGCAAGTTTAAAGGATATGGAACTAAAACTTCCAAAAAATGAAACAGAGTTTATGGAGGTTTCTGGAGTAGGGCAAGCGAAGCTAGAAAAATACGCTGAGGTATTTTTGAAGGAAATAGGCAACTATGCCAAAACAAAGAAAACAAAGAAAACAAAAATTCCTACTTATTTGAAGTCATTTCAATTGTTCAAAGACGGATTGTCTATCAAAGAAATAGCCTTGCAACGAGACTTATCTGAGAACACTGTTTATGGACATTTAATGAAAGCTAATGCAGAAGGAAAAAATATAGATTTGCATCAATTTCTAACAGGGAAAGAATTGGATAGTATAGCCGATGCAAAAGAAGACCTTCCAAATGCAGATGGTTTAAAAGCTTACTTTGAATACTTCGAAGAACAAATGCCCTATTGGAAAATCAAAATAGGACTGTATTTGTTGGATGACTAACTTCTTTATGAAAAGGTACTACGAGATGAACTACATTTTTAGAATACAAGTTCATTAGATTACTTCGCTATGCTGCAAAGACGTTTCCAACGATAAAAATCACTATTTCACCTTATTTCTTTACTTGTTTGAGAAATTAACAATAATTTAAAGTAAAACAGGTAACAATTAACAACCTAACTCGTCAATTGTTACGTAATTATTACAATGAAAAAGCATTCGTTGCATATCTATTGGATTTTGGTTATGATTCCATTTATGGGCATGACCCAGCAAGATGTGGAACAAAGTACAATTAAGTTTTATTCAAATTTAGCTGAACGAGATGCGCGCAATGAGCAGCGATTGGTTTTAGTAAATGAGGAAGACCATAAAGATTTTTGGAAAGATCAAAAGAATTTTGAAGCACAGTTACACGACAAAAACATAAAAGCGTACTTTATATATCTAAAAAGCAAAGGTCAAGCTTACCAAGTACATGCAATTGGCTGTGACATTAATTGTAACCATTCTGAAGAGTTTTATCAAAAGGCTGCTTTCTATAGTTCTTACAGTCAATTTCAAACTGAAATGGCATTCGTTTCAAAAACAAAAAAGCCTCAAATCAAAGATTGAGGCTATATTTTTAAGCTACTTTTTTCAATAAATCATAACAAGGGCAACGACCACAGCGCTTGCTTTCACTTTTCTTATACTTTTTACAGCATTTGGTCTTACAACCCTTGGCAACAAACTTTTTTAGTTTGGTTTCTTTCTTTTTTTTATTGCTCTTTTTGTCTTTGCCCATTACAAAATTAATGCCATAAAAATACACTATTCTTAATTAATCTAAATAAGATTAAGTGTTAAAATTATTCACCCATAGTGTCTGAAGCGGCACTCTCAACAGTTAGTTGTTGAATATCACGATCAAAAAGATAGAGTCCGCCTTTGTCATCACCAATAAGATTGATTTTATCAAGAACCGTTCTGGCTAAAGCTTCTTCTTCTAATTGTTCTGCAACATACCACTGTAAAAAGTTATGTGTCGCATAATCCTTTTCTTCTAAAGTTACATGTACCAACTCGTTAATACTCTGCGACACAAAAACTTCATGATCATATAGTTTTTGTAGCATTTTGGTCAAGGTGCCAAATTCTGTTTCAGGTTCTTTTAAATCAGAAACGTGTGCATGACCTCCGCGTTCGTTCACATACTTAACTAACTTAAGCATGTGCATACGTTCTTCGTCTGAATGACCATACATAAATCCTGCTACACCCTCTAAACCTTTAACTTCAGCCCAAGAGGCCATTGAAAGATAGGTTTGCGAAGATTCCGCTTCTATGCGAATTTGCTCGTTAAGTGCTTTTTCAAGTTTTTTTGATAACATTTGTGCTAATTTTTTAACAAAGTTACAAAATCTTGAAGCCTACTTTTATTAGTGTTTTGTTAAGGCATTAAATTTTGAAAACAATATAAATAAGTATGCTAATCTATTTTTCCACCATCTCTATTTGGTGAACGCTGATTGGGCCATTCACGTTGCTTACCTGTTCTTGTGTTTAGGGGTAAAACCGATTTTTCCCTTGATGTCTTTTCAGGAGCTTCACTTGCCATATAGGCCAGAATAGCTGTTAGGATGGCATTGCTGCGAACATCATCAAAAACGATTTTGTCATAAGTATCCAAATTAGTGTGCCAGGTATAGTTCCAATAACTCCAATTTAGAGAACTCAGAGAGAATGCTGGAGCGCCTGCTGCTACAAAAGATGCGTAATCAGAACCACCACCACCTGGAGTGCCAGGAAAAGTGGTTTCAATCTCATCAGTTATTTCTTCAGGAACAGCTTCTAGCCATTTACCTAAATATTCATAAGAATGCAAGAAACCTTGCCCTGATAAACGAACCACACGCCCCGTTCCATTATCTTGATTAAAGACCGCTTGAACACCTTCGACAATTTCAGGATTATCTTCTACAAAGGCACGCGAACCGTTTAATCCTTGTTCTTCACTTCCCCAATGCCCAACGAGAATAGTCCGTTTCGGGTTTGGGTATAGTTTTTTCAAAATGCGCATAGCTTCCATCATGGTGATGGTTCCTGTTCCATTATCGGTTGCTCCAGTTGCTCCATCCCATGAGTCAAAATGAGCTGAGAGAATCACATACTCATTTGGTAATTCGGTTCCTTGAATTTGAGCAATAGTATTAAAGGTTGGTACTGTTCCCAATTCTTTTGATTCTGCCACAACTTTAATTTGAGGATTAACACCGTTCTCGACCATTCGATATAACATGCCATAATCTTCTAATGAAAGGTCTACAACAGGAATATTTTTGGTATTGGCACTGAATATTTTATTGGCTCCAAAACCTCTTGACCATCTTGATTGCACTACACCAACTGCTCCAGCTTTTTCTAAAGCAGCATTTATATTTCTAGAGGTATATCCGGTTTTCCTAATTCTTTCGCGCCATGTTTTTTGTTGCACTTCACGTTCCGCCTTCATTTTTTCAAAAGAAGCTTCCAATGCAAATTCTTCCCAATTATAATCGGGGCGTCCGGTTGGTTGATGCATTGAGACCATTACTATTTTTCCTTTTACATTAGGAAGCCAGTTGACAAATGCCGTAGAATCTATCAAATCGGGAATGATAATGAGTTCAGAAGTGATTCCTTTTTTATCTGTACTAGGGCTCCAAGCTAATTGCATTCCGCTTAGACTTACCACTCTTGGTGATACTAAATCAACATGGGTAATACCACGCTCCCAACCACGCCATTTGCCCCATTCTTCTTTTTTTGATGAAATGCCCCATTCTCCATATTTTGAAACTGCCCAATCATTAGCATGCTCCATTTGAGGGGTCCCCACAAGGCGAGGACCGACAACATCCATAAGTTCATGTGCAAGATTTTCTAATTGTGAATTTTCGTTAGCTTCGGCTGCAATTTTATCGGCCATCGCCTTAGCTTCATCAGAAACCTGTGAATAATTGGTCAAACAAATCAAAAGAAAAACGAAAGATAGTACTGTGGTAATTTTTTTCATGTTCTAGTTATATATCATGAAGATAAGGATTTTGCATAATGCGAAATCAATCAAGCTAAAAGAAGATTTGTTGTGCTAAACGAAACGTATTGGCATGAGCCTCAACAATAATTTTAATGTCTGGTGAATAGCCACCGCCCATGCTACATTGAACAGGAAGATTTAAATCTTTACAGGTTTGTAAAACATAACGGTCACGTTCATAACAACCTTCTAAAGTCATACCTAAGGTGCCTAATTTATCAGAAGCTAAAATATCTACTCCGCAGAGATAAAAAATAAAATCAGGAGAAACTTTAGCAATTAGTTCAGGTAAAGTCGCTCTTAGAATACGTAGATAAGTTTTATCATCAGTGTTCTTTTCAAGAGGAATATCTAAATCTGATATTTCTTTTTTAAAAGGATAGTTGGCCGCTCCGTGTATAGAAAAAGTAAAAACGGAGTTGTCTCCTTGAAATATCTCAGCGGTTCCATTGCCCTGGTGCACATCTAAATCTACTATTAAAATTTTATTGGCTAACCCATTAGACTTCAAATACCGTGCGCCAATGGCCTGGTCGTTAAGCATACAGAATGCTTCCCCTCTATTTGAATAGGCATGGTGGGTTCCGCCAGCTATGTTCATTGCAATTCCGTTTTCTAGGGCGAATTCACATCCTTTAATGGTACCATCTGCGATAATACATTCTCTTTGTACCAGTTCAGTAGAAAGTGGAAATCCAATTTTTCTGGCCGCGCTTGGTTTAATTTGTAAGTTTTTTAGCTCTTCAAAATACACTTGGTCATGAATAGCTAAAATATGTTTATCATCAGGAAATTGAGGCTCAAAAAAATTGTCTTTTTCACAGGTTCCCTCATACAAAAGCTGTTGTGGCAGCAAATCATACTTAATCATAGGAAACCGATGTCCATCGGGTAAGGGATGCTTATAGATAGGATGATAGGCAATTTTGAGCATTTGTCAAAACTACGAACAAGCTTAAAGATTTAAAATTTTAACTGTGGTAGATATTGTTTTAATACCTGTTTAAAAGTCTGTTGCTTTATCGGTTTGGTCATAACTTCATTACAACCTGCTGCAAGAATTTCTTCTGTTTCAGCTTGCATTACAAAAGCTGATTGGGCTATTATAGGGATATTTTTGTTGCTTTTCCGAATTTCAGAAGTAGCTTCAATACCATTCATATAAGGCATTTTGACATCCATAAGTATTAAATCGACTTTTTCTTTTTGAAAAATTTCCAACACTTTATTTCCGTCAGAAGCATGGATTAGATCACAATATTTACCTAGCCACATCTTTAGAAGATAGAAATTTACCTCTTCATCTTCCGCTACCAATACTTTTGGTTTTTCTAAGGTCTTATTTTGCAAGTCACAAGGTAAATACGGTATTTTAAAGAAGAAGGTAGTTCCTTGGTTCACTTCTGACTTGAGCCACATTTTCCCTTCAAAAAGTTCAACGAATCCCTTAGCAATTGGTATTCCTAAACCAGTGCCTGTATTCACTTTATACTTTTGGTTCGCAGCTTGTCCAAATCGTTCAAAAATGATTTGCTGGTCTTTTTTTGCAATACCGATTCCACTATCCTTTACAAAAAACTCTAAAAATTCATCTTTCAAGTGATATCCAAATGAAATCTCACCAGTTTCGGTGTATTTGTAGGCGTTTTCCAAAAGGTTAGATATGATTTGTTCTAAACGTGGCGCATCCGTCTTAATGCAGCTATTGTTATTATCTAGCGATTTAAAACTAGTAAGTCTTATATCCGAATTTTTTTTGATAATATCAAATTGCGCCTGAAGTCCATCTATAAGTTCATTTAAACAATTCGGCTGAAATTGTAATTCTTGTTGTTTGGATTCGAACTTGGAAATATCAAGAATATCAGAAATGATAGTAAGTAATCGATTTCCTGAATTTTTAATATGATTTAGACACTGGGTCTGATCTTCTTTAGTAAGATTTTCTTCTTCCAACAATTCTGAACACCCTAGAATGGCATTTAAGGGTGTTCTTATTTCGTGAGACATATTTGCTAAAAAAGCAGATTTAAGTTTCTCACTTTTCTCTACTTTTTGGTAGACCTCTTCTAAATTTAATCTTGTAGTCTCTCGTTCAGTCACATCCCTGAAGAACAAGGCAAACTGCCCTGATTTTGGTGAGAAAGCTGAAATATCAAATATTTTACCAGTGATGGTGCAAACATCTAAGAAGTTGTTTGACTCCCCAGTTAAGGCAACATTTCCGTAACGTTGAATAGGGTCTAAATCCATGTCCGGAATAATTTCTAAAATTCTTTTTCCCTCTACTTGTTCCCTTTTAACTTCAACCAACTTTTCAAAGGCCTCATTTACCTCTAATATTTTATAGTCAATGGGTAAGTTATTTTCATCACAAATGACACTGCATCGCTGATACCCCTCTTGCATATTGCTCAATAGCTCAACATTCATTTTGGTGCTCTTTGTCACTAAATCATAGGCCTTTTCAAGTTCAACCTTTTTAGTGATATCTTTAAAGAGCATCATAAACTCACCATGTTTATCAGAATATGCGGTTGAGTGGTAGTGCCGTTTTGTTTTTGCATTATAGCCCGTAGTTGATTTTGTTTTTTGAGTCAATGCTACTTCCCCATAAAAATCAATCCAAGACTTTTCCATATCTGGAGCAATCTCTTTTATTCTTTTTCCAACGATGTGCTCTTTTTTTATGCCTGTATGCTTTTCATATGCTGCATTTACACTTAAAACTCTATAATCTATGGGTTCGCCATTATCGTTGCAAATAATCTTACAATGAGCTAGACCTTCCGACATTCTGTCCGTCAGGGATTTGAAATGTTGTTTTTGATTTTTTAAAGCCTCGGTATGATGATTTAACTCTTGTTGAGCCAAACTCTTTGAGTTCAAATGCTCGAAGTTTTCTACTGTTTCAATGATGGAATCCATAACGCATTAATTACAAGCTAAATAAGGAAAATCAAGTTACGCAAAAATTCTAGTTAAATTACCGACTGAAAGCCATATTAAGCATTTCAATACTATATTTAATCAGTTCAATTTACTTTTATGTAGTTTTAATTGAATACGTTTTCGGGCAATGTCCACTTCAAGCACTTTTACGATAAGATGTTGTTGCAAATTGACATGAGCATTTACATCACTGACAAATCCATCAGCTAAATTTGAAATATGGATAAGCCCACTTTCTTTAATACCTATATCTACAAAACAGCCGAAATTGGTTATGTTGTTAACAATACCTGGTAAAAGTTGACCAGGTCTTAAATCTTCAATAGTCTTTATGTTTTGGTCAAAAGTGAAGATTTTTGCTTTTTCGCGACGATCTAACCCAGGTTTTTCAAGCTCCTCTAGAATATCATGTAAAGTGGGCAAGCCAATAGTGGAACTTGTGTAGTTTTGTAGTGGAATCTTTTGTAAAACTTCTTTATTTCTTAATAGAGCACTTGTAGAAATCTTATAGTCTCGGGCAATTTTTTCAACAATTTCATAACGTTCTGGATGAACAGATGAATCATCAAGAGGATTATTACCGTCTTTTATTCTTAAAAATCCAGCACCTTGTTCAAATGCTTTTCCGCCTAAACGAGGCACTTTTTTAATTTGTAGCCTACTTTTAAAAGCCCCATTTTCATTTCGATAGTTAACAATATTTTCTGCTAGTTTATCACCTATGCCCGATACGTAACTTAACAATGGAACGCTAGCCGTATTTATGTTTACTCCAACCGAGTTTACACAGCTTTCAACTATGGTGTCGAGTGAAGTCTTTAGCTTTGTTTGGTCAACATCGTGTTGATATTGTCCTACACCAATTGACTTTGCATCAATCTTAACCAATTCGGCAAGAGGGTCTGCCAAACGACGGCCAATACTTACCGCCCCTCTAACGGTGACATCGTAATTTGGAAATTCTTCACGGGCGATTTTCGAAGCTGAATAGATGGAGGCACCTGCTTCACTTACCACAAAAACTTCAGGTGGATTTTTAAAAACGATTCGTTTTATCAAACGTTCTGTTTCTCTTGAAGCAGTGCCGTTACCAATGGCAATAGCTTCAACTTTATGGGCATCAACTAAGGAACTTATCTTTTTTATAGCGCCTTTACTATCATTCTGCGGTGCATGAGGATAAATGGTCTCATTATGTTTTAAATCACCTTGTGCATCTAAACAGACTACCTTACAACCCGTTCTGAAACCAGGGTCGATAGCAAGAATACGTTTTTCACCTAAAGGAGCCCCTAGCAATAGTTGGCGAAGGTTTTTTGCAAAAACCTGTATAGCTGCATCATCTGCTTTTTCTTTGGCTATTTTTAAAAGCTCATTCGATAGAGAAGGAAGCAATAGTCTTTTGTACGAATCTGTAATGGCAATTTGAATATGTTCTGTACAAGCATTATTTGATTTGATGATTCGTCTTTCTATATTTTGAATTGCCCTTTCATTATCGATTTCTATTTTAATACGAATAAAACCTTCTTTTTCGGCACGTTGTATCGCTAAAAAGCGATGCGATGGGCACCTATTTAGAGGTTCGTTAAAGTCAAAATAGTCTCGAAATTTTTGGGCCTTTTCTTCTTCTTTTTTGGTTTTTACTACTTTGGTGATCAATAGTGCGTGACGTTCTAATTGACCGCGAAGTTGGTTGCGAATATCTGTTCGCTCATTGATCCACTCGGCAATAATATGTTGCGCACCCTCTAAGGCATCATCTTCATTTTCGATAGCATCGTTTAGGTATTTGGATGCGATAAACTCAATTTCATCTGACTTTTGGCCCATGATGATTTTGGCCAACGGTTCCAGCCCATTTTTACGAGCGGTTTCTGCTTTGGTCTTTTTACTTTTTTTGAACGGAAGATACAGGTCTTCTAAGCTTGTTAAGTCAGCACAATTTTGAAATTTAGCTTTTAATTCTGCATTCAATAAACCTTGCTCATCAACCGCTTTGATAATAGCTTTCTTTCTTTTTTCTAAAACTTCAAATTGAGTCTTAAACTGTACAATAGCACCAACCTGAACTTCATCTAAATTACCAGTCGCTTCTTTACGATATCTTGAAATAAAGGGAATGGTGCAATCTTCATTTAAAAGGGCAACCGTATTTTCAACACTTTTTTGTGAGAGTTGGGTATGTTTTAAGATGTAGGGGATTAGGGTCATGAAGTTTTGTGTTCAAAATGTGTCAGGTAGAGCGCAGTCGAAACCTTAGAAAGGTGGTTTAATTAATGATTTTCCCATTCTCAACTTCATCTTCATCTGGATTTATAAAAACCAATTTGCCTTCAGCGTTTTCCGTCATTAAAATCATACCCTCACTGTTAACGCCACGCAGAGCACGTGGAGCCAAGTTGACCAAAACCGTAACTTGTTTACCTACAATTTCTTCGGGGGTGAAACTCTCTGCAATACCCGAGACGATAGTTCTCGTATCAATACCAGTATCCACTTTTAAGACCAATAACTTTTTGGCTTTGGCCATTTTTTCGGCCTCAACAATAGTGCCTATACGCATATCAAGCTTTGAAAAATCTTCAAAAGCGATGGTTTCTTTTTGTGGAGTTACTTCTTTATTCATCTGCTCATTTTGTTTTTTTGTGGCCTCCAATTTTGCTAGTTGTGCTTCTATTTCTTTGTCTTCAACCTTACGGAATAGCAATTCGCTTTTATTGATTTGATGGTCTGAAGGTAGTAGTATCTCTTTTGTGGATACGTCGCTCCAATTGTTCTCGATACAATTCGCTTGAGGCGAATTACTCGAACTGACATTAAGGATATTTTTTAGTTTATTGGAAGTAAAAGGTAGAAAAGGCTCGCTCAAAACCGCTAAGGCCGTTGCGATTTGAAGCGCGACAAACATGACTGTTTTGGTGCGTTCTTCATCAATTTTAATTGTTTTCCAAGGTTCTTCGTCAGCTAAATATTTATTGCCCAATCTCGCTAGGTTCAATAATTCTTGACTAGCTTCTCTAAATCGGTAACGTTCTAAGGAATCGGTTAAGGTTTGCGGAAAAGCCTGTAAAGCTTCTAAAGTCGATTTGTCTACTTCATTAAATTGAGAAGGTTTTGGCACTACACCATTGTAATATTTGTGGGTCAATACCGTAACACGATTAATGAAGTTTCCGAAAATTGCAACGAGTTCATTGTTATTGCGTGCTTGAAAGTCTTTCCAAGTAAAATCGTTATCCTTTGATTCTGGAGCATTTGCGGTCAAAGTGTATCGTAAGACATCTTGCATATCAGGAAAATCTACCAAATATTCATGTAACCAAACCGCCCAGTTTTTTGAAGTGGACAACTTGTTTCCCTCCAAATTCAAAAACTCATTTGCAGGCACATTTTCAGGTAAAATAAAATCACCATGAGATTTCAACATACTTGGAAAAATGATACAGTGAAACACGATATTATCCTTGCCTATGAAATGTAGCATTTTAGTGCTTTTGTCTTTCCAGTAAGGTTCCCAATCTTTTCCTTCTCTTTTTGCCCATTCTTTGGTTGAAGAGATATATCCAATTGGCGCATCAAACCAAACGTATAGCACTTTGCCTTCACCACCTTCTACGGGTACCGGTATTCCCCAATCTAAATCACGTGTCACTGCACGCGGCTTTAATCCGTCATCAATCCATGATTTGCATTGCCCATAAACATTGGGTTTCCAATCATTTTTATGCCCTTTGATAATCCATTCTTTTAGAAAATCTTCATATCTATCTAAAGGCAAAAACCAATGTTTCGTACTTTTTAAGGTAGGTACAGCTCCTGAAATTGTGGATTTTGGATTGATTAAATCTGTTGCATTCAAAGAAGAACCACAATTTTCGCACTGATCGCCATAAGCCGCTTCAAAACTGCAGTTTGGGCAGGTGCCCGTCACAAAACGATCGGCCAAAAATTGGTCAGCTTCAGCATCATACAACTGCTCCGTTACTTCTTCAATGAAATCACCTTGACTGTATAGTTTTTTGAAAAACTCAGAGGCTGTTTCATGATGCACCTTGGCTGAGGTTCTGGAATAATTGTCAAATGAAATTCCAAAATCGTTAAAAGACTGCTTTATGATTCCGTGGTATTTATCGATAATATCTTGAGGAGAAACACCTTCTTTTTTGGCTTTCATAGGTATGGCAAAACCATGTTCATCACTTCCACAGATAAAAGCAACATCTTCGCCTTGCAACCTTTGATAACGGGCATAAATATCGGCAGGTACGTAAACTCCAGCTAAATGACCAATATGTATGGGGCCATTGGTATAAGGGAGCGCAGCGGTAATTGTATATCTAGTAGGAGTCTCTTTAGACATGAAATCAAATTTAAGGGTCAAAAATAGCGATTTTCATAGGACTCAATCATGTTGATTCTTTCGATTACAGAGTGTATTTCTGTTTGAATCTTACATTTTGTCGAAAAGAGGGTGTTTTAAAGAATAAAATTTAAAAATTAACGTATTTTCTTACAAATAAAAACATTAAAAATATGAGTATAGGAAACCCCAAGAGATTTGAAAAGCTATCTAAATTAAAAGATACAATGAAACAAGGTAAGAGCGAAACTGGTGACGATGTTGCTAAAGTTTATAAGGACCAAGACTATGAAGTAAAAAAAGCACTAAAGTTTAAAACGGATAGAGACAAATCTAAATTAGCTTAATACTTATTTTGAGTTAAAAGGAAACCTCCGAATCATGCAGCCCAAATTGGGGTGGGGGGTTGCACTATCGGAGGTTCTGGAAAATCCATGTATGGTGTGTGTCTACATAATCATAACTGATTTGCTCATTTTCTGATCACCGACCTGAATACGATAAATGTATTTACCTGTTGAAAGACTGCCTCTTACACGTTCTCGTATATTGATTTCAGCAGATCCTTCTAACATCATCTCATTAAAAACTGTGCCAACATTCTGCCCAAGAATATTGAATAGTTGAATATCAACATGCGCACTAAACGGCATCTCTAAATAAATATGCGGAGTTCTCTCTGTTGGGTAGTAAGGTCTATGCGTTACTTCAAAACCGATTTCTTCACTGCCTACTTCACCTTCTTCATCACTAGGCGGTGTATCTGGCAATGTTGGTGGGTCATCACTATAAACAATGTCATCAAAATCAATTCCACTACAATTAAAGCCTAAGTCAACCGGAGTATATGGTGCGCTTGAATCAAAATAGAGATGATCTACTACTTTATCCATGGGTACGCATAGCCATTCACCAAGCACGGTAGCGTAAAGGTTTCTAAAATCCATAGTGTATTCTAGATTACCGCGACCATTAGGTTCATCTAACGAAGGGTGGTCACCAACAAATGCACTGCCATTTAGACCAGAACCAAAGAAAAGTGTTGGGGCTGCCTTACCATGGTCAGTACCGTTAGAACCATTTTCAAAGATTCTTCTGCCAAATTCAGAGAAGGTCATACTCAATACCTTATCATCTTGTTGGGTAAATGCAATGTCTTCGTAAAAATTATTTATGGCAATAGAAAGGTTTGACATCAAACGCTCATGCGCTTCTGGTTGATTACCATGGGTGTCAAAACCGCCCATTGAAATCATATAAACCTTTGTGCCTAAATTTCCTTTAATCAATCTTGCCAATAGCGCCAACTGTCTCGCGAAACCGTTGTCTTGGTACTCTACTTGGTTTTGACCACGTTCGTAAGCTTCATTGATTTTACCAGCATATTCATAAGTAGTATTGGCAACTCCACGTAAAAAACGAAGTTGGTCACCGTACATACAATTGTCAAATGGGGCATTGGCAATGTCATAAAACTGCCCTGTTTCTGCGATTTCTTCTAACTGATCAATATTATTGGTCACAAAAGCGTAGTTGGTTTCGTCACCTTGAAATACCAAGTTTGAAATATTACCAATCTGCACTGCAGCTGGTGCTTCAGGCGGATTAATCAAATAATCAGGGTATATGTCTTCAAAATGTCTTCCCATCCAACCTGTATTGAGGCCAGTAAAACCTGTTGAGGTCAAATCGGTATTTGCATAAATATCAGAACCCGTAAAATGGGACAAACTTTGGTTCTGATACCCAACACCATGAACGGCCTTAAATTGCCCTTCGCCCCAAAGAGGTTCTAGAGAATCCATATAGGTAGGAATTCCGAAGTCGTCTGTTAATTTTAGAATTTTACTTTCAGGAATATAGATGTTCGGCCTTTGGTTGGCATAACTATCATATTGCTGAATCGGAATTACGGTGCTCAAACCGTCGTTACCTCCGTTTAGCCGAATCAATATTAAAATATTATCTGTTTCAGCGGCAGCAATCGCAGAGGTTAAAGGAGAAGGTCCGGATGCTGAAAGCATGTTGCTTCCTAAAAACATAGATCCAGAACCAGCAATACCTAATGCCTGTAGAAAAGATCTACGGCTCCATTGCTTGTGTTCTTGGTCATGACCGTCGTGTTCAATGCCCTTGTGAGGGTCTTTATCGTGAATATTATGGGTGTCGCACATAGTAGTAGGTTATTTGAGTTGAAATTCTGGTTCTCTAACAAGATGTAGTAATAAAAGGTAAACCTGAGATGGGGTATCATCCAACATCATGTTCCAGCTACCAGTTTCATAAATATTATTGTCTTCGTAAGGCTCTCTAAATACGGTAATAGCCCTATCGTAATCTGTATCGGTGAGTAATCCTTTAGGCAAGAATTTATCTATAATCGCTCTGGCTACAATGTTTGGATCACTTTCTGAAGCTCCTGTTGCGCCAGTTGCTGCGATTCCTAATTGTCTAAATTGTTCGGTATTTGCAGCAAAAAAGCGTTCTAAAAAAACCTCCATTGTCAGCCAACGACCAATGATGTAATTGGTGTTGATCCACATTCTATCGCGTTGCCATCCTGCCACATCTATAGGTGAGAATAACGATTGCCCTATCATACCGGAAGCATCAATTGAATTTGTTACCGTACCATCATCATAGGTAAAATTACTTTCCTTGATAAAATTAAGATATAGGTCAAAAGGACTCTTAATGATAACACCTATGGCGGTATCATCAAAAAAGTGTTCACTTTTGAAAAGCTCCGCCAATACTGGCGCTATTTCAAAATCATTGGCTACAAAGGTCGCCGCTAATCCGTTAATAATTGGTTGAGCTTCATCAGCTAAAGCATCAGGATGCACAAAGAACATGTAAAGTTTCTTACATATATAAAAGGCAATTTCATTACTACGTTGGTCAAAAAGAATATCTATAACATCATCATAACCCCAATTACCGGTTTGGCCCATAATTGTTTTGGCGTCAACATCATGACGTTCAGGATCAAAGGTAATTTTGGTACAACCCACCTCACCACGATTAACATAACCAGTAAGGGCTCGAGCCGTTTCAATAATATCTTCTTCGGTATAACCATTACCTTCGCCAAGGCTAAAAAGCTCATAAAGCTCTCGCGCATAATTTTCATTTGGGCGATTTCTATTATTAAAAGCACCGTCTAAATAACGGAGCATGGCACTGGTCAGACCTATTTCACTTACAAATGTTTTAAAGTTGCCGAGGGCATTACGCTGAAGACAATTGGCGTATTCATACAAAAATGAATTACAATCATAAACGCCATATTCTGTAACAAAATGATTGCTCCAGAAAAAACTCATGCGGTCTCTAAGATTGTTGTTCAATAAAGAGTTACCATAAGATGTGCTGAGTTCTTCGCGTTGTGCTCGACGTAACTGGCGTCTTAAGTCACCATCTTCGGGATAATTGGCATCCGTCCATTCGGACCATGCAGGGGCAGGGATAACAGGTTCTCCTAAAGCTTGTGCGATTAAAGTATCGACTAGAGCGTTTGCAGATTGACCTGATGCCTGATTAACGGTTTCTACTGAAGCACTAAAGCCAAGTCTCCGATATAGATGCCTAGCTTTTGCTGCATCTAAAGGAGTGGCGTAGGGAGCCAGTGTACCCGTGTTACAATTGACAAATAATTCCATAGCAGATTTGGGATTTGAAAAGTATCATAGCTTTAAAGTTTACTATGTGCTTTCGGTAGGTGTGGTTCATTTGAAATTCTAAATTACAATCTAAACGCGATTTAAGCGGTGAACTACCAATTTTTTCGATGAAATACACATAAATTTTTATAATTTTCCAAATTCATGGGAAAACACAATGAGTTTGGGAAGCTTGGAGAGCAGAAGGCAGTCGATTTTCTAATCAAAAATGGCTATGAAATCAAGTATAAAAATTACCGATACTTAAAAGGTGAAATAGATATTATTGCCAAAAAAAAAGAAATTCTTGCTATTGTTGAGGTAAAATCAAGAAGCTCCACTTTTTTAGAGAATATTGCCGAAACCGTGAATCAGAAAAAGATAAATTTACTGGTAGCTACTGCAGACCATTATATAACCAATCAAGATTTAGATGTTGAGGTACGTTTTGACATCATTACGGTTTTAAAGAAGGGCAATCAATTTGAATTGGAACATTTAGAGAATGCTTTCTATCATTTTTAACTATTTGTTTTATTTGTAACAAATAGTTATTTTTGTTTCAAATTCAAAGAGAATGAAGACGATATCATCGGTAGTTGAGAATTACATCAAAAAGAAGCCCTTTCTACAAAGTGCTTTAGCCCAAGGAATCATAAATCTGACCTCACTATCGCGTATTGTAAAACCTGAGATAGAGGAAGAATTAGGAAAGGATATCCGTAATGGTGCAATCGTTATGGCATTGAAAAGACTATCTGATGATTTAGAGTTTCGTGCGACCCATAAAATTGTAAAGGTATTAAAGAACATAGGCGAGATAACCGTGCGCTCGAACCTTTCTGATTATACCTTTCTTTCTTCTGAAACCATTTTGGCCAATCAGGCCAATCTATTAGAAGAGGTGAATAAAAACCAAGATATTTTTTATACTTCAAGTCGAGGGGTCAATGAAATCAATATTGTGGTAAGTAATAGTCTAGACAAAACAGTTGAAGAACTTTTTAAAAGCGAACGATGTACCCAAAAGGCCGAAAACCTATCATCGGTGACGGTAAAACTACCATCAGAAAATGTCTCTGTGCCTGGCATCTATTATTTTATATTTCAGCGTTTGGCCTGGGAAGGTATTGTGCTTTACGAGGTTATCTCAACGACCAATGAGTTTACCATATTAGTTAATGATGATCAGGTGGATGTTGCCTTTAAGACGATTAAAGATTTGAAGACGCTTTAATTGGGTTACTCCAAACTAAAGAGTTCCTTTTTTCGTTAAGACTTTATCATGAGTAGAAAAAAGATTCTTTTTGCTATTTTGGGTATTTTCTTACTGTACCTCATTTATCTACTCTACATTTTTGTACTCTCCCCCAAAACCAATTTACAATCCATTTATCTGATTCCAAATGACGCGGTATTTGTCATTGAATCTGAGAAACCCGTAGAAAGTTGGAAGAAGGTTAGTGAAAGCAAGGCTTGGGGTCATCTTCAAAAGAACGGTTATTTTGCTGAGCTAACCGAGAACATTCAAAAAGTTGATACCATATTTAATGATAGGCGAAAGCTTTTTGAGTTTTTTGATGGTCGGTCTTTATTCATTTCAATTCACATGGTTTCTAAGAAAGATTATGGAATCTTTTATGTGCTTGATTTAAAACGAATCGCTAAACTTCGTTTGCTTAAAACCTATTTGAATACGTTGTTAAACGAGGGTTATGTATTAAGTAAACGTAGTTATCATAATCAAGAAATATTAGAGATTTATGATAGAAAAAGCAAAGAGACGATGTATTTGGCTTTCATCAAAAACCAATTGATTGCTTCTTACACCCATACTTTGGTTGAGGCATCTATAGACCAATATCAGGAACCGAGTTTAGGCCGGGATTTAAATTTTTTGGAAATCAATCAAAAAGTAGGTTATGAAGATTTGTTCCGCTTGTATTTACAATATGATTTTTTAGATGATTATTATAAACGTTTTTCAAATAAGCCTACAGCTTGGATTAAAAATGCTAGTGAGAACTTTTTGTATTCTGGTTTTAGCTTTGATTTAGACAAGAACAGTACTATTTCTGCTTCGGGCTACACCAATATTAGTTTTGAAAACGAGAATTATCTTGAGGCACTTCAGAAGTCTGGTGCCTCGAAAAGAACAATTCCCCAAATAGCTCCAAAACGAACCGCTCTTTACCTTAGTTATGGCTTTAATAGCTTTGTAGAGTTTTATGAGAATTTTGAAGCTGTACAAAAGGCAAACAATTCTGAACAATTTAAAGATTATGAAGCAGGAATTGAAAAAGTAGAAAAGTTTTTGAAAATTGATATCAAAGAAAACTTTGTGAGTTGGATAGATGATGAAATCGCCTTACTTCAAATACAATCTGAAATTTCAAAAGGAAAAAATGATTTGGCTTTAGTCTTAAAAGCAAATGAGATTGAAGAAGCGAAGACCAATCTTGATTTTATATTGAAACAAATTAAAAAGAAAACTCCTGTCAAGTTTAAAGCTGTTACTTATAAAGAACATGAGATTAATTTTTTATCGATAAAAGGTTTCTTTAAAATTTTGTTGGGTCAACGATTTAAAGAATTTGACAAGCCCTATTTTACTACAATTGATGATTATGTGGTGTTCAGTAACAATCCCAATACATTAAAAAGTATCATTGATGGTTACCTCTCTAATGAGACTTTAGCTACTTCTAATGACTTTAAGGCTTTTAATAAAAAGTTTGAATCAGAGAGTAGTTTGTTTGCATACAGCAACATTCCTGTTTTATATAATACTATGTATTCTTTGGCAGATGCAAGTACCAAAACGCAGTTAAGAAAAAATAAAGATTTCATTATCTGTTTCCCGCAAGTCGGGTTTCAATTAACTCCAGAAGATAATTTGTTTGAGAGCACCTTAATTGTAAACTATCAAGATATAGAAAAGGTAAAAGTAAAGGAGCAATTTGAGGATAAGCCTTCAAAAGCTCAAACATCAAATTCAAAAGAAATCACGGATGCTATTTTTGATTTATCCCCTATATATCCTTCCGATTTGAATGCAAAGTCTTTCTCCAAAAACTACGATTCAGGTAAGTTACGTTTTGAGGTAGCACTTAAAGATGGTCTTAAAAACGGGCGTTATGAATCTTTTTATGCTAACGGAGAGAAGAAAATCACAGGTCGTTTTCGTAAAGATGAACAGGTCGGTATGTGGCGCTATTTTAATGTTGACGGCGAGTTACTTCACAAAAAACGATTTTAATCTTATTGTTGGATGTCATCCTGAGCCTGTCGAAGGATAGTTGAAATTAAGTAGAGAAACCTCAATAAACATAGTGTTTACAGTAATGCCGTCTAAATGTCGGGTCAAATCCAATTAAAATCCTTGTGCTTGTTTTATCTTGAGCGTAACATTGCTTCAAGTTTTAAAAATCAAATGTTATGCAACAGCCAGAATTAGGATTAAAAATCACAGAACTAAGAAAGCAAAAGGGTTTTACCCAAGAAGAATTGGTAGAACAGTGCAATATCAATGTAAGAACGTTACAACGCATAGAAAGCGGCGAGGTATCGCCAAGAAGTTATACCGTAAAGACTATTCTGTCTGCTCTGGATTACGATTATGAGAATTTTCAAGAAGCCAAAAATAATAATGAGGGCAAGCTCGCTTCGATTCCACCAGCAGAAGCCAAATCCGTATTTAATTTACTTACTATGGCTTGGGTTGCTGGCATTCTGTTTTTTATTGTAGCTATTTTCGAGGGTTTTACTGATTTTGGTCGCTTAGATGATGATACATTTATATTTGGGCAATGGGGTCATGTTATTATCAAAGCGTTGGTTCTTGTTTTTAACGGACTGGTACTTTATGGTTTTTTGATTGCAGGCAACGTGCTAAAAAATCATTTAATGAAAATTTCTTCCATGTTAATGTTCTTGGTTTTACTGGGGTATTATGCCTTCGATATCGCATCTGTTTTTAATGATAATTTAGATATTGATATCATTGTATTGGTAGGAGCTATTGGCTTTGGTGTAACAGGAATCATCTTTGGTATTTCTCTACTACAATCAAGGCAGTTAGTCGGTGGTTTAGCCACTGCTTTGGGTATTCTTGAAATCGTTATGGCGGGGTGCTTATTATTACTTGTATTGGCGCCTTTGGCATATTTTCTACTACTACCGGTAATTGTTTTAGAAGTTTTGGTTTTATACAAAATAGCCACTCTGGTAAAAAGTCAGGTTTGATTTTTGGCTTCTTTGGTTTCAAAATTACGTTCATAGGTGTTATGAATGGCCAAAATTGCTAGACCAAACAACACTGCAAAAATTATTAAAATGGTATTTACCAATCCATCTACGGAAAAAGACAGCCTGATGAGAATAGTAGAAATAACAAAGCCAGAATTGCGAATGACCTTATGATACTTATCCGTATAAAAAAAGGAAACCAAAAGTAATAGTACGTCCACAATGATTAAAACCGAGAAAAATTCATCAAAAAAGATGTTGTTGATATTCTTTAACTCTTTTAGGCTGTTGTCGGCATCGATAAGCTCTAAATAACCCCATTTACCAAAACTGAACAATACCATACCGAGAAGAAGCGGAACCAAAACGACCGCAATCGTTTTTTTAAATCGGATAAATCGGATAAGATGTGAATTGCTATCAGAATTTGAAGTGTTCAGTACTTTACGCTTTTGGTTGAGCCTATAAAACCAGAACAAGAGATAAAACAATATTAAACTTGCAAGAATATCATAGGTAAATTGAAGGTCGTCTTTAATACTGAACCAATTACTGCTCAATTTTAGGTTAGCCAAATCTTTAAACAACCTCCGAATGATGATTAAGCTTATGATTTCATATTGCTTACTAACATATGTGGTAATAGATCTTGGCAAGTAGTATACCAAAAGGTAGACCTCATAGACCAAAATAAAGGAAAAAGGAGTGTAAACTGCAGCAATAGGACTGCTTAGAAGTGGGCTATCTGGATTTAGAAATGGTATTAGTTCAGAACAAAAAATAAAAACCAAATGCACAATAAAACTTGCAATAGCAAGAATTAAAATTATATCCTCAATCTTTTTTTTTGATTTTTCTGATAGAAATAATAAATTGAGCTTATCAAGTGCATTTTGAAAAACGGCCATTGTTAAAGTTAGCCAATATTTGCTAGAAAGCTTTTGGAAGTTGATATTTTCGAGAACTATAAAGTCAAACAATTGATAATGACCAAAGCTTTTACTTTTGATGAAATCATGAGGTTGCCAAGTAGATACCGAGCCAATTTAATCAACAAGGTTTCAGGTTTTAAACCAGCTAATTTAATTGGAACAAAATCTAAAAGTGGACAAACTAATTTAGCGGTTTTTAATAGTGTACTGCATATCGGGGCTAACCCACCTTACCTGGGTTTTATATTGAGACCAACAACAGTAGAACGGCATACTTATGAAAATATAAAGGAAACAGGGGTTTATAGCATCAATCAAATCACTACGGCAATTCATAAACAAGCGCACCAAACCTCTGCTAAATATGACCGTGATATTTCGGAGTTTGAAGCCGTTGGCTTGACCGAATTTTATCAAAATGATTTTCATGCACCTTTTGTTACTGAAAGCCATATTAAAATCGGACTGTCTTTTCAAGAAGAGCAACTCATTAAGTGTAACGATACTCGTCTGGTCATTGGTAAAATAGAATATTTAATTCTGCCTGAGGTAGCCATTTTAGAAGATGGTGATGTCGCTTTAGAAGAATTGGATACTGCTGCTATTGCAGGATTATATAATTACTATAAGCCAGAACATCTAGGAAAGTATGGGTATGTGAAGCCTTAATTTTTTTAATTGAGCGGCTCCAAAACTCTCAACGCTTTTTCAACACTAGTAATTCTGTCGAAAGTCAATAACAAACGCAATCCATTTCGGGTTTGTTTCTCTTTTAATTGGCATTGTTGCGGGTGGGTTTGTACATATTGAAGCACTTTGGTAAAAGCCGTTGTTTGGTAAAAAGGAGATTGCTGGTCCGACAAAAAGTAGCCTATAAATTTGTTCTTCTTTAAAATCACTTTTTCTAATCCAATACTGTTAGCCATCCATTTAATACGAACGGAGTTGAATAAATCTATGGCTTGAGTTGGCAGTTCACCAAAACGGTCTGCCAATTCGGTTTCAAATTTTGCAAGACCTTCTTCGTTTTCAACTGCGTTTAATTGAGTGTAAAGGTTAAGCCTTTCGGTAATGTTGTTGATATAATCATCAGGAAAGAGCAGTTCAAAATCAGTATCGAGTTGCGTTTCTTTGACAAAGACTTTTGGCTTTGCACCTTCTACTTCTTCATAGAGTTCTTTGAACTCATTTTCTTTGAGTTCTTCAATAGCTTCGGCCAAAATCTTTTGATAGGTTTCAAAACCTATTTCGTTGATAAATCCACTTTGTTCACCACCCAATAAATCACCTGCACCACGAATTTCCAAATCTTTCATGGCAATATTAAAACCACTACCTAATTCGGTAAATTGTTCTAAAGCTTCAATACGTTTGCGAGCATCTGTGGTCATAACTTCATAGGGCGGTGTTATAAAATAACAGAAAGCTTTTTTATTGCTTCGTCCAACGCGGCCACGCATTTGGTGTAGATCACTAAGGCCAAAATTATTAGCGTTGTGTATGAAAATGGTGTTGGCATTGGTAACGTCTAATCCACTTTCTACAATGGTGGTGGAAACCAAAACATCAAACTCCCCATTCATAAAAGCGAGCATTAGGGTTTCCAGTTTTTTACCTTCCATCTGGCCATGGCCAATACCTACTTTAGCATCAGGCACCAATCGTTGAATCATACCAGCAACTTCTTTGATGTTTTCTATGCGGTTATGAATAAAGAATACCTGTCCGCCACGTTGAATTTCATAAGAAACCGCATCTCGAATGATTTCTTCATTAAAACGAATCACTCTACTTTCAATAGGGTAACGGTTAGGCGGCGGCGTATTAATAACCGAAAGGTCACGTGCTGCCATTAAACTAAATTGCAAGGTTCTGGGAATAGGGGTGGCCGTTAAGGTCAATACATCTACATTTTCTTTGATCGACTTTAACTTGTCTTTTACGGCTACACCAAATTTCTGTTCTTCATCAACAATGAGTAGGCCTAAATCTTTAAACTGTACATTTTTGTTCACCAATTGGTGTGTGCCAATGATAATATCTACTTTGCCTTCTGCAAGCTGTTTTAAAGTTTCACGTTTTTCTTTTGCAGTTCTAAATCGGTTAAGATAGTCTACCGTAACCGGCATTTCTTTAAGGCGTTCTTTAAAAGTACGCGCATGCTGAAAAGCCAAAATTGTAGTGGGTACTAGAATCGCCACTTGCTTGCCATTGTCAACGGCTTTAAAAGCGGCACGGATGGCCACTTCGGTTTTTCCAAAGCCAACATCACCACAGATAAGGCGGTCCATGGGACGTTCGCTTTCCATGTCTCTCTTTACATCTGCAGTAGACTTTTCTTGGTCAGGAGTGTCTTCATAAATAAAAGAAGCTTCCAACTCGTGTTGCAGATAACTATCTGGGGCGTATTGAAACCCTTTTTCAAGCCTTCTTTTTGCATAAATTTTGATAAGGTCAAAAGCGATTTTTTTGACTCTACTTTTGGTCTTGTCTTTTATTTTTTTCCAAGCACCAGAACCTAATTTATAGATTTTAGGTGGTGCCCCATCTTTACCATTAAACTTAGATATTTTATGTAATGAATGAATACTCACATACAAAATATCACGCTCGCCATACATGAGTTTAATGGCTTCTTGCTTTTTGCCTTCAACGTCTATTTTTTGTAATCCCCCAAACTTTCCGATACCATGATCTATATGAGTTACATAATCGCCAATCTCTAGTTTGTTGAGTTCTTTGAGGGTGATGGCTTGCTTTTTGGCATAGCCATTTTTGAGTTGAAACTTATGATAGCGTTCAAAGATTTGATGGTCGGTATAGCAAACCAATTTTAAATCGTTTTCTATAAAACCTTGGTATAGCGGAAATACTATTGTTTTATAGTGTACTGTAGTTTCTACCTCATCAAAAATATCATGAAAGCGTTTTGCTTGCTGTTCCGTGGAACAGAAAATATAATTGGTAAAACCCGCTGCATGATTTTCATTGAGGTTTTCAATGAGTAAATCAAACTTCTTGTTGAATGAGGGTTGCGGTTTGGTGTTGAATGTCACACTGAGCTTGTCGAAGTGTGATTCTTGATTATCAAGTTGAGCTTCGACAGGCTCAGCATGACTTGAACTACTATTTAATTCAACCAAACTAAAATCTTGCAACTGTTTTCTTAATACATCAGAATTTAAAAATAGTTCCTCCGGTTTACCGTGTTTAATTTCTTCGTTCAGTTTGGCAAAACTCTCCTTAGCTTTTTGAAAATTTATATCGATTCGGTCATAAACCAAATCTAAATTTTTAGAGAAAATGACAGTTTTTGGTGAGATGTACTTTAAAAAACTTTCTCGGGTCTCATGAACTAATTTATTAGCAACATTCGGAATAATACTGATTTTTTTCACTTTTTCAGTGGACAACTGGGTTTCCACATCAAAAGTTCGAATACTTTCTACCTCGTCGCCAAAGAACTCAATACGGTAGGGTTCATCATGTGAAAAAGAGAAGACATCAACGATACCACCACGCACCGAAAATTCACCTGGTTCTGTAACAAAATCAACGCGTTTAAATTGATACTCAAAAAGTACTTCGTTTAAAAAGTCTAGTGATAAAGTGTCTTCTAGTTTTATCTTGAGGGTGTTCTTATCTAGCTCTTTTCTAGTAACTACTTTTTCGAAAAGCGCATCAGGATAGGTAACAATCACCGCTGGCTTTTTTCTAGAATTGATTCGGTTTAAAACCTCAGCTCGCAGCAAAACATTAGCATTATCAGTTTCTTCAATTTGGTAAGGTCTACGATAACTACCCGGATAGAAAAGCACATCACTTTCGCTGATCAGTTGCTCTAAATCATTAAGGTAATAAGCCGCTTCTTCTTTATCATTAAGTAAAACCAAAAAAGGATTTTCACCAGTTTTAAATGCATCAGCAATTGCGAAGGATATTGCGGAACCTGTTAGACCTTTTAAACTTATTTTTTGGCTTGAAGACTTCTCGACTTCGCTCGAAGTGACCGTATTGGATATAACATCTCCCAGTTTCCGTAGTTGTGGAGACTGTTCAAAAAGATTTAAAATTGTGGCTTTGGGCAAGCTAAAATTTTTGCTGCAAATATAGGGTCAGTATGGCAAGTGAACAACCACTTTTATTAACTTTCTGACCTTCTTTCCAATAGTTTTTGAAATGGATTTGTTTTTCTGTTCCTAAATCCGTGAGTACTGATATTAACTAAAAGTATGATACTACCAATTATTGCTGTGCAGGCAATAGTATCATAGTCGTCTTTATGGCGAACATAGATAGCGAATAATGCCCAAACACCCACTAAAGCGAATTCGCGCATATTGCGTTTCCAAATCATCAGTAGATTTAAGACCGTTGCTATAATTAGCATAGTTATGGTCCAGTTTTCATCAGATAAAAAATCGCTATTCCATCCCAATTTTGTTAGATATGCAGAAATATTGGCAATGGTTGCTACTGCTATCCAGCCGCTATAAATACATATTGGCCACCAAACAAAAGCAATGATGTCGATAGGGGCATCCCAACGTTCCATGTTGGTGTTTAGAATAATCTTGATGAGTGAAAACAAAATACCTAACATAATTAGTACAGATAGTCCGGTGTAATCATAGGTAAAAGCCAAAACCCAAGCGGCATTCAAAAAATTGGCAATTATAAACCAATAACTGGTTTTCTCTATAAAATCATTTTCTTTAGTACTGAAAAAAGCGCGTCGTATTTGAAAAATACAATATGCAAAAAGCCCTAAAAATATGACTCCCCAAATAGCAAAAGCGTAGCTGGCTGGGGTAAAAAGATTATCATACTTGCCACTAATTTCCCCAATGGTCGTGTTGTTTAAACGTAACGCTTGAGATATGTAATTGATTCCTATAACAAGAATTACGGATATCAGATTTAGAATGGCGAGTTTCTTTTTCATGACAATGGTTTTGATAAAGGTAATGTTGTGAAAGTGTTTTTTGATTTTTTTAGACAGGTCTTTATATTTTAATCACCTCATCTTCTACAATAGCATAAACTTCATCTTCTTTGGAAGGTTCAAGAACATAAGTACCCGTAAATTCACCAAAAGCTGGTAGAATTAATTGCTCCTGTTTCTTAAAAAAGCAAGGAAGTTTTAAACGCTGCCTTCCAGAGCCCTGTAAACGAATCGCTGGATGAATATGGCCGCAGAAATTAAAAAAGCCTTCCCTTTCTTCTGGATGATGAGTTAGCAGGAAATTATCAAGGATTAATTCTTGAAAAATCTGAATGCTCAAAACCTCAAATTTCTCTGGAGCAATAATATCATGATTACCAGCAACCAATATGATTTCAGATGGTGTTTTTTCAACCCAATTTTCAAACAATTGCCATTCTTTATTTATTGAAGAATGAAAAAGGTCACCTAAAAAACAGACTTGAAAAGGTTGAAAATGATTTACAATTTCATCAAGTAAAATAAAATTTTTATGAATCGCTTTTTGCGGTACTGCTGCCCCAAATTTTCTAAAATGCGCCACCTTACCGAGATGCACATCGCTAATCAGAAGCATCGATTTTTCAACCCAAAAAATCCCACCTAAAGGGTGGAGCAGAAACTCTTGATTTTGTATTTGAATGGAGTGGGTCATTTTGATAATAACTACAAAGAAAATATATTTTAGGTTTTTAGGGTAGTTGTAATTACTATTTTAGTGCAAACCTAAATTGATTAAGACTATAATGGAAAACACACAATTAACGATAGTTGCAAATATTTTTGCCAAATCAAAATATAAAGATTTAGTGAAGTCAGAGCTTATAAAACTCATCGCAATTACAAGGGCTGAGGAAGGATGCGTTAATTATGATTTACATCAAGACAATGAGAATGAAAATCACTTTATGTTCTATGAGAACTGGGCTACTAGAGATTTATGGCAGAAACATATGGAAAACAAACACATAGCTGATTATAAAAAAGCCACAGATGGTGCGGTTGAAAGTTTTACGTTAAATGAAATGACCGTTATTGGCTAGTCTATTTCATTAAAATCTTTGTCATTCTTTTAATGCGGTCAGCCAATTTTTCATTCGAGAGTTTCTCTCGAAGTCTATCGGTAATAATTGGAAAAGAAAATGGAGTAGGATTTTCACATTGCTTCCAAACAGTTTCTTGTTCAGCAATTCGTTCTAGTGCCAATCTCAAACGCCCTTCTTCTAATTGGTGCTCAAAGGTTTCGGTAAACGCTTGCTGGTACAGCAAGTTATCAGCTTCAAAGTCTTTGAATACGTCAAATAATAATTGAGAACTGCTCTGTAAGTGTTTCATTTTAATACCTTTATCAGGGTAGCCCGTAAAAACCATTCCACTGATTACCGCAATATCTCGAAATTTTCTGCGGGCCATTTCATTGCTGTTTAGGCTTTTCTGTAAATCGGAAAGCATGAATTCAGCAGTGAACAAATCGTTGTCTAAAACTTCTTGAATGTCAATAGGTTTGTCTGATAGTAGTTCAAAGCCGTAATCATTATAGGCCAAAGAACAAGTAATAGGGGCAAGTAAACTAATGCGATAGGCCAATAAACTGCTCATGGCCTCGTGCACTCCTCGTCCTTCAAAAGGATAAAAAATATGATGATATCCATCTCTAGTTTTAAAAGTTTCAATTAAAAACTCATTAGGCTTGGGTACAATACTTTCTTCTCGTTGTTTGGTGAACATGGGAAGCAATGATTGAATCTCTTTAGATTGTTTTGAAAACTCGAATTCTGCGGTATATAATTCTTGGCGCAGCAATTCTGACATTTGAGCTGAAAAACTTAGTCTACCACCCATCCAACTAGGAACTTTACTGGTGCGTTTTGATGAATTACGAACATGGGCTTGCATCCCTTTGATTCGAATAAATTCTAAGTTTCTTCCAGCAAAAGTGAAGATATCTCCAGGGGTTAATTTGGATATAAAATATTCTTCGATAGAACCAATGTATCCTCCTTTTTGATAGCGAACAGCAATGGAGGCATCGCCAACAATAGTGCCAATTTGAAAACGGTGTCGCATGGCGATTCCACGATTATTGACTTTGAACTTGCCATCAGCTTCTACTTCCACTTTTTGATATTCATCATAAGTCTTCAAGCTTTGACTACCCATTACCAAAAAGTTTAAAAGCCATTGCCATTGTTGCTTAGAAACAGTTTGATAGCAAAAGGTCTGTTTGATTTCTCGGTAGATTTCTTCAGGATAAAACCCATCTGATACAGCCAATGTTGTCAGGTATTGCAGTAAGACATCAAAACTGTTTAAATATGGAATTCTATCTTCAACAGCAGCATTTTTAGCCGCTTGCTGCATGGCAGAAGCTTCAATAAGTTCCATAGCGTGGGTAGGTAAGAAATGAATGACACTTTCCTTTCCCGGTTGATGGCCACTTCGACCTGCGCGTTGCAGAAAACGAGCGACTCCTTTTGGTCCTCCAATTTGAACTACAGTTTCAACAGGAGCAAAGTCAACCCCTAAGTCTAAACTTGAAGTACAAACAACCGCTTTTAGACTTTCATTGCGAATCGCTTGTTCTACCCAAAGTCTTGTTTCCTTATTTACACTTCCGTGGTGCATTGCAAATTCACCAGCATATTCGGGATGCTTTTCCAATATTTTCTGAAACCAAATTTCACATTGACTTCTAGTATTCGTAAAAAGTAGTGTTGTCTTACTTTTATTAATGATTGGTATGACATCTTCTAAAAGTTTTAAGCCCAAATGCCCTCGCCATGGAAAAGTCTCCATCTCTTTTGGAATGATACTTTTGACTGTGATTTTCTTATTTAGTTTGGCTTTTATTAAAACAGAGTTTTTATAGGCTTCTGTCTCAGGACCAAGTAATACTTGTCTCGCTTGTTCTAAATTGCCTATTGTTGCAGATATTCCCCAGATTCGTAGGTCTTTAGAAATGGCTTTTAATCGCGATAAGCCAAGTTCCATTTGCACGCCACGCTTGGTGCCTAAAAGTTCGTGCCACTCATCTATAACTATGGCAGAGCAGTCTTTGAAGACCTTTTCATATCCTTTTGAGGATACTAACAATTGTAAACTTTCAGGAGTAGTAATCAACAAATCGGGCATCGAAGTTTTTTGTCTTGATCGTTCTTTGGTTGAGGTATCACCAGTTCTGATACCAACGGTCATTTGAGTGCCTAAATCTTGAGTAATACGTTCTGCAGATTGCTTAATTTCTTGGGAAAGGGCTCTTAATGGAGTAATCCAAATGGCTTTCAATCCCTTTTTGTGTTTGGTCTTGTATTCCGGATTGTTTTTGATGTAATTCAATACAATAGGAAACCATAGTGCATAGGTTTTTCCGCTGCCAGTTGGCGCATTGAGCAAACCATGCTTGCCTTGTAAAAAAGACGTCCAACTTTCTTTTTGAAACGCAAAGGGTTTCCAATCTTGTTGTTGGAACCAATCTTGGGCGATATGGAAAAGTTCATTACGATTCATACTACTAGCGAAGCGAAGTTACCATTGATAGAATATCATTTATTGAATTTGCCTCCTCAACCTTTTTATCTTTTCGCCATCTTAAAATACGCGGAAAACGGGTAGCAATTCCACTTTTATGTCTTTTTGAAAGCGCAATACCTTCAAAAGCAATCTCAAAAACATAATGCGGGGTGACACTACGTACTGGTCCAAAACGTTCTAAAGTATTCTTTTTGATCCAAGCATCAACCTCTTTAAATTCTTTGTCTGTTAATCCGGAATAGGCTTTGGCAAAAGTGACAAGTATTTTTTCACCTTGTTCATTTTCTTGCCAAAGGGCAAAAGTGTAATCTGTGAACAAGTTACTTCTTCTACCGTGACCGCGCATTGCATAGGTAAGCACAGCATCTATGGTTAAGGGATCCATTTTCCATTTCCACCAATCCCCTTTTTTACGACCAACTTGGTAGGTAGAATCTTTATGTTTTAGCATGAGCCCTTCACTTCGCATTTCACGAGCTTTGTTGCGTTCTTTAGCTACTTCTTCCCAAGTATTGAACTGCATGCGTTCAGACAATAATAAGGGTATTCGTTCAGATTGGCCTTTCTCGACTTGGCTCGAAATGACAGCTATCTTATTGAAAAGTTTTTCAAGTATTTCTCGACGTTCGATGAATTCTTTTGTGCGAATATCTTGCCCTTCCCATTCTAATATATCATAAGCTTTTAGAATTACTGGGGTTTTTGCCAATAGTGCTTTGGAAACTGTTTTTCTACCTATTCTTGTTTGAAGGTCATTGAAAGTGCCGATTTCTCTATTAGGGTAGGGAAGTAGTTCGCCATCGAGAACCGTTCCATTAGGAATGATACTGACAAACTGCCGAAATTCTGGATATTTATCGGTCATTAATTCTTCCCCACGGCTCCAAACAAAAAGGTCGTTATTTCTAATAATCACTTGACAGCGAATACCATCCCATTTATGCTCTATGGACCAATCTTTCACATCACCTAAATCAGAAGGCTCTCCTTCAACAGCATACGCCAAATAAAATGGATAAGGTTTGGATAAATAATCACTTTCTTTTTCGTTCAAAATCAAATCTTGAAATGATATTTTATCAGGATTCCAATTACCCATTAATTTATAGGCCAATACATCTTTATCAATCTCTGTTGCTTTTGATAGTGCCCTAGTCATCAGTTTCTGACTCACTCCAATTCGGAATCCACCTGTAATCAATTTTGTAAAAACAAAACGTTCATAATAATTGAGTTGACTCCAATTCTCAAACAGATATTCTTTTTTCTCGGCTTCAGATTTTGGTTTTAGGGCAATCATTTCTTGTAAAAAATCAGTCAAACTTTTAGGAGTTGATTGTTTACTTGTTGGAACCACTAAGGCAATCGTTTCTGCTAAGTCCCCTACAATATGATAGCTCTCTTCAAACAACCAAAGCGGAATATTGGCCAGTTCTGCAGCCCATTCTCGAAGTAGGGTTGTGTTGACTGGGCGAGGTGGTCTTCTATGTGACAAAATCGCAATGGTCCATACCTTGTCTTGATCATTTGATTTTGTAAAATAATCAGCTAAAGCCTTTATTTTAATATTGGTTTTATTGGTGCTGTCTAGTGTTTTTATGAGTTGGGCAAAAGCTTTCATTGCACTTCTGCTTTTGTAGATTCTGTAGGATTTATTTCTGCTAGTTCTCCTTCATATTGCGCTTGTTCTGTGCGCGCATCATAACCTAATGTTCTTAGGTATTTAGAAAAAATCTCTGTATAACCGTGTGTGCAGATTACTTTTTCTGCGCCAGTGTTTTTTATAGCTGTTAAGAGGTCTGGCCAATCACAATGGTCGCTCAACACAAAACCTTTATCAATGGCACGCCTTCGTCTTGCACCGCGAAAAGCCATCCAGCCGCTTGCAGATGCCGTTATGAAAGGTGTCATTTTTTGAATCCATGTGCTGCCGTGTGTCGATGGTGGTGCGATGACTATATTTCCTTTAATAGCCTCTTTTTTTGTGTTTTTAGTGATGAGTTCGGTTTCCGGAAAATCTACTAATTGTCGCAGTACTTGGGTCATGTTTTCTACTGCACCATGGGTATATATTTTTCCGATCGATGGGTCTAAGTGTTTTAATAGCCGTTGGGCTTTACCCAATGAATATCCAAAGAGGACAGAGGTTTGACCATTTGCTTTGTTCTCTGCCCACCATTGATTGATATCTGTAAAAACTTCTTGTTGTGGTGTCCAAAGAAATGCAGGTAATCCAAAAGTACATTCGGTAATAAAGGTGTGACATTTAATACTTTCATAGGGCGTTGCGACACCATCATCTTCTAGCTTATAATCTCCGGTAAAAACCCAAACTTCCCCCTTATGTTCAACTCTAATTTGAGACGAACCAATAATATGACCAGCTGGATGCAAACTAAATGTAACTCCATTAATAGTAAAAGTCTCGCCCCATTCTTTTCCAGAAATGCTCACTTCTCCCAACCGATGTTTGACAATAGGAACATTACGGTGATGAGTAATATAATTTTTATGCCCCCATCGACTATGGTCTGCATGACCATGCGAGATAATGGCTTTGTCGACAGGTTTCCAAGGATCTAGATACACATCGGCAGGCTTACAATAAATACCGCGATTTGTGAATTGTAAAAGAGGAATATTCATAGCAATGTGAATTTACAAATTTCTTTCATTGATAAATGACGAATGTTTTCTAGTTAAAATTTATATTTGCGCAACAAAAATTATCATATGCCCATTATCGATTTATACGAGCACAGTGAACAGCGTCATAATTTGGCACATTTTGCAACTTTAGCTAGTTTGGCTGCAATTGATGGAGAAATTAATCCAGATGAAAAAGCAATTCTTGATAAGTTTGCTTTCAAGCTGAATATTACAGACGCTGAGTATAAAGAGGTGATGAAGAAAGACAATAAGTATCCTATTCAGACACCACATAGTGGAGAAAAAAGATTAAAGCGTCTTTATGAATTCTTTCAGATGGCTTTTGCAGACCAATCAATTGACGACGGGCAAAAGCGAATGATAGAGCGTTATGCTATAGGACTTGGTTATTCACCCGATATGGCTATCACCATTATTGATAAGTCTTTTGATATTTTCTCTGGTAGAATCGCCTTTGAGGATTATCAGTATTTGATGGATAAGTAGTTTAGTGGTATTTCTTTAAAAACTCAGAAAGCTTATTGACCATATTTCTGCTTCCGCAGAAGAAAGGTACACGCTGGTGTAGCTCAGTTGGTTCAATATCCATAATTCTGTTTTTACCCCCAATTGCAATGCCATTGGCCTGTTCGGCAATAAATGCCATTGGGTTACATTCATAGAGTAGCCTCAGTTTTCCGTTTTGGGCAATGCTACTTTTGGGGTACATATAAATTCCACCTTTAATCATGTTTCGGTGAAAATCAGATACTAGTGAGCCAATATATCTAGAAGTATAAGGCCTATCACCTTCTTCTTGCTGACAATATTTGATATAGTCTTTTACACCTTGTAAAAAGTGTGTATAATTTCCTTCGTTTACAGAATAAATTTTTCCGTCTTCTGGAAACTGCATATTCGGATGTGATAGATAAAATGTGCCAAGTGCCGGATTCAATGTAAAACCATTAACTCCATCTCCCGTTGTATATACTAGCATTGTGGATGTTCCATAAACTACATAACCAGCAGCTACTTGTTGGTTGCCAGGTTGCAGAAAATCTTCAAGTTGAACTGGAGTTCCAACAGGGGTAACCCGTCTGTAAATTGAGAAGATGGTTCCGACAGAAACATTCACATCAATATTAGAAGACCCATCTAAGGGATCAATTAAAACCACATACTTATTCTGATGATTTTCATCATTACTATTGATGCTTATAAAACTGTCTTCTTCTTCTGAAGCGATTCCGCAGACTATTTCTCTATTAGTAAGTGTTTGAATAAACTTATCATTAGCAAAAACATCTAACTTTTGTTGGTCTTCACCTTGAATATTTGTGTCTCCAGCTGCCCCAATGACATCTACTAAACCAGCTTTATTAACCTCATGGTTGACTACTTTAGCTGCTAATCGAATTGCATTAATTAATTTTGAAAGTTCACCTGATGAATATTGAAAAGAAGATTGATTTTCAATAATAAATTCACCAAGGGTTTGATTTTTTCTGGTCATTGAAGCGGTTATTTTAGACTACAAATATCGTTATTTATGAAAGTACTACAACGTTTTCGTTAGCGTATTGTTGTTTGTTTCAACGGAAATAATACTTTAGAAAATTTATAGACACGTTTTTTAGGAATCTATAAAATATGTGGGTCTATAATAAGATGTTGGAAAGGCTTATTATGAAAAGTTGAACAAAAAAATCAATTTTCGTTTTATTATGAGAAAACATGTTGAAAATATATAACTAATTGTTTTATTTGTAACAGTTATGGAATATCATATTAGAGATGCCTCAAAAGGCGATATGGGTAAAGTTTTCGAATTAATCAATGAATTGGCTTCATTTGAAAAAGAAGAAGACGCCGTTCAAATTACTTTGGAAGAACTGATAGCATCAGGATTTGGAGCTAATCCACTTTATCATTGTTTTGTTGCAGAGATTAATGATGAGGTTGTTGGTATGGCTCTGGTCTATGCCCGATACTCAACATGGCAAGGACCAGTAATACATTTAGAAGATTTAATTGTTACAAAAAACATGCGCGGTACCGGTCTGGGCACGGCTTTATTGAAAGCAGTGGTACAATATGGCAGTGATAAGGGCGTAAAAAGAATTAGTTGGGAAGTGTTGGACTGGAATGACCCTGCGATTAAGTTTTATGAAAGTAAAGGGGCTACAGTAATGCGCGATTGGGATGTAGTACAATTGAAAGAAGAAGGAATGAAAAGATTTTTAGAGAATCATGAGGATATTTAAGTTTGGAGGTGCATCAGTAAAAGATGCTGATGGTGTCAGAAATTTGGTTGAGATATTACAGGAAGTTGGACATAAAGACACACTTTTGGTAATTTCTGCAATGGGCAAAACCACTAATGCAATGGAGCAGATTGTAGATGCTTATTTTAAGGATAAAAAAACCCTTGAAAAGACTATTCAAATTGTCATAGATTACCACAAAACAATTGTAAATGATTTGTTTGAGGCTAGAAACCATAATATCCACAATGAAGTTAATACCCTAATTCAAGAATTTAGAGGTTTTTTAATGTGGAACAAATCACCCAAGTATGCTTTTGTCTATGATCAGGTTGTCGGTTATGGTGAGCTTCTCTCTACCACAATAGTTAGTGCGTATTTGAATGAGGTTGGGCTGGAAAACCATTGGTTAGATGTTCGTGAGCTTATAAAAACCAATAATAGTTATAGGGATGCACAAGTGAATTGGAGCACCACTGAGAGTCAGGTGAATTCAAAGATAAACACAGGTAAATTGAATATAACCCAAGGTTTTTTAGGTAGTGATGAGAATAATTTCACCACTACTTTAGGTCGAGAAGGGTCGGATTATACAGCGGCTATTTTGGCTTATTGCTTAAAAGCAGATTCTGTTACAATTTGGAAGGATGTACCCGGAGTTTTAAACGCTGATCCACGTCATTTTGAAGAAACAGAATTATTGCACCAAATTTCTTATAGAGAGGCTATAGAACTTGCTTTTTACGGAGCATCGGTGATACACCCAAAAACATTACAGCCATTGCAGGGGAAGGAAATCCCCTTACATGTGAAGTCGTTTTTAAACCCTAAGGCAGATGGAACAACAGTTGGTAAAGGCTCAAAAATAGCGCCTGAGGTACCTTGTTTTATCGTAAAGAAAAACCAAATTTTATTAAAATTGTCCTCCTTAGATTTCTCTTTTATTGTTGAAGAAAATATGAGTGAAATATTTAAACTATTTCATGACTATAGATTAAAAGTAGATTTAATTCAGAACTCGGCTATAAGTTTTTCCGTTTGTTTGGATAATAAATTTGGAGGCCTGAATGAATTGCTTGAATCGCTCGAAAAGAAATTTAAGGTCACTTGTCATGAAGATGTATCGCTCTATACCATTCGCCATTTTAATGAGAATTCCGTGGAGAAGGTCTTAAATGGATATTCAGTTCTTGTTGAGCAAAGAGGTAAAGAAACCGTACAATTGGTTGTAAAATGACAGTTTTAGAAATATAACAGTCCCCTTATTTTTCTATATTTACTATTACCTAATGTTGTAATTATGGGGTTGGTATCGGCGAAAGAGGTTGCAAAGGTCCTAAAAGTGGATAAGTACGGATTTGTAGGTACGTTTCTTGGATGGTCTCTCCTTAAGATTACACGTATTTCAAGTGTCAACTCTTTCTACGATTCTATAGCTCATCTTCCCCCATTAGAATATACAAATGCAATTTTAGAACACTACGCAATAGATTTTGAAATTTCTGATGAGGACTTAAAAAGATTGCCTAAAAAAGGAGCCTATGTTACTGTAAGTAATCACCCTCTAGGTGCAATTGACGGGGTTATCTTGATAAAACTAATGTTGGAAAATCGCCCTGATTTTAAGATTATGGCGAACTTTCTTTTACAACGAATGGTTCCTATTGAACCTTATATTTTGCCTGTCAATCCTTTTGAAGATCATAAAAATGTGCGAAGTAGTATCGCAGCATTTAAAAAGACTTTAGCGCATTTGGCAGATGGTCATCCGTTGAGTGTTTTTCCAGCTGGTGAAGTTTCTACCCATAAAGAAGGCAGTTTTATAGTTGATAAACCCTGGGAAGAAGCAGCCTTAAAATTGATTCGTAAGGCTGAGGTGCCAGTAGTGCCTATTTATTTTCATGCTAAAAACAGTCGGTTCTTTTATCGATTGGCCAAAATGAATGATGTCTTTAGAACCGCTAAATTACCTTCTGAGGTTTCCACTCAAAGACGAAGACCCATTAAAGTTAGAATAGGTCAACCTATAAGTGTTGCTTCACAGCAAGAGGAAGAAACACTGACTAGTTTTGGGGAGCTTTTACGAAGGAAGACCTATTTGTTAGCAAATGCCTTTGAAAAAGAACGCTTAATTGATAAGGTGCCAACAACGTTAAAAATACCAAAACAGCCCAAAAAAATAGTTACAGCAGTTCGAACAGAGGTTATTGAAGGTGAAATCGAAAAGCTTAGAGAAAAAGACTGTCGTTTATTACAAAGCAAGAACTATGAAGTTTTCTTAGCGCAAGAAAAGGATATGCCATTTATCTTAAAAGAAATAGGGCGTCAACGTGAAATTACTTTTAGGGCAATAGGTGAGGGCACAAATAAATCTATTGATTTAGATGAGTTTGATTCTTATTATCATCATCTCTTTCTTTGGGATGACAAGGATAAGAAGGTAGTGGGAGCCTACCGTATGGGTTTAGGTGCCGAAATATTTAAGAATTTAGGTATCGATGGTTTTTATTTACAAGATTTATTTCGTTTTGAACCTGAGTTATATGGTATGATGTCTAAATCTATTGAAATGGGCCGTGCTTATATTACTGTAGAATATCAGCAAAAACCAATGCCTTTATTTCTATTATGGAAAGGTATTGTGCATACCACTTTACGTTTTCCAGAGCATAAATACTTGATTGGTGGTGTAAGTATTAGTAATCAGTTTTCAAATTTTTCGAAATCGCTAATGATTGAATTTATGAAATCAAATTATTGGGATCCCTATGTTGCGCAATATGTGCATCCAAAAAAGGAATTTAAGGTAAAATTAAAGGATGCTGATAAGGAGTTTATTTTTGACGAAACCCAAGCTGATTTAAATAAGTTTGACAAATTAATTGAAGAAGTAGAACCTGGTAGTCTGCGATTACCAGTTTTGATAAAAAAATACATTAAACAAAATGCGAGAATGGTGGCGTTTAATGTTGATCCATTGTTCAACAATTCTGTTGACGGATTAATGTATATTAAAATTGCTGATCTGCCAGAAAGTACCGTAAAACCTGTTATGGAGGAATTTCAAGCAGAACTGGAACGCAAACTTGCCGAACAGTAGCCTTAATTCACCAATTCTTCTTTAATAAAAGTCTCACAAAAATCTTTGATTTCATTTCTTGCTTTTAAAAAGGCAGCGTGCTTCACCTCTTCAGTGCCTTCAACTTTAGAAGGGTCAAAGAAATTATGATGAATTCGCTCTGCATTTTTTGCTGGAATAAAAGGACAATTTTCTTTGGCATGGTCACATACGGTAATAATATAATCCCAATTAATGCCTTGGTATTCATCTACATGATTTGAAGTGTGACTCGTAATGTCTATACCACCTTCTTTCATTATTGCTACTGCGCCCGGATTTAGGCCATGAGTTTCAATACCTGCGCTATAAATTTTTGCCAAGTCTTTTTGATAGTGTTCTAAATAGCCGTGAGCCATTTGACTTCTACATGAATTACCTGTGCATAATACCAATACGTTCTTCATTATTTTTATTCTTGATTAATCAATTCCAACTAGTTTACTTCTTCGCTCAAAAAGCAGATTGTCTTTCCAAACCCCAATTTTAGTTTTGCCTACTTTTTCACGCTTACCCAAAAAGCGAAAGCCTACCCTTTTATGTAACTTAATACTCGTTTCATTTTCTGGAAAAATACCAGATTGTAATGTCCAATACCCTTCATTTTCACTAAGTTCAATCAGCCTTGTCATTAATGCTGTTCCAACACCTTGACCACGGGCTTCTTTTCCAGTATAAACACTTACTTCTGCAACACCGTCATAAACACATCTACTTGATACTGGCGATAGCGCTGCCCAACCTGTAATAAAACCATTATTTTCTGAAACAATTCTACACGAAGCGATATGGGTTTTATCCCAATCACTGAATTCTGGAACAGTAGTTTCAAAAGTTGCAAAACCAGTTAAAATACCTTCTGCATAAATTTTTGATACTGATGGCCAATCTGATTCTAGCATTGCTCTTATTGACATAAGTATTTAACAACATATTACACGCAAACGATATCCTTCCAAAATGTCTTGCGTCCTTTTAAATGACAAGAGAATGTGCAAAACTGCCAAAATTATTGCTCCAGGGATAGCATTTTCTGCAACTAAAGTGAGCATTTTTGAAGCAAGCGTAACGGTTGAGGGTGCGATTACATAATGAATCGAATTATTTACAACGGACAGTTTAAGACCAATGGTTAATGCAATTATAGCATAATGAAATCCATTAGCGAACAGGTGAACAATGTACTCCCATTTTGGCAAACCACCCATAAAACGTCTACTGTCTTTTTCAGAGTAGGCATCAACTCCTAAAACAATTAAGTCAATGAAGGTTAAGATTATACCAAGAATAAAAAATTCAAAAGAGGTATTTAAGAGTAAGCTCCAGACTATAAGTGGAAACAAGATTGCCCTTATGGTATGCGTTTTATGTTCGAACTGGCTTTCGTCATGCTTATAAAGTTTGTATTTCCATAAGTGAAGAAAAAAGCCGTCATAAGTAGCCAAAACCATAAAGGCGACTAAAGAAAGACTGATAAGGTAATATAAGATATCCATAGCTTCTATTTCAATTAACAACAACCAGTGCCTGGTGCACAAGAATTTTGCGAAGTTGCTTCCGCTTCAACTGGAACGCCACAGGTTTCTTTAGCTTTACAATCAGTTTTTTCAACCGCGAGTTTAATTATTATCCTTGTATCATTCCATACTACATCATTAACAAATAGTTGTGCTGTGTGAAAATTGGCATTACTATATTCCAATTTAATCTCTGCATCTTTTACCATAGGTTTAATAGCATCAACTCTGTTAAGAATGGCCAGAGCTTTATCAGCAGTCATAAATTCAGTTTTGTCTAACTCTTCAGGACTTTCATAGAGCTGAACAATGGTTTCTTTCCAAAAATCTACACCAGCACCGCAATCAACGCTATCGACAGTAATATTTTTAATTTCAGTAATGTGATAATTGGCACCAACAAAATGTCCGATGGTATATTCAAAAAGGAGTTCTTTATTTTTATGTTGGTTTAATACTTCTAAAAATTTGTTTGTCTTCATAATTTATTGAATTAACAACAATTGCTTTTTGTTGTATTAAAAAAAATGTTCAAAGTGTTTTGTATAGTAGCCCAAGTTTTAAGATTAATGCAATAGCATACTTTTTTACCTTCTATTTCACCTTTGATTAAATCAATACTTTTGAGCTCTTTTAAATGTTGCGAAATAGTAGGTTGAGCTAAACCTATTTCATCTACAATATCATTACAAATACAAGATTCTTGTTTACTTATGTATTGCAGAATGGCAATACGTGCAGGATTGGCTAATACTTTAAAAATACTGGCCATCTGATTCTGCTGTTGATTAAATATTTGTGTTTTAGTAATGCCCATTACGTATTTATATATTGCAATATTACGATGATAAATTAAAATAAAAAAGGTCAGAGCTATTTTTCTGACCTTTTATTTTTTTAGAACCAAGGTTTTTTGCCTACTTGGTACGTATTGTAAAACTCTTCGTCAGACTTTGTTAGGTATATGATTCCTTCAATTAATCCGATGAGAATTGGAATATATATCAAAAATGCTCCAATTATAAGGCAAATTAGTACATAAGAAATAACTGATGCGCCTAATAAAATGAATCCTTCTTTTTGATATCCTAATATAAATTTATGCACACCTAGCGAGCCAACAATGATGGCTAATACTCCAGCTAAAATCTTTTTGTTTTCACCACCACCTACTGCTTTATTTAAGCCATCGCTAAACTCATTTGCCGTTTTTTTGGCTTCATCGGCAAACTCGCTGGTAGCTTCTTTAGCATCTTCTGCAAATTCACTCGCTTTTTCTTTTGCATTTTCGGCGGCATCTTTTGCAGCATCCTTTGCCTTGTCAAATGCATCTTCAGCTTTATCTCCTAAATCTTTGTTCTCTTCTGACATGATTTCTAATTTGTTGGTTAAATGAACACTAAATGTAATAAATAATTCCTTTCCTATAGAAATGCTTTATCAACAGGTTCCCAAAGTTCTAGTTTATTGCCTTCTGGATCTAATATCCAACCAAATTTACCATACTCGTATTCTTCAACTTCACCGACAACAGTAACCCCTTCTTTTTTCAGCTCAACGAGCAATTCTTTTAAATTTTCAACCCGAAAATTCATCATAAACTGTTTCTCGCTAGGTTGAAAATATTTGGTGTCCTCATTCATAGGGCTCCATTGTGTAGAACAATCGTTTCCTTCTTTATCTTTCCACCAAAAGGTGCAACCATATCTATCTGTATTTAAACCCAAATGGGTTTTATACCAGGCTTTAATTTTGTCGGGTTCTTTGGTTTTAAAGAAAAAGCCACCTAAACCTGTTACTCTATTCTTCATCTTTTTATATTTTTTTCATAAAGCTGAATCCAATCGTCAGCAGTCATTTTTTGACATAGTTCTGCAATCAAATCATAGGGAATGTTTTCCACTTTTTTGAACCTAATACAGCTTTTACCCATATCTAATTTTGTTTTTACATGTTTTGGGTATTCCGCTACAAACCAATCGAATAATTTTGGGTCTGCATAAATACCTGAATGGTAGAGGGCTACAAAATTCTTTTGCGAGGCAATGTTGATAAAGGGTAATGGTAGTTTGGTATCACAATGGTACCCATTTGGATAAATAGAATGTGGCACTACAAAACCAATCATTTTATAATTGATACATTCTTCAAATTCTTTTGGTAAATTTTCTTTTACCGTATCGCGTAGTCTGGTGACTGCGGTTTTTCTGTCTTCTGGTAGTTTTGAAAGGTACTCCTCAACAGTGTGGGCATCTATGGTCATTTCTTTTTATTTACGTTGTAGAATTAATGATGATATTAATGAAATAATAAAACCAATTACGAAAACGGTCATACCCATAATTAAAAAGGTAAATATTGGGTTTGAGAAGGTAGATTTCTGTTCTTCAAGCTGTTTGACCTGAATTTTAAATTCATCCGCCGGTAATGTAGTTCGCATCTGCTCTATAGAACGTGCGTAGTAATCATCCATAAAATCCGGATTTAAGAATTCAACATAGATTACATCTAAAACCCCAAAAACTACAGCTACTATTATACTTATTAATAGACCGAGTACGAGTGCGTTTTTAAAACTGACAGTACCGTTGTTCTCTACATCTCTGAAGTGTTTGATGCCAAAAAAAACAAAGCTCAATGACACAATCATTACTGCATAACCAATAATTTCTTGTAAAGTAAAACTTTGTCCTGCCGCTAAATACCAAGCAGCTAAAAATAATACACAAATAGTAATGGCGCCATAAAGCCCATACAGTAAACCAATTTTTTTCATTTTGTATGTTTTAAGATCAGCTCAAAACTACCTTGTTGGTCTAAAATTGAATTCATACTAAAGTACTAAAATGCTGGTAATTTGGTAGTAAAGTAAACTAAACCCTTAAAATATTGAATGTTTTCGCTCGCTGAATTGCTTGAGTTCTGCGTTTGGCGTTCAATTTTAGAAAAAGGTTTGAAACGTGGGTTTTAACGGTATTTTCTGAAACAAACAGTTGCTCGCCTATTTCTTTGTTTGAAAGTCCTTTTGAAATATGTACCAGTACTTGATACTCACGATCACTTATGCCTAAATCTTTAATTTTATCTAGATCAAGCTCCTTAGTTTCTTCTTGTTGAACTTTACTACCCTTTTTATTCAGATAAAAGCCAATTCCTAAAAATAGAATAGCGACTAAAGCAATTATAAGTTCTATGGAGGTACTACCTGATAAATAAGAATACTTACTTAGTTGAAAAAAAACAAGTAGGGCTATTATTAAAGCGGAAAAGGCAAAAACGGTCTTTTTCACTTCATAAAGTTAGCAAAATTCTGCTTTGACCTTATCCACAATAGTTTGAGCCAATTTTTCATGACTTTCTTTGGTCCATCCTGCAACATGCGGAGTCAATAAAACATTTTTAGCTTTTCTTAAGTATTTGAACGGTTTTGGTTTATTGACAAAAAAATCACCAAAATCAAATGATTTCTTTTCATATTCTAATACGTCTAATCCCGCCCCCAATACTTTTCCAGATTTAAGGCTATCAACCAAATCTTTGGTTACGATACATTTGCCCCTCGCGGTATTCAATAACCAAAATGGCTTTTGAAATGCATTAATGAACTTCGCATTTACCATACCAATGGATTGGCCGTTTTGAGGTACGTGTAAACTAATAATATCAGATTTTTGCTGTAATTCAAGAATGCCTACTTGTCGTGCATAATCATCGCCAACACCACCGACAATATCATAACAAATAATTTCTACATCAAAGCCTTTTAGTTTTCTAGCAAAGGCTTTTCCCATATTTCCATAGCCAATAATACCTACGGTTTTTCCATCAAGCTCAATACCTCTATTGCTTTCTCTATCCCAGATTCCTTTGCGTACTTCTTTATGTGCTTTATTCAAATTATTCATTAGACTTAATAACATGCCTAATGCATGTTCAGCAACGGCATTTCGGTTACCTTCTGGGGCAGAGGCTAGAAATACGTTTTTGGATTTTGCGTATTCTGTATCAATATTTTCAAGTCCTGCACCAACCCTGCCAATAAATTTAAGGTTAGAAGCTTTATCTAAAAATGATTGGTCAATAGTGAATCTGCTGCGAATGATTAAACCGTCATATAGATGAATCTTATTCTCAATAGCTTCTTTTGGTGAATTATAATCTTCATGATTTTCAAAACCAAGTGTTGTAAATTGATTTTGTAATAATTCATGATTAGCGTCAACGTGCAATACTTTCATAAATTCAAAGATACGACACGACTATATTTTTGGGTAATGATTTTGGGTCATTTCATGTTCAACAGTGCCTGTATGCGCTGTATTTTGTTTTTCAAAAAGCAGTAGCTGTACTTCTTCATCGTTTTTGGTCGAAGGACAATGTTCAACTCCTTTCGGAACTACAATAATTTCTCCTTCTTTGACAACTTCAGTTCTATCACGGAACTTCATATAGAGCGTGCCTTTTAAAACCTGAAAAAGTTCATCTTCGTTTTCGTGTGCATGCCAAACAAATTCACCTTTTATCTTGGCTAAAATTACTTGCATATCATCAACTGTAGCAATTTGATGAGGATGCCATTGTTTTGAAAAAAGCTGATGTTTTTCTTTAAGGTTTATTGGCTTCATAGTATATTATTATATCCCTAAAATCATTTTGGCAATCCAGAAATAGATCAAGATTCCGAAAATATCATTACTTGTCGTAATAAAAGGTCCAGTAGCAATTGCTGGGTCAATACCTCTTTTATGAAGGAATAGTGGTGTGAACGTACCTATAAAACCGGCCACTACAATAACCGCAATCAAAGAAACCGATATCGCCAGTGCTGTAGTAAAACTTCCTTTCCAAAACCATGTAAATAATAACAATAAAGCTGCTAATATGACACCATTTAAAAGCGCTAAAAGCATTTCTTTTATAAGTCGATTACCTATACTTCCTTTTATATCGTCATTTGCCAGACCTTGCACAATGATTGCACTTGACTGCACACCTACATTACCTGCCATTGCTGCAATAAGTGGTGTAAACAAAAACAAAACAGTGTATTTGCTGAACATATCTTCAAATCCTCCCATGATGACTGCCGCTGCACCACCACCAAAAAGACCCAAAATGAGCCATGGTAATCTTGCGCGGGTGAGTTCCCAAATACTATCATCTGCCTCAACATCTTGCGAAATACCTGCCGCGAGCTGATAATCTTTATCGGCCTCTTCTTTGATGACATCTACAATATCATCAATAGTAATTCGTCCAACCAAACGCCCAATTTGGTCCACAACGGGTATGGCCTCTAAATCATATTTTGACATGATTTTAGCTACTTCTTCAGGTTTTTCGTTTACCGAAACAGTGTCAACTTTTGGAATATATATTTCACTGATATGTGTTTCAGTGGATACCGTCAATAAATCTTTTAAAGAGAGTCTACCCTTTAATTTCTCTTCTTTATCAACCACGTAAATGGAATGTACCCGCGTTACATTTTCTGCTTGAATTCTCATTTCTCGAACACACTTGGTTACCGTCCAATCTTCAAAAACTTTAACAAGTTCTTTTGCCATCAAGCCGCCTGCAGAATCTTCATCATACCTTAAAAGATCAACAATATCTTTGGCATGCTCTCTATCTTCAATCTCAGAAATGACTTTTTGCACCAATTCCGTTGGAAGTTCGCCAACAATATCTGCCGCATCATCGGTATCCAATTCTTCAATCTCATCGGCAATTTCTTTGGGCGAAAGATTGTTGAGAACGCCCTCTCTAACATCTTCATCTAGTTCGGTAAGAATATCTGATGTCTTTTCACTATCTAGAAGTTTGATGAGGTAGGTCGCTTCATCTTCATCTAGTTCATTGGCAATTTCTGCGATATCGGCATAGTGAAACTCTTTCATTAACGAACGCAGTTGATCATCATTCTGATTTTCAATCAGAAGTCGAATTTCATCTACAAGGTCATCAGTGAGTTTAAACGGAATCATCTGCTATCGTCTTAGTAAGGGCTATAAAATCGTTTACTGCCATTTGTTCTGGGCGACGGTCAAATATAGTATCTTCTTTGATATTATCAGATAAATTAAAACTCTTAAGGCTATTTCGCAGTGTTTTTCTTCGCTGGTTAAAAGCGGTTTTTACAACTCTTATAAATAACTTTTCATCGCAATCTACAGAATACTCTTTTTTTCTGGTCAAACGCAACACGCCAGATTGCACCTTCGGCGGAGGATCAAATACCTGTGGGTGCACCGTAAACAAATATTCTGCATTATAAAATGCCTGCACCAGCACAGATAGTATGCCGTAGGATTTACTACCCTCTTTTTCGCAAATACGTTGGGCTACTTCTTTCTGGAACATTCCTGAGAATTCGGGCACTTGGTGCTTGAATTCTAACATTTTAAAAACAATTTGAGTAGAGATGTTATAGGGAAAGTTACCTGTTATGGCAAATTGCTCATCACCATAAAGTTCTTTTAGTTCATATTTTAGAAAATCGGCCTCTAGAACCTTAAACGTTTTGTTGTTTTCTAAAACTTTAGGATGTTCTAATGGAAAACTATGATTGAGATAAACGATGGATTCTTCATCTAAATCCATAGCGACCAAATTAATATCTCTCATCAAAAGGTACTTGGTTAAAACTCCAGTGCCAGGCCCTATTTCAATGACGTTTGAATATCCTTCTAAGGAAAGCGTATCAGCAATTTTTTGTGCAACCGTTTCATCTTTTAGAAAGTGTTGCCCTAAATGCTTTTTTGCTTTAACTGGAGATTTTTTATGCCCGTTTCTTCCTTCCTTTTGATTTCGAAAAGCTTTTTTATTTTTTCCTTTCTTAGGCATTGAACTGTTTTCGTTGAAAGATACTTAGTTCATTTAAAACTTGAACTTTAAAATAGTACTTTTGAATTTCTTTTTAAAGGAAAAGTCTTATTCTGAAAATAGGGTGTGTTCTCTATTGCTCGCTAATAACTTCTAATTCTGTTCTAAAAGCAACAAATTTGTTTGCAAAAAGTTTATTTCCTTTTGAGCGCATATTTCCGGCGTCTTCACTATAATAAGCATTTAAGGTCTTTCTGCTATCGGTTTGATATTGTACGGAGTAGGTACTACCACCCATATCTTCTTCAACCATGACCTTACACATTTTTGCAGCAGTAAATTTTTTGGTTGCAAGCATGTCGGGTATGTGCTCGTCTTTCATCCAATTGAGCCAGTCGTCATGTACGGAATCGTCAATATTAATAGTTACATTGTAAATAATCATGGGCAAGTGTTATAAAATAGGTTGCTTTTAAAATGATTTTATCCCGAAATACTTATGCAAGAATAGTACTTAATTTATAAGGTCTCCGCGAAGCTTTCTAAAACTTTTTCGTGCTTGAGGATAATAATAACTGTCTTGATAGTTATAAATAATCTTCTCGTAATTCACTTTTGCCTTATCGGGTTCATTGAAAATGTTTTGATAAAGTTGGGCTAAGGCAAAATGGGCATCATCTGCTAAAATATCGGCACTATAAAATTCAATGATTTTTTGATAATTAAATCTAGCTCTTTCAAATTCTTTTTGTTCTTCAAGTAATTCTGCTTGTTTCAGAAGTGCCTCATCTTCTATTTTTTCACCCTTATGATTTTGTAGAATATCATCTAATGAAGCAATGGCTTCTTTCGTTTTCTTTTGATAGGCTAGTAAATCAGCCCTTGCATATTTTTTTAGAGCGGTTTGGGTAGAATCTTCAAATGAATTATCTGAAATCAACAGGCTCAATTGCATGGCATCATTTGCAATTAATTGTGATGTTGATCCTCGTAATACTTTTAACTGAGTCAGTGCCCAATCAAAATCTCCTTTATAAAAGCTGGTTTGAGCTACTTTGTAACGTGCGTCTTGTCCTAAAACATCATTTTTGAGCTTCTTCTGAATTTGTGAAAAATAGATAAGAGCTTCATTAAAACGCTGGTCAAATACGAGAATATCACCTAATGCCAATTTAATATAAGCTTCGCCAAACCTACCCAAAGGTTCCTTTAAACTTTTCTTAAGCATTTTAACGGCTGGTTCAGGATTCCCTTTTTTAAAGGTCAAAAAATTAGCGTAGGCTATTTGTAATTGTAAGGTTCTGTTTTGATAACCATATGCATCAAGTAGTTTGATAAATTGCTTTTCAATCGCAACTAATTTCTTTGTGTTGGCATCAATAAGGTCAATGTCAATAAGCCTTAATTGTGCATTGAGTTTTGTGCCTGGGTTTTTTGCATTAGAAACGATGTATTCGAATGTATTGATAGCAGTTTCAATATCTTTTTGCTCTAGAGCAATTTCCCCCAAGTTTTTTAGTCGGTCGAGCGAACCATTCTCGTCTCGCTTAAAAATGGCTTTTTCTTGCGCAAAAGCACTATTAAATTGCTTTTGCTGAACGAACAACCAACTCAGTAGTTCGTTCCAAAGTACATCGGGATTTTTCTGGGCATTCTGAAGCAGAATTCTACGTAGCTTGATGTTGTTTGCATTGCTAGGTTCTTCAGTCAAAAAATCATCAATATTGCGAAGTGCATTAGAACGTGGTGTTTTGCCCTCATAAATTAACTTAAGGTACGACTCGTACATTTTTTCAATATTTCCTTGTTCTCCATAAATACGGGCTAATTGAAAATCATAGTTAAGCTCAGGTTTAAGTTCCATCGCTTTGGTATACGCCGAAATAGCTTCGTCTAACAATGCATATTTTTGAAAACGATAGCCCACGCCATACCCGTAATTTGGGTTTTCTTCAATTTTTTTAATGGCATTTTGATATTGTTCTTGTGCTTTTTCAGGCTGTTTTTGTAGTGTGTAATTATAGCCCAATTCAATAAAAAAGGTTGGAAATATATTGCTCTGGGTTACTTTTTTCAATAAAAACTCTTCAGCATCTTGATAGCGTTCTAATTGCTGGTAACAAGCAATAAGTCCTTCGGAATAATCGGTTCTTCTTGGATTTTTGTCCACCAATTTTTCATAGAAAACAACTGCTTTTTCAAACTCACCATCGTTAAAGTACTGTTTTGCCAAGAAGTCTTCTTGCGCCTGGGCTGAGAAAAGAAAACAGAAGAAAGAGAAAAGAAATATGATTCTACGCATTACTCAAATATAAGATAGAAAATAGCTTTAATGTGTTAAGCGAATCTGAAATTAGGTGAATTGCCCCAAAGGATTGTGTGGATAACTATGCTTTTCTAGAAAACCGAGGGCTAAAGAGTTTCATACCTCCACATGGCACTTACAAAGGCGGGCCAACGGACTTCATTTACAATGAAACAGCAGACCATTATGTCTGCCCACAAGGCAAGGTGATACCATTTACCAAAGTGTTTTTAGATTACCGCACCAAAACCAAGAAGAAAGAGTATCGCGCAAGAAAGCATGTTTGTGTTGATTGCCCAATACGCAGTAGTTGCTTAGGCAGAAGTGCACAAGAGAAGAAGTTCATTGTTACCTGCTATAGAGCGGAGTATGAACGCAACATAGCAAGGGTGGAAAGCCCACAAGGCGGGTATATGAAGGGCAAACGCCAAAGTACGGTAGAACCTGTTTTTGGTGCCCTAACCCAATTCATGGGTCTTAGAAAGATAAATACCCTTGGCATAAAACAGGCCAATAAAGTGATGCATCTCTCGGCGATAGCTTATAACCTAAAAAAGTACTTGAAATTTGAGCAGAAACGTGTGAAAAGTGGTGTGGGAATGGCGGCTTTAATCAAAACCTTTGAAACCATCTTAATAGAGACAATAGCAGTTGTTTTAAGCCCTTCAAAATATCAGGTTAATTATCAACGCTAAAAATTAAAAGACCTCAAAAGGGCTTGAAATCCGCTCGCTTTTTTAATGATTATAGAGTTGTGCCACGGTTACCGGTGTTGGCAATAGTTTTTTAATTTTTCATCAATTGGTGTTTTATTGAATATTACATTATTAGCTCTGCTGGCAGAAACTAGAAACTCGATAATTTCTTTGGATATGTTTCGCAAAAAGACAACTTTTAGAAACGAACCTTTATTATTAATAAAGTGATCATTTTTAATAGCCTTTAATTTAAAATCACCTAGTCTTGTATGATTGGCCGCTTATTTCAAGCACTAACCCTTAGTTTAGTACTGACCTTTGTTTTATGTTTATATCTTGGTTATGCAAATTAAACAACTATTACTCATACACCGAGTTAGATACTACTATTTTTCCTTTATATCGTTAATAATCCATTCCATCATATTATCTATTCCTTTAGAATAACTTTGCCAATCATATTCAATTAATACATCCGGTTGTAAACCTTGGGCTATTTTTTCTTGAAATCTGAAAAGACGTTTTGAATATGTAACTGTCATTCCTGAATTTGGAAGTGTAAATTGTCCCATATCTTGATATCCTGACGGGTTCGAGCCTGTTGGTTCTCCTACAATTTTTGCATTTAGGATTTGCCTAAATTGCGAAGCATTACTAGTAGCCGCTGAAAAAGTTACTTTATCCGTTAAAACATAAACTCCCGATTTCCAATCAATACTATCTGCTAAGTTTAGATAATAGGCTAAAAATGTTCCTACAAAAAAATCTCCACCACCATTATTTCTTAAATCAATGACAATTTGTTTGATGTTATTCTTATTGATATGGTTTAAAACTGATGCACCAAACGTCTCCATTTCTTCAAAAGAAGGATAACTTTCGAATTTTATATAAATCGCTTGAGTAGTTTTTATAGGGCTAAACCAAAGATAGTCGTGTTTTAGGTCGATTGGTTTTTCTATTTCAGGAATTACAGTTTCAAGACTTTTAAATTCAACATTTTCATAATAGTCTTTACTGTTTATAGATTTTAAGGTTACTTCTGTTTTCCTTTCGTTTTCATCTAGAAATGTAAAAATTGCGTCAAATTCTTTTTGAGTTAAATGTAAGCCATAAAGTAATTCTGATATCATTGAATATTGAGCTACTCTAATAATCTTGGATTGTTCATTTTCAACATGTTGTGCTATCTTACTAACTTCATCTTCGACTTGTTCCATTGGTTTTCCATCAATTGCTACCAATTCTTTACCTAAGATATCCTTATGCTTCTCAGTTGTTTTAATAACTCTCCACTGTCCGTTTACTTTATATATCTCAATTGGGAATAAGTGTGTTTCGACACCTCTTAATGAAAATGCTGTATGTCCATCTCCAATTTTTCGAGTTAATCGCATTAAGTCAATGATTACATCTGTATCAGTTTTTTTATTCAAATTTGATTTCAACTTTTGCAATTCTTGTTCAAATTCAATCTTACTGATATTGTTGTACAAATCAATATGTTTTTTTTCAAGATTGGTTTTATAATAATCGATGTCTTCTATCCAATTCGCTATGTCTATAGATTGAGAACAAGCGCTTGAAATAATCATCAGACAGAGAATGGTCGTTAAAAATCTAATCATAATTTATTTTTTTAATTCGATATGTAAATTGGATATGGTTTACTATTTTTTATTTTTTTTTACTCCATTTCCAAGAGCAGCTCCAAGTACTAAACCAGCGCCAGCTCCTAAAGACATACCAATCGCAATACTATTTGTCAAGATTCCAATGCAAAGTCCAATTCCTGCACCAAAAAGGACACCTAAGGTTATATTTTTATTTTTCATAATTTATGTTTTTATTAATTTAATTTGAAATGATTATTTAATTTAAATCAGGAAAATTTGTTGGTTCTAGAAATAAATTATTTGACCTGAACTAAAATCCAATTTAAAATAATCTCAAGTGCTTGTGGTGAAAACGTCTGGTCAATTGTACTGTATTCATCCATTTCGCCAGTTTCTGCTTCTTGAAAAAGATGATTTAGTCCTTCTAGTTCAATTATTTTAAAGTTTTTATTGTTCGCTTTTTCTAATGCTTTTCTAATGCCTTCTTGATGGATTTTTGCCGGCACTTGGGTGTCTATTGTTCCATTTAATGATAATACAGGTATTTTTATTTTCGCATATTCATCGGCAGGATTATAGTTATAAAAATATCGGATCCAAGGTGTTGTTCTTGCAGACACTAAGCCATTTAGAACTTGTTCTGTCTTCTCATCTGAACCTAACATAGGTTTTAAAATTGGTGCAATTTCATTTGTGTAGAGTTGCTTTAATTCTGACTGAACTTCAGGTAATTTTTTAGAAGAGCTTGCAATATCAATTGCCTTTCTCATTGTGCTATTAAAGGCTTCTTCGTCGGGGACAGGAAATGCCCTCATACTGATTACTTGATTATACACTAAATCACTTCCTATGATTCCTGTTCCTGCCAATGATATAATAAAAGCAATATCATCTTTTGTTTTATTAGCTGCCAAGGGTGCTATAATACCACCTTCGCTATGTCCAATTAATCCAATATTCTTAGTGTCAATATCATTACGTGTTTTTAAATAATTAATTGCAGCAACAACGTCATTTGCAAAATCTTCTGTAGTCGCTGTGCTAAAGGTTCCAGTTGATTCACTGGTGCCTCTATCATCATATCTTAATACGGCGATTCCTCGTTTGGTTAAGTAATCAGCTAAGACTAAAAAAGTTTTATGTCCTACAAAAGTTTGGTCTCTGTCTTGTGGCCCGCTACCAGTAATTAATATAACTACAGGGTGTTTTTTATTCGTTTTCGGACTTGTAAATGTTCCTGCTAATGTTACATCAGCCGTATTGTTTGTAAAATGAACTTCTTCCTCATGATAAGGATATGGTTTTGTTGGCTCTTGAGGTCTTCCAGCAATTGCTTTAGACTTATTTTTTGATTTCTCTAAAATCAATGGAATTGTATTTCCACCTTCTGAAAAATTGCCTTTGATTTTTTGAGTACCTGCATCAAAAATGCCTTCATACTTGATACCTAAGTTAGTCCCATCTACTAAAAGCGTATTATTCTCAAAAGTTGTAGCCTTTGGCTTTAAGCCAGTTACTCTGTTTGTAGGGATATCAATAATTGTTATATAATTATCACTATCCTTTGTAATTTGAAAGTTAAACTCTAAGTTTTTTTCAGCGCTAATTTGCACTTTCCCTGTCCAATTACCTGAAATGTTTTGTGAGTTTGTAGTTGCAAACAATAAGATTGCAAATACTGAGGTTATAATTTTTTTCATCTTTAAAAGTTTCTATATTTTGTTAGTGTTTTTTCCAAACTCTACTTTTAAAAGCATCGTCAACAGGCGTATTAAAAATGTGATTAAAATAATTGCTCATTGTTTTAATACCAACTCCAGCGATTACACCTAGAATATGGTTTTCGTTATATCCTGCTTTTATAAAGCCATTAATATCTGTTTCAGATGGAAATCCTCTTTTTAAGGTTACAGCTCTAGAAAATAGGCTGAGAGCTTTAAACTTTTCGTGAGGTATTTCTACATTATCCCTTATAGCGTTAGTCACTTCAACAGGAACTTTAGTCATAATATCACCTACAAAACTATGGGCAGCCATACAATAGTCACATCCATTTTCGAATGCTATGGAAAGAAATATCACTTCTTGTTCTTGTGGGCTAAAACCAGAATTAGCTCTGAAAGAATTATATGCCGACACATAACCGTCAAGTAAAGCAGTATTGTTTGCCATACCTAAATACATATTGGGAATCAACCCTAATTTCTTTTGTGTTGTTTGTAAAATTTGACTTGAAATTGTATCTGCATTTGCAATTGTCTTTGGCTCTAAATTCATTGTTTTTATTGTGTTCATAAGTATTGTTTTTTGTTATTATCAACAGGACCCATAATTGATTGAAATAAAGATCCTGTTGTATGAATGTTTTTCTTATTTATTTTAAATCGTTTCGGTGACACTTTGATTCCATATACCAGTGGCAGCAGTTTGCTTAGCAAACGTCTCAAAATCTATAGCTGGTCTACCCAAAACTTTGGCTACATCATCAGAGACTTCCTGGTTATCAGGGTTTACTAATACTTCTTGGAATAAATAACCGAACAGCCATACATAAGAATCTGGTAGTCCTGCTTTGCGCATACCATCTTTAAATTCTTCAATGGTAATAGGAACGAATTGTATGTGTTTATTAGAAGCTTCAGCCATAATCTCCACTACTTCTTTAAAGGTTCTTTTTTGAGGGCCTGTAACCGTTATGGTTTGTCCATTATACGAATCATCGATTAGCACTTTAGATACGACATCGGCGATATCATCGGCGTCCACGAATGGAATTTCAGCCTCAGGCATTGGCAATGCAACTACACCATCTAATACAAAATCTAAAAATGCACCTTCACTAAAGTTTTGATTAAACCACGACGCTCTAACTAGTGTATAATTTAAGCCAGAGTTTGCTACGATTTCCTCACAAGCTTCAGCTTCTTTCTCACCTTTACCAGACAGTAATACTACTTTTTCTAATCCAGCTTCTAAGGCTTTTTTAGTAAGTGTTGTAATTGCATCTCTAGATCCAGGCACAGCCAAATCTGGATAGTATACAATGTAGGCTCTATCCATATCTTTTAAAGCTGCGTCATAAGTTTCAGGATTTTCCCAATCAAATGCTGGATTTGTTTTTCGTCCAACAACTCTTATGTTATGACCTAATTCCGTTAAATTGTTTGCAACTCGGCGACCTGTTTTTCCAGTTCCTCCGATAACTAAAATGTTACTTTTCATAATTTGATGTTTTTATTTGATTAATACTTAGCTTCAGAAACCTGAAGCCTTTTTTAATGTTTTTAAATGTTGGTTCAAAGCTAAAGTGACTATTCGCTAATCATTTATTCCAAAGGAATTATGATTTGTTCGAAAAGTTGAACCTTTTGAATCAGCTCTTCCTTTAAGTTCTCATTGGAAATACCTTCATCAGAGAAATTATCAAAGAAACTTGGTAAGGAAAAATCCTCAATTACATTAGCACCTAAGAAAGGGAAGTAGTTAACAGCCCCCTGCAATACAGTGGCACCACCTCGACCACCAGGTGAGGTTGCCATTAAGAGTACGGGTTTCTCTCGCCATACTTTCATATTTGCGCGAGACAACCAGTCTAATGTATTTTTAAATACTGCTGTATAGGTTCCATTGTGTTCTGCTAATGCAATTATAAATCCATCGGTTTTGTCTAATAATTCATTGAGTCTTTTAACGGCTGTTGGTATACCATTTTCATCTTCAAAATCAACCCCGTAAATCGGCAGAACATAATCGTTTAAGTCGATAGAAATTACTTCTACATGTTCCAATAAATCAGATGCATAGGTCAATAACTTTCTGTTGATTGAATTCTGACTGTTACTTCCTGCAATTGTGATTACTTTTTTCATTTTATCTGTTTTTTGATATTAAACTATCTATTGACCATTTGCCACTTCCATTGACTACGATACTTAAAGCAAGACCAATAACTAGAAGCGAAAATTCGTAACCTTCACCTGCTTGGTTGCCAAACCAATTCATAAAAAAGCCATGTTCTAATTGTGTGGTAATTATGATGCCTGTAAACATGCCTATAAGTGCAATGGCCCAAAACCTAGATAAGAATCCTAGTACTAATGAGATAGAGCCAAAAAACTCTATCATGATTACTGAAAAGGCTACAATAATGGGTAAACCCATTTGTGTGGTCAATGACTCTATTGTTGCAGAATATCCATATCCTCCAAAGAGACCTAATAATTTTTGTGCACCATGAGGAAATATTACTAAACCAAGCGTCCATCGCGCGATACTAAATCCAATGATTGGATTCGTTTTTAAAATTTGTTTTACTGAATTTTTCATAATGTTTAAGATTTAAAATTGTTTATAGAGTTTTACGATAATAGATTCCGAAAGCTGTTTTTTCGATAGGTTGAGGTCCAAACTGGTCAAGATCTATACCTAGACCAACCTGATGTTGATAAATAGAAACTCCAACTCTCAATTGTTGAAAGCTTCTTGAATGCCGGTAAAATTCATTCCAAATGGTTAAGAACTGGCCGTTTAACCAGAGTGATATGTTGTCGTTTAGAGGTTTGTTATATTGAATTTGTACAAATACTTCTGCGTAGCTAGCATCAGTTTGCTCAGAGTATGCAACTGTTGGCATTAATACGAAGATTAGACGTGAACTTTTGAATGTGTACTTTGCTGATAACCGCTCAGAAAAGCCAGCAAAGCTGTTATAGTATATGGAAGTACCCAAGGCAATATTTTTGGTAATATTCCAAAACAAGGTGGGTTGTATACCAATCTCATCAAATTCTTGGTTTTCCTTTTTAAACTTTTGGAAGAAAGCCAGGGTATTTAGACTTAATGTTTGGCTTTTATTTATGGGATAGCTAGAGAATAAAGTAAAATCAGTTTTATCAAATCCTGAGAACAACTCTACTTGCGTAAACTGTGCTTGTAAAGGATTTATAAATCCAATGATTAAATAAGAACTGAAGATGATTATTCTTTTCATGCTTCAAAATTCCGAAAGGAACGCATGAAAAAAAATGAACTAGTTTAAGACTTTTACCTTCGGTTGACTTTTGTAATGATCTTACTCATAAATTCTGGCGTAATGCCAATGTAACCTGCAAGGTCTTTTTGAGTAATTCTATTAACAATATTTGGGGATTTCGTTTTGAACTCAATATACCGTTCTTCTGCGGTTAATGAAATACCATGATTAGAGCGTCGTATATAACTAATTAAGGACTTTTGATATAACATGCGATAGAATCGTTCAAACTTGGGTATTTCTTGAAATAATAATTCATAATTAGCCCTTGAAATACCTAACAATTCAGAATCTTCGGTAGGCTTAATGAAGTAACGTGTCGGCTCCTTAGTCATAAAGCTAGCCATATCACCTGTCCAATAATCTTCTACAGCAAACATGGAAATATGTGGTGCGCCGTCATCATCTAGAGTATACACCTTTAAACAGCCCTTAGTTATGAAATACTCATATGAGGTTATATCACCAGCTTGTATTAAAAATTCCTTTCGCTTTACACTGATTTCCGTAAGCAATGAGAGATATTTCTGCTTTTCTAGTTCGGTTAAATCAATGAATCTTGAAATATTATTTAGGATTAAGATATGTGATTCTTTGTAGCTCAACTAAGGTTTTGTGTGATTAAGTTTTCTTGTTAGTTATATTCGGTAATTATTGCCAACGTTTAGTGTATGAAAAGTAAGCGATTTCGAAGCACAAAACTTTCGGTTAAGCACGTAGTTTGATACGAGCCAAAAGCCTTGATTTTATAACTATTTCGCCTATTTTTTATAAACATTGTGTGTGCCCAGCATGGGCATCTTTTAAATTACAGAAAAGTAGTTAATTAATCTAGAGGGTGCAAATCCCTTATGGGCAGGGGTAACGCCTTGAACCATTAGTAAGCCGCAAGGTTGTCAGTTGCGAAGCTGGGACTGAAGGAAGCGGGACTACAAAGCTCGGTACTGACGAACAGGAACTGCATACTGAGACTATTAGGTTGGATGAGCAAGCACATCATTGTGAAGTCCGAAACACATTTAAGTGATGACCGAAGTAGTAGATGCAGCAGGGATCGAGTGAAAGAGGATGTTCTTACCTGGGGAGGTCTCCAAAGTTACGCGTAGCTAAATGGAGAAGTCAGCAGATCATAGTACTTACAGGAAACGAGCTAGGGCAGAATCCTAGAGGTCTCACGAGTAAGGAATGACTGAACGTATTTCTCTTCAAAATTCGCCTAGGAGCACTAGTGGTAGCCTATGCTTAAATTAGAAGATAGTGCCAAGGGTGAAAAGAGCTTTGGTCTGATGATTTACGAACCGCGGTATACGAGACCCTTACGTGTGGTGGTGTGAGAGCGCACCATGGGCTTTACAGTTCACGGCCGTCTACTCGATTGTAACACGTTATTTTCTTAATATTATTTTTTCAATCTTATTATTATCAATTCTGTTTTGGACGTGTTTTGAATCTTCTAATAAAATAGCTTCTTTTAATGACGGAAAAATTTTGTTAGCACGTTTTAGCATTTTAATTCCAGGAAACATAATGTCTTGCTTAGCAGCAAATAAACTTATTGGAGTTGTTATCAATTTGGCTTCTGCTTTTTTTATTATTGGAACAGGTGTGAAGTCCATATTGAAATACAAAAATACCTTTGATAAATAATTAAGGGCAAATTCATCTTTTTCAGAAAAGAGAGATTGTAAGAATTTTTCAAGATATTTAGTCTTTTGATTTCTCATGTATCGTTTCATAGGAATAAATACCTTAAACAATGCAATCAATGGGTTTCCATTTACTATAAATGCAGGGGCAGATAAAAACACCTCTTTTATATTACTTTCATTCTGAATCAAAGTTTTAAGAATTATTAATCCACCGAAAGAGAAACCGGCCATAGTTATATTTTTCAATTCAAGTTTATTTATTAGTTCGTTTATCCATAAACCATAAGTATTGTCTTTCATACTCAATCTGTTTTCAGCACTTTTATTTGGTTGTGCAAGAACATCTATGGCAAATACCTGAAATTCTTTGTGAAGATTTGGATAAGTTTCCAATGAAATTGGAGCGCAACCATTTGAACCGTGAATTATTAATATTGGTGGTTTTATTGAATCACCAACTATAATAATGTTTGTGTTTCCAAAATTAGTTTTAACGAGTTTGTATTTGTAATCTATATTTAAATCCTTTAGTTTTTGCTCATAAAGATTTATAATCTCCTTTTTTCCTAATTCTGATTTGTATAATGATTTCATTTTGTAATTTTAGGACAAATTTACTAATAATAATAGTTTAGGACAAGTTTACTAATGAGCAAAAAGAAAAAATTGATTTTAGAAACTGCAAGAACTCTTTTTAATGAAAGAGGTTATAGCCAAGTAACTATAAGAATGATTGCTTTAAAACTAAATATGAGTTCAGGAAACTTAAATTATCACTTTAAAAAGCGAGAGGATATTTTCGAGGCTTTGTATTTTGAGATGGCTTCAGAATTTGATGAAAGAATTAATGTTTTAAGCAAGATTGAAATTTCGATAGAACAAGTTAAAAATGATGTTGAAAGAAGTATGAAGAGGATGTTAGACTATTCTTTTTTTTGGACAGATTTATATAATCTTCTTTCTATAAATGTTAAAGTGCAAGAGCATTTTCAAGAGGTTTATAAAAAAAGAATTAACGGTTGTTTTTTGTTGTTTAAAAAAATGAAAGAAAAAGATTTGATGATAGATTCATCCTTTGAATTTGAATATGATTTTCTAGCTGACAGAATGATTAACTATGGTAATACTTGGTTATATTCTGGTAGTATATATCCGAATAAATTAAATCTAGCTAATATTGATTACCACATACACACTTTCTTAAGTATATTGTTTCCTTATCTTACTTTTAAAGGAAAAAGGAAGTTTCAAAATTTATTACCAGAGTTTTTTGGGTGATGTGTTACAACAATTGTATATAATCATTAATCATATTTTTATTGTAGGCTTAATTTAGTTAAATGACTATAAATAGTGCAGATTATGGGAGTAGCAGCATAATAAACGAATAGCATACGCTTTACAAGCGTTTAAAATCAAATACAATCAAACCCACAATAGGGTACCAAAACCTCAGGAATTTTAATTCCATCAGCGGTTTGGTAGTTCTCTAAAATACCCGCTAAAACCCTTGGTAGTGCCAAAGAACTTCCATTTAAAGTATGCGCTAATTGATTCTTGCCATTTTCGTCTTTAAAACGGAGCTTTAAACGATTGGCTTGATAGGCTTCAAAATTAGATACCGAACTTATTTCTAACCAACGGTCTTGCGCTGTTGAGAATACTTCAAAATCATAGGTAAGCGCTGCAGTAAAGCCTAAATCACCACCACATAAGCGAAGGATACGATATGGTAATTTCAGTTCTCTTAAAATGTCTTTTACATGTTCTACCATACCATCAAGGGCATCATATGAGTTTTGAGGGTGTTCTACTCGAACAATCTCTACTTTATCAAATTGATGTAAACGGTTGAGTCCGCGAACGTGCGCGCCATAACTACCTGCCTCACGACGAAAACATGGGGTGTACCCCGTGTAGGTAATCGGAAAATCTTCTTTTTTCACGATTTCATCACGAAAGATATTGGTCACAGGCACTTCAGCAGTCGGAATCAGGTACAAATCATCGGCTTGAATATGATACATCTGACCTTCTTTGTCAGGCAACTGCCCTGTTCCATAACCTGATGCCTCGTTCACCAGATGAGGCACTTGAATTTCAGTATAACCGGCCTGGGTGTTTTTATCTAAAAAATAGGAGATTAAAGCACGTTGTAATCGAGCGCCTTTACCCTTGTAAACAGGGAAGCCTGCACCTGTAACTTTTACACCCAATTCAAAATCAATGATATCGTGTTTTTTGGCAAGTTCCCAATGGGGTAGGGCGCCAGCTATCAACTCAGGAATTTCTCCTTCACGGAATACTTCTTTATTATCATCATCCGTTGTCCCTGCCGGAACAGATTCATGAGGAATATTAGGAATTTGATATAGTTGTTGTTGTAATTTTTCGGTCACTTCATTGAGGTCTTCTCCTAACTTTTTAGAAGTTTCTTTTAAGTCACCAGTTT